>Ga0163150_10004806_pt1 | contig 17792 bp, 13 predicted proteins | sample OliLakLV19P2IB_FD_148628 | JGI IMG/M metagenome (GOLD analysis project Ga0163150, IMG submission 148628) | Freshwater microbial mat bacterial communities from Lake Vanda, McMurdo Dry Valleys, Antarctica - Oligotrophic Lake LV.19.P2.IB | ecosystem: Environmental > Aquatic > Freshwater > Lake >...
ACAAGGCGCCTGCGCGACAAGGCGTCTGCGCGACAAGGCGCCTGCGCGACAAGGCGCCTGCGCGACAAGGCGCCTGCGCGACAAGGCGCCTGCGCGACAAGGCGCCTGCGCGACAAGGCGTCTGCGCGACAAGGTGCCTGCGCGACAAGGCGTCTACGTGAGATAACGGCGACTCGACGGGCACCCACAAGGGGATGCCCCTACAGCGGAATCAAAATTCGGGAATCAGAAAAATTGACGGGCACCGACGAAGGGATGCCCCCGCGCGATGATCCGAATCGGTGTGTTGGGCAAAGGGCACCCACAAGGGGATGCCCCTACACAATGATTCTTGGCTGGCGATCACGTCGTCCTCGACGCGATCTCCCGGAGCGTCAGCAACTCTTCCGGCTGGCCCACCACAATCCAGATGTCGCCCCCCTGAATGATCGTCTCCGCCCCGGGGTTGTACACCACGTCGCCGTTCTGGCGACGTACCGCGATCACGGTCGCCTTGAATCGCGACCGCAGATCCACCTGCGCCAGACTGCGACTCCGCAGGCTGCTTTGGGCCCCGATCACGATCTCATCCATCTCCAGATCGACCCCATCGAGGGTGATCGCCCATTCCAGATAGCTCGCGACCGCCGGGCGCGTGAGCGCGTTGGCCATCGCCATCGACCCCAGGCGCGTGGGAAACAGCACCCGATCGGCGCCGACCTTGCGCATCTTCAGTTCATCCCCCTCATCATCCGCCCGCGCCACGATGTGCAACTGCGGATTCAGTGCCTTGCCGGTGAGCACGATGAACGCATTGACCGCATGATCGCCGACCGCGGCGACCATCCCCTTGGCCGTCGAGATACTGGCCGCCAGCAAGGTCGCATCGTGAGTCGCATCACCGAGCATCGAGAGGACATTCTGTTCCCGCAGCTCCGCGACCAGGTCGGGATCCGATTCGATGACCACCAGCGGGATATTGCGCTGCCGGAGCGCAGTCACGATGTGCCGTCCCACGCGACCGGCGCCGCAGATGATGTAGTGGTCTTTCAGCGTTGCAATCGCACGCTCCATTTGACGTCTCCTGGGATCGAGTTCCAGTTCGAGGATGAGCTGCACAGCCGTCGCCGTGAACAATGCGACCAGGGCCAGTCCGAGGATGATAAGGACCGAGTTGTAGACCCGTTGCAGCTCGGTCATTCCCTCCGGTTCGCCATAGCCGATCGCGGCGAGGGTGATCAGCGTGAAGTAGAAGGCGTCGAAGAACGACATCTTCCCCATGAGCATGTGCCCCAGCGTGCCCAGCAGGAGGGTCGCCACCAGGGAGAGCCCGACGATGTACAGCCGCTGCCACGCGGCCAGCGCCGCACGTTCGTGCCCCGGACGTGGCCGGAGGAAATTCGGGAGGATAGCCGCGACATTTGCGCTTGGAGAAGCCACGATGCCCTACCCGGCGTCGTGCGCGATGGGGATCACGCGGACCGTGTCGCCCCGCGCCGCATCGGTGATAGTCACGCTGCCGACAATGAGATCGCTGTCGCCGCCCGCAGGATGCGACTCGAACTTCACCGTCACCGCCACCGGAGTCCCCGGAGGCAACGGCATGGTTCCGGACCCATCGCCGCGGATGCCGACCGTGCCGTTGACCGGCTCCGCCAGCAAGGTGTCGATGTCGAGGCTGATTTCGATTTCCCTTGGCTCCCAATACTCCGTGAATGCCGGCTGGATGCGCAGCTCAACTGTCTGCTCGCCGCCCCCGGAGCGCTCCCAGGTGAAGCCGCCGTTCGGACCATCGAGGCCGCCGCTCCACAGCGCCTTGCCCTTGGTGTCGTAGATGCCGGCCGCAAAATCGGTGAACGCCAGGTATGCCTCCCGGGGCATGTGGGCGCGTACCCGCAAGCCTTTGCTGCCTGCGGGGAGCGTGATGCGCTTCGTGAAGCTCTGCGACCGCGGATCGGAACCGAGGGTGGCGGTGGCCGTGGTGCGGGTCGCATCGAGGACCGCGGTCCCCTTCACCCTGGTCAGATCCTCGAGCTGATTGGTGAGCGTGAAATCGAACGACGGTGAGCCGCCGTAGCCTTGGCTGAGCGTCATCGGATCGGACGCGATCGCGACCAGCTCCGCCTCCAACGTGTACGGCACCGCCGCCTCGCCATCGGGGGAGTAGACCGGCAACTCGAGCACACCGCCGATGAGGCCTTCGCTCCAGGTCCATTCCACGCGATCGCGCGGATCATCTTTCGCCAGATCGAGACCGGTCCAGACACTGCCGCCGGTCGCGAGTCCCATGGTGCGGATGCGTACGCTCTGGTGGATCCCCGGATCGCGGGAAAGCCGGAAGCGGACCGCGCTGGCATAGGGCGGCACATACAGGAAGCGTCGATCGAACCCCCACGCGAGATTGGTGGATCCCGTGAAGGTCGCGGTAGGACGGGTCGCGTTGTTGAAGCGCTCGGGGACGATCACGACCGTGCGCAGCGAAAGTCCGGGGGGCGTACGGAGGGCGACATCAGAGCGACTCTCGGGTTGCAGTTGGATGTCGCCCACATAGACGCCCGGGGCATTCAGTGTCGCAGAGACAATCCGAACATGCACCTGCGCGCCCTGGGTCCCGCGTAAGTAGATCGACTCCTCCACCGGCTGCAGCCAGGGAACCCCAGACTCGACCGTAAACCGTTCCTGGTATTGATCGAGGAGCGCACGGTCAGCGAGTTGCGTGAACACGGGCTCGATGGAGAAGGTATAGGGATCGCGGGGGAGGTCGGTGCCACGGAAGACGGCCACCGGCATCGGACCCCGTCCCATTGGCGAGGCGGTCGTGACTTTGAACGTGACCGGCTCGCTGAGGCCCATGCCATAGGCAGCCACCATCAATTCCTCGTACGCCTTGAGCAAGTCCGGAACTCCCGCCCCGACATCAAGACGCGTGGAGTCCGCCACCGGCTGGCAGGACGCTGCGAGGGCGTGCCGCAGTGCGCGTCGATGCGCGGGTGCGGCGCCATCGACAAGCATGCCCGACTGGAGTCGCGCGCAGAGGCCGGCCGCGTAAGGACTCGCCATCGACGTCCCCTGATACACATCGCCACCGCGGTTGTAGAGCGTGACGGAAGAAGTCGCGTACCCCGGACAGGCGATGTCCGGCTTCATGAGGTCGAGGCCGCGACTGGAAAACACCGCGACGGTCGTGTGCGGCAACGCCATCCCACGGGTATCCCGGGCGGTCTCGGCCGGATAGAGCGCCGCGACCGCGATGACATCGGGCGCCGCCGCAGGAGTCCCGACCGTATTGAGCGTCGGACCAGAGTTGCCTGCGCTGGAGCAGACAATCAGTTCCGGATTCTCGATGAGCACCTGCTGCAGCGCGTTGTCGATGTCCGATTGTCCCGGCAGCACCGAGTCGATGCCGTAGCTGAGATTACAAACCACCGGTACGTTGTGTTCCCGGGCGTAGCGCGCGGCGTAGCGAAACGCCTCGATCTTGCTCCCGGGCGTGGTCGATCCGCCCGCCTTGTTGTTGCTCCCGATCTTGAGGCTGATGATTTTCGCCCCTGGTGCGACCCCATCGAAGTCCATTTGATCGAGCAGGTCGTTGCCGGCGGCGATCCCGGCGCAGTGCGTGCCGTGTCCGCCGTTATCGAAGTGGACCGAGAGTCGATTTTCGGCGGCGTAGACATTGAACGCCAGGGACAGCATCGGCAGCTGCGCCTCAGGGGCCATGCGTTCGAGCAACAGATGATCGCCGTTGCGCCAGTAATCGGTCATCCACGATTCATCGCCGAAGTCGCGATCGCCATCGTCATCGATCGCCAGCCGCCAGATGGGGGTCGCGCTGCCTGCTTCCTGGAAGGGTGCGATGAGGATCGGCAGACGGTCGTCATCCCGACCGTTATCGTTGATGTCCTGGACTCCCATGTCCTTGTAGCGGGTCTCATCGAGCCAGACGCCGTACCACTCGCTATTGATCGGCTGCTTGTCGGCGGGCACCTTGCAGACCACGGGTCGATTTTCGGCATCTCGAAACAGGACTGTCCCGGCATCCGGTCCCGACTCCAGTCGCGTGTAGTAGAGATCGCCATCGCCGGTGAAATCCCGGACATCGATCACCTTCCGCTCGCCATCGGGGGTCACCTTGAGTCCCGGTGCGTTGATTTCGACACCCGTATCGAGCACCGCGATCACGACGCCGCGACCGTCGAACTCGGGATACTCTGCGGCGAATGCCGGGACATTGCATGTGGCCAGCGACAGTTGCGGCCAGCCATCGTGACTGGGAAGGACGGAAATGCCCATGAGGCAGAAGGAGCCGAGAACGAGAGCAGCCAGGAGCAGACGCATGAGGGACCTCACGAAGACTGGAAGTGTCCGGATTGTGACACAGCCGCTTGCAGCAATCCGCGGGATTCGCTACGGTGCCGGTGGTCTGCTACACCTCTCCTGAAGGAGCTTCCACCTCATGAAAGTTGCAATCGTCATTCTGGCCGATCCCGCCGGCGGCGAAGATGCCGTTGGACGGGTCTTCAACGCCCTGGGGCTGGCCTACGACGTCCAGCAGCGCGGCGGCGATGTTGCGATCATCTTCCAGAGCACCGGTACCCGCTGGTTCCCCGCGATCACGGAGGGCGGCCACCCCGCGAACGGCCTCTACGAGCTCACCAAGACGAACGTCGTCGGTGTCTCCCAAGGCTGCGCGACCGCGTTCGGCGCCCTCGAAGGCGCTGCCGCCTGCGGATTGCCGCTCCTCAATGAGAACGCGGTCCCCGGGACGCCCGGTCTCACGAGCCTCGCGAAGTACATCGCCGACGGCTACCAGCTGGTCACCTTCTAGCCGATGCCTCAGCCTTTCCACGAAGGCGAACGCGAAATCCAGGACCGCCTCGGCGATCGGCCGCTTGCCGAGCGCAACGCCGCAGTCCTGTCGACCGCGATTCCCGCGTGGGCCATGGCCTTCGTGCCGGAGCAGCGACTCCTCGCGATGGTCGCGACCGATGCCAACGGCGACCTCTGGAACACGCTCGTAATTGGCGCACCCGGGTTCCTCGATCCCCTCGATGGCAGTCGGGTGCGCGTGTCGGGTCTTGATGACCTGTTGCTGGCAGATGACCCGGTGGCGTCCTTGCTCGAGCGCGGCGCGATGATCGGGATGCTCATCATCGATCTCGCAACCCGCAAGCGGCTCCGTCTGAACGGCGAGATCGACTATCGAAGTAACGATGTCGTCGAACTTGCCATTGCCGAGGCGTTCCCAAACTGCACCAGGTACATTCAGCGACGCGAACCTGCACCCGGCCGGCCTACGGTGCATCAGGAGGATGGCGTCATCAGTCGCGGAATCGCCCCGGGGCCGGACCAGATCGCCCTGATCCACCGCGCCGACACTTGTTTTGTCGGCAGTCGACACCCCGATGGCCGTCACGATGTCGGGCATCGCGGGGGCGACCCTGGATTCCTGCAAGTGCTTTCCGATGGCCGGATCCGCATCCCGGACTATCCGGGCAATGGCATGTACCAGTCCTTCGGCAACTTCCATCTCGACCCACGGGCCGCGATGTGCGTCCCGGATTTCCTCAACGGACGACTCCTCCAACTCACCGGCACGGCCACACTTGAGTTCGATTCAGCCGAAGATCCCAGGCAACCGACCGGCGGCACTGGTCGCTACTGGACTTTCACCATCGCTGGGTGGATTGCGCGCCCGTTGCCGGACTTGTCGGAACTACAGCTTTGCGAAATGTCACCCACGAACCCCAAGGCAGCCAGCCGGTAGTCTCCATCCGCCTGCCTAATCACCAGAGTTGCCGTACACCGCAATCAGGTAAATGACGATCAGCGCGGCGATGACGGCCAGTGTGATTTTGATCCAGCTATACGGGCGCTCGCCGAAGACCTCGCCGCTCCGGGCATTGACCACGAAGCGAAAAATCTTGTCGCGATACCGATAGGAACAGATCCACAGCGGCAGCAGGATGTGCTTGAAGGTGATCCCGTCATATTGGATCCGCTTGCTGGTGATGCGCTGCTCATCACCGCCGATGTCCGCGCGGACCGTGTTATCGATGACCGGCTCCATCCGTTGCTTCGCGCGATCGAACCCTTGCGCGAGATCGATCTGGTAGCTCTCGGCGACATACCCCGCCAGATAGCCATCCTGGTACGGCACCAAGGCAGGCAAATCCCAGGGCTCCAGACGTTCGACCATCGGACCGGGCAAGGTCGTACTTGCGGGGACCATCACATCATCGAAGGTGTTCCACACGATGCCGCTCGCCGGATACCAATGGATGCGTCGCTCCTGCCGCGTCCCCGACGTCCCATCGGAGTTCCGGACCGACACCGTCACGTAATACGCCTCGCCGCGCTGGCCCGTGTACCAGGTGGTGGTCCGGCAGTCGTAGGTCCAGTGCGGGAGATAGACCCCCTGGAGACGATTCTTCTCCGGACGCGCAAAGGTCTTCAGATCATTCGGCGCAAACCACTGCTTGCCGATCCAGGTCTGAAAGCTCCCCAATGCTCTTGGACGGTCAATCGCGAAGGGGAGCAGCGATGTCGGTTTGATGAGCCGTTCGGAGTGTCCCTGCGTGACAATCGCGGTGCCGCAGAAGGCGCAGATCGCGGCGGTCGTGTTCGCGCTCACCGCGGTCTCGGCCCCGCACGCCGAGCATTTGTAGATGATCTGCTCAGCAGTCGCGACTTCCGCAGCGTGCGTCTGCATCCATTGGCCGAAATCGAGTTCGACAATGTCTGCTTCCGACTGCGGGACCTCATTCTTCACACCGCAATAGGTGCAGACAATCGCCTGGGCATTGGGATCCCAGGTGAGCAGCGCACCGCAGTTCTGACACGGGAATTCGGTCTGGGTCACGGGTAGGTGGGGTTAACTCGCCGGGGGGAGCGGCGGCGGAACGGCCGCGAAGAAGGAGGCGACCTCGCCGACCTCGCTCGCTTTCACCCATCCGGCCATCCCGGGCTTCCAGATGAGCGTCTCGGGCGACAGCTCCCGGACCTGTACCCGGTGACGCATTTGCGACAGGGTGAACGGACCCGCCTGCTGGGTCGCGGTAATCCCGACATGCCAGACCGCGAGTTCCGCTTCCGCCGCACCCGGCAGTGGCGGAGGCGCCTGGGCTGGCTGCCCAGTCGGTTGCGGAGCCATCGCACCAGACATCTGCTGGCCCATGACCATCCCGGCGCCGAGGCTCATCCCGACTCCTGCCGCGCCGCCCGGATTCGCGGCCGCAATCGGCAGCGACTCGGCGATCTGGTACTGCGTGTACTGCTGCAGATTCCCGAGGATGCCCATGCTGGTCCGCTTGTCGAGGACCGCCTCGACCTCCGGCGGCAGCGAGATGTTCTCGATCAGCAACTCGCGCATCTCGATGCCGTAGGTGACAAACGACGGCGCGATTTTCTCCGTGATGAATTTCGCGGTCTCATCGTAGTTCGCCGCGAGGTCGAGGGCCGCGACCTTCATTTCGCCCAATACTTCGGCAAAACGGCTCACCACATTGTTGCGCAGCTGCTCGGACACCTCATCGACCGTGAAGTGCTCATCGGTGCCCGAGACGTTCTTGATGAACGTGCCCGCATCGACCACGCGCATCGTGAAGCTACCGAACGCCCGCAGGCGAATCGGGCCAAACTCCGGGTCGCGGAGCATGATCGGATTCTTGGTGCCCCACTTCAGATTCGTGAAGATCCGCGTCGACACAAAATAGACCTCGGCCTTGAACGGACTCTCGAAGCCATGCGCCCAGCCCTTGATCGTGGAGAGGATCGGGAGGTTCTCGGTCTTGAGCGTGTACATGCCCGGCTGGAAGACATCCGCCAGTTGCCCCGACTCGACAAATACCGCGACCTGGCCCTCGCGGACTGTCAGCTTCGCGCCATTCTTAATCTCGTTGTTGTAGCGCTCGAAACGCCAGACCAACGTGTCGTTGGAGTCATCGAGCCACTCGATGATGTCGATCAGCTCGCCGCGCAGCTTGTCGAAGATGCCCATGGGACCAGGACCTCGCTTGTGGACCGGAAATGTCGTGCACCCTGTTAGGACTCCGGTCCAGTATGCCGGGTTGCGTCTGATCGGGCAAGCGCGGTTGCGGCCGGTCGGGCTGCCCGCTGAGCCAAAAGAGGAGTACCCTGTCCCGTCCGGCCTGCTTCACTTACCGGGTTCCAGCACTCTCCCAAGGAGTCCCTGACTATGCGCTCATTCGCGATTTGCTGCTCCGCGATTCTCCTCGGTACCGGCATCGGATGCGCCGCCTCCCAGCCCGCTGCGACCGACGTCGCCCAACTCACTCCGCCCCTGGAGCCGCCCACGGAGTTGACCGCCAGTAGCGACGATTCCCTCGTGGGACTCTGGGACATCCGCATCGACCCGGCGGACTGGTCAGCCACCATCACGCCGAGTCCCACCCGCACGGCCGAAAGCTCTCAGGCGATCCGTTACGATCTTGATATCGAAGATTTTCTGAACGCCGATTCGCTGCAATTGGCAGGTCTCACGGTGGCGGATGGGAGCGTCAAAGTCGATCTGCTCCATGCCCATCCGTTCCCTGCGCCGGATTTCTCTAAACCAATTTCCGGACTCAATCGCGCTGACTTGGGGTACACCGGACGGCTACTAGTGATTTCAACTGCCGGCTCGCAGTCCTTCTTTGGGGGAGGCGTCGAGTGCGATCCGAGTTTTCTCGCCAATGCCGATGGGTATGTTCGTCCCGGCGATCTGCTCCGAAATGTCGCTCCAGCCGGCTACAACAGCTTTGCCTACAAGCTGCTCGTCGATGATTTCGCCGGCACTCGCGTGGGGGTTGCCCCTGGACCGGCGACCGGCAACTATCTGCCGGGGAGCGGCGGCTGGCAGCGTGGCAACATCGCCGGTCCTTCCGGTAACGATGGCTGGACGGGTTATGACTATCTGCATGGCGGCCAGTCGAGCCGGATTCAACTGGAAGTCGCGCTAGAGGCCCTGGAAGAAACCGCGTTCACGTTCACGACCGCGATCCTGATTCAATACACCGATCCCCGGGGGAATCCCCCCGCCGGCGGCGAGTTGCGCGATCGTCGTTTTCCGCCCGTAAACGCCGATCCCCTGGCCTTTGCCTACAGACTCCCGTTCTCGGCCCTGGATAACTCCGTGTTGGCGGTCGACGGACCGGTCAGCATCGGCGCGGGTCCGGGCTCTGCGACCGCCCTCGAACTGCGGGTACGCGACTGGGATGCCGGCGCGACGGAATCGACCGATTTACGCCTCGATGACCAGGCGGATGTCAGCCTCATTCAGCGCGATGCGGGCGGCTACCTGAATCCGGCCCTCTCCGCCCCCGATTTCGCAGCTACCGTCCCCAGCTTCGCCCATCAGTCCGGCACCGGACTACCGGGGAATGAACTCCGGTTCACGACCACCCTCACCAATGTCCTCGGCACCTCCACGCCGGGACGGCACTATGCGATGGTCCGCGTGATTGATCCCGAGGACTCCGATGCCAATCGCGACACGTATCACTTTGGGGTCGACCCCGTCACCCTCGTCCCGGATGCCGCCCGCGCCGTGCAGGTGCGCAACTATCAGGTGATCCCCATCGATGTCCAGGGCGATGGCTGGGTGCGGCTCCTCTCCTCAAATCAGTTCTCGTATCCGTGGGAAGTGGTCGCGGATGCTGAGGGCAACATCTATGTCGCCGGCGAGTACGCCTCTGACCTCGGCCTCGAAGGCAGTCCCCTCGATCCCGTTCTCGATGGTAGAGGAAATAGCGACATCTTCATCGCGCGTTACTCCCCCACCGGATCCCTGGAGTGGGTCCGCAACCTGGCAGGGGTGGGGAACGAAGTCCCGCTGGACATGGCGGTCGATCCGGCGGGCAGTCTGTACCTGGTCGGAGACTCCTACAGCGAGGAGATCGATATGGACCCCACCCTCGGACTGGACCTGCAGGAAAATCTGAACCCGCTCTACTCCCAATTCATGGCCCTCAAGCTCAACAGCGATGGCAGTTATGCGTGGGGCCACTACTGGGGTGGACAGAATGCGCGAGATAGAATCACGGGCGTCTGTGCAACCGCAGACTGGGTCTATCTGGGGATGAGCTATGCGGATGCCCCGACCGATTTGGATCCCGGTCCGGCAGTCGCGACGCGCACACCACTGGGCGAGGATGCCGGCATCATGGCCCTGACCCCGGCCGGTATCTACAACCGATCAGCGATCTTCAGCGGCCCGGAAATCGAAGCTGTGGGCACGCTCTCTACGGATCCCGCGGGCAATCTCTACATGGGCGGCCTGACCGGTTCGGCAACCCTCGATTTCGATCCCGGCGTCGCGGTCTCGACCCCTCCGCCAGTCACCCTGCCCTATTACACCGGTTTCATTTGCACTTGGACCAGCGAGTTTGACTATCGCTGGCATGCCGCCTTCGAGAGCGATAAGTACGAACAATTTGCCCAGCTGCTGGTCGGCGATGAGTCGCTCTATGCCATCGCGAACTACACGGGGACCAGCTTCGATATCGATCCCGGTCCTGGAGTTCATGAAGTGCCCGCCGCACCGGGCGCGACGAATGCTGGCGTGCTCCTCTCCCTCAAAACGTCGGACGGCGATTTCCTCTGGGGCCACGGGCTCACCACCGATAACCTCCTGGAGATCTCCGACCTCGCCCTCCTCAACAAGACCACCCTCGGATGCGCCGTCAACTATCTGGGCGCCGGTGACCTCGATCCGACTGCGGGCACTTTTCCCGTGTCCACTAGCGCCCTCGATGCCGACACGTCGCTGCTGCGCTTCAGCACCGGCGGCCTCTGGATCGGGGGCGTCACCTGGAATTCGCCTACCCAGGAAGTCATCACCAGCCTCACCACTTCACCCTTCGGCAATCCAATCATGGCAGGCCAGTTCAGGGGCACCCTCGATTTTGATGCCGGGCCTGGCGTCCATGAGCGCACCCCGACTCACGCATCGACGGGATTCCTGCTCCACACCCAGCCAACTGGAGCCTTCTAGCCCGACCTACGCCAGCCCGAGCCACGATTTCTCAATGCCGGGGAACACGGCGCTCGCATCCGGGCAGCCGCCGCGACGGGCGAGGACTTCGCCGAGGACCGCGCGATAGTCGGTCGTAATCGCCAGATCCACCTGGTTGTCGAGCTGCTCGGTGGCGAGTCCGGGCCATTGGCCGTACATGCGTCCGCCCGCAATGCCGCCGCCGAGGACGAACATCACATTGCCGTGGCCGTGATCGGTCCCGGCGGATTGGTTCGCTTTCACGCGACGTCCGAACTCACTGATGAGCACGACCGTCGTGGCATTTTGCGTTGCCGCAGGTAGTCCGGTCCACCAGGCGTGAAGCGCATTCGTGGTGTTCTGGAGGAGGGGACGCAGGCGGGATTCTTCGGCGTAGTGGTGATCCCAGCCGCCGATATCGACCGTCGCGACCCGCAATCCAAAGCCCTCCTCGCGGAGCTTCGAGATCGAGGAGAGCTGTCCGGGGAGCGCGCCCTGATTCTGCACGCGAGGCGTCCCGTTGAGGAGCGCCTCCGCCGGTCGCTTGTTGTTCCCCTTGTTCTTGCCTTTGCCTTGACCGCGTCCATTGCCCTGGCCCTGCCCAAATCCTTCGGAGCGGGGGATGCGGGCTTCAATGGCGTTCATCGTGGCGAGCGTCTTCGCCCCCGCCAGCGCGATGGGGTCGGTGCCGGTGTAAAACGAGGCGAGCATCGTCTCGAAGCGATCAGCGACCTGTGCGTTGCCGGTGAGACCGAACTGCTCGACACTCTGCATCGCGACCGCATCGGCCCATCCTAACAATGATTTCGGCGAGGCGCTCCCTAAACTCACGACTGGGAGCTCGGAGCCAAACTGCATCTGCTGGACATAGCGCGTGAGCCAGCCGGATTTCTGCTTGCCGGTCTGTCCCTCGGCAGCCCCCTGATCGATGAGATCCTGCGCCTCGAAATGCGACCGGGAGCCATTGCGGAGGCCCGTCGCGTGGATCATCGCCAATTGCCCGGAGTCGTAGAGCTCTTTCAGCGCACCGACCGAGGCCGACATGCGCCAATCTTGTGCGGTCAGTCCGTTTTTGATCGACAGTCCCGCCGCATCGCCGTTGGGCGCAATACGTAGTCCCGTCGGACGAGCCGCGATGTAGTCGGCATCATCGACCGGCGCGACCACGTTGAGGCCATCCATCCCTCCGCGCAAGAAGCAGACCACGAGGCAATGATCGTTCGCCGATCCTGATTGCGCATAGGCCAGTGGCGTATTGCGCAAGCCCAGGAATCCGGCACCTGCGGCCGCGGCGGTCGTGAGGAATTGACGTCGGTTCAGATTCATGATGAGCGTCCTCTCTCCTGCCTAGCGGCGCTGAAACTCGGGAGTCATGGCGATGAGGGTGGTCATGTAGCGGTACGGATCGGACCCCTGCGCGTTGTTGTTCTTCGACGCCGCGTTTACGGCCGCGAGGATCGTCTGCTGACTCGCCGCGGGGAGGGGAGCGCCGATCATCTGGCTGCTCCAGTGCTTCAACGCGGCATCGAAGGAGCCTTGTGCGGCTGAGGGGGTCGCCGATGCGACATCGACTGTCGCTCCGAAGCGCGGCGTCATCGCGGCCAGCAACAGATTCCAGCGTCCCAGCAAGCCGTTGGTGCTGAGCCAAAAGCCCGCGACATCGGGATGACCCGTCGGCGCCGGGTACGAGAACTGTCGATAGCCAAGTTGTTCCCACTGCCTGAACAGGAACGGTGATGGCGCGAATTCGGCCCCGATCCCGCGCATATACGACAGCGTGAACTCTCGCGGATTTTTCACTTTCCCGCCCCAGCCTTGCGTAAAGCGCGGATGGGTGACGATGGTCCGGACTACCTCGCGCAATTGATTCGGATCCGTGAGCTTCGCGGTCCAGGTCTTCACGGCGGCATCGACCACTTCGGACGGCGCTTCATCGGCGATCAATCGTCGCACCAGCTTCGTGCAGACATAGCGAGCGGTGCCCGGATGGCGATGGAGCATGTCGAGGACCTGGTGGCCATCGGTTTGCGGCGACTGATTGGGATCGATGGGGGTCCCGAGGACACGCTTCTGATAGGGATCGTGCCAGGCGGCCTGATAGTGGAACGCGCCCGTGTTGGGGAATCCCTGCATGCCTGGGGCGGACCGTGGGCGACGTCCCTGGCCGCCACCATCGGCGACCGTCCAGCCCGTGAAGGCACGCGCCGCCTCGTAGACATCCTCATCGACATACCCGATCGGTTGTCCCGCCTGCGCCCCGGGGACATCATCCCAGTGACGGTACTGGCGATTCAGATAGTTCGCCTCGCCGAGGGTATGCAATTCGAAGAGTTCACGTGCGTAGTTTTCGTTCGCCGGGGATGCCTTGCTCGCGGCGTTGTTGAGGTAGTAGAGCATCGCCGGCGAAGTCGCGGTCGCTTGCAGGAGATCGCGGAAGTTGCCGAGCGCGTGGGTGCGGATCGCGGCATCGAAATCGGGGAAGACCGCGGGGATGCGTCGATCGGCTTCCAGGTCGACATTGAAGTGGTTGTGCCAGAACTCGACCAGCACCTCGCGTAGCTGCCACGGCGAATGCATCGCGCGGATCACGGAGACGATCCGCGATTCCTGGCCGGGACGTCGCTGCAGCGGACGATCCTGCTGGGTGCCATCGGTAAGCAGCTTCCAGCGAGCCGCCAGCGGGGCATCCCACCAGGCCAGAGGCTCCTGCGATTGTTCGTACAGCGGTTCGCCCTGTGCTTTGAGCTCTTGCTTTCTTTTTTTTGCCGCCTCTAGTTGCTCGGCTTTCCCCTTGCCCTTGCCTTTGCCTTTTCCCTTACCTCGTCCTGCTGCTTCCATCTCCGCCATGGCTTCCATTTCATTCATCTCACCCATGTCCGCCATCGACTCCAGCTCGCTCATTGATTCATTTTCTTCGCCGCGCTCGATGTAGGTCGCGAGGGGGAAGGTGAGGGTCGAGAGGAGTCGCGCGACCGTCGGGCCATCGTCATTGGTCGGATTCAACTGCTCATCGATGTAGTCGGCCAATCCCATCCGGTGGACTTTCGCGAGATCCTCCGGGGAGGGCCCGTACGCCAGTCGCTGCAGCGCGAGTACCTCCGCGCCGGGGGCGGGTCCGGTCGATGCCGGATTTGGGGCCGCCATGAGGGTCGATTGCGGGATCAGCTGGCGTGCCGATCCGGCGACCGCCACCGCAGTGGCACCGAGTCCGAGGGAGAGCAGATTGCGACGACTGACGCTCATAAGGAGCCTCCGTCAGGCTGGCATAGGGAGTCCGTGTACAAGGGTAGACGATTCTCCCCCTCAAAGGTTCCCTCTCCCTCCCGGACCACGGCGTTGTACGCCGTCCGGTGGGGAGTTCCAGGTAAGTAGATGCCTGTAGCGGCGCTGCTTGCAGACCGTCTCACAAATGCTGATCCTAGCCCCAAGCGTGAGCGCGGGGTCTCCGGGAATGCTTCACGCAGGGACAAATCACCGGAAACCCCGCGCTCACGCTTGGGGCTAGGATCAGGATCGGGGGGTTATGAGACAGACTCCTTGCTGCGCCGGACACGCCCGCAACAACTACACAACCGCCAGGCGTCAGCCCGCGGATCGATACAGGCACCCTCTCCCCGGACCACGGCGTTGTACGCCGTCCGGTGGGAGGTCCCACGGCGGTAGCGGCGCGGCTTGCTGCGCCGGACACGTCCGAACCAACTACATAACCGCCAGGCGTAAGCCCGCGGACCGAAACCCATAACCTCTCCGGTCCGCGGGCTTACGCCTGGCGGTTGTGCAACCGGGAACTCAATCCCCGGTCAACCCGTAATCGATCACCAACGACCCGCAACTCACCCTCTTCATCATTCATCCCGACCGTACGCCTCCTTGAGCCATTTCTTGACCTCGCCGGTGATGTCCTTCATAGACTCCAAGGGAATGCGATAGGTGATGCGATTCTTCTTCGCGAAGCCGCCCGTGTCGATGAGCTTGTCCGATGGCGGACTGCCCCCAAACGCAAATCCGAGATCGACTCGCTTGAGCGTGGTCGGCTTGATTTCGGCGAAGACATGGTTGCGATAGACCGGGATGATGGTCGCGCAGGGACAGATCCTTACGTCATCGCCCAGCGCCTGAACCGTCTCGAACAGGGCCTCAGCGATCGGCTTCAGATGCGCTTTCTTCTCGGGGTACTGCGTATCGTAGAAGCCGTCCGCTGCCTTCAGATAGGACTCCGGATCGATCCAGTCCTGGTTCTGACCATCGACCAGATCGGCGATCCAGTGGCCGGTGCTTGATCCGATGCCGTGTTCCGCCTTGAGCCACGCTTTCCGTGCGGCAACATCGGGCAGCTGCTGCTTGCGAGTCAGTGCAACCCACGCCTCCAGGGTGCGACCGGTCCGCTTTTCCATGTTCTCAAGCAGCGAGCGGGAGTAATCCACCAGCGGGTGAATCCCCCAGCGGGAATCGGCAGATGTGTGGGCCATTGCACGTGGCATGACAGCGCTCCTGGCGAGATGCTGTGTACTCGAAACACTTACTTGCTGTGGCTCATCATGGCGGCCATCGCAGCCTGATGCTCCTCAGGAGTCGGGACTTTGATGCGGGTCGCGATCGCCCAATGATGCCCGAATGGATCGGTTATCGCGCCGTAGAGATCGCCCCAGAACATCTCGGTAACAGGCATTTTCACCGTACAGCCTGCTGCTTCTGCACGCGCCATGGCAGCGTGCGCATCGGTGACATACATATGGAACGTGGTACCGGTAGAGACACTGGCATCGGGGGCGTTTGACTTGCCGTTGTTCCACTCGGGGAAGTCATCCGCCAGCATCACGAGCGAGTCGCCGATCCGGATGAGCGCGTGCATGAGACGGTCATCGCCGGGCATTGATTCGCGTCGGATTTCTTCCGCTCCGAATGCTGCTTTGTAGAAATCGATCGCCTTTGCAGCCCCCTTCACACACAGGTGCGGCGTGATCGCGTGAAAGCCTTCAGGGATCGGAGTGACGTTCGACATGGCAGTGTCTCCTTGGCGTTTCTGAACACGTGGACGCCGCAATTATCCATTACTGACAATTCTCCTTCGGTTAAAGAATCAGCGGCAGCAATTCGCGCAGCAGTTTCATCGCCTTGGGATCGGCCGGATCGATCTCCATCCAGTCTGATTTATCCCGCAAGCTCACCGCCGGATGCGCATCTAATTTCGCGAGGTGCTGCTTGATGAGCGCTTTGCCCAGACGCAGATCGAGATGCCCATCCAGATGTGTATGCGCGATCTCGCGGCCATCGATGCGCCACGCCTCGCACTTGCCGAATCGGGATGTGCAGGTCTCCAATTGCGGATGCTTGCGCAAAAAGTCGAGCGTGCGGTCTTTAGGAGATTTATTCGCCGAGACGGTCATTGCTTTCTGCAGCCTCCCGTACGCGGATAATGACGTAGATGACGAGGACGACGAACAGCACCGTAAATCCGATGCCGATGGCGCTGAAGGACATAGACGCCTCCTACTCGTCGGGAGAGGTCGGTAGCTGGCTCAGATAGTACCGGTCCGACGTGCTCATGCTGTCCCACACCCTGATGATGCCTTCTGAGGTACACGCCGCCAGTCGGACTCCGTTCGGACTGAACGCGCAGTCCCAGACCATCGACGGCATCGCTTCGGTGAGCAACACGGTGCCGGTCTCGGCATCGAGTATCTGGACACTCATCGATGCCGCCGCGAGTCGCTTGCCATCAGGATGCCACGCGACCCGATTTACCGGACTGTCGCTGCTGGTGCGCCAGCGATGCCAGACATCGTATTCCTGTGACCAGTCCAGGCAACTCACGCCACTGTCGCCGCCGGATGCGAGCCAGCGTCCATCGGGGCTGAACGCGACCGTCGTGCTTTGCGCGGGAATCAGGAACGGGGTGCCGCGCTCGACACTCCAGATCGCGATGTCGCCATCCTTGAGAGCGCCCGCGATGTGACGGCTTTCGGGATGCCACGCGACCGCGAGGATCGCTGATGGCGCAGGTGATTCGGTGATTGTCTGGAGGGAGGGTAACGCGAGGCGGATCAGCTTCGCATTCATGCCACCGATCGCGAGCTCATGGCCATCAGGGCTGAATTCCAGATACGAGGTGCCGCCGCCTTGCGATTTCTCCGCGATCAGGGTCGCGCCCTCGAAGGCAGGATCGAGCTCCCACAGGGTAATGCGTCCACCCCAATTGCAGGTCGCGACCTGCGTGCCATCGGGACTCAAGGCGACCAGATTGAGGTTGGCGGCGGCGGGCCATTGCAGCCGCGGATTTTCCGCCGTCGGCAACATCCAGAGGCTCGCATCGCCATCAAACGTTCCGGTGACGAGCACATCATCATTGGGCAGAAAGCGGACCGATCCCGCCGACGGCTGCTGGGGCAACGTGACATCGACTGTCGGCATCTGATTAGTATCCCAAATGCGGATCGTCTCATCGGCGCTGCCGGACCAGAGGGTCTGACGGTCATTGCTGAATTCCAGCGATCGAATGGTCTTCGTGTGACCGGCGAGCGACGCCATCGGCAGCCAGGTTCCGGTGTCGTAGAGATAGACTTGGTCATCCTCGCCGCCCGCCGCGAAGAAGCCGCCATCGCCGGACACCGCGATGCTCCAGGTCGGCGCTGTCGGCTCGGTGAGCGTCGTGATGAGTCGTGCGGAGCCGGTGTCCCAGATGCGGACATCGTGATCGCGACCGGCGGTCGCCAGCCACGCGCCGGTCGGGGCGAACACGATCGAATCGACCGCGTTGTAGATCTCCGATTCCTCAGGAAGTGCAAATTCACGCATCTGCTCGCCGGTCTTCGCATCGAACAGA
>Ga0163150_10004808_pt1 | contig 17787 bp, 22 predicted proteins | sample OliLakLV19P2IB_FD_148628 | JGI IMG/M metagenome (GOLD analysis project Ga0163150, IMG submission 148628) | Freshwater microbial mat bacterial communities from Lake Vanda, McMurdo Dry Valleys, Antarctica - Oligotrophic Lake LV.19.P2.IB | ecosystem: Environmental > Aquatic > Freshwater > Lake >...
TCGCACTACTGGTCTCGAAAGCGGAGCAATCCGCGGCTCACGAACGCGGCCACCGCTTCAACGGCAAAACCTCGTGGACCCTGCGCGGCCAACGCTACAGCGTCGCGAATCCGGATGATTTTCGCGCGGCGTGCGGACTGTGTCACGCCGACCGAACCAGCTGACGAGACCCTTGCGTAGTTAGCCGCGAGCCAAACCACCGGTCGCACCGGGGCCCCACTATCGTCACCTGCGACAGGCCCGACCAGCCGGCTACCAACGGCATCATGCCGACTTACTGACCGGACGTTTAATCGGCTTCGCGTCCGGCGCAGCTAGTGTTACTGAATCGCAACAGTAACATGTGCCGGTCGTATCAAAATCGCCTTCAGCACAGCCACACCCGACTGCCGCCTCGGCTCCGCGCCGCTCATCCATCTATCTTCGACCGGTTGTCTTCTCAACCGGCATCTCGTGAAGTTGTGACGCGTTTACTCACTTCGCGTAGCCACAGCACTGAGCTTGCCGCGATCGCGCAACGCAGCCAGTCGCCGGCGGTCAAGTTTACGGTCGAAAACGCCTGTTGCAAAAGCGGTATATAAACTACCGCCACGTGCAGAGCGAGCGACAACAGAATCGCTCCCCATAGCCAATGATTCCTAAAGAGTCCGCTGAACGCACTTTGCTCATCGGAGCGCGCGTTGAGGACGTTGAACAGTTGGAACATCATCAACGTCGTAAACGCCATCGTCTGCGCATAACGAAAACTGCCTGAGCCTTCGATCAGACCACCGGGAAGTGAAGCGTCAAGCACGAGCAATGTCCCCGCGGCCATCAGCACACCGACGAAGAAGATGCCCATCCACATCCGCCGCGTAATCACTCCTTCGCCCCGCGGGCGCGGCGGCTTCATCATCACGCCTGCGTCAACCGGGTCAACGCCGAGAGCGAGCGCGGGGGCGCCGTCCGTCACGAGGTTGATCCACAGAAGCTGCGTCGCCAGAAGCGGCAGCACCACGCCGCCGCCACCTGCCGCCGTCAAACCGATCCTGTCCGCCAGCAGGACGCCGAAGAACATCGTCAGCACTTCGCCCATGTTGGACGAAAGCAGGAAGCGCAAAAACTTTCTGATATTCGAAAAGATGGCTCGCCCCTCTTCGACTGCCGCGACGATGGAAGCGAAGTTGTCATCCGCCAGTACTATGTCGGCGGCTTCTTTGGAAACGTCGGTGCCAGTGATTCCCATCGCCACGCCGATGTCGGCAGTCTTCAGGGCGGGCGCGTCGTTCACGCCGTCGCCCGTCATCGCCACGATTGCGCCTTCGTGCTGCAACGCCTTTACGATTCGCAGTTTATGTTCCGGGCTGACGCGTGCATAGACCGAAACCTCCCTGGTAATTTGAATCAGCGCTTCATCGGACGACTTCTCAAGCTCTGCCCCCGTGACGGTTCGCCCGTTCTCCACAATTCCGAGTTGGGCGGCGATCACGGCGGCAGTTGCGGGATGATCGCCCGTTATCATGATTGGGCGTATACCTGCCGCCTTCGCGCGGGCGACGGCTTCCCTTGCTTCCGGACGCGGCGGATCAATCATGCCGATGAGTCCCGCGAATACGAGGTCATGCTCGACGCGCTCGTCAACTTTATCGGCTTCAAGCGCGCTGCCCGGAAGCAAGCGGAACGCGACGCCAAGTGTGCGTAACGCTTCTCCCGCGAGTTTTGCATTCACCTCCAGAATTTGCGCTCGCCGCTCATCGCCTATTGGCGCAATTTCCTCACCCACAAGTTCATTGGAACAGCGCACCAGCAGTACGTCCGGCGCGCCTTTGGTGAAGACGAGCAAGCCTCCCTGCCGTTCGGAGTCGGCATGAATCGTGCTCATCAACTTGCGCTGGGACGAGAAAGGAACTTCTCCGACACGCTTGAAGCGCTCCTCGAGCTGTTCAGCGGCCAGCCCCGCTTTGCGCGCCGCGACAACGAGCGCGCCTTCGGTCGGGTCGCCATGCACCGCCCATCGCCCGCCGCGCTCTTGCAGAACGGCATTATTGGCCCGGTCGGCGACCGTAAGCGCACGCTCCAACTCGATTCGGAGAGCGCCTTCAATCACTCCTTGTTTGTCAGCCGCCGCTCCTCCGTGTTGACGTACTTCGCCTGTGGGCGCGTAACCAGTTCCGCTCAAAGTGACGCGCCCGCTCGCGGTGACCACGGTACACACCGTCATCTCGTTCTTGGTCAGCGTGCCGGTTTTATCTGAAGCGATGATGTTCGCCGAACCGAGAGCCTCCACCGCGGCGAGGTGGCGTACGATGGCGTTTCTCTTCGCCATCCGCTGCACTCCGATGGAGAGAACGGCGGTGACGACCGCGGGCAAGCCTTCCGGCACCGCCGCGACTGCCAGCGCCACACCTAGAATAAGCACCTCGAACATCGCTGAAAAACCGCTCACATCTCCCAACAGGATGATCGCCGCGATCATGACGACGGCGACCGCGACGACGATGATGCCGAGTAGTTTGCCGACGCGGTCGAGTTCTTTTTGCAGCGGTGTGGGGCCGTCCGGCACATTTTTTAGCATCCCCGCAATGCGCCCGATCTCGGTTGTCATACCCGTGGCCGTGACCACCGCGCGCCCTCGCCCATAAGTCGCCGCCGTGCCGCTGAAGATCATGTTGCGACGGTCTCCGAGTCCGACATCCTCCAGGATCGGAGCGATTTCTTTAGATGCCGGCAAACTCTCCCCCGTCAACGACGCTTCCGCTGTTTGCAAGGAGGTTGACTCAACCAATCGTGCGTCAGCCGCGACGGTGTCGCCTTCCTCGACGAGGAGGAGGTCTCCGGGCACCACCTCCGTGGCTGGGACGCTCCGCCGTCCACCGTCACGTATGACGTTGGCGTGCACCGCCGACATCTGACGCAACGCCGCCACCGCTTGCTCCGCTCGCGATTCCAGTACATAGCCCAAGATGGCGTTGAGCAGCACTACGGAGAAGATCGCTAGCGCTTCATAAGGCAATGCCGATTCGCTCTCATGCAGCCATAGTCCCGCCGAGATCGCCGTGGCGATGAGCAGTAGGATGACGAGCACATTCTGGAACTGCGCAAGAAACTTCCTCCACGCGGGTACGGGCTTTTCCGCCGTCAACTCGTTCTTGCCATAACGTTCAAGCCGCGCTCGCACCTCCCCTTCACTCAAGCCCCGCTTCGCATCCGTGCCCAGCGCGGCCAATACCTCATCAATCGTCTGACGGTACGCGCACGCGCCATTCTCATCTGTCTTTTGAGGAACGCGCAAAACGGACTCCCTTCCGGCGGCTAGGTCCACTGAGTTCCTGCTTCGTTTGGCGCCGCCGGAAGCGGCCTTTGCGCTTTTGAGGAACGCGCAAAACGGACTCCCTTCCGGCGGCCAGGTCCACTGAGTTCCTGCTTCGTTTGGCGCCGCCGGAAGCGGCCTTTGCGCTTTTGAGGAACGCGCAAAACGGACTCCCTTCCGGCGGCCAGGTCCACTGAGTTCCTGCTTCGTTTGGCGCCGCCGGAAGCGGCCTTTGCGCTTTTGAGGAACGCGCAAAACGGACTCCCTTCCGGCGGCCAGGTCCACTGAGTTCCTGCTTCGTTTGGCGCCGCCGGAAGCGGCCTTTGCGCTTGATCGTCACGGCGCTGATCTTCATCTCAGGTTCCACTTTTGCGCTTCATTCTCCTGCCGCTGAAATCAGCTGCGCGACTGGTGAGACAAAGCCTTCCGGCTTCACCGTGAACACGGAACAATCGACAGCGCCCAGCACCCGCTCGGCTGTATTGCCAATGATGAAGCCAGGAACACCGGTCCGGCAGACGGTGCCCATAACCAGCACGTCGATACCTAGCTTGGTGACGAGTTGCGGAATCACGATGCTTGACTCGCCCTTGAGCAGATGGACTTGAGACCTCGACACGGAGTGCCGCGTCAGCAGGTTCTCGACTAACTTGCGGCGTCTCCTGGCTTCTCGAAGAACGTGGCGATTCATCTCCGCGGCATACATGCCGCCTCGTTTCCGCAGCAAGGATTCTCCGATAACGGTCCAGGCATGGACGATGTGTAGATCGGCGCCCTCCCGAGCGGAAAGCGATGACGCGAGTTCCAGGATCACTCCGTTCAGCGTGTCGCGATTGTCTCCCGTGACTTCCGGATCGATCGCCGCTAAGATGCGTCGGAAAGACTTTTTCCGCGCAGGCTTCAGGACCAGCACAGGGCCGGGACACTGCCGCATTAGCTTGGTAGAGGTGCTGCCGAAGAGCCGATCCTTCATGCCACCTTCCCCCTCCGCGGTGAGGATCACCAGGTCGCGATCGTGTTCGATCACGTCACGAATAATCTCCAGGAAGGGCTCACCGATCAGCAGACGCGTCGCGGCCCGTACTCCGATCGACCTTACGGACTTCGCAGCGTCCTTCAGCCGGGCCTCGTGTTCCTGCAACACGAGCTCTTGCACATCCACCGATTTGTGGCCGACGATCAGAGGTTCCCACCCAGCGGGTATTGGCTTGACGGGATGCACGATGGTCAGTCGAGCGCGGTTGTCTTTGGCCAGTAGCGCTCCGCGTTCGAGTGTCGGTTGGTCGCATTCGTAAATGAGCGAGATATTCTTAAAACGTTTCATGTCAACTTTGGCGCGATAAAGCGGCTCTTATCAATACCGGAATACTAGCGCCGTGGAGCGCCTTTGAGGCAACCGAGCCAAGAAGAAACCTACGGATCGGATCGTACCCATGCGTCGGCATCACGATCAAGTCCGCTCCCTCCGAGTTGGCGTGCACGAGAATTTGCTCCCAGGGATCTGGTCAGCAGGCGCTTGCCGGCGCGGCCTTCCAATTCCCGGCCGGCAAAGCGGTCCAGTCCGCCCTGAGCCTTGCAAGACTTCGCCGCCATAAGCTCGTCCAGCCGCGCGGGCGGGATATCTATCGGCGAAAGGCGAACTCGACCGTCTCAAGCGCGTGAAGGAGAGTCAGTTCGCATTCAACCTGCTTCGGTGGACTGGGCGTACCGGGCGGCTCCCTCGGAAGACGGGGAAAAATCCACTGGTACGAGAATTCTGGTAATTGATGGCATAGACTTTTCTCCTACCGAAACGTGCCCTCTTCGCCGGCCGTAACGGGCCGAAGAGCGTTGTGCCTGCGGAACTTCTGCATTAGTTCGTCCCACTCTATGGCAACCTTGCCCCCCTTCTTCACCCTCTGCTGTTCCCAATTGGAGAGCGCTTCAAGACAGGCATGATCAATGTAGGCGAGATCATGAAAATGAATGTGAATCTCGGAGTCGGCGGGAAGCTTTTCCAGCGCGTCCGCCAGCTTCGGTAAGCGCATGAAGGTGGCTGAGCCGTACAGGTGGAAGTCCACTTGGTTAGCTCTCGTCTGTTCGATCCGGATCCCCATATGCGAGAAAGCGTAAAGCAGCTTCAACATCGACAGTCCCAAGCCCACCAGGATTCCCGTTAGCAGGTTGGTGACAACGATCATGACCACGGTCACCGCGTAGACCGCTATTGGCAATTGTTCGTACCTGAGCAGGCGCCGGATGTTCGCGGGGTTGACCAGCTTGTACCCGGTGTAAACCAGGAGCGCCGCGAGGCTGCTGGTGGGGACCAATTTAAGCACGAAAGGCACGGCCGCCACGAGGATCAGCAGCCACGCGCCGTGAAGGACAGCGGACAGCCGTGTGGCTGCACCCGCGGTGACATTCGCCGAGCTGCGAACGATGACGCCGGTCATCGGAAGGCCCCCAAGCGCGCCGCATAGCAGATTGCCCACGCCTTGAGCCGCCATCTCGCGATCGTAATTGGTGCGCGGGCCATCGTGCATTTGGTCGACGGCAGTGGCGCATAGCAGCGATTCCGCGCTGGCAACGAAAGCCAAGGAGAAAGCGGCTAACAATAGGTCGCTGCTCCATAGCCCCGCGAGCTTGTCTGGCGTCGACCACTGGATCGCCCCCCACAGGTTGTCCGGGATCTGAATGTACTGCACCGGCAGCTTCCATATGGCGGCCGATGCGGTAGCAACGACAACCGCGACAACCGCGCCCGGGATCAGTTTTAGCTTGCCTGGCGCGAACTTGTTCCAAGCCAGCAGAACGGTGATCGTCAGTATTCCGAGGAAGGCCGCCAGATGACGCGTGCTCCCGTCAAGCGGCCAAAGGCCGCTGTAAATGGCCTCCGGAATCGAAATCAGGTTCAGCAGCCCACTCCCTTTGGGCTTGTCATCCACCATTACGTGGAACTGGCCCGCGAAGATGAGGACGCCGATGCCGGCCAGCATCCCGTAGATGACCGACGGAGAAATCGCGCGGAACAGCTGTCCCACTTTGCATAGCCCCGCGACGAGTTGGATGGCGCCGGCCAGGAGCACGATCGGCCCCAGCATCCCGATTCCGTGAGTCTGAATCAACTCATAAACGATGACCGCCAGTCCGGCGGCCGGACCGCTCACCTGAAGCGGACTTCCGGCGATGAAGCCTACCACAAGGCCACCGATTATCCCGGTGGTCAAGCCCATAACAGGGGATGCCCCGGAAGCGATCGCAATTCCCATGCACAGCGGAAGCGCAACCAGGAACACTACGATCGAAGCGAGGAAGTCGCGCGCGAAATCTTTCGAATTCAAATTCGAATATCCGTTCATGTATCCGCTTTATCTCCCAGATCAGTCTTTGACTAGTAAGCCCCGGCCGCCGCTCACGCTACGCCAAAGCGGGCGCCCTCTCCCGCAGTGGAACAAAACGCGCTTGCGCCGGATCGAACGCCCCAACCTCTCCGGATCCGATGTCGTATGCCCAGCCGTGGAGATTCAGTTGCCCTTTTGCCAGCCTGGCCGACACCGCGGGATGGGTACGCAGGTTGTCCAGTTGCGCCAGCACGTTCTGCTCGATCATCGCGTTGAGCAGATCCGCGCCACTGAGGTGCGAATGGTTTTCCTGAACCACGAACCGGGCACTCTCTCCGTAGCGTAGCCATGCGGACACCGCCGGCATGTGGGCCACGCTCCCCGGATTCAACAGCGCCCTCATCGCCCCGCAGTCCGAGTGGCCGCAAAGGATAATGTCCTTTACCCCTAGCGCAAGAATGGCATACTCGATCGTGGCGGAAACGCCCCCGATCACTTCCCCATAAGCGGGCACGATGTTGCCGGCATTCCGGCAGATGAAGATCTCGCCAGGCTTGGTGTGGGTGAGCATGCAGGGATCGATCCGCGAGTCGCTGCAGGTGATAAATAGCGCCTCTGGACTTTGCCCCGAAGCCAGCCGCTCAAACAGATCGCGGTTTTCGGGAAAAGTCTCATCCTGAAATTTGGCGAGACCGGACATAACTGTCTTCATTTTCAATTTTCTCTTTCTCGGATTCTGACTATAACTTTAAGCGATCGCCACCATGCTGGGCTTCTCAGGCCCGGAGCCAGCCGCCGGCTCGCACTCCGGCGTCCCTCATGAACTCTCGAGCGCGTTCCTTGACGCCCATAGCCGAACCACCTCTGGAGCCAGCCCAATGAAGGCAGATGCCTGAGGCCTTGCGGATCTCGGCAAAGGCCGCGTTCTCGCTCAGAAAGCCATACCCAGGGTGAAGAGCATTCACGTTCGTGATCTCGGCTGCGCTCCCGACGGCAGCGGCATTCAGGTAACTGTCCGCACTCCTGGCGCTACAGATGGCTTCATCCGCAAACGTACGTGGAGGCGGTGGCGGTCCGCTTCGGAGTACAGGGCCACTGTGTATATCCCGAGGTCCTTGCAGGACGAGATGACACGAACGGCAATCTCCCCGTGGTTGGGAATCAGGATCTTTCGGAAGTGAGCATTCTTCAAGTAACTCTCCAAGAGTACTTATCATTAGCGGACATTTGACGCTGAGACTTGAGGTGGGCGCACGGGCCACCCGGTGTTCCGCGGGGAGTGGGCCCGTGCGGGTTTGGCTGGCTAACGTTGTAGGCGTTGTGCTGTCTCCTGGAGCAATCCGGCGCGCACGGCCAAGCCTTTGGAATGAGCCCGAAGCAGAGACCGATTTTTCTTCATATCGTCCGCTTTCATCAGTTCGTCCTTGGTGTTGTGAAAGATGGCCAGCAACTGGACTTTCTGTTTGAGAATGTCCCAGTCCTTGTCACCTCGCTGGATGAACGGCGGATTTGCTTCCGTAAGCTCGACAACCAGCCTCTGGATGTTCTCGATGTCCCCCCCCATGGCGGTGATCCCGTCGCGTACGGCCTGGGCGTCGGGTTGCTTCGCCTTCAGGAGAAGGCTAATCTTTTCGCTCCCCTTCTCTACCTGACCGGCGTGGTTTCCGATGTCGGCAAGCCGCGTGTCCGCGAAGGCCGACGTGGCCAACACGGTCAAGCACAGCGCTGTACTAAGTAAGTGTTTCATGGTGTTTCTCCTGCTTTCAATCCTAGGCTCGAGGCGACAAATCGACAAATAGATAGTTGCGACGGAATACCTCTAAATAACCGATGGATTTGCGAGGCCCGCCGGCAAGGTCAGTTCCCTATGGAACTCAACCACCCATCGCGGACGCCGCGCAATGCGGCCGAACCGGATCGGGTTGGGGAGTCGGGCCAAACATTTGGTCGCGAGCCGCTTCCACAATCGCCACCACGGCCGGATGTTTGAGTTTCCGCTCAACCGAGATCGCATAGAACCGCTCGAGCAGAGATTCAGTTCGGCCCAGGACGGACACTCCGTATTGCCGCCGAACTTCCTTCTCTGTCACTGTGGGAGCGGCGAATACGCCAACCCCAGCGTGCCCGAAGGCTTTAAGAAGCGCGCTGTCCTGAAACTCTCCAACCACCAAGGGACGGATACTCCGGGCTTCAAACCATTGCTCCAAGGAGCGGCGTAGTGCGGCATTCTCCAATGGCAGCAGGAAGGGGGCGCCATTGAGCGAGGCCGGGAAATTCTTGCGATAGCGGGCGGCCAGCGTCGATGAACCAAAGAAGGAGGTTCCAGAGCTACCAAGCAAATGGCTGAAGGCCCGGACGCGAATCAAGGGACCGGCCGGCGCGTCCGTCAAGACCAGATCAAGCCCGGAGGTCGCTAGCTCCGCGAGCAGCCGTTCCGGTCTGTCCTCGTGGCAAACGATCTGCACGGGTTCGGGCATCGTGAGGGCGGGTTGGAGAATGCGGTGCGCTATCAGTTTAGTCATCCCATCGGATATACCCACAATCAGGCGAACCGGGCGCCCCGCTGGACGCCCTTTGAGGACGTCAGTTAGTTCGCGGCCCAACGAGAAGATCTCATTGGCGTAACGATAGACTAGGCGTCCCACATCGGTAAGCACCAGATTGCGTCCGGATCGGGTAAAGAGCTTCTCTCCCAACGCCGTTTCGAGGGCGCGTATCTGACCCGTGATCGTGGGCTGGGCTAGCAGCAACTTCTTGCTTGCCTGCGCGATGCTGCCCTCCCGCCCGACCATCCAGAAATAAAGCAGGTGATGGTAGTTGAGCCACTCCATGTCCCTGATCATACCTCGGATTTTCCGAGGGAGTCGCTTCGGATTATCTATTTATCCATGGGCTGGTCTTGGCCGTAAAGTGGGAGTTGAGATGAACGAACTCAGCACCATCCGTACGACTGGCTCGAACGGGATGGAAGGTTTAACGGGTCCGGCATGAAACCCGCGCTGTCCGCGACTACAAGCTTCGGCGCGGCATTCAGATCTGGAAGAGAGGATAAATCAACATGTCAACGCCAGCAACCTCGCCATCGAAGACTGCCGCCTGAGGGAACGGGCTCGCGGACACGGCCACAAGGACTCCATCCCTAAACGCGACTGTCGACTGTGCCGTGCAATGACAACACTGCGCGATCCAATCAATTTCCCGAGGCCGGTTGCAGGTGGTTTCCCAGGTAGGCTACCCCCTCCTGGCCTGCCGATCGCTTCCGACGATGAATGCCCCGTGGCGCAATACGAAGCCGGATGCACGGTGAACATGGCCCCTTCTGGCGAGACCCTTCGACACAAGCCTCGTGAGACCGCGCGGCTAACGATCTCGGTCTGCGTCAAAACCAATCTAAACGAGATAAAGAGATATGGATGTAGGTAGGCTGAATGATCTCTGTTTGGAGTGGTCCGCGGACACCGCCGCGCACAAGAACGAAATTGCTGCACTCGCGCATCGCCTTTGGCTGGATCGTGGGTGTCCGGAAGAGGGAGGCGCTGAGGAAGATTGGTTATTCGTTGAACTGAGGCGTCCCAGCGCGGCAATCGTCAGACCGGGCGGGCGTTCATCACCGAGTCGGTGCGATGAGGGCCCCGTCCGATGCCTCAAATCAGGCGCCCCGCCCGAGAAGGTCCTCCAGACGCACCCGCGTCCGTGGAGACAGGCCGCGTGAAAGCGCGACTGCCAGGGCCGTCATCGGCACTCCGGCACATGGCAGCCCGCATGCCTATTGATGTTCCAGAGATTGATGTTCCAGAGTCGAAAGGAAACGAATGAGACTGCTATACTTCCCGCTAGTGGGCGTGCCTAATGTCCTTGCCCGCCCAGATGATTGCCAGATCCGGCGGCGACGCTGAGGCTGGCAGCGTGGTCTATGAGAAAAGCCGCCGGACCTGCCACGGCGCGACGGGCCAGGGGAATCCGGCGATGGTGAAGGCGTCCAAGGGCGCCCTGCGGGATCTCTCGTCCAAGGATGTTCAGAGCAGAACTGACGAGCAGTTAGCGAAGGACTTGGCGGGCGGCCTTGGACGGAAAAAGCCGCTCAAGCCCCTACCGAAGAAACAAATGAAGGACGTCATCGCGTTCGTACGAACGATGGCCAAGAACTAGTGCCCGGCGTCGACGAAGAATCCAGTGAATCGAATTGTGAGAGTGCTTTCACGATGCGCTTTCGCGGTCGCTTTGATCTTTCCCGCCGCTGCGGCCCTGCGCGCGGAGGAGGTCTGGACACTCCATGGCTTTGACTATGGCCTCATCAGGACCAAACGCATTGAGGTCGACCTGCACACCAGGTTCCGGACGAACCAGCAGATGACCAATTTCCAGCAGGGCCGATCTGGCGCCGTGCTGCGCTGGAGCGTATACAGTCGATTTACACCGATCGGCGGGTATTACTTCGGACGGCAGGAGGACGGACGCGACGAATGGACCAAGTTCCATCGCGTATTTGGCGGCGGCGAAGCGCTCGTCCACGGCAGCAAGCGAATGCGGTTAACGAGCCGCACTCTGGTTGAACGCTTCATCGCTGTGCCGGGTATCGACTTCAATCGATACCGGCAGCGATTGCGACTGTCTCTCGATGGCAGGGTCGGCCCCTATCTGAGTAGTGAGTGGTTCTTTGACGCCAAGGGTTACTTGAGCGCGCGCCACGGCGGTGGTGTCCGCTGGAAGTGGCGTTCCTGGAGTTGGGTCGAGGCAGGGTACTTGTACGACGATCGCAGCCCCAAACTCGGACCAAAGCGCCACATGATTGTCACGCAGATTTTCTTCGGCCAGCCTAAGCAGTGAGTCGTTTAACTGAATACAGCCCGGTGTTTGCGCGGTGAGCTTTCGGAAGCCGAGCGAGTCGATGCGGCGAGTTGCCGATCCCTGCAGGCACCCCGGCCACCTGCTCAGGCAAAAGCGCATTCGGCTCTTGGAGGCGTCGACATTAAGTTAGTGGTCGGTCGCTTGTCGCCTAGAACGTCAGCTTTCATGTGGAACAGGACTAAAACCGCCTTCGGTTACGCGCTACTCGTTTTGGGCGCCATCGGTGTTGTCCTCCCTATCATTCCGGGAATTCCATTTCTCATCGCGGCGGTCGCCGTGCTGGGCTCGGACCACCCCCTGATCCGCCGATGGAAACAACGCGTCAATCGTCGGATGAAGAAGGACCCGATATCGAGGCGATGAGCCTATGAATGTCCCGTCCGCGACCCGTAGGGTTCTAATTGTCGCCGACAGACGGCGGTCTCGCTCTAGCGATAAGCCTGGAGAGTCCCACTCGCCGTCGCCACAGCCGTTCTATTCATCCGCTCGAACGCCGCGTACAACGCAACCCACTCAGCATCCTCTGAAAGCTGCCTTCAAACAACTGCGCGACGGCGTACCCGTCCAGCCGGACGCCGCGGAGGGTCTTGGGCACGATCTTGTCGAGCGAGCCGGATAGCAGTTCCATCTTTCCATAGGCCATCCATATATAGCTGCGATGGCTCGGGCCGTGTTCCACCGAACCTTCCGACGCCAAGCGGGAAGAAATCGCGGCCCCGTTTCGTCTAAAGTAACGGATTCGGCATGGTGCTGGGCTGCAACGATCAGGAAGTAATCGAAGGATGCCGGCGAGGGGAGCCGGAGGCGTTTCGAATGCTCTTCGAAGCGCATAGGGACAAAGTGTATTCAATCGGGCTGCGCTACTCGGGCGACGCCGCCGTGGCGATGGACATTGCCCAGGACGTCTTCCTGAAGCTGTTCGCGTGCATCAAGGATTTTCGCGGGCAGTCGCGCTTTGAATCGTGGCTCTACCGGATGGTGGCCAATCGCTGCCTCGATCATCAGCGCCAGCGACGGCGTTTGATGCCGCTGGTGGAAGATCTGCTCGATGGCATTCGGCGGCGGCCCGAGAGTGTGCTCGACGATCTATTGCGGGCGGAGTTAGAGCGGGACGTACAGAACGTGGTGGGCAGCCTGCCGCCCGAGCAAAGGATCGTCGTGGTGCTGCGTTACACGGAAGGGCTCTCTTACGACGAGATCGCCGAAGCCCTCAATTGTTCGAGAGGCACCGTTGGTTCGCGCTTGAATCGTGCCCACGCCGTGCTCGAGCGGCGACTGTCGCACTTGCGCGTGGAGCGAGGAGGGAATCGTGCATAAACCTGAACCGGACGAGCATTGGCTCGATCCTTTACTCACACGTTATCTGGGCCGTGTTCAATCGCCGCAAGGGCTGTGGACTCGGATTGAGGCGGCGCGCCACGAGCGGCGGAATCGTTCCGCGGGACAGATGGCGTGGACACTCGCGGCGGCATTGATGGTGGTTGGTTCACTGTGGGGTGTGTATCCGCGAGCGGGCCGCGGCGTCGCGTACGCGTCGTGCAATTCAGGTGATCCGGTACTGGTGCGGGCGTGGATTGAATCGGCCGTCGGCTTCGACGTTCCGCTACCCGGCGCCTTGCCCGCCCCGGTCCGATTGTCCGGCGCGCGTGAAGTGCCCGGCGCCAACCCCGCGGTGCTCATCTCGTACCGTTCGGCGGATCGCGACATCGCACTGTTGGTCTCGAAAGCGGAGCAATCTGTCGCTCACGAACGCGGCCACCGCTTCAACGGCAAAACCTCGTGGACCCTGCGCGGCCAACGCTACAGCGTCGCGAATCCGGATGATTTTCGCGCGGCGTGCGGATTGTGTCACGCCGATCGAACCAGCTGACGGCGATACCCCGCGCCAACCTGCCCGCGACCATACCCGACGCCACCGCCTCGGCTGTCAATCACTCCGCCAACCTGCACAGCGCCACCTGATCCGGCACCGGCGACACGGGCCAAGTCAGCCCGATACCAGCGGCGTCATGCCGTTTTGCGGACCAAACGTCCAGTCAAACTCGCGGAACGAACAGGGGCCTGCTGCTCATCGTTCGCCTGACCGCCACCAGTCACAGGTCCGGTATCTGGGCCTGGAATGATTGCGTGGTGGGGTCCGCGGTTGCGGACGTCAGTGGTTGCAACTGACCGCCTTCAACGATCGAGTCGGCGAGAACGCTTCGGCTTGAAGCGGTCGAATGTGGACGCGCCATCACGCCGTTCTAAGCCCGACGCCGCAGGGGCAGCGGTCCGACGTTTCCCGAGCGGATTACTTCGCCCGCAGCCAGTCTTCGAGCGTCGCCCTCTGACTCGCGGACACCACTCGCTGCCACCGTACGACGCCCGTGCGTTCGTTGTACTCCGCCATGACATAAGAGTGCTCGTTGAGCACATGAATGAGGCCATTGACCCCCTTCATTCGCCTGAAGGCGGACAGGGGCCCAGGAGCAGCGGATTTAGTCATGTTGGTTATTTTAGCACTCACGGTGTAATCGTTCTATTGTACACCGACCTGAGTCGCGCCGCTTGGCGCCCTCCTGTTTTCGTTCCGCCGACTCAGTTCCAACAGCCTTAAGACCGTTAGCTTCGAAGGAAGATGGTAGAAGTGCTCCATTGCTGCTGTTCACCAGTGACAGAATGCTTGAACCTCACAAGCGCTTCCACTGGAACGTTGGCTGCTCCCGCGGGTCTCAACGGTTGCGCAGGCCGGCCAGTTCGGTAGCCAGCCAGCGGCGTACCGCGGGGATCCGTGGCAGGTCGATCTCGACCGTCGAGGATCCGGAGCGCTTTCGCGGGATGAGCCGCTCGATGCAGAGCCGCAGCGCGACGCCGTCGCCCGACTTCGCGAGCTCGACCGCGCGGGCGACCAGTGCTTCGGCGCCAGGCGAGCAGCGACTGCGCAATCACCGTCGCGCGGTTCCGCGAGCCCCGTGGGCGGTCGGCAGCGTCGAGGAGCTCGACCGCGGCGTTTTGCTGTTCTTGCGGCTGTTTTTGCAGCATCTACGCTGAGCGTAGCAGCTATCTATCGGACGCAGACCGTTTAATTTAATTGCCCACAGCGCTGACGGGAAATCTTTCAGTTTTGGCTGTGTCCAGGGACAGGACTTGCTGTCCACCGCCAAACGGCGTTTCTGCGCCGCACGCCGCGCGATCAAGAAACAGGACGACGGCTGGTGCAGACGTACGGGAACTCCGGTAGACTATCCCGTCTATCGAATCGCCAGATTCTGTTCGAAATCGCTGTCGGAAATAGTCTGTCACGACCTGGGTCGGAACATACTCGACATGTTCCATGCCGTCTCGAGCGATCGGTTTTACAAAGTCTGCTTCGAAAGCGTACAAGAACGCAACGCCATGCCGAAGTTCTCGATCCACAAAAAAGCTGGGCTTAAGGGGAAGCCTTGTCAAGTCCAGAACTTTAAGCGGACGAACAGATTCGAACTGGGCAAGGCTCATCATCATCCCCTCTGCTCCGGCACGATCCGGTTCGTAAGTCTCTGCTATGACAGTCTCGCGATCGAGAGCCCCGTAGAACATCACTATTCCTGCGGGGCTCATCCGATTGGACTGGCGCGCCTTCTCCCGCGGGGGTGGCCCGAGTTCGTCTGGTGTTGTCGGAGTTAAGCTACTTTCGTGGACGCGTGCACGGAAGATTACTTCGTTTGATCCCAGCGTCCTCACAAGTTCGGTCCGGCGTACGATTTCACCGAGAACATCCAAAATACGGCCTGGCGACACTCCCATCTCAGGCTCGTACGGTACCTCGAACGCTTCGGTAATATCGCGCGAATCTACCTCTGACGCCTGCTCCGCAGCTGTCTGGTACAGGAAGTAGCGGTTGTGGTGCTTTACCAAGTCCGTAAAGCCCTCCCACCCCCAACGGAGCGATCTGGCCAAGTCAACGGACGGAAGTTCCCGATTCTGCTTGAGACGTACCGTGAGTGCGTGCGCGAGCTGCTCGATCTCGGCTCGGCGGCCGATGTCCTGAAGAAGATCGCAAGCGGAGACATTCGCGTCACCACCATCGAATCCACCAAGCCGTCGCCGTTTGCCTCGGCGCTGTTGTTCTCCTACATCGCCAACTACATCTATGAGGGCGACGCACCGCTGGCGGAGCGGCGGGCGCAGGCGCTGGCGATCGATCAATCGCAACTTTTTTTGTGTCGGCCAGGAAGCCCGGTAGAATCGAGACGCGCCGCTGACAAGTGGAGTGCCGATCACGGCGAGGTGTCGCTCTGATGGTTGCCGGCCTGGCGCGCTTACCTCAGCAACAGGCGCAGCGCAACAGCCGGTGGAACGGCCGCACTACTTTCGGTCGACGGACGGCACGCGTCTTGCCTGGTTTGAAAAGGGCACTGGCTCGCCGATCGTCGTGCTTGCAGGCGGATATGCTCTTTCTCACGGGTATCTACGGCCAATCGCGGACGGACTGGCGGCTACTCACCGCGTCATCCTTCCCGACCAACGGGGGACGGGGCGTTCCGGCGGAGATGGATACAACAACGGGAGCGTGACCATCGATACGCTGGTTACCCATCTTGAAGCGCTTCGAAAACGCCTGCGATTGGGCCGGCTGAATTTGCTGGGCACTCATGGGGCGGTATGCCGGCGATGGCGTACGCCGCTCGACACCCGAGTCGAATCGAGAGCTTGGCGCCGTGCGGCGCCGGGGGCATGGACGTTGCCTTTATTCCATTACATGCGGCGGGGCGAAGAGGCGCGCCTCAAGGCTGTGCTTACCAAAGACGAGTTGCGGCGGCTCGAAAGCTTGATGACGGGCGAGTACCCTATGTCTGAAAAGACTCGATCGGAGATATCTCACCTTCGGGCGGCAGCAAGCTTTTACGACCGGAAGCGCGCTGAAGAGTGGGCCCGATATTTTGACACTGATCCTTTTAATGAGCCGGCTGCTTCTACCCTTCTTACCGATCCGCGGAATCGGAACTGGACCGTCCGTTCAGCGCTCCAAACACTCCGCGCTCCAGTGTTGATCATTCACTGCAAGAGAGGATCCCATCCCTCTGAGCACCCTGAATTACGTTCTGAAGCTCCCGCATCAGATCCTCTTCGAACCACGGATTTTTAACAAGCCATGGCTGGTTGCGCGGACAGGGATGCACCAGCGGAAGATAACCCAGCGGGAAATACTCCTTCCATGCTTCGACGGTATCTCCAAGCGTGGCTTTGCGGCGATTCCCCAAATAGTAAACTTGAGCATATTGCCCTATAAGCAAGGTAAGCGTGAGTCAGGCAAATAAGCATTCAGCCGTCCATGCCAGCGGGGAGCACATTCCGGACGTGGTGGATTATCACCGGAGTCGGCCTTGCCCGGATAGCAAAAGCCCATAGGAATAATTGCTACCTTACGCTGGTCGTAGAATTGCTCTGCTGTCAGGCCAAGCCAGTCGCGCAGCCGGTCGCCGGACGGATCGTTCCAGGGAATGCCGCTTTCGTGCACCTTTCGACCGGGCGCCTGACCAACAATACGTAGCCGCGCCGCTCTATGCGCCTGCAAAACGGGGCGAGGACCGCATGGCAGGACATCGGCACAATGTGTACACGCACGGATATTCCTAAGCAGTTGCGGGAGTGTTTTCAGCATTTTTCACCGAGGTCAAGCAGCATGAGCGACTACAGTAAGGCAGCTTGCTCAGGCGGATAAGTAATACTCACTCCTTCCACCTGCGAGAAAGACGTGAGCTTATGGTTGCGGTAGCTGTTCTCCGATAAAATCTCGACCACCGGCACGCCGCGCACGCAGAGCGCGTCGGCCACCAGCGAACGGTGGCATCGCCACGGAACCGCTTCGGCGCACATGATCGCAACGCGTTTTTGACGGGTCATCTGGATGAGCGCTTCGAGCGCGTCCTGAAACGCCTCGGTTTGCATGTAATCGGCATAGCCGCGGAAGCCGCCGTTGCGCCAGCCGGTGTTGGGAGAATCTTTACGGGCGCGCCGCAGACCGCCCAGCGCTTGAATATGCACATATTCAAGATGCTCCTCTGTCAGGCTGCCGGCCAGGGTGGCGCCGTTGAATTGCGGATTATGACGCGAACGCGGGATCGTGCGGATGTCCACGAGGCGTTCGATGCCATAGGTTTGCAACAAGGTGATAAAGCGCTCGATTGGCAGCGTGGAATGGCCGAGAGTGAAAATAGCGCTTTCCGGCCAGTGTGCTTCTGGCGGCGGAGGATGTATGCTCATGGCGACGGGCCTGAGCGAGTGGGTTGCGATGTCACCAGTATCGGGCCGTACACGATCTCGAACAAGCCGAACGCCGCGATCCAGCACGCAGCCGACACGGCAAGA
>Ga0163150_10004810_pt1 | contig 17783 bp, 15 predicted proteins | sample OliLakLV19P2IB_FD_148628 | JGI IMG/M metagenome (GOLD analysis project Ga0163150, IMG submission 148628) | Freshwater microbial mat bacterial communities from Lake Vanda, McMurdo Dry Valleys, Antarctica - Oligotrophic Lake LV.19.P2.IB | ecosystem: Environmental > Aquatic > Freshwater > Lake >...
TGATTTCCACCCAACTCTAAACCTGCTGTAAACAGTTCTTTGCAAAATAGCAATCATCTTTCTATGATATAAATGTTGCCATTAATAAATCAGTTCTTTATCATCTTCACCACCCAACTTTCTTTGTTATGAAAATACTACTTGCACTAAACGCACTGGACTTTAATAAGGACCAGCTTAGCTATCCCGCCTACATTGCCCAACAAACCAATGGGCAGGTAACTGCTTTGTTTATTGAGAACCTGGTAAAGGTAGTTGTACCGTTGAGTAAATACGGGCATTTGGGTAATTATCCATTTTCTGGGGATGATGATGCTGATGCAAAAAAAGAAATCGTTGACAAAAATATTGAAGCTTACAAGCAAGCCTGTGTAGAAACAGGGCTAGATGGTGGTTTGCTGAGGGCAAGGGATATACCATTGGAAGAAACGATAGAAGCCAGCCGCTTTGCCGACCTGCTTTTAATAGCATCCGGTTTGAGTTTTGATGTGGGCATGGAAACTGCCCCTGCAAAATTTGTAGAAGAAGTGCTCACCGCTGCACAATGTCCCGTGCTGGTAATGCCCAATAATATGCAGTCCATTAACGAAGTGATTTTTACTTATAACGAAAGTTATTCTTCGGTGTATGCCATTAAACAGTTTACCCATTTGTTCTCTGCTTTTAAAAATAAAAAAGTAACAGTGTTGTATGTATCAGAAAATGATGATGAAGCAATAACCAATAAAAGATACATTAAAGAATACCTGCAACATCATTATGAAAATGTGGAGTTTAAATTACTGATGGGCACACCCGCTGCTGCCATTTTTTCTCATCTTATTAAACAACAAAATTGCATCGTAACATTTGGGGCCTATGGCAGAAGTAAAATATCTCAATTCTTTAAAAAAAGCAAGGCAGAAAATATTTTGCGAAGCTTAGACTTTCCGGTTTTTATCACTCACCCTTAAAATTATTAACCAATGAAAAAGTTTATTGCTGTTTTTGATGGATACAAAATTTCTAAAAGCACATTGGCTTATGCACAGGAATTAGCCTACACTGCCAATGCCCACCTGGTTGGGGTTTTCCTGGATGAGTTTATTTACCGCACCTACAGTGTAGGCAAAGTATATAAAAAATACGAAAAGCCGGAGGAGGCGATGAAACAATTAGATGAAAAGGATAAAAAGAAAAGAGAGGATGCAGTACGGCAATTTGAGCAAAGTTGCGGTAAAGCAAAAATCAGTTTCTCTGTTCACCGGGATAAAAGTATTGCCCTGCAGGAACTGAAACATGAAAGCATGTTTGCCGATTTAATCATCATCAGCGAGCATGAAACCTTTTCCCGGTATAAAGAAAAATCCCCTACCAGGTTTATAAAAGATTTGCTGGCCGATGTGCAATGCCCTGTACTGATTGTTCCCGGCGCTTATAAACCGGTTGATAAAATCACTTTGCTGTACGATGGCGGGCCTTCTGCTTTGTATGCCGTAAAAATGTTTAGTTACCTGCTCGGCGATTATAACGAAGTGCCGGTAGAAGTATTTACAGTTAAAGGTGCTTATATGGACACCCTGCACCTGCCCGATAATAAATTGATGAGGGAATTTATAAAACGGCATTTCCCAAAAGCTGAATATAAAGTTGTGAAAGGCGATGCAGAGGAACAGGTACTGGGGCATTTGCGTAAACACAAAGAAAATGAACTGGTGGTGCTGGGCGCCTATCGCCGCAGTGAAATGTCACGTTGGTTTAAAACCAGTATGGCCGATATATTAATGAAGGAATTGGATACACCGCTTTTTACAGCACACAATAAATAGGTTTTATTTAGCCAACTATAAAATATTAAACGATGCAAACCTTATTACTTGAATAGAAATCAGCTAATACCCCGAAAGTGAAAATAGCAAAACCCGGGATTGCCATTTCTTCGGTTGGTAGCCAAACAGCAGGCAGACTTTAGTGAATACGCTTTTGTGTTGCAAAGAACATTCAGTGATTGCAACCTGAAGTTTTAAAGAATTGAAAACAACAGAAGTTACTGATACAATGGAAAAATTGGATGATGAAATCGGGCATGATGTGTTGGTAATGGTAAGGCGAAAGAAAGATTTTTTAGAAAGATTATTTGCACAAAGTCTGATTAAGAATATGGCCTGCATAGTTAAGAAACCTTTGCTTGTAGTGCCGGAAGGAAAATAAAAAAACAACGCAGAATTGTTCACAGTTTAAATAACAATAATGAACACATATATCATTCTATTTGAAAAAAATAAATCTTACCCACCGGCTCGAGGCTGGAGGTAAAAATATTTCGCTCGGTGCATTGTTTAATAAGCTGCCACCGCTGTGTATTAAAGTACCGGATGGATTTGCAAAAAAAGCTTTGACTTAGAAATATTTTTTTACTATAAAATCGAGACTAAAAAAATGTCTAGTATATACAATCATTCACTTTCTAATTTAACAATTATCTGGCTTTGCAATACATGGGTGAATGTAAAAGATTCCATATAATTATCTGAATCATTACATAAAAACTAAAAAATGAATATTAAAATTAAAACATTGGGTTTCTCCGCAAAGCAGGAACTAACAGATTTTGTAAATGAAAAAGTAGGAAAGCTTTCTCACTTTTACGATAAAATTATCAGCAGCGAAGTATCCTTGTGTGCAGAAAAGTCGAACACTAAAGAAAATAAGCTGTGCGATAAACGATTGATTATTCCCGGAAACGATTTATTGGTAAGTGCCCGATGTAAAACCTTTGAAGAAGCCATTGTACAGTCTGTGGATGGATTGGTAAAGCAAATGGAAAAGAAGAAAGCGTAAATTCCGGTAAGGCAAAAAAGTAATATTTTATACGCCGGAATAATTAACAGCAAATGCTGAAAGAAAATTGATTCAACAAATAAAAAAGAAAAAGAAGTACTGAACAGATTAATTAATTTGTTTAAAAAATAAAGCCATGTCTGAATTTGCATTAACTATAGCTGGATTTACTGTATGTGCCGGGTTTATATTTTTCAGCGGAAGATACCTGTCAAAATACGGTGATATCATTGCAGACCATCTTGGATTGGGAAAAGCATGGATTGGAATGATTTTGCTGGCGTCAGTTACTTCTTTGCCGGAACTTACGGTTGGCATCAGTTCTGTTACAATTATTCAGTCAGCAGATTTGGCTGTGGGTGATGTATTAGGCAGTTGTGTGTTTAATTTACTCATTCTTTCATTGCTTGATTTGTTTGTGAAAAAGAAATCATTACTTGCTACGGTATCAAGTAGCCATATCCTGGCAGCTTCCATGAGTATAATTTTAATAACATTAGCCGGGGCCGGCATATTTCTTCCGGCAGATATTATAATTACACCATGGATAGGGTTAACAAGCATTGTTTTTATTGTAGTGTATCTTTTTGCCATGAGAATAATTTATAAGAATGAAAGAAAAATCATGCAGGAAAACGTGTCGCCAGTCCAGCCTCATACGCACCTTACAGTAAGCCTTAAAAAGGCAACAGCATTATTTATTTTAAATGCAGCCGTAGTTTTAACCGCTGCGATTTTTTTACCAGGTTTTGCTGAAAGTATTGCAAAAGAAACCGGATTGGGCGAGTCATTTGTGGGCACACTCTTCCTTGCGGCTTCCACATCATTTCCGGAAGTGGCCGTGTCAGTGGCTGCAGTACGTGCCGGTTTGATAGATATGGCAGTTGGTAACCTGATCGGCAGTAATATTTTCAATATCGTCATATTGTCCGTAGATGATTTGCTATATGCAAAAGGCCATTTACTGAAAGACGCCTCTGATATTAATCTTATTTCAGTTTTTTCAGTTGTGATAATGACTGCCATTGCCATTGCCGGGCTCAATTACCATAGCACTGCAAAAAAAAGGTTTTTTCTTGCAGCAGATACATTATTCATCCTACTTGTATTTATTATGAATTTAATTCTATTATATAACCTCAGACCTCAATAATATGAACTGGCACTTACTCAATCAACAGGAACTCTTAGAAATGCTTGGCGCAAAACCCAACGGTTTACAACAGGTAGATGCAGATGAAAAACTGCAAACCCATGGACTCAATGAATTGGTTCGGGAAAAGAAAAAGCCATTGTGGTTGAAATTCTTAATGCAGTTCAAAGATTTTATGATTGTAGTGTTGATGATAGCTGCTGTTATATCGGGCATCATGGGCGATGTAACAGACACGGTTATCATTTTAATCATTGTTGTACTAAATGCAATTATCGGTTTTGTACAAGAGTACCGTGCCGAAAAAGCTGTGGAAGCATTACGCAATATGGCGGCCCCCAATGCCACGGTAATGCGTGACGGCAATATAAAAATAATACCGGCGCATGAATTAGTACCCGGTGATAAAGTATTGCTGGAAGCCGGACAGATTGTACCTGCCGACATCCGCCTGCTGGAAGTACACAGCCTTAAAATACAGGAAGCTGCTTTAACCGGTGAATCGCATGATGTAGAAAAACAAACCGGTGAATTACATGGTGAGGACATGCATCTTGGCGACCGTAAAAACCTGGCCTTTAAAGGCACTTTTATAACCAATGGCCGTGGCGAAGGCGTAGTGGTGGAAACAGGTATGGGAACTGAGATGGGGAAAATTGCAAAAATGCTGGCGGGTGAAGATAACACCACACCATTGCAAAAAAGAATGGCGGCATTCGGAAAAAAATTATCCCTCGTTGTATTGGGAATTTGTATCGTAATTTTTGCAACCGGTTATTTACGTGGCGAAGACCCGTTACGTTTATTGCTTACTACTATTTCTCTGGCTGTTGCTGCCATACCTGAGGCATTGCCTGCTGTCATCACTATCTCATTGGCTCTTGGAGCAAAAAGGATGGTAAGGCGGCAAGCTCTAATACGCAAATTACCTGCGGTAGAAACACTGGGCTCTGTTACCTACATCTGCACCGATAAAACAGGAACGCTTACTCAAAATAAAATGCAGGTTGAAAAGTCTGTTGTAATAAATAAAGAAGGCAACGTGGAAGAAGTGAACCGCCTTTTATTATTGAACATGGCACTGAGTAATGATGTGCAGGTAAATGAAAACGGAAAATCTGTTGGCGACTCTACCGAACTGGCATTGTTTGAATATGCTGCGGCAAAACAATACACTAAAAACGATTTACAAAATCAATATCCCCGTGTAGCAGAAAAACCATTTGATTCGGTACGCAAATGTATGAGCACGTTACACCGCTTCGAAAATCGTTACCTGCTATTGGTAAAAGGCGCTTTGGAATCTTTACTGGAGCGTTCTTCTTCACAGGATGAAGCGTATGCAAAAGATTTACATCAACAAACAGAAACATTAGCAGCAGAAGGCTATCGTGTATTGGCACATGCATACCGCTGGGTAGATGATTATTCATCAGCAACCTATTTAGATGACCTGGAAAAAGATTTAACCATCATCGGCCTTACCGGTATTATGGACCCGCCACGGTTAGAAGCGGCGCAGGCAATTGCTGATTGTTATACCGCAGGCATACAACCCGTAATGATAACCGGCGACCATCCTGAAACGGCCCGTAGCATTGCATCAAAAATTGGCATACTCACCAAAGAAGATGCAAACAATAAACATGCAGTGATAACCGGTAAAGAATTATCAAAATTAAACTGGGAAGATTTTTTGGGCCGTGTAAAAAAAATACGGGTGTATGCACGGGTATCACCCGAACAAAAACTACACATTGTAAAAGCATTGCAGGAGCAGGGACAGTTTGTTGCCATGACAGGTGATGGTGTAAATGATGCGCCTGCATTAAAGAATGCCGACATTGGCGTAGCCATGGGCATTACCGGAACCGATGTATCCAAAGAAGCGGCGCACATGATTTTATTGGATGATAATTTTGCAACTATTGCCAAAGCAGTACGGGAAGGCCGCCGGATTTTTGATAATATCCGAAAGTTCATTAAATACACACTTACTTCCAATGCAGGTGAGATATGGGTGATTTTTTTAGCGCCGTTGGTTGGCTTACCTATTCCGCTATTACCCGTTCATATTTTATGGATAAACTTAGTTACCGATGGATTGCCCGGCCTTGCACTCTCCAGCGAAAAAGCAGAGAAGGATATTATGCAACGGCCACCACGCCATCCTAAAGAAAGCATTTTTGCAAAAGGCCTGGGTGTGCATGTAATGTGGGTAGGTTTGCTGATGGGTGCAATATCGTTGGCTACACAGGCATGGAGTATCCATGATGGCAATTCGCATTGGCAAACGATGGTGTTCAATGTTCTTTGCCTTAGCCAGATGGGGCATGTGCTGGCTATCCGTTCCGAAAGCCAGTCATTCTTTTCAATGGGTATGTTCAGTAACAAACCATTGGTTGGCGCAGTACTGCTTACTTTATTACTTCAGATAGCAGTTACCTATGTTCCGTTTTTACAACCCATTTTCAGAACCGAAGCATTAACGCTAAATGAATTTTTATTGGTAGGCGCCGTTTCATCACTTGTATTCTTTGGTGTTGAAATTGAGAAAGCAATAGCAAGAAGAAACGGAAAAATAAAATTATAGAACGACTGAAAAATATATCCGGTTTTATGTACTCTTTCAATCAAGGCTCAGATACTTACCCCATCTACAAGTCAGGTATATCCCCAATAATCGCTTTTATCTTTTCATCCAATTCTTTATTGGTCTTTTCAAATTCACCGGCATTACTCAGTGGTGCATTTACACTAAAGTAAAATTTGATTTTAGGCTCAGTCCCACTCGGCCTCGCAGATATACTGCTGCCATCTGCCAGTATAAATTGTAATACATTGGATTTAGGCAATTCAATTTCCCACTCCTCTCCTGTTTTCGGGTTGGTTCCTTTTTGCAATTCATAGTCCAGCAACTGCACCACCTCAGACCCATTAATTGATTTAGGCGGATTATTGCGATAGCTTTCCATCATCGCTGCTATCTGCTGCTGCCCATCCATTCCTTTTTTAGTAATGGAAATCAAATGCTCTTTATAAAGCCCATACTCCACATACAGGTCAATCATCTTTTCATAGAGAGTCCTGCCTTTTTCTTTTTCATAAGCAGCCATTTCACAAAGCAATGCCACCGCACTGATGCCGTCTTTGTCTCTTATCTTGTCACCGATCATTAATCCAAAACTTTCTTCGCCCCCGATTATATAATTTTCCTTTCCTTCTTTTGCCCGTATCATTTCTGCTATCCATTTAAAACCTGTCAGCACACGGTAGCAGGCCACATTATTTTTTTTAGCAATGCCATCAATCATTGGTGTGGTAACAATGGTTGTTATCACCATATCATTAGCCTGTGCTATCCCTTTTGCTTTCCGGGCTTCCAATAAATAATTAAAAGCAAGTACAGCGGTCTGGTTGCCATTCATCAGCACCCACTTTCCGTTTGAGTCTTTTACTCCAATTGCTATCCTGTCTGCATCAGGGTCTGTACCAGCCAAAATATCTGCATCTAAACTTTCTGCCAGTTTTAATCCATAACTCATTGCCTCACTTTCTTCCGGGTTGGGGTAAGCTACGGTAGGAAAATTTCCATCCGGTTCACTTTGTTCCTTTACGATATGAACATTATCAAAACCAAATTTTTTCAATACTTGTGGCAATAAAGTAATTCCAGTACCATGTATCGGCGTATAAACAATTTTCAGGTCTTTATGCTTCGCAATTACTTCCGGGTACACACTCAGGCTTTTCACCATCTCCATATATTTTTCATCAAGTTCTTTGCCTATTATAGTAATGCCTGCCTGTCCGGTAGACAGGTTTGCTTCGCCACCGCCTGCCTGTCCGGCAGGCAGGCTCCACTTCACATCATCTACCGATGCAATCTTATCCACTTCCTTAATTACATTCTTATCATGCGGGGGAACTAATTGCGAACCATCATCCCAATATGCTTTATAGCCATTGTATTCTTTCGGATTGTGCGAAGCAGTTAAAACAACCCCACCCTGGCATTTTAGTTCCCGGATTGCAAATGATAGTTCAGGTGTAGGGCGGAGGGCTTCAAATAAATATACTTTAACTCCATTGGCAGCAAATACATTTGCCGTTGTTTCTGCAAAAAAACGGCTGTTGTTCCGGCTATCATGTGCAATGGCCACACTAATACCCTTCCCCTCCTTCGCTGAAGCTCCGGCGGGCAAAGAAAAACATTGTTTAAGGTAATTGGCATAGCCCTGTGTAGCCATTCCCACCGTGTATTTATTCATCCGGTTGGTACCCACTCCCATCAGGCCACGAAGTCCACCGGTTCCAAACTCCAGGTTCTTGTAAAAAGCATCAGCCAGTTCACTTGGGTTGTCATTTTGTAAACGGGTTATTTCCTCTTTAGTAGCCTGGTCAAAATTCCCGGAAAGCCATGTATCGATTTTTGCTTGTATTGCTGCGTCCATAGTGTTGTTTATTTTTCGGCTCTAAGTTATTGAATTTCATTTTCAATCCGTTTATCTGTGATAAACGTAAATTTGTTGTTTATGAGGTCATCGCCTGTACTACTATCATCGTCCCTTGTGTCACACCTTTCAAGGTTCTGTTCGCTGCTGGGCATATTGGCCATTTTCTTATTTTTTCCCGCAAACCTTTTTGCTCAAAATGACAGCAATGCAGTAAGTCATATTGATTTTGGGAAAAATATTGACAATCCTGTAAGCCTGACTAAATTTTTTAACAAATTTTCCAATGACTCCAATTATTATAAGCTCACCCCTGAACAAAAGAAAAAACGTACCTGGCTGGTAGCCGGTGGCAATGTAGTTGGTTACGGTGCTACTATGGTCGGTTTATATTCTGCCTGGTATAAACAGTATCCGCAAACTGGTTTTCATAGTTTCAACGACTGGCCCGAATGGAAACAGGTAGATAAGGTAGGGCATTTTTACAGTGCCTATATAGAGAGCCGCGGCAGTATGGAAATGTGGCGATGGACAGGTATAGACCGGAAAAAAAGAATCTGGATTGGCGGCATGAGTGGTGCTTTTTATCAAACGGTAATTGAAGTTCTCGATGGCTTTAGCGAAGGTTGGGGATGGAGCTGGGCCGATTTTGGTTCAAACATTCTCGGCAGCAGTGCGTTGGTGGCGCAGGAATTTGCCTGGAATGAACAACGTATTAAATTCAAATTTTCTTTCCATAATAAATTCTACAACGATGCAGAGTTAAACAACCGCACCGATAAACTCTTTGGCACTTCCACCACACAACGTTTTATAAAAGATTATAACGGCCAAACTTACTGGGCCAGTGCCAACCTGAAATCATTTTTTCCAACATCAAATCTGCCTCCCTGGTTGTCTTTATCGGTTGGCTATGGAGCGGAGGGATTATTTGGCGGCACCAAAAATGTGGCGGAAGATGAGAATGGCAATATCATATTTAACCGGACTGATATAAAAAGATACCGGCAATGGTATTTAGCACCAGATATTGATCTCAGCCAAATAAAAACGAACAGCAAAGCCCTGAAATTTTTCCTTACTTTTTTAAGTGCTTTTAAATTTCCGGCACCTGCCCTTGAGTTTTCCAATGGAAAATTGAAGGCGCATGCTATTTATTTTTAGCCACGAATAGCACTAATTTCACTAATTAGGTTACTTATTTCTGATCCTGTTTATCCGGGCAAATTTCACCCCGTCTGTTTTTAATTAAATTGTATTTATTCGTTGTATTAGTGTAATTCGTGGCGACTGTGCCGTAAATTAGCGGTCGTAATCAGCCACTATGCAACTTCTCCAACAAATCCTGTTTATTCTTATAAGTGCTGTCTCCGTCTGGTTTTTTACTAAAAAAGTAAAAGAGATCAGCCGCAATATAAAATTAGGCCGGGACGAAGACATCAGCGATAACAAACCACAGCGATGGAAAAATTTATTCCTCTTAGCATTTGGGCAAAAGAAAATGTTCCGCAATCCTACCGTAGCTGTAATGCACTTTTTTGTTTACGCTGGTTTTATCATCATCAATATTGAAGTGCTGGAGATTGTACTGGATGGAATTTTTGGCACTCATCGCATGTTTGCCCCGGTACTGGGTGGTTTCTATACTTTTCTGATCAATAGTTTTGAGGTGCTGGCACTGCTTGTACTGGTAGCAGTTATCATTTTCCTCATCCGCAGAAACATAATTAAACTAAAACGATTTGTAAGCAAAGACCTCGACGGCTGGCCAAGAAGCGATGCCAACTATATACTTATCATCGAAGTTGTTTTAATGTCGTTGTTTCTTTTTCTGAATGCCAGTGATACTTTATTACAAGTAAGAGGTGTTGAACATTATGCGGCACATCCAACAGGTAACTTTATTTTATCACAATACCTGCATCCTGTTTTAAATGGACTAGGAAATGACGGATTGCAAATACTTGAAAGGGGTTGTTGGTGGCTGCACATAGTTGGTATCTTTGCTTTCCTCAACTATCTCCCCTACTCCAAGCATTTGCATATTGTACTGGCATTTCCCAATGCGTACTATGCCCCGCTGGAACCGATGGGAAAGATGGAGAATATGGAATCCATACAAAAAGAAGTATTGTATGCTATGCAGCCCGAATTGATTCCTGCGGGTGAACAAGCTACGCCGCAAAAATTCGGTGCTAAAGATATTAGCGACCTTAGTTGGAAGAATTTAATGGATGCTTATAGTTGCACCGAGTGTGGCCGATGTTCGGCGGCCTGCCCTGCCACTCAAACCGGCAAACTGCTTTCTCCAAGAAAAATAATGATGGATACCCGTGACAGGATGGAAGAAGTGGGGAAAAACATCAACAAGAATGGAGAATATAAAGACGATGGCAAAAGCCTGTTGCATGATTATATTTTGGTAGAAGAACTCCGTGCCTGCACCACTTGTAATGCCTGTGTGCAGGAATGTCCTGTCAGCATCAGTCCTCTTGATATTATTCTTGAATTACGTCGTTACCTTGTAATGGAAGAAAGTAACTCACCTCAGGAATGGGCTGGCATGTTCAGTAATGTAGAGAATAATTTTGCTCCGTGGAAGTTTAGTCCGGATGAAAGAGATAAGTGGGTGGAAGAAATGAAATAACCAATATATTAAAAGATGAAACTTGATTCCTTCCCCTTCCAAACTCTCAACTGGTCTTCCATTCCCAAAGAAGAACACAAAGGTGAAACCGGCATGGCCTGGTGGCAAGTGAAAAAAGTGAATGATATACGGGTACGGATGGTAGAATATTCTCCTGGCTATAAAGCCGACCATTGGTGCAGCAAAGGCCACATCATACTTTGTCTCGAAGGAGAACTGGATTCTGAACTGGAAGACGGCCGTATACTGAAACTCAGTAAAGGCATGTGCTATTTTGTAGGCGATAATGATGAAGCACACCGCAGCACTACAGCCACTGGCTGTAAATTATTTATCGTAGATTGAGAAGAACAAGAAAAGTATTTTCCGCCCGTATGAGATATCTTTTCGTCATATTCTTCTCTTTAATCCTGTTTGCAATTGGCAACAGCCAAAATAAATCTTACCCCTTCTATCAACTTTACCAACTTGACTCTATCGGACAGAGCAATTCCATTGGCCGTCATTTCGGTTCCCTTTACTTTAGTTTTCTTCAGTTGGTGGAAAAAGAGCTGGAAAGTGCAGACACTGCAACGCAACGTTTACTCAGGCATTTTGAAACCATATTTGCCCAGTTCTATATTGATGCCTGCATAGCTTACGATCAACATGAACAAATTGCTTTACCGGCCTGGAGGGCTTATTTTAGCGATACCACCTTACATTTTTTTCAATATTATTTATTGGGTGCCAATGCACACCTTAACGGAGGTCTTGCAGAAGCTATAGCTGGCAGCTACACGGCGGCAGAATGGATACAGTTGAAAAAGAAATATGTGCTTTTTAATAAATGCCTGAATGAAACTTTTAAAAAAGTGTATAAAGAAACTGTAACGAACAGCAAACGGGCCAGGTGGCTTTCTATTCTTACTCTTGGCCTCGACAAGCCATTGGGCCAATATTATTTATACAAATGGCGGAAACGTCAAATGCGGTTGACAGAATATTTCTACAACGGATCTGCAGATTATAAAATACAATTGAATAAAATAAACAGGAAAAAAGAAAAGATTGACCGTCTGGTGTTTACACAATTCTAAGCGATGATTTTAGTCTTTTTTTTCTTTGTCTTCAGGTGTTATTTTTTCAAGGCCTTCCTCGATCTTTTCCATTTGCTCTTCAATTTTTTCTGTCATTTCTTCAGGATGTTCCAGTTTATCCACAGCTCCTTTATGGGTCCACATCTTCCATGCCTGTATCAATGCTGTTAATGCAAAGATTCCACCGATGATCCAGTTGAGAATATACTGGTTGTTGTTGATCTTATTTGCAATCAATAACCCGCCGAAAATAAAAATACAATTGCCAATAAAAGTGCCGATGCCAATTCCAATTATATAAGAATTGTAATGATCGTTTCTTGGTAGCAATACCTTTTTAGTGAATAAAACAGTGCTCCATCCAAACCAGAATGGTATCTGAACCGGGTTAACAGCACACATCAACATTCCAAGAACAAACTTTGGTAACGGATTGTCCAATACAAAATTCTTTTCTACTTTAGGATGCAGGGCTGAATAAAAACTGGCCACTGCCAATCCCACTACAATTATCAGTGTTACCCATTCCAATGCTTTTAATACTTTATCCTGTTTTCTTATCCAGTCCATAGCGACCAGAGAAATGCGGACATAGATAATTTCTATTAATAAAGAACCCAGGGAAAAAAGCATGGCTGCTGTAACGCCATCGGACACTGATATCTGCATGGCTGCAATATTCAGTGTGCCTAAAGGCAACGAACCAATAAAACTCACCAGCATTCCGGTAAGAAAAATTTTCAACAGAGGGTGCATAAAACGAAAATAAGAAGTAATAATTAAGTAACAATCACCAGTTCTTTTAGCTTTTTTATATCTGGTATCGTAATTTTCTTTCTCGTTATTTTCACTAAACCTTCCTCTTCTAATTGATTGACAAAAGTGGTAACCGTTTGCCTGGCACTACCAATCAGTTTAGCTACATCATCATGTGTAAGAAAATTATCAAATGAAAATGAAACTGTACTTCCATCATAGCCCTCCATCATGGCGAGGTGGTAATAGAAAGCCAGCAACCGGGAACGAACATCTTTGTTCACCATGCTTATCAACCTAAACTCTGCACGGCGAAGTTTCTCTCCTACCTGTTTGCTGTATTTAATGGCCAGCCCCGGTTTTTTTGTCAATAGCTTTTCAAAATCTTCGATGGTAAATGCACAAAGGGTGACATTTCCTTTATAGGCTCTTGCAAACTCTCCATTCAGGTTAGTTCTTTCCAATGCAAACTGACCGAATATCTCTCCTTCTTTAATTATCTCTTTGATAATTTCGTTACCCTCCTCATCTATAAAGCCAATTTTGATATATCCATCTTTTACAAAATAAAGTTTATTGAGGTGATGTGAATCGAAGTAGATATAATCACCTTTTTTCGCTTCTATAAATTGGTGGGGAACATTTAATTCTTCATATTCCTGATCGTCGAGATGGCACCAGAGATTATAATTACGGAGCAAGAGGAATTTTTCGTCAGCACTCATACGCTAAATTAGTGAAACCTTAATCATACTTTTCCAGCATCTTAAAATGCTTCTTCGCATCGGCCAGATATTTTCTACCCCGCTGAAAAGACCAGTAAGGAGTGCCGTTTTTGTGATTATACCGGCTTATTTTATACAACACTTTCCAGTGATGCAGAATAACCCCGTAAGCCTTCCAGATACTCATGCCACAATCGTAGATATGATTAGGTTCCGCCCCGCAGCCATTAAATTCCAGGATAGAAAAATTTTTACCTTGCTTCAGATCTTCAATCGAAGTTGTTTTAATATCATAGCGGCCATAATAAAACTTGTCTGTATAGTGACTCAGGTCGTCAAATACTTTATGCAGGTCTTCGTCTATTTCGTTATGAAGATTAGTAAAATGTGCTCCCCTGTTGTGGTTGCCCGCATACGACAGATAAAACGTTTCTCCGTCAGGAATTACTCTTTCAAAACGATGCCCATGCCGGTGTTCCATTTCTTCGATCCTGAATTTTGCACGGGGATGATCCGCTACCAATTCCCGCAGGGTTGACTTACCATTGCCTTTTACCTGTAATAATTCTTTATCAATAAAGCCACTGACTATTCCTTTTTGCTGCCAGGGAAACCGGTAATAAAAAACGCTGACCTCAACAGGCAGTTCTATTAAATCCTGAACAATGTATTCTACCGGGATTCTTTCATGATATTTAATCAATTGTTCGTCGTTATCAATTTTCCGAAACAATATTCCCTTCATACCCACATCAGGCTTTACAATAAAGGGAAATGAAAACCCCGCATCAGCAATTTTCTTTTTTACTTCTTCAAAAGACCAGTCATGCATGATGTAAGTAGTGCGGGGATATGAATGCGGGGGCAACTGGTCATACATCTCCTTTTTACCCTCTCCTTCAAAACCACCAAATGTAATAGTAGGATTAGAGGAGCTGAAATACCAGAACGACCAGCTACGCAGGCAATACCACAGCCATACCGGCCCGATAGGGAAATAAAGGACATAAAAATTCCACAGCTCCCAGTTTATCAGTTTTTGAAAAAATTTCTTCATGCAGTATTAAAAACAAAATAAAGCAAAGAAAATCATACTGCCATGAATTGTCTTTTTGATTTAGATTTGAATAAATTTTTTTACATGCAGGTTCCAACCGTAGCTGAAATGTTTGCCAGTGGCCAAAGCCCGGAAGTTTTATTTTGGGTGGGCTGCGCCGGAAGTTTTGATCAACGGGCACAAAAAATCACCAAAGCATTTGTCACCATTCTTGATAAAGCAGGTATCAACTATGCCATTCTTGGCAAAGAAGAAATGTGTACCGGTGATCCTGTTCGGCGGGCTGGTAATGAGTTTATGTTTCAAATGATGGCTTACCAGAATATCCAGATGCTGAATAACTATGGTATTAAAAAAATTGTAACCGCCTGTCCACATTGCTTCAATACATTAAAAAATGAATACCCGGAGTTAGGAGGCAACTATGAAGTCATGCATCACACCAGTTTTATACAAGGACTGATTGATGAAGGAAAGATAATAATGAAAGAAGGTGGCGAATTCAAAGGCAAAAAAATTACTTACCACGATAGTTGCTACCTCGGCCGGTCCAACAACATTTACGAAGCCCCCCGCAAAGTGCTGGAAGCTTTGGATGCGGAATTAGTAGAAATGAAACGTTGTAAAAGCAATGGCTTATGTTGCGGAGCCGGGGGTGCACAAATGTTTAAAGAGGAGGAAAAAGGAATTACCAGAGTAAATATTGAACGCAGCCATGAAGCTATTGGAACCGGGGCATCGGTTATTGCTGCTGCCTGCCCTTTCTGCAATACGATGATGACGGATGGAGTAAAGCTGGCCGAAAAAGAAGACAGTGTAAAAGTGATGGATGTAGCAGAGTTGATAGCCGCCAGTTTGGATTAACTTTGCTGTATGACATTTGAATACAAACATCTGCTGGATAATAATTTTCACCCCGGCTCAAGGGTATGGGTTTATCAGTGCAAACGGGTTTTTACGTTGAGTGAAGCTTTTGAAATTGAAGACCTGCTGAAAGAATTTACTACACAGTGGAAAAGCCACGGCACGCCGGTAAAAGGGGAAGCACATTTGTTTTTTGGCCAGTTTATTGTTTTGCTGGCCGATGAATCCGCCTTCGGCGGAGTAAGCGGATGCAGTACCGATAGTTCAGTACGACTGATAAAAGATATTGAACAGCGGTTTGCCGTAAATATGTTTGACAGAACTACTTTGGCTTTTATAATCAAGGATAAATCTGATACCGACCAGATTCAGTTACTGCCTCTATCCCAATTGCAATATGCTGTTGAAAATGGATTTATCAATGCAGATACCTTGTACTTTAATAACCTGGTTCAAACGAAACAGGAATTAGAAAACAAATGGATTGTGCCAGTGAGGGATTGCTGGCTGGCCGCTAAAATCAAATTAAACTCAGAAGCGTAGTTTATTTTTTGGGAATCACTTTCGGTGAAAGCTTCTTCGGTGCTTTTATAAAATTATATCCAAGGCTTAAGCGAAAATTCCTTGTTTGTGCAGTACTGAAACTTTGCAGGTTAAAATTAGTGCCATAAGTAAAGCTCCGGTTTCTCTGTACAAACGGGTCGATGACATTGAGTGTTACTGTTAGTTTCTTTTTGAAAAACTTTCGTTGCATACCGGCATTCATACTCCAGCTCCAACGGGCATAACCCTGAGGGTTGGCAAAACGGTTAAAGTTGAAACCACCGGTGAAATTCAAAATGTCTTTAGGTGTAAAAACAGTATTGATATTGGAAGTAACCGAACCGCCATTACGGTATTTTCTTACTGTTTTATCAAATTCGCTGTACTCATTAAAAGTATAGCTGGCACTGAGATTTGTTCTCAGTTTTTTACTAATAGTTACACCACCCCAGGTACTTATTTCATATTCTTTTCGGCCGCTGATATTTTCCCAGGTTATTTGTGTTTTCCCTTCCGGTAACAATGTTCTAACCTGGGCGAAAATATCTTCAACTATATTATACCCAAGCCCTATGTTGGCAAAATAAAATGGCTTTGTTTTTCCTAACACAAAATCAAAATTATGTGCCGTCGAAGCTTCCAGGTTCTCATTTCCAAAACGAACGTTGTATGGGTCACCAAAATCTACTGTAGGATTCAATTCACCAATACCCGGGCGGCGGATAGTACGGCGATAAGCTACTGTAAGATTTAGTTTGTCTTTCCAGATACGGTTGAGATTAGCGAACGGAAGCCATGTCCAGTAATTATTTTTTGCTTCCCGGTTTTCCTTGTATAACTCAAACATGATAGATGTTTGCTCAGCAGACACACCAGCGGTAATGCTGAAGCTCTCTTTCAATATTTGTCTTACTGAAGCCCGGAGGTTGGTAATCGTTTGGTGAAACTTAAACTCATTACTCAGCAGGTCTGATTTTACAAAGACCCCTTCCGGTTTTTTCTTATAAGTTGCATTTACATCAATATGACTGTTACTACGATTGTAAAATGTACCAAAAGAAAGAGAAGTCTTTTTATTTTTCAATGGCCGGTTATAATCTATTCTTACATTATATCCGTTACTGCTGTTATCACTCAGTTGCTCTTGTGCCGTATCAATACCGTTGGGTGTATGATCAGGATTGAAGAATTGCTGGAAAAAATCCCTGTCAGATTTATTAATAGAGTAATTTCCACCGGCTATTATCTTTAATGACTCTCCCAATACCTTACCTCTCTTCGAATAAGAAAAAGTTGCATTTGGACTATAATTGTCACCATTGCTTAAAATATTCCTTTCACTCAGCCGGTAAATTTTTCCAACCCTGTTGATGTTTGTGTATTCTGTTATACTCTCGTTATCGTAATTGTTCTGATTATACTGCAACACAAAGTTTAGCGACTCCATTTTATTGATGTCATAATCCATGTTTACCCGCAAATTGGGCCGCCATGTTTTATTCAGGTAATTATTCTTTGTATTAAAAAAATTGGAAGAATCAGTATAAAAATTATTCCGTATAGAATAGCCATTGCCTTGTAAACGATTATAATTTGTTCCGGCATTAATGCTCAACGCAAATCCCTGTTTTCGGTAATTGAAACTTCCGTTGATACTTTCTTCTCCTCTTGTGCCTGCAGAAATA
>Ga0163150_10004811_pt1 | contig 17782 bp, 12 predicted proteins | sample OliLakLV19P2IB_FD_148628 | JGI IMG/M metagenome (GOLD analysis project Ga0163150, IMG submission 148628) | Freshwater microbial mat bacterial communities from Lake Vanda, McMurdo Dry Valleys, Antarctica - Oligotrophic Lake LV.19.P2.IB | ecosystem: Environmental > Aquatic > Freshwater > Lake >...
GCCGGGATACAACGTCCCCTATCAGGTCACGGTCACCAACACCAGCAGCGAGAGCGTGACCGTCACCGCTATCAGCGATATGCTGGCCGGTTCGCCGCACACGCTCAACGGGACATGCGCCACCTTCGTCGGGCGTCCGATCCTCGCTGGTGCCAGTGCCAGTTGTAACTTCACCTTCCCGCTGCCCAATGCTTATAACGCCGTGGTGGTCGATACCATCAGCGTCACCGTCGTTGATAACGATGGCAGCAGCGTCAGCGGCTCGGACACGACAACGGCCCGCACTGCGGCGACGGTCAGCGTCACGCTGACGGCCTGCGATGATGCGTCGAACAAGTCACGCATCACCTTCAACGGCAGCGAGAATGTGCTGCATCTGCAAAGTGGCTGGATCACAGGTATCCGCTTCTGCAACACGACAGCCATCCCGACAGGCGCGACCATCGCTTCTGCGCGGCTGCTGCTGACCGGCGCGCAAGCCTCGAACGGTGTCCAAACGCGCATCGGCTTCGAGTACGGCACCAACCCCGCAGCATTCAGCGCCAGCAGTCAGCCATCGGGCCGCAACATGGGGCCGACGGTGCTGACGTGGGCAGAGGCAAGCTGGCCCAACAATGTGCAGCGGCAGAGTCCCAACATCGGGGCGGCGCTGCAACAGACGATGATTAATCGGCAGTGGGTGAGCGGCAATGCCTTGATGGTGCTGCTGAACTGGCAGCAAGGCGGGCAGTTGGTTCACTCGCAGGACGCGACGACAGCAGCACGGCGTCCGGTGTTGGTGGTGGAATACATCGCGGGAACAGGCTCACCGTTGATGGCGGGAGCGCGGGCAGGGGCGGCCATTCAGCAGCAGCAGGTGATCGAGCCGATTATCGAGACGGCGACCTACACGCCGACGTTCACACCGACCTTCACACCAACGGCAACCGCGACGTTCACGCCAACGGCAACCGCGACGTTCACGCCGACCTACACACCGACGGCGACCTACACACCAACGGTCACGCCTGAACCGCCGACGGCGACCTACACACCGACGTTTACGGAAACGCCGACGTTCACACCGACATTCACCGATACACCAACGGAGACGGCGACACCTGAACCGCCGACACCCACGGAAGAAATCACGCCGCCGCCTGCGCCCGAAGAACCCCAAACCGAAGGCGGTGAGGGTAGCGAAAGCGAAGCAGTCATAGAGCCTAGCGATACGGGTGCTGCTGAAAGCGAGGATGAAACAGGGGACGCTTCGTAGATCACATTGTTTGAAACGACTTCGCTACGAACAGGCAGCATCGGACATCAGTGCCCGGTGCTGCCTGTTGCGTTGAATGCCCTATTCAATACACTGATGGCGCAATTAAAACGGGGAGATGGTAGTTTTGCCATCTCCCCGTTTTAATGCACAGGTTTGAGACTAAAGTACCCGTACCACGAAGGATCTTGTGGTTCTAGCCCCCTGTGCATCGGTAGCCGTGATGGTTACTGTGATAACCGTGCCTCGTGGAGTACTTCGTGGCACCGTGTAGTTCCAGAGCCACAAGCCACGGCTGGAGCCTGTCTTTACGACAGTGCCAATAGAGGACGTTATCATAACAATGTCAGCGTCTGGATCCCTATAGGTGCCAATGTTGACTGTCAATGATCCGCGTGTGACGGCTAACTGGTTGGTTAAAGTGGTAAGTTGTGGCGGAATATTATCGGGCGGTGGAGCATTTACCGTGATTGTTACGGTATCCGTCGCTGTTCCGCCGCGATTGTCCATTACCGTCAGCGTGATCATATGCACCCCAACCCCCAGATTGACTGTTGGCGTCGCACCTGTCGCAATCTCGCTGCCGTTCCACGACCACGAGTAGCTGCTGATTGTGCCGTCACTGTCGCTGCTCAAGCTGCCAATGAGGGTGACGCTTTCACCGCCGCTGTCGTCGCCGTCCATCACCGTCTGATCTGCGCCCGCGTTCGCTGTTGGCGGCTCGTTTCTTGTCACCACAAGGGTGATATTTCCGGTGGTTTGTTTGAATCCATCGGTGACGGTGTAGGTAGCCGGGTATGTGCCAGCTTCGTTGGGCGTGAAGGACCATATTTCGTTATTGAAACTGGACACAAAGCGTGTCTCGTCTGCTGGGTTGGCGAACTGTATGGATGTGACCGTCAGCAGTTGATCTTCGGGGTCGCTGTCGTTGTCCAGCAGTAGGTGTGCTCCGATGATCATGGACATCGTCTGCTGTGGAACGGTGAAGGTGTCCTCGTTGGCAACCGGTGGTTGAGTTTCCGTGACAGTCAGGGTGATTGTTCCTCTCACCAAATTGTAACCATCCCATAGATCGTAGCTATAGCGGTAGATACCGGGATAATCTGTATCGGAAATGGTCATCTGATCACCCGTAACTCGAGTAACTCTCGGAGAAGTGTAGCTGGGCCCTTCAATCAGCCCAATAAACCCGACTGAAAGCGGCATGTTTTCCGGATCGGTATCATTGGCAAGCAGCACCGATACCGAAAGCCTGCGGTATAAACCTTGTACAATGGAAATACTATCCGGGTTGGCGGTTGGTGGTTGGTCAGCTATAAACGTCACATTAAGTGTGCCAGACACTGTGTTGATGCCATCCGTTACCCTATATCGGAAGCTGAAGGTACCGAGAAGGGAACTGTTGTTGAAGATCGTTATCGTACCGTCGCTCTGGACAATAACACGACCCGTACCGAAATCCTGACCCTCCACCAGTTCGAGACTATCTCTTACAAATGAGAGAGAGGCATTTTCGGGGTCGGTGTCGTTTGCTAAAAGATGGCTGATCGATGTGTGGTAATGCACACCTCCACGCAAGAAGCTAAGGCTGTCCGGGTTGGCGACGGGCGGCTGGTTGGGCGTAAGCGACAGGCTAAGATTGCTAGCCACAGTGTTGACACCATCTGTCACCTGATAACGGAAGTTGAAGGTGCCCGGGCCACTTCCTGAGAGATGAATACCCACGCTTCCATTACTATGTAGACCGATAGCACCGTGGAAAACCTGACCCTCGATCAGTTCGAAACTGTCTGGAACGATGGAAAGTGACGCATTTTCGGGATCGCTGTCGTTGGCCAGAAGATCAGAACCGGGGAAGTAATAATCCATGCGCCCCAATACGAACGTTACACTGTCCGGGTTGACGACCGGCGGCAAGTTTGGTGTTACCACCTCGGTAGCGACGGTATCCGTCGCCATTCCGCCGCGATTGTCCCTGACCGTCAGCGTGATAACATGCACCCCAACCGCCAGATTGACCGTTGGCGTCGCACCTGTGGCGATTTCACTGCCATTCTCTACCCATGAGTAACTCACAATACTGCCGTCAGGGTCTGCACTCAGTGTGCCATCAAGGCTGACATCGTTACCCGTAATGATCTGGTCAGCGCCAGCATTGGCTGTGGGCGTTTGATTAGCCATGCAAGCGTTGAGCGGTGCCCAACCAGCCATGATTGCATTGATGAACGCATTCACGGCAGGATCATTTGAATAAAGATTATTTGCTCCACCACAGAGCAGGAGAGCGCTGTTGTAATTAGAAATACGAGTAGATGTGATCGATGTGGGTATGGCACCGCTCAATAGGTTGTTGCTGACCCGTAAGCTTCCCAGAGATGCTGGCAGCGCCGGGATATTTCCGGTCAGTTGGTTATCGTTGACCCATAACGCTCCCAGAGACGCTAGCTCCGGTATGTTTCCGGTCAACTGGTTATTTTCGGCAGTGAAGGCGTCTAGAGAGAGCGGCAGCTCCGGGATATTTCCGGTCAACTGGTTATTACCAACCTGGAAACGTACTAAAGATTGTGGCAGCTCCGGGATATTTCCGCTCAATTGATTATAACTAGCGTGGAAATAGATCAAAGATTGTGGCAGCTCCGGGATATTTCCGCTCAATTGATTATCGTCTACGACAAAGTATTCCAACGATAGTGGCAGTGCTGGAATGCTTTCGCTTAGGTCGTTGCTCCATGCCCAGAATTCTTCCAGATAGGGTGGCAGGTCTGGAATACTCCCAGTCAACTGATTGGCGTTTGCATTGAAATGCACAAGAGACTGCGGCAGCGGCGGGATGCTGCCGCTGAATTGGTTGCCAGCTATGATAATCCATTCCAATGATGATGGCAGCGATGGGATATTCCCACTCACCACGTTGGGATGAGGGCCCACATAGACGCTGCTTGTAATATCAAAGTGCGTCAAGTATGGTGGCAGTGACGCGATGGTGCCCCTCAATCCGTTTGCAGCCAAATGAATACCTGTGACGTGTCCGCTGGTACAAACGATCCCATACCAGCTGCACGGGGTGTCGGTGAATATCCAGCCTGTCTTATCTACCCATGAAAACCCATTAGTGCTGTTGAAGAGATCGAGCAGGATGTTACATTCGCTTTCAGGAATCTCGGTTTGCCTTACACAGAGGGGCAGTCCAGCAAGAACCTCAATCATCACTGTGTCTGTGGCGCGTCCACCGACGTTATCGGTGACGGTCAGGGTGATGACGTGAGTACCGACACCAATCGTCACGATTGGCGAGACCCCGGTTGCGATTTGAATATTATTCTGTGACCATGCGTACCACATAATGCTGCCGTCAGGGTCGGCGCTCAGAGAGCCATCGAGGCTGACAGACTCGGTTCTATTATCATTGCTATCTGTGAGGGTCTGGTCAGCACCAGCGTTGGCTGTGGGTGGTTGATTGGCCGCAATCTCAACCGTCACCGTGTCAGTGGCTTGCTCACCTCTGTTGTCGGTAACGGTTAGCGTGATCGTGTGAATACCGACACTCAGGTTAAGCGTGGGCGCAACTCCCGTAGCGATTTCAAAGCCGTTCTCCGAGTCCGACCACGAGTAAGTGGTGATGCTGCCATCAGGGTCGACGCTCAAAGAGCCGTTGAAGGTAACCGCTTGAGTTCCATTACCGTCGCTATCCGAAACGGTCTGGTCATCCCCCGCATTGGCCGTTGGCGGTTGATTGACCGCAATACAGCGGTTGAGCGGCGACCAGCCCGGTTTAAGCGCCTCAACGAAGGCATTGACAGCCGCATCACTCGAATACAGATCGTTCGTCCCGCCGCATAAGCGCAGGTTATCTCCAGCCACAATCGCGGTGGACGTAATCGAGGTCGGGATTTCGCCGCTCAACTGGTTATTGTGCAGCCACAGAAAATACAGGGTTGGCGGCAGCGCGGGAATGGGGCCGCTCAACTGATTATCACGCAGGGATAAATCTTGTAGTGAAGGCGGCAGTGGCGGAATGGTTCCGGTCAACTGATTGTCACTCAAGCCCAGAGCCAGCAATGAGGCAGGGAGCGAGGGAATAGTTCCGGTCAACTGATTGCTACGTATGATGAGCGATTCCAATGAAGCTGGCAGCGCCGGAATGCTGCCAGTCAACCGATTATTAGCCAAGCTCAGACTCAGCAATGAGGCAGGGAGCGCGGGTATGGTTCCGGTCAATTGATTGCTGCTCAATTCCAAACTCTCCAATGAAGCAGGGAGAGCGGGGATTGTCCCGGTCAGTTGATTGCCAAATAATCTCAACATGACCATTGAGGCTGGGATGGCTGCTATTGTCCCCGTCAACTGATTGCCACTCAACTCCAAATTCTTCAATGAAGCCGGGAGGGCTGGAATGCTCCCGGTCAACTGATTGCCAGACAAGTACAGACTCACCAACGAAGGTGGCAGCGCGGGGATGCTTCCAGTCAAATTGTTGGACGTTAATTGCATATGGATTAATGAAGACGGCAGCGCTGGTAAGGTTCCACTTAAGTTATTTGAATTTAACAAAATCTCGATAAGGTGTCCCTCTTCGCAGTAGATGCCGTACCAACCGCATGGAGAATTCGTCATTGTCCAATCTGTGTTATTAGTCCAGCCAGCCCCGTTGGTGCTGTTGTAGAGATTGACTAAGGCATCGCATTCGCTTTCGGGAATCTGTGTTTGAAACTCGCAGCCTATAGAAGGTGGATCGACTGCTTCAACCGTGATTGTTGCTGAACCGGTTGCCACGTTGCCCAGAGAATCCGCGACCTCGTATGTAAACGAAGCGGTGCCCACAAATCCAGCAGCGGGCGTGTAGTTGACGTTGCCATTTCCTTCGACGAACAGGTCTGGCACATCTGAGTTGCTCGTAGTGACCGTCAAATCAGTTCCACTATCGTTCGTGAGAACGTTCGCATTCAGCAGCGGAGTATCCATTTGTGTCGTGAAAAAATCAGGTTCCGCAACGATTGGCAATTCGTAATTCAAATAGACAGTCGCCGTATCTTGCGCGCCACCGTTATCTGCAATCGTGTACGTGAAACTTATTGCCCCCAAAAAACCGTTGGCAGAGGGTACATACCAACCGCCATCGCTATTCACATATCCAGTCCCATCGAATAGGGTGCTGATCTCGCTTGCTACGATAGTCGCGCCCGTCGAATCGTTTACCAACATGCCGGGTACATCAAAATATGAGTCTTGGTTATTGAACAGTGTATAGGAGTCATCGACTGCATCCACTGTGATAACCGGAGCTTCATAATTCAGATAGACGGTTGCCGTATCTTGCGCGCCTGTACCATCGTCAATCGTATAGGTGAAGCTGGTACTTCCCACAAAACCGTTTGGCGAGGAAACAGACCAGCTTCCGTCGCTGTTAATGGTGATCGTCCCACCTAGCGCAGCACTCGTGTCACTGGCAACGATGGTCACGCCGGACGTATCGTTTGCCAGCAAAGCGGGCGCGTCAAAAAATGCATCCTCGTTATTGAGCAGGTTATAGGAGTCATCGACGGCATCGACAATATTAACAACGGGAGGAGCTTCATAATTCAGATAGACGGTTGCCGTATCTTGCGCGCCTGTGCCATCGTCAATCGTATAGGTGAAGCTGGTACTTCCCACAAAACCGTCGGGCGAAGATACAGACCAGCTTCCGTCGCTGTTAATAGTGATCGTCCCACCTAGCGTGGTACTCGTGTCGCTGGCAACGATGGTCACGCCGGACGTATCGTTTGCCAGCAAAGCGGGCGCGTCAAAAAATGCATCCTCGTTATTGAGCAGGTTATAGGAGTCATCGACGGCATCGACTTCTCCCTGTGATAGCACTGGTGTTAACGTTTGAAACAGCATCAGCAGCAATATAATTGCCAACAAGCAATAACTGTACTTACGTTTAGTCGTCGTGTAAGAAATGTTCATTGTGACCTCATATTGGCCGGGTGAATCCGGGCCGAACTGATTCGCCCACAGCAGTGCTTGCCGTTTATAATGCGTGAAATTAATATTAACTGGCGCGTTGTAACTAAGGCTAGAAAAAAAGCGATAGTAAACCGATAAAGTTGTTAAGCTAGACAACACCATGACCCCAACTATCGAATCATTTGGACAGTGGGTACGCGAACAGCGCAAACAGCGCAGCTTAACCCAGAAAGCATTGGGGGGACTCGCTGGTTATGCTGAAATTACGGTGCGGCAAATTGAACACGACACTTATAAACTGACCCGGTTTGTTGTGGAACGCTTTGTGAACTGCCTTGCAGGAGAGGGTGATGATCCTGAAACAATTACCCGTTTTGCCCTCAAACAATTACCCGCCAGCGTAGATGCCCTGCAAAACGAAGCTGGCTATCGGTCAGGAACACCCTTCATTGGACGTGAGGCTGAACTCGCACAAATTGCTGCATTACTGCGTAATCCCGAATGCCGCTGTATCTCGATTGTCGGTGTGGGTGGGGTTGGAAAGACCCGTCTGGCAGGGCGAATCTTGGCTACTTTTCCCGCCGAATTTGCTCAAGAAGCATGGTTTGTCAATCTAACCGAAATTACTTCACCTGAACTGATGGCGCGAGCGATTGCCGACGCAACCGGGATTGCCCTAACTCCATTTGCGCCACCATCGGAACAAGTGTTGCAGGCGCTCAAAAGCAAGCACATACTGCTTGTGCTGGATAATTTCGAACAGCTCGTGCCGGCAGGCACCCCCCTCTTGAATGCCATGCTGGAACAAGCGCCGGGCATAAAACTCATCATCACGTCACGTGAGCGTTTACAGATCAGCGGCGAATGGTCTATCCGGCTTGAGGGACTGGTGACAACGGATCAGTCATCTCTACCCGATGCGGTGAGCTTATTCGTCAGCACCGCCCAGCGCATGAATAACCACTTTGTCCTCTCAGAGACCGAAAGCATCCACACGATTTGCCGCCTCTTGCAAGGTATACCGCTTGCCATCGAGATGGCAGCATCGTGGACAGATGTTTACCCATGTTCTGAAATTTTGAGCAGCGTGACCAATAAGGCGCTCCATCTCACCTCGCGCTATCAAGATGTTGAGGAGCGGCATAGATCATTGCAGGCAGTTTTTGAAACCACATGGGAGCGGCTTTCGCCGCATGAGCAATTGACACTCATGCGGTTGGCGGTATTTCGAGGAGGTTTCACGTTTGATGCTGCACAGAAAATAGCTGCGACAGATAAGATGATGTTGGCGTTTCTGCAAGAAAAAATGCTCGTCCATCCTCAGAGCGATAACCGTCTGGTATTGCACGAGATGATTCGCCAATTGGCACTGCAAAAACTCGCCCTAGACGAGCAAGAATGGCGAGACGCTCGCTTGTCTCATGCCGAATACTTCATGCAACTGTTGTCGCACAGTGCTAACCGCATAAAATATAATCAGGCCCGCGAAGAAATTCTTTATATCACCCGCGAACTGGAAAATGTGTATGTGGCGTGGGATACGATGCTGGCGCAGCGCCGAACGGACTGGTTTGACCTATGCTGGGAGGGTGCGTGGCTGTTCTTTAACGTCACCTCCCGCTTCCGTGAAGGCGAAGCGTGGTTTCGTTCTACGGCAGATATTTTTGTTACAACCAGCCCGAACGCAAAAGAGAAACACATTGGCATCTTCAGTGGTATCTTGACTGCCAACTATATGTTACGGCAGGGACGTGTTCCAGAGGCGCTCGCGCTGGTGTCCAGCCCGCAGATAGATGCAATTCGTAACAGCAGTGACCCTGTAGATCGCTATTTTTTTCACTTTATCCTGTCCTACCTCTTTCATGCTGTCGGGAATGGTCAAGCAGCTCTGTTGAATGCGGAAATAGGGTTGCAAGCATTGAATTTCATGGCGGATGACCTTTATGCCCGGGCGACGTCTTACTTTCAGATAGGGAGAGTACATCACCTGCTCGGTAATTCTGAAGGTGCTTATCAATACCTTGCTGACAGTTTGCGTCTGTTCAGGGAGCACAAAATCGGTTGGGGAATGGGTCTCATATTAACGGAGTTGGGTCTGGTAGCGGAGACGAATGGACAGATCAACGACGCGCTCGCCTATTACGAAGCCGTACTCGCGGCTGTCACCGAGTGGGAGGAAGTCTGGAATTTCTATCGTACTCAGATCAGCATCGGGCGTGTGAAGCTGGCGCTAGGACGTATACAGGAAGCGATAGCGATTTTCTATTCGACTTTGCAAGGTTTACAGAATGATCCACAGATTGGGTTGGAGATTGATTGCTTCGTGGAAGTTGGACTTGCCATCAAGCATTTTGACGATGCGTCATTGGCTATCGTTTTGCTGGAATATTGTTCAGTACATCCTGAATGCTTTCAACCTATTCGCAGCCGTGCCGACGCTTATTTAAAAACGCTCACGGCAGAAATGTCAGCTCTGGATGTCTCTGCTGCTCGAAACCTGTTTCCAGCCAACAAGCGCGAAGTATCGGTAATGCTGCTTGATCGGTTGAATCGAATCAGGGGAAACCAAGCATAGATGTGATGTGTGTTAATTCCGGGTTCAGAATTGCTCGAAACTTGAAGGCTGCGAAAACTATAACTGTTCCCGTCATATTCCTTTCCAAAGGAATAAAGCGATCAAGATACATTACTAAATTCAAGTAAACAAAAAACCAGCGATATAGGCTGGTTTTTCTGTCAATCTTAAGTCTGACCCAATGATGTCCCTGATGGGACTCAATTCGAACCTTTTCTTCCCTCAGATTCAGCCAGTACCGTCCAATTTCTCCAACAACTGAGCTTTCCACAACGCTCTCAACTACAACGCCTCGCGTCGGCTATTGGCTCTGAAGTTCCTGCTGCTGTGCCATGACTGCAAGTGGTGATGGCGGTGACCGGGAGAGATTTACCCCTCCCCCGACCACCTGAAGGCTCGCTGTCGAAGCCAGCAAGACCTCCGCAGGTCAGTCTAACACACCTCTGCGAAGTCCTTGCCAGCCGCTGTATCGCCATCTCGATGCGCCGTACTGATAAACAGATGCCATCCTTCCCACCGGACTTTGACGGTGCATCCCTTCGTCACCAACTTTACACTTTAGCCTTAACGCATTTTCAGGCGGTCTATCGCAATTACTTCGAACGTCCTGAACTCCACAACTTACACAATCGTTCAGGTGAACTGTGGTCACCGCTAGTGGCATTAGCAACCTTTTTTGAGGAGCAGGGGAGCATAGCGGAACTCCGTACAGGTGTTACTGATGCTGCATCATGGGATGAGCAATTGAGTGAGGGGAAAGCATTGAGTGACCGCGAAGAAGCAGTTTTGCAAGCGTTGGAATTAATGACGCCCATCACTGAAGAGGCAACTTGGCTTAAAGCTACCCAACTGAGGGAACAGGTACGTCAGTTGCTAGGCTACTCTACTGAACAGATGGGACACGCGCAGTGGATCGGGCATATACTCAACCGCTTGCACTTAATTGATGCGCGCCGACGACAACGGGATATGCACGGACAGCGCTATTTGCTAAATCGGAATGAGATCCTCGAAATGATGCGACGTTACGATGTGGCTAAGATCGAAAACTAGCGGAACTAAAAACTCTACATAGATCCAATAACTCTACATACTGTACATGCTCCTGCGTGAAATAATGTACGGTATGTAGAGTATGTAAAGTTTAAAGACTGAAAATCCATTAGCTTTTGCAACCATGTATAATCTAAGGTTCACGCTCTTGACACGCTTTTCGCTCAAGTTTAGTAGGTAATGCCCGCGAGGAAATAACGAGCTACCGGACATTCTCTGTGGGAAAAGCGTCAGTGGGCCGAGATTTCACAGTATTTGCACGATACAACGAATAGACTGTCACCATCAAGAAAAGCAGCACTGCCACCACATTCAACAGTCCGCCCCACTGCTGCGCCGTGAAGTCCAACGTCAAGCTGCCATACATGCGGTATGCCAGCGCAACATGCAGCAAAATCAGATGCCCATAAAAGACGGGATTGTATTGTAAACTCAGTCCCGTCAGGGCTGGCAGGATGATCGGCATATGCCCGAAGATCATCGAGAACACAAAACCGAGCAGGAAGGCGTGCAGCATCGCTGCATAATCCGGCCCGGCCAACAGCGCTCCTTTCCACGCGCCAATCATGCCACCTATGCCTAACCATAAGTAGCCCATCAGCAGGCAGGCAGCAATATAACGCGGCAGTCCCGTCTGTCGGATAGTGCGGCTTGCGATGTCATAACGCAGCAGCCAGAGCGCCATCAGCACCGCACCGATCCCCAGCAGTCGTATACCTGCGTCCAGATTAACAATCGTCAGCATGACACCCGCTATGAATACAGCGGTCGTCAGCACCAGCAGAAGTTCACTGATGCGCGTCAGGCGGCGCACCCGCGACAGCTCAAGTCGTTCACCGACAATCGTCAGAATCAGGAACGCCGTCCACAAGTGAACCACCTGATACAGCGGCTGGCCGGCGAACCACAGCGCGTTCCCGACCAGCCACAACAGCGCCCCCGTCGCCATAATCGCAATATCGCGTGTAGGATGCAGGCGCAGCATCAGGCCGAATAACACTACTAGCCCCAAACTGCCTGTGGTTAGCACGAATTTTGGCAGGGCGGAGTCGGGTATCATCAGCAGCGCGAGTGCTCCGGCAGCATTGATGATCGGAACGACGATGCTCCAGCGATAGCGCGCTGCCAGTGCCACTGCCCGCTCCAAACATATTAACGTCCCTAGAAAGCCGCAGATCATCAGCGGCCCGTGTACCAGCATCCAGTCCTGGCTCAGCGAGTCCATCTGCCAGCCAAGCCGTGCAAGCCCCGCGCCCAGCCCGCCCAGCAGCGCGGCGGCGGCGGTCAGCAGCATGAGCAAACGCGGGAGCAGTCGCAGCTTATTTTGAGGCATGTTTTCGCTACTCCGGGCCGTACATCAGCAGAAGCATAATCAGCGGCGTTTTCGCGTGGACGCTGTGCTTGAGGCGCGCTGGCATATGCAGCCAGCTGCCCGCCTTCAATTCATGATGGTCATCGCCCACAGTGATCGACGCATCGCCACGCACGATCTGGATAATCGCCGCCTGGCTGGAGGTATGCTCGGAAAGCACCTGTCCGGCATCGAAGCCGAACAGGACAGCTTTCAGACGATCACCCTTGTAAAACGTGCGGCTGACGATGCTTTCCGGCTGGATGTCGATCATCGCTGCCAGGTCTTCGACGAGCGTATAGTCGTGTTCCACCATGTTAGCTTGCTGCTTTACGTGAAATCCGAACACGCCATGTTTCCGGGCCTTCTTCGAGGTATTCCCACTCGAACTGATCGGCGCGTTCGTGCAGGAACTGGTAATACAACGGCTTTGGCGCATGATCGTTCACCAGCTCGAACGACTCGCCCGGTTGCAAATTGTCGAACGTTTTGAAGATCAATGGGTGCCGATCACGCGGCGGAATAGTGCGAACATCAATCTGTGACATGAGATTCTCCTGATCTAAGACTTACGAACTTTTAGCGGACGCAGCCCCGCCAAGCGGTTTCACACGCGGCCACATCACAATAACAAATAACCCAACTGCGACAAGCACGCACAGGCGGCCTAGCAGCGAAAGTACGTCGAGCATAAACCATGCTCCAAACGCGGTGGACAGTATGCCAATATTCAGCAGTCCGAAGCTCCACCACCCAAGCGCGGCATTGCCATAGCGGCCTTCACCACTAAAGCGTGGCAGTATCCAGAACGTGATGCCCATAACAAACTGCATCGTCCAGCCGAAGATCATGACTTCGATGTGCGGATTCAGCAGCCGAAACGTCCACGGATGGGTCGGAACGCCCTTATGATGCAGCAGCAGTGATCCAAACAGGAAGCCGATGCCCATATAGACCATCGATGCACGGATGAACCACACACTCAGTTTAGGCATACTAGCGCTCCTTGATCCGTCCCCACGAGTTCAGGATGAAGCCCCAACCCGCGAGCAGCAAGCACAATGAAGCGATAGCCAGCGTCCAGCCTAGACCGGCCTGCGGCGCGAGAATGATCGCAGGCTCTCCGATGGCCCGCAGCACCATGCCGACATTCAACAGGATAAACACCGCCCAACCGACTCGTTCGCTGCCGCGTGGGTTATCCTTCGACTGTTTGGGGAACATCCAGTAGCCGACGCCCATGATGACCTGCGATACCCAGCCGATAAACAGAAAGTGCAGATACACTGGACGCAGCACCTGTAAACTCGCTGACCAGCCCATGACCGGCTGTGCCAGCAGTGCCGCGCTCATCATCAACCCGATGGCGAAGTACAGCATTCCGATTTTGATAAACCAGCGAGATAGCGTTGGCATGAAACCCTCTAACCTATTCTGTAGGGGCGAGGCAGCGCCTCGCCCCTACACGAGCGGCCTAATGTCCGGCCATGTCCGCAGCGCCTTCGCCGTGGAAGATTTCAGGGTTTTCTTCGCCATCAGCGTACAGATAGCCTGCGAGACCACGCTCTAAGCGGCTGAGTGAATGATCGACCAGAATATAGCGACCCGGCACGTCGAGCATAAATTCCACCATGGCGGCCCCGCCCGATGGCACAACCGTCGTTTGTACGTCCGTAAGCGGTGCGGACGTAAGCGAAGCCTGATCGTACACGTGGTCAAAAATCTCACCGATTACGTGGAAGGACGAGATCGCGTTCGGCCCGCCAACCCCGAAGTAGATGCGGACGGTTTCGCCAACGTCAGCGTGCAGCGCATAGGCGTCCTGTGTCAGAGCACCCGCCGCACCATTGAACACGAAGTATTCTGCATCCTCGTCCAGCATGGCTTCGTAGCTGAAGTCGAGATGTCCGGCAGTCCCGAACGGCTGCGCCGTATATATTTCGCCCTGCATCACATAGAACTCGCGGTCTACTTCCGGCAAACCGCCCTGCGGCTCAACCAAAATCAGTCCGTACATGCCCGATGCGATGTGGTGAGCGACGCTCGACGTAGCACAGTGATACACGTACAGACCGGGGTTCAGCGCTTGAAACGTAAATGAAGTCGTATCGCCGGGTAGCGTCTGCGTATACACCGCGCCGCCGCCGGGGCCTGTGGCCGCGTGCAGGTCAATCGAGTGCGGAAGCTGACTGCCTTCGTCGTTGTGCAGGTTCAGTTCAACCGTGTCGCCTACACGCACACGGATCATCGGCCCCGGCACCTGGCCATCGAACGTCATATAGCGGTAGGTTGTGCCATCTGCGAGAACGCCATTGACCTCGACGGTGTTCAGGTCTACTTGGATCGTCTCTGGCCCGCGATCACCTACAGGCGGCGGCACATCCGCTGGATTGCGAATGATCGACACTGCATCCTCGGCAGCAGGGGCGACACTGGCAGTTTCGTCCACACTAGCGGCGCTGTCAGCGACGTATTCAGCGCCAGCGGCGTCCGCGACTTGAACCGCTTCCTCTGCTGGCGCGCCAACCACATTCAGCAGGCCCTTCATACCCGTTTCCCGATGACCGGGGACAGAGCAGTAATATTCAAACGTGCCGGCCTGACCGGCGACAAATTCCACCGTGACGGTTTGTTCGTCCTCTACCAGTTGTCCGGTGGTCACGCCGAATTCGTCAATGGTCAGATCGTGCAGCAGAGGATCGCCGTTGATGACCGTAATGCGTACTGTGTCACCAACATCGACGGTTAGTTCAGGGTTGACCACGCCGTCGATTTCACCGCCGACGCCGACGAACGCCATCGCCGGGGAGCCGCCAATGACGGTTCTCAGCGTGAATTCTACGACATCGCCGCCGTCCTGTGCGAGCGTGATCGTATCTGCGACGTTCTGCGGTTCCTCTGCTTGTGGTGTTTCCTGCGCTCGTGCTTCTTCGCGTACGAACTGAATTTGTACCGGAAGGAGTGCTACAATCACCACAGTAAAACCAACCAGTATTAGTGCGACCAGATTGGGACTGAGCTGCTTATTCATCTTTCACTTTCTCTCGTATCTACCTTTTTCACGACCAAGTAGGGCAGTTCAATTGCGCTTACCGGGCAGAATTCCTCACAGACAGCGCAGTACAGACAAAACTCCGGTTGTACCAGCGCGGCTTTACCGCTCTCCCAACCGAGAGCGCCGGTCGGGCAGGTGGCGATACAATCGCCACAGCCCATGCAGCGTATGGGGTCTATACGCGGAAGCCACATTTGTTCGTTTTCGTTTGCCATTGAAAGCCCGCCGCTTTGACTTACCCTAAGCATAAGCCCTTTAAGATGGGTTGGATTTAAGCCGGATTAAAAGCGAATGGCATCTGTGACATTTGTCACCTTGAACGGGTGACAAATGTCCGTGAGAGGCTAGAGCATGGCAATTGAACGCAGAATTTTCTCGTTCATGATGATAATGCGGTGACGGTCAAACTGTATCGCGCCCGCTTCTTCAAGCGAGTGCAGAACGTTGCTAATCGTTTGCGGCGTGGTGTTGATATGTGCGGCAATCGCAGTACGGGTAACGCCTGGTCCGCTCAGTGAGGGATCATCTGCCTGTTTCAGCAGGAATCGTGCCAGCCGAACGATTACCGAATACAGCGCGAGGTCTTCGATCTGGCTGACAAGTGAGCGCACTCGCCCTGCTAATAACTGGACTACGTTTAAGGCGACCTGTGGATTGTGGAGCAGTATGTGGCGGATCACTTCTGAGGGGATCAGCCACACCTGAATATCTGAACTCAGCGCAGCGGCGTTCGCCGGGTTGCCACCGCCGTCGAATGCGCCAATATCGTTAAACGTATCACCCGGCCCGCGTATATGCAGGATATGTTCTGCTCCATCAGGGTTCAGTTTGAAGATTTTGACGCTGCCCTTTTCGACAATCCACAGCCCCGCTGCCTGCTCACCTTCGACGAAAATCATCTCACTAGCGGAGAAAGTTCGCAGCACACTATGGTCAGTGATATGCGTGATTTCCGCTTGTGTTATACCCTTGAAGTAGGGAGTGGATCTGATGTGGTTTTTGACGGTAATCATTTAACCAACATTTATGAAGAGTACTCCATATCTATCGCTTCTGAACAACGCCCACTTTACAGCTTCCACCGGTAGAAGTGCTATTGTTGCGCCGCATAGCTCATTTCAGTTTATACGACCCAATGCAACAAGTCCCGACACTAACTTAGTCGGAGAACTGCGAGTCTATCGTATCGCTGATTTAGTAGCGTATGCCGAACCAAGTTATCGGGAAGTTGTTAAGCAGCTTCGGAACTTGATTGGCGATGACCTTAGCGCCTATGCAACCGTGGGTGCAGACTACACAATTCCGGGACTTCCGTTCATGCCTGTGCTCAACGCAGCCCAAGTATTCAGAGCACATCCGCGTACACTAAACTCCGACAACATCACAAGGAATTGAGTATTTTACCTATTATATTCAGGCTGCCGAACCGATTCTTGTTGGTCAATTATTCTATACCTATCAGAGCATAACCACCGATGGGTTAAATTACCTCTCATTTCCGATGCCGGTTGAAACGGGGTTATTAGAAAGCACTTTTCCAGATGATATAAACTGGGATACATTCCCCGCAAATTATACGCAGTATCTCCAGGACACTTTTGCAGCTATCAACAACGCCGATCTCTTGACTCTCACCTCCGCGAAGACTGTATTCCATCGCTTTATCGACGGCATTTCAATTGAAGGGTAGCCAGACAGCGAACTGAAAAACGGAGAACCACAGAAAACAGTGTTACTGCATAAGCTCAACCAGAATGTCATCTGCGATTTCACGTTCTACCGTGAGTTCTGTAAAACCAACGCTCAACACATAAGTTGGGCGTTTTTGATCAACCCTAACCAGTGCATCAGCAGTTAGTCCGAGTACATTTAGCCGTTCAACACGGGCATGGTTGTCCGAATTAATAGTAGTGATTTTCCCTGTTTGCCCTGCCAGCAGTGTACTCAATGGGCGCACGGCTGTCAGGTACTCAGTCCGGTCAGGCTTACGGGAGAGAAAACGGCGTAACGCTCCTGCCAAACGCGATTTCCGCTCGTCTGGAACTTGATAACCACAGTTGGGGCAGCAGATAATGCCGCAGCTTTCGTTGAAAGCGCAGGACGAATGACAGGCCAACAAGGTTGCCTCAAATTCGTAACTACATAGTGGACAAATCATCGCTTCATCTCCTTTACTTATGGCATAATCTGGAAAATTCGTAGCGCCGCGTTCACAAGCGCTCCTACCAGAAACGCCAGCGGGAAGACGGTTAGCGCGACTCCTGCTGCTACTCGTCCGCCATATTCTTTAACGATCATCAAAACATTAGCGATGCACGGAATAAACAGGGTAATCACGATCAGGCTGACGACGACCTGACGACTATCAAGCTGTCCCGCTAGCGCCAGTGTGAACAGCCCTGCTGCACCGTAATCGCGTCGTAGAAAGCCAATGAGAAAAGCTCCGGTTGCGGCTGTGGGTAACCCCAACATTCCCACAACGAGAGGCGATGCCAGTCGTTCGACAATAACCAACACACCGGTCTTATCCAGCGCGAATAGAAT
>Ga0163150_10004812_pt1 | contig 17781 bp, 11 predicted proteins | sample OliLakLV19P2IB_FD_148628 | JGI IMG/M metagenome (GOLD analysis project Ga0163150, IMG submission 148628) | Freshwater microbial mat bacterial communities from Lake Vanda, McMurdo Dry Valleys, Antarctica - Oligotrophic Lake LV.19.P2.IB | ecosystem: Environmental > Aquatic > Freshwater > Lake >...
TCTGGATCTCGTTCGCTACCTCGTGCAGCAGGGCACCCAGAGCATGGCGGACCGCATCGCGGTGCTGCGCGTCTTCTACCCCGCCGCCCAGGAGTCGGATTGGCGCCTGATCGATGCCGGCATTCGCGTGCAAGCCATCAAAAAGACCGACGGCCAGGCGGGCATCGTGCACTATGGCACCGAAGTGATCACGGATTCGCGCCGCAGTATTTCCGCGTTGCTCGGCGCTTCACCGGGAGCGTCGGTCGCAGTGAATATTGTGCTTCAGGTGATCAAAAAATGCTTCCCGCATTTATTGGATAATCCGACGGGCCACGCCCGGATGAAGGCGATGATTCCGACTTACGACGAAGATCTCAAGCAGGCCGCCAATGCCGCGCGTTTCCGGGCGGTTAGCCAGCAGGCCGAAGAAATTCTGCAGCTGCGCTAACTTGATTCGACCTCCGCTCGCAACCCTCGCCCTTCCCGCCTCCGTCATGAACGCATCCGCCTCCTCCGGCGTTTTTCACTCTGTCCACCGTCGATGAAAACGGAGAAATGTTACCTCGCCATTGATTGCGGAGCGGAGAGCGGCCGCGTGATGGCCGGACGTTGGGATGGCGCGCGGATGCACCTCGACGAAGTGCACCGCTTCGCCACCGGAATCGCCACGGTCGACAGCACTCTGCGCTGGGACATCACCCGGATCTGGAGCGAAATCGAACAGGGACTCGGACTGGCGGCCCAACGTTACGGAGACTCCATTGTATCAGTTGGCGCGGATACGTGGGGGTGGATTACGTCCTGCTCAACCGCGCCGGTAATCTGATCGAGGAACCCTGGAATTACCGCGACTCCCGCACGCGCGGCATGCTGGAACGCGTCAAGGCGAGGATATCGCACGAAGAGATTTTCGCCACGAGTGGCGTGCAGTTCATGGAGATCAACACGCTCTACCAGCTCCTCGTTGCCCATGAACGCACGCCGGAACTTCTCCCCTCGGCCGACTGCCTTTTGATGATTCCGGATTACCTGCACTTTAAACTTTGCGGAGCTCAGGTCGGCGAATTTACGAACGCCACAACCACGCAGTTTTTCCATCCCACCCGGAAAACCTGGTCCGTCGATCTGCTGGAAAAACTCGGCCTGCCTACCGCGATGCTGCCCGAGGTCGTGATGCCCGGAACGCGGCTCGGTCGCCTGCTCCCGGAGATCTGCGAACGGACCGGCCTTCACGCAAGCGTGGAAGTCATCGCCCCGGCGACGCATGACACTGGTTCTGCCGTGGCCGGAGTGCCAGGTCCGGCGACCGGTAACGGCCAAATCGCCTATCTGAGTTCGGGCACTTGGTCGTTACTCGGCATGGAGCTGCCCGCGCCCGATCTTTCGCCTCGCGCCTATCTGCTTAATCTCACCAATGAAGGCGGAGTTGAGGGCACCTATCGGTTGCTCAAAAATATCATGGGCTCTGGTTGGTGCAGGAGTGCCGGCGTTGTTTTAGAAAGATGGCAGCACCAGCGATTACGCCGCCCTCGTGCTCGCTGCCGAAGGTGCACCGCCCTTTCGTTGCCTGATTGATCCCGATCACGTCTCGTTTCTCAGTCCGCACGACATGCGTTCCGCGATCGCTCAATTCTGTCGGGAGACCGCTCAACCCGTCCCCGTCAGTGAAGGCGAAGTCATCCGCTGCGTGCTCGAAAGTCTCGCGATGAAGTATGCCGCTGTCCTCGATTCGCTCACCGAGCTCACCGGCCATCACGTTGGCGCGGTGAATATCGTGGGGGGCGGATCCCGCAATCGCCTGCTGAATCAGTTTACGGCGAACGCCTGCAAACTTCCCGTCCACGCCGGTCCGGTGGAGGCCACGGTCCTTGGCAACGTGCTCGTCCAGGCGCGCGCCAATCGCGAACTGGACTCGCTCGCTGACATCCGACGTGTCGCACGTGAGTCGTCCGAAGTTGAAACCGTCGAGCCGGCCCGTGACTCGACCTGGGACGAAGCACAGCAATTGTTCGCGGACCTCTGTTGTCGTCCGCGTGGGGCCCGAGCCGTCGCGCGTTAGTCAAATCCGATCGAATTCGGTCCGTATCGTTCCCCCGCGATCGCGAGGCGACCGTGGGCAGGCGGCGCCGGGAATCGCCAACTGAATTCCTGTCCCCTTTTCACCCTCTGGTACCGCTGTTTCGCAGCGCTGCGTCTCAAGACGGAGTTTTTTTCTTGAAGCGGGCTCAAAAAAGGAATCGTTTCCTGTAACAGTTTCTCCGTCTACCCCTGCCGGAACTGATAAACCCCTCCCCCCATGATTCACGCGCTCCCTGCCTGTCTGCGTCCAGCCCTGGCGATTGTTTTCGCCACCTCGCCGCTCTTCGCCCTCGCCGCGCAACCAGCTGCCGGTGACCCTGCCGTCCAACTCGATCCTTTCGTGGTTTCCCAGGAGACAACGAAGGGTTATGCGGCGACGAGCTCATTGAGCGCGACGCGCATCAACACGCCCGTTCGTGAGATTCCGGCGACGATCAATATCGTCACGAAAGAATTCATGGCGGACTTCGGACGAACCACCGTCGAACAGGCCATTCAGCAGGTCGGCGGCGTCGCCAATCGTGGCCGCAACGAGGGCCACTATGAAGAGTTCTTCATGATCCGTGGATTCAACTCCACGTTAAATCTCAAGAATGGTGTACCCTATAATATTTTCACGGACTCCTCTAATATCGAACAGGTGGAAGTCGTAAAGGGGCCGCAAACCGTGCTCTACGGCCTCGCTGATCCGGGTGGATTGGTAAATATCATCACCAAGAAACCCCTGCCTGTGCGCCGCCAATCCGTGGGTTTTAAATTTGGTTCCGAGGACTTCCACCGCGGCGAATTCGACTCGACGGGGCCAATTCTCCCTGATGGCGCTTTGCTCTACCGGCTAACCGGTTCCTATGAAGAATCCAAGAGCTGGCTGCGCTACGGTGAGTCCAAGCAGGTATTCCTCACCCCGGCCCTGACCTGGCGGCCGTTCGAGTCCACCAAGGTCGATCTCGAGTACACGTACCAGTGGCGCAACCACGCTTTTCAGCGGCCCGCTCTGCCGATTGACGCGGCCGCAACCCGACGTCTGGTCATCGATCGCTTCTATTCGACCATCACCCCGGATGACGACTCCACGGTGCGTGGTGACGCCTTTGAAGTCAGTGTCGTCCAGCGTTTCGGGAGCAAGTTCACGGCCAAGGCCACCGCGGCGGATGTGCAGCGTTCGACCGATATGTATAATTACGTGGGAGCCATTGGGAACCCGGTGCTGACCGGGGGCGTTCTCACCGGCTATCGCTTCGTGCCCAATGCGAACATCGAAGAATTGGAATCTTCCCAACGCCACTATTACCTGGATCTCAATGCCCGCGACCTCGTCGTGGGGCCCACCGTCCACAATCTCATCGCCGGCTTCCAGCAGGATGAGCGTAGTTCATTTACGAATACCTGGCGGCTCGCCAATCCCGGCGCCTCCTTTGATCCGCTCAATCCGCCGAGCACGGTGCGGTTGACCACCAGCCGGGCGGAGTTGCGCGCCCGCAACGATCTGCGACAGGGCGGAACTGTGGCAAAGACCACCAATCGTGGCGTGTTTCTGATCGATCAGATGAAAGCGTTTGAATCCCGGCTCACCGTTCTGGGCGGGCTGCGTTATGATGACCTCGGGGCGAGCGGAAACCGGACCACGCCGCAGATCGGCGGTAGTTTTGCGGTGACGAAAGCAATCAACGTCTACGGTCTTTACAGCGAATCCTACGTTCCGAACCCATCCCGGCTCGATGCCGGTCTCGGCCGCATTGTCGACTTCCCTCCGTCGGAAAGCAATGGTCTCGACTTCGGCTTCAAGGCCGAGCTGCTCGAAGGCAAGCTCTCCAGCACCGTTTCGTACTTCAAGATCGAGCGCTCCAATATTCCGCAGCCTTCCCCCCTCTTTCCGCCTCCTCCCGGGCAGCCACAGTGGCTCCTCTCCGGCCTCGAGGGCAGCGAGGGCGTGGAGGTCGAAGCCTTCTTCTCTCCGACGCCTGAGTGGCAGTTTGTGTTTTCGTACGCCCACACGAAGGCAGAGATTCTCGAAAGCCTGCGGACGACCGATATCGGTCTGCAATTGCCGCAGACTTCACCCGACTCGTTCTCGATTACCGCGCGCTATACGATTGGGCGGGGCGCACTCAAGGGCTTGTCGCTAGGCGCGCTGGTGATTCGTCGCGAAGGGCCGATTCCTGATTTCGGCACCTACGCCAATCGCCTGATCTACGACAACGGTTGGACGCGTCTCGACCTCTTCGCGGCCTACGAAACGACGTTCGCAGGCGTGCCCACCAAATTCAGCATTAACGTCAACAATGCCACTGACTCGGTCTATCTGGAGCGGTTCGGAATGTATAATCCTCCCCTGCAGGCCTTCTTCCAGACCCGGCTTACCTTCTAAGGCGAGTCACCCGCCGTCGCCACCCTCATCCATCCCGTCCCATGTTCCTAAGCGCATCACCCGTCTGGTCGTGGCTGGTCGCCGTAACCGGTCTCCTCGCGGCGACCGTCGCGAGCGCGGCGTCCACCGCCCGGCCCAATATCATTCTGATCCTGCCCGACCAAATGCGGGCGTCAGCCATGGGCGTATCCGGAAATCCGGACGTCCAGTCGCCGAACATCGACCGGATGGCCCGGGAAGGTGTTCTCTTCAAACGCACCTACGCCAACGTTCCCGTCTGCTGCCCGGCGCGAGCCATTCTGCTCACCGGCACGTACCCCCACGTGAATGGTATGATCGCGAATGATCTTCGTCTGCGGGAGTCGGAGACCACTATCGCCGAAATTCTCAAGGAGGCGGGTTACCGCACGGGGTTCGTCGGCAAGTGGCATCTCGACGGTGGCCCTCGCGAGCCGGGCTTTGTGCCGCCGGGACCGCGCCGCCAAGGCTTTGATTTTTGGGCAGCCTATGAATGCCATCACCAGCACTTCCTGCCGTATTATTTCCGCGATACGCCCGAGATGATCCTCGTGCGTAAATTTGAACCCGAAGCTTCCTGCGATTTCGCGGTGGAGTTTATCGAGGCGCAGCCACGCGAGCAACCGTTCTTCCTCATGGTGCAGATGGGACCGCCACACGATCCCTATGGCGCTCCCGATGAGTATATGAACCGGTACGATCCGGAGAAACTCACCCAGCGAAAAAACTGGCAGCCCAACAGCGAGTCGCGACCCGGCGGCAACGCGGTCCCCGCAAACTATCGTCGTCCAGACATGCCCGGCGGCACCTATGTCAGAACCGGCGGCAAGGAAGAACTCGCCGCTTACTACGCCGCCATCACCGCGATCGACGACCAAGTGGGCCGCCTGCTCAAGACCTTGAAAGAAACGGGTCAGGACGAGAATACGATCATCCTCTTTACGTCGGATCACGGTGACATGCTCGGCTCGCATGGCATGCGCCGGAAGCGCAAGCCGCACGAGGAGTCCGCCGGCGTTCCCGGGATCATCCGCTGGCCGGCGCGCATCCCGCAGGGGCGCGAGGTCGAGACGTTATTCAGTCATATTGATATGCCCGCGACCTTGCTTGGGCTCGCGGGACTCGAAGTGCCCAAGGCGATGCAAGGCGCCGACCTTTCACGCGTGGCGCTGGGACAAACCACCGCCGGACCCGAGGCCGTGCTCCTGCAGATTTTCGTCCCCTTCAATCCTGATCAAATCGCGACTCCGTGGCGGGGACTGATCACGGACCGTTATACCTATGCCCGGTATGAGGACGCGCCTTGGGTGCTCTTCGATAATCAACGTGACCCGTGGCAGATGACCAATCTCGCGGCCGATCCCGCGCACGGAAAACTGCGGGCTGAACTCGACGGCAAGCTCGCCTCGCTCATGGCGAGCAAACGCGATGCGTGGAGTTATAATAGCAAGGAACTCGTCGAAGAGGGCGCGCGACTCTACGGCTCAAAAACCTTCTATACTATTCAGGAATATCTCTCCTGGGCAGAGGCCAACGGCAAACGGACGAAGTGAACCGCACTGTCCCACTGCCGCTTTCATTCCAATTCGCCTCTATATTGACGTGATGCATTCCCGCCCGCTCTTCACCCTCGCCGCTGCCACCGTCATCCTGTTCGGTGGATCGGCCGGTGCCGCCACGAAAAACATCGGACCGCGCGGCGAGGAATTGCTCACGCTCGATAACGGCAGCGTCAAGATCGGCATCGATCGCGCCAAAGGCGGCGCGATCACCTGGCTCTCCTGGGCCGCGTATCCAAAAAACATGGTCAACCTCGCCGACCCCGGCCGGTTGATCCAGCAGTCCTATTACGCGGGGCTGCGGCTCGATCGCCAAGCCGATGGCCAAAGCAAATCGTGGAGCCCGTGGTCGTGGAATCCGATCCAGGGCGGTGGCGTCTCCTCCTGGGCGCGCGTAACGACATTCGAGCGTACCGGCGGCCACACCCTCCATGCGGAAACCGTGCCGAAGCTCTGGGACATGCCGGACGAGGAATCGGCCGCCGTAATGCGTCAGTGGACTACGTTCGAGCCGACGATGCCAAATGTCGTGAGCGTACGTTGCGAGTTCATCGCCCAACGGGAGCACGGAGATCGCTGGGGACCGGCCAAACTGTCTCCGCAGGAGATTCCGGCATGCTACTTCACGCGGAATTTCAACACGATCAAAAGCTATCTCGGGGACGGCAAGTGGCGGGGCGAATCGCAGCCGCCCGGTCCGCCGTGGGGCAAGGCGACTCCACCGCGCCACTCGATGGCGTTCTTTGCGCCGAATGGCCAGGGCGTCGCGGTGTTTAGTCCATCGTCCACGCAGCCATGGAATTTCGGACCGCATGCCGGTGGCACCAGCGATGATCCCACCGCGGGCCCCTGTATGCACGTCGCTCCGATCTCGCGTATAAACCTGGGGCCGAAGTCGACTTACCGCTATCGCTACTGGCTCGTCGTGGGGACCGAGGCGCAGATCACGACGCAGCTTGATACCTTGTGGGAGAAATACTCCGGCGAACGCGGTGAACTGATTGATCCGTGAACGCTAATATACTCGGAGTGAACTGCTCCCCGCTCGCCACCCCCTCCTTTGCACGCACAGGTGCGAACCCACGTGACATTATAGCGGGACGCCGGCGAAATTCGCTTGTCAATCGACGTTTGCGCCAGCCGTGCAGAGACCTTTTCCACGCGCTCGTTTCCTCGCCCGCCGAACTTCCATGACCCTCATCCGCCTCGCCCTCGTTCTGCTGTTTGCCGGCGCTGTCTCCGCCCGTGCGGCGTCACCCGCCACCGCCGCCAAACCCAATGTGGTGTTCATCATGGCCGACGATCTCGGATGGAGTGACACCACGCTCTACGGCCACACCTCGTTTTACGAGACGCCGAATATCCAGCGACTCGCCCGGCGCGGAATGCTCTTCACTAACGCTTATTCTGCCAACCCGCTCTGCTCGCCCACGCGGGCCAGCATTCTGACCGGACTGTATCCGGGTCGCATCGGCATCACCACGCCGTCGGGTCATCTGCCCGCGGCCAAACTCGCAGCCACGCTGGCGCCACTCGCGGCGCCCACCGCCAAGGCCCGCACGCCCGTCAGCGCCACGCGACTCGACACCCGCTATCAAACGCTCGCCAAAACGCTCAAGAGCGCCGGCTACGCGACCGGGCATTTTGGCAAATGGCATCTGGGGACCGAGCCGTACAGTCCGTTGCAACATGGCTTCGACGTGGATGTGCCGCATTACAACGGCCCCGGCCCGGCGGGGAGTTTCGTGGCCCCGTGGAAATTTCCGGCAGTCCTGAATTTCACCGGTCAGCCCGGTGAACACCTCGATGACCGGATGGCGGCCGAGGCAGTCAAGTTCATCGAAACCAATCGCGACCGGCCGTTCTTTCTAAACTTCTGGGCCTTCGGGGTGCATGCCCCGTTTGATGCGAAGACGGCGTTGATCGAGAAGTACCGCAAGAAGGCTAATCCCAAAGACGACCAACGCTCGCCCGTTTATGGTGCGATGGTCGAAAGCCTCGATGATGCCGTCGGGACGTTGCTCGACAAACTCGACGCGCTCAAACTCTCCGCCCGTACGATCGTCGTTTTTTTCTCCGACAACGGCGGCAACATGTATAACCGCGTTGAGGGCGACATTCCGCCCACGAGCAATCGTCCGTTGCGCGGCGGCAAGGCAACGCTCTTCGAAGGAGGCTCCCGCGTGCCGTGCGTCGTCACATGGCCGGGGCGGGTCGCTCCCGGTCAAACCTCGGCGGCGTTTCTCAACAGTGTCGATTTCTATCCCACCTTACTGGAGATGCTCCAACTCAAGGCAGCACCTGACCAGCGCTTTGATGGGGTGAGCCAGGTGCCCGCGCTGCTCGGTCAAAGCGCGCCACGGGACACGCTATTCTGTTATTTCCCCCATTACACGCCCGCGACCGGAAACATTCCCGGCGTCTGGGCCCGCCGCGGTCCCTGGAAGTTGATTCGCTACTTTAATGACGGCCCGTCTCAGGAAGATCGATACGAACTCTACAACCTCGAAACCGATCTCGGCGAAACCAAGGATCTCGCAACACAGCAACCTGCCCGCGTCCGTGAACTCAACGCCCTCATCGACGAGCACCTGCGCGCCACCGCTCCCCTGCTGCCGACAAAGAACCCCGCCTATGATGCCACGGCCACGCCCCCACCACCGAAAGCCCGCGGCAAGGCCGCGAAGGCCAAGTAACGTCGGTCCATTTGGCCCGCCCGACCGCGTTTAATCCCGTTCAACGTAAAAAACTTAGTTGAACCACTGATTTTCACTGATGACCGCTGAGGCAAACCGAGTCGCGCGATGAAGGCCGTTCACCCGGTAGGTGAAAGGAAAGTCTATCCCGTCGATCTGGATCTATTTGATCAGTGATTATTAGTGCTCTTCCGTGGTTACCTCTGCTGCGGAATTTAGGTTCAATTTAATTCGATTCCCGTTTCGTCACGCCTCCGCGCCACTCTCCGCCATGAAAATTCCGCGCCTGTTCGTCTCCCTGCTCATGGCCGCCGTGGCACCTGTCATCGCGCTCAGAGGTGCCGCCCCGGCTGAGTCCACGCGACCCAACATCATTCTCATTTACAGCGACGATCACGGGTTCGCGGACCTGGGCGCGCAGGGCACCGACCACGATATCCGCACGCCGAACCTCGATGCGATGGCGCGCGACGGCATTCGTTTTAGCAACGGCTACGTGACCGCGCCGCAATGCGTGCCCTCCCGTGCCGGCGTGATCACGGGGCGTTACCAACAACGCTTCGGCGTCACGGAGAACGGCAAAGGCCCACTGCCCCTGGCCGAACTCACCCTCGCCGAGCGCCTCAAGGTCGCGGGCTATGTTTCGTGTCAGGTCGGAAAGTGGCATCTCGAGCGCAGCCCCGGCGGCGAAGGTGAAGGCGACCCGGTTGCCGCCAAAGGGGCCGGACAGAAGAAAAAATCACCCAGCGGAAATCTCCGCGGCTTGGAATTTCACCCCTTGGCGCAGGGCTTCGATGAGTACTTCACGGGATCGATGAACAGCTTTGTCGCCTCGCATGATCTGAAGGGCAATAAGTTGCCGGACGCGCCGAAGACGCTCACCGATCCCCGCTTCCGCTGCGTGTGGCAGACGGACGCGGCGCTCTCGTTCATCGACCGACACGCGCGCGACCCGTTTTTCCTCTACCTCGCATACTACACCCCGCATGTGCCGCTCGCTTCGCCTGAGCCGTGGTTTTCGCAGACGCCCGCGCACTTGCCGCTGCAACGCCGCCAGGCGCTTGCGATGATCGCCGCGATGGACGACGGCATTGGTCAGATCCGCGCCAAGCTGCGGGCACAGGGCAACGAGAAGAACACCCTCATTTTCTTCATCGGCGACAACGGCGCGCCGCTGCGACCCGCCGCGTGGAATGGCTCGCTCAACACGCCGCTCATCGGGGAAAAAGGCATGCTCACCGATGGTGGAATTCGGACGCCGTTCGTCGCCGCGTGGCCCGGCAAACTGCCGGCGGGAAAGACGTACGACGCCCCCGTGATCAGCCTCGACGTGGCGGCGACGGCAGTAGCGCTCGCGGGTCTGCCCGCCGATCGTGCGCTCGACGGCGTGAACCTCATGCCCTTCCTCTTGGGCGAGAAAACCGGCTCGCCCCACGAGGCGCTGTTCTGGCGCTGGCGCTCGCAATCGGCCGTGCTCGCCGGCAAATGGAAACTCATTTTGCTGGGTAACCAGGAGCGTTACCTCTTCGACCTGACCGCCCCTGTTGGCCAACGCGAGAAAACCAATCTATTCTCCCAGTTCCCCGAGGTGGCAGCGGATCTGGAAAAGCGTCTGATCGCCTGGGACGCCACTCTGCAGTCGCCCGGGTTGCCCACGGCGGTGGTGGCGCCGGACCAGTTGTTTTTCGACACCCACCTCAAGTCGACCCCACCTTCGCCGGCGCGTAGTGACGAACCAAGTACGAAGGCCCGGCGCCGCGCCCAAGCGGCGCCCGCGAACGGTGGCAATAAGTAAGCGCCAAAGCTTCCCGATGAAACGCATCGCCACCGTCCTGCTTGGTTTGCTCGCCCCTCTTACCCTGTGCGCAGCCGAGGGCACGCGCCCCGCAAAACCGAACGTCCTGTTCATCGCAATCGATGATCTCAACGATTACATCTCGCCGTTGGACAATCACCCCGGCGTGAAGACGCCCAATTTCGACCGCCTGGCCAAACGCGCCGTCACGTTTGCCAATGCTCACTGCGCGGCGCCCGCGTGTCACCCGTCACGGGTAGCCGTGATGACCGGCGTGCACCCGTCCCGCTCCGGCATTTATCTCAACCTCTTCGGCGCGCACGGGCCGCGTTGGCGCGAAGAATCTCCGGTGCTTAAAGACGCGGTGGTGCTTTCGCAGCACTTCCGCAATCATGGTTACCGCGCCGCGGGCGGAGGGAAAATTTTTCACACGTTGCAATGGACCCCGGGCGATTCGCAGAATGATCCGGCGGCCTGGGATAGCTATCGGGGCGATCCGCTGGATCCGATCGCGCCTGACTGGCCGCGGCCCCGGCTGGTCCCTGACGCCGAGACGGGACTGACTCCCGGCCGCCCCCTCGGCGAGCGTCAGCACTTCGGCGCCAAGCCACTCACGGTTCCCGACACGGAAACTGGTGATCACAAGGTCGTAGATTGGGCCGTTGCCGAGCTCCGTCGGCCGCAGGACAAGCCGCTCTTCCTCGCGGTCGGATTGTTCCGCCCCCACATCCCCTTCGAAGTACCGCAGAAGTGGTTCGACCTCCATCCGCTCGCCGGTATCAAGCTTCCCACTACGCGCCCCGACGACCTGGCCGACGCTCACGAGCACAATCGCGCCAGCTGGCACAAATGGGTCGTGGAGAACAAACAGTGGGAAAAGCTCATGCAAGGCTACCTGGCCAGCATCAGCTATACGGACTTCCAGCTCGGGCGCCTGCTCGATGCGGTCGACGCCTCGCCGCTGAAAGACAACACGATCATCGTGCTCTGGAGCGACCATGGGTTTCACATCGGCGAGAAAGAGAATTGGGAGAAGTTCGCGCTGTGGGACCAAACCACGCGGGTGCCGCTGTTCATTCACGCACCCGGCGTCAGTCGCGACGGCGTGAAAACCCGCCAGCCCGCCACGCTCACGGACCTTTATCCCACTCTCTGTGAACTGGCCGGTCTCCCCATCCCCGCGCAGTGCGACGGTGCCTCCCTCGTCCCGCTGCTGAAGAATCCGACGACCACGCGCGAGCGCCTCTCGCTCACTTCCTTCGTGTTCGCCCGAGAGACCGCCCCTTCCCACGCCGTCTCGGATCCACGGTATCGGTTTATCCGTTACGGCAATGGCTTCGAAGAACTCTACGACTTGGAAACGGATCCGAACGAGTTCACGAATCGCGCGGCTGATCCCGCGCTCGCGGCCATAAAAGCCCGCCTTGCGCTGAGCCTGCCCGCCAACCCGGCCGCAAGTCGCGGCGCCCCGGCGGAGTCCATCTACAATCTCAGAAAAGGATCACCCGCGGCGAAAAAGAAAACCGCTGCCGCTAACCTGAAGTAGTCGCACGCCATGCTCCACCTTTAGCCAGAATATTTCACATTTTGGCGTGAACGCTCTACCCGCTGTGTACCTCTATTACTACCTTGTCCTTGCGAGAGCCGGACCAACCCGACGTTGGGTGGAATTGCCAATGAACACCCCCGATTGTCATTGCGAGCGAGGCTTGCCGAGCGTGGCAAGCCATCGGGACGCGGGGATTGCCGCAGTCGCTGAGGCTCCTTCGCAATGACAAACTGCAGGTGTTCATTAGCGCAGCGACGAAGCAATCCATCTAGCTGGATCGCCACGACCTCGTTCCTCGGGCTCGCGATGACAAATCAGAGTTTGAAATATCCGAACAAGTGCACCCAACAGACCCCCATCACCTAAATGAAACCCATTATAACCCTGTTTGCCGCGTTAAGCTGGCTCGCCGTTACCGTCGTTGCGGCCGACCTCCCTGCGAAACCGAACTTCATTTTCATCAACATCGATGATCTGGGCTACGCGGACATCGGACCTTTTGGTTCCAAGCTAAACCGCACGCCCAACCTCGACCGGATGGCCAAAGAGGGGCGCAAGCTGACGTCATTTTACGCGGCACCCGTGTGCTCGCCCTCCCGCGCGGCGCTGATGACGGGCTCGTATCCAAAACGCGCCCTGCCGATTCCCGGCGTGCTCTTCCCCGGCAATCCCATCGGCTTGGCGCCCCAGGAAGTCACCGTCGCGGAAGTATTGAAGGATGTCGGCTATGCCACGGCGATCATCGGCAAATGGCATCTCGGCGACCAACCGGAGTTCCTGCCCAACCGTCAGGGCTTCGATCTGCATTTTGGTCTGCCTTACTCCAACGATATGGGTCCCGCGGAAGACGGAGTGAAGAGCAGTCTGGGGCAGCCCCTGCCCGCGGCGGCAAAAGCCAAACAGCCACCGCTACCCTTGCTGCGCAACGGGAAGGTCGAGAAACGCGTGCGCCCAGACGATCAACAATCGCTCGTGGAAATATATACTGCGGAAACGCTCAGTTATATCGCGGCGCACCGAACGGCGCCCTTCTTCCTCTATCTGGCGCACAACGCGGTTCATTTCCCGATTTATCCTGGAAAAAAATGGGCAGGAAAGTCGCCGCACGGGAACTACTCCGACTGGGTCGAAGAGGTCGATTGGAGCGTCGGTCAGGTGCTTGAGGCAGTGCGGAAAAACGGCCTCGCCGAACGCACCTTCGTGATATTCACGAGCGACAACGGCGGCACGCCTCGCGCCGACAACACGCCTTTGCGCGGACACAAAGCGAGCACGTGGGAAGGCGGCATGCGCGTGCCGACAATCGCTTGGTGGCCAGGTAAAATCCCCGCCGGTACGGCCGACGACGCCATCGCGGGCATGTTCGACATCCTCCCGACCTACGCGGCACTGGCGGGCGGAAAATTACCGGCCGATCGCAAACTCGACGGCGCGAATATCTGGCCCCACCTGACCGGCGAACGCGCTCAAAAACCCGCGCACGACACGTTCTACTTTTATCACGGGCTCAGGCTCGCGGCCGTGCGCCATGAAAATTGGAAGCTCCATCTCGCCGTACCCGACGACGGGGGAAAAAAGAAAAAAGACCAGCCGACCGGTCTGCAACTCTACGACTTGAAGGCCGACATCGGTGAAACCACCAACGTTGCCGACGCCAATCCCGCGGTCGTCGCCAGACTCCAAGGGCTCATTGCCGCCATGAAAAACGATCTTGGCCTCGATGGTCCTGCGCCCGGTTCTCGCGAAATCGGACGCGTTGAAAATCCCCGACTGCTGATCCCGTTCGACAAGTGAGGCGACAGATAGCGCCGGGACTCAGCGCGCCTTCGCGCTAAATAACCACCTCATCCCCTTTGCCGTCACTCCCCTGCAGCCACCAGCCGTCATTGCGAGGTGCGCGTAGCGCGCCGAAGCAATCCAGCTGGATGGCCACGCGCTACGCGTCTCACCATGACCAGGCTTGGGCACCGCCCATTCCATGCAACGCTCGGGCTTGGTTTACCGTATGGCAATGACCACGAGCGATGAGCCGCTGGACTCAATTCAAAATCCTGTAGAAATCATGAAACCCCACCACCCTGCACCCCACCGCGGAGTTCACTCCGGACTGATCGTGTTGCTGATCGCGAGCGGCGCACTCTCGGCGCAAACGACCACGCCACCGCCGGCGCCGTTGGTCGCGTCCGCCGCCAAAGATGAATCCATTCTCCTTTCGCCGTTCACCGTGGAGGCGGGAACGGAGAAAGGCTACATGGCCACCCAAACGCTCAGTGGCACGCGGCTGAAGACGGATCTCAAGGATATTGGCTCGGCCATGACGATCTTCACGGAACAACTGATGGACGACCTGGGCGCGAACAGCATCTATGATCTGATGGCCTTCGCGCCCAACACGGATCCTTTCGTAATGTCGACCTCCGACGTTACGGGTAATGGGAACGACTTCATCAACATCCCCACGAAATTTGTCAGCCGCGGTGGTGCCACCACCGTCGTGGGCCAGGACTTCTTCGCGAACAATATTCCCAACGACCGCTTCAACTCCGAAGCGCTCACCTTCACGCGCGGCCCGAACGCGATCCTCTTCGGCTTGGGCAATGCCGCCGGTGCTTTCATCTCGTCGACCAAACGTGCGAAAAACAAAACCGCCACCACGGTTGAATACCAAGTCGACGACCGGGGCTCGTATCGAGTTTCCTTGGACCACAATCAGGTGCTCAAGAAAGACCTGGTCGCGATCCGTTATTCCGGAGTCTACGAGGCGCTCAATAGCTTCCGGATTCCAACCGAGAGTTTCCAACGCCGGCATTTCGCGACGCTGCGCGTGACTCCATTCAAAACCACCGCTATCCGGATCAACTACGAAAAGGGACTGATCAACGCGCCGGCCGTCCGGCCATGGCCCGATTACGATGCGGTTACGCCGTGGCTCAATGCGGGATCTCCGATGATCCCGACCTTCGTCAATACCGCACCCGGCAAGCCCGCCGGCACGCAGAATTATGGCCAGGCAAATTTGGTTTCCACGATCTACTCGGTGGGCGGCACGCAAATTCCGACGCAGCGTTTGATCAACCAAGGCCAGTCCGTGCCAACGACGTTTGCCAACGGCTTCGCGGTGAATGGTCCGAATTTTCGCTCGCTGGTGAATCCCGCGATCTTCCCCACCTTCGCGAGCAACTTCGGTAATACCGCGTTCCGGCTGACGGATTACCGCACCGCGTCGGCGTTTCTGGAGCAGCAGATCACCCGCGACTTCTTCATCGAGGCGGCCTATAATCAAGTCGATAGCAACCTCAAAGCAGTCAACGGCTTTGTCGGCCAGCTCGCCTATATCTACGTCGACCCCAATCGACAGCTGCCGAATGGTCAACCCAACCCCAACGCCGGACTGCTTTACAGCGAATCCCAAGGCACGATCATCGATGCGCCCAACCAGGCAAAAAACGGTCGGGTGATGGCCTCGTACAATCTCGATTTTAACCGGCAAAAAAACGGTTGGATCCGCCATCTCGGACGCCACCAAGCCGCGGTGTTTGCTGAGCACACCAATCAGAGCGGTTGGTCCAGCAACAACGGACTTTTCAACAGCACCCCGCTGGCCACGACCGGCGCGGCCGCGGCCATCAACAATGGCAATAACGGAATTCGCTTCCGCTATTACTTCGAACCCGAAAAGGGGAAAATCGGGACGAACGCCGGCAAGAACCTGCCGAACATTCCGGTCATCTATGCCAACGATCCGTTGCCGCCGCGCGATCCGAGTGGTATCACCCCGGCCTTCTTCTCATTCCAGGGCCCCACGATGTCCGAATCCGTGGTTGAGACCGCCGCAATCGCGACGCAGAGCTTCTTCTGGAAGGACCGCATTGTGATTACCAACGGCCTGCGGCAGGATGACCAATCCTCGTGGTTAGCCGTGCCGAACGATTTCGCCAGTCTGCGCGATGCCAATGGTGTGGCTCCGCGGCCCAGCGGAATCGACCTGCGCCAGTTCCGGCCTGACAGCAAGAGGGAGCGGGGCGGAAAAACCTTTTCGCGTGGCATCGTTTTTCACGCGTTCCCCTGGATGAGTCTGAGCTACAATACCTCGAACAATTTTCAGGTGAACGCTGGCACCCGAAACGTTTACGGCGACCTATTGCCGAATCCCGAAGGCGAAGGCAGCGACTACGGGCTGAAGTTTTCGTTCTTCGACCGCCGCGTCTTCCTCGACCTCACTTACTACACGAATGGCAACTTGAACGCCGGCGATGCAATTTCGAATAATGCCGCCGGCAATTTCAAACAGTTCGATCAGCTCTGGATCGGCGTCAGCGAATTTACCGGCGACGTGAAATACCTAACGTCACCTTACTCGACGATCAGCACGGTCTGGCAAGATGTGGTTTCAACCACCTCGAAAGGCTATGAGTTCTCCCTGACGGCCAACCCCACCAACCAGTGGCGGATCACGCTCAACGGCAGCAAGCGCGGTGACAACACGACGACCGCCCGCGGCATCTATATCAACCAATACATGGCGGAATACATCCCGATCATCAAATCCCACCCGGAATGGCTGCCCCTTGTGACCGCCAACAACGTCACCGTGGCCCAGCGGGTCGCCGATCTCGAGGAGACACTGGTAAACTTCAATGCGATCCGAAACAGCCCCTCGGCCAACTTCGCCTCCAAGTGGACCCTCAATCTCGTCCAGAGCTATGACTTCGGTAAAGCCACGCCCCTGCGCGGTTTTTCCATCGGCGGCAGCATGAACGCGCGCGGCAAGGCCATCAACGGATTCGCCGTGGAAAAGAATAACGTGCTCGATCCCACCCGCCCCTACTATGCTCCGGCCTACGCGAACTTCGGCGCGTGGGTCACCTATCGGCGAAAGATTTTCCGCGACCGCATCGACTGGCGCCTGCAGATGAACGTGCGGAATGTTTTCGATCGGAACACAATTTATCCGCTGATCAGCGTCGATACGCGCGACGGCAAGAACACGCCGGATGTGGCCGTGTACACATTGAAGGAGCCGCGCACCTATCAATTCACGAGCACGTTTCGGTTCTAAGTCAGCCGGCGTGACACAGACATTCCTGTCTGTGCATCCCCTTCAACCCCACCGGCAGGAATGCCGGTGTCACGATGGAGACCTTCCCTCTAAACGTCTCGCCATCGACACGTCGAGCTGGACCCGGCAAAGCTGGTCGGGAGCAATTACAATGCCCTGATGCTTATACCAACGTCTATTGATAATTAGACCTTAAGCTGGAGCGCCATAGTTTATACCACCATCTCATGAGATTAGATTTTTCCGGGGTAGGGCCCGACCTTGGTCGTGGCCTGAACGGTGGGCCGAAAAGAATCAGCCACGAGCGAGCTCGGGCCCTACCCTTCTGCCGATGTCGCACTAAAGTCAAAATCACATCAGCTGCTGGTATTACTCCTGCCCCCTTAGCTTTGATTGCCGCCCGCACGCTCCGCCAGACAACGCGCGTCCTCCTACGTGCCCTTCGATTCGCCGGAGCAAGCGCCTGCGTGGTCTTCGCCACCCACTCCTCCCCAGCCGCACCCGCCGGACCGCGCGCCAGCAAAGACGCCCACCCGCAGGCCAGTCCCGCCGCCGAGCAGCTTAAGCGTTTTCACGTGCCCGCCGGTTTCGAGGTCCAACTCGTGGCCGACGAAACGCAGATTCAAAAGCCGATGAACCTGGCCTTCGATGACGTGGGCCGGCTCTGGACCACCGG
>Ga0163150_10004813_pt1 | contig 17776 bp, 15 predicted proteins | sample OliLakLV19P2IB_FD_148628 | JGI IMG/M metagenome (GOLD analysis project Ga0163150, IMG submission 148628) | Freshwater microbial mat bacterial communities from Lake Vanda, McMurdo Dry Valleys, Antarctica - Oligotrophic Lake LV.19.P2.IB | ecosystem: Environmental > Aquatic > Freshwater > Lake >...
AGTTGGGCGATGGTGGATTGGGCGCTCATGATGTAGTATCCACTACTACATACTTCCGGTCAAAAAAAGGAAAAAATCAAGAAACCCCGATTTTTGTCATGCACCCTGCCCAGACCGCTCACTTGACCCGCCACCGCATCGGGTCTAGGCTATCTCCGGTTTCATCATGCGCACCCGACTCGCCGTTGTTCTCTTGGTGGCCACGGTTCTGACCTTCCTTCAGAACAGTGGGGCGCGGACGTGTGACGCCGGATCGAGCCCTCCACCCTCTTGTTGCTGTTGTGCGCCGGGTCTTCCCTCCGATTGCACGGGCATGAGTTGCTCGGCCCCGACCGGGAGCGAAATCCCCACGCCGATCAGCCTGCTCCCGGTGGCCTCCGACTTCGCGATCCCGGCGCCCGCCGTGTCAGATGCGCCGCCTTTCGAACTCCCCGCTCCCACCCTTCCTGCGTTCGATCCGGTGCCGTTGGTTCTCGCCAGCCATCCGCCGCGCCTCTCGCTCTCCTGCATTCTGCTGATCTGATCCGGTCGGACTCTCGCGTACCGGCGCGACGCCCCCATCGGGGGTTTCGTGCGCTTCACCGAATCCAACCGCTTTCTCAGATGCAGCATGCAAACCAACCCATTCACGGGATCCCTGATCCCAATCTTCACGCTGGCGCTCGTCACAGTCGCCCACGGTGAAACCACTCGCCCCGACCGTCCGACCCCGCTGAGAGAGGTCGTCCAAACCGCCCTCGCCAACAACCCCGCGCTTCAGGCCGCCCGGGCCCGGCTGCGCGCCGCAGGACACCGGGTTCCACAAGCCGCCGCGTGGGAGGATCCCCTCCTCGGCGTGGAATCCGAGACCATGACCGAGCCCGAAGGGACCCGGTTCAACGCACTCAAAGTCATGGCCGGCCAGGAATTGCCCATCTCCGGACGCAACCGCGTGATGGCCCGTGCCGCCACGGCGGAAGCCGAAAGCGAACGGCATCGCGTCCGCGACCTGGAACTCGAAACCGCAGCCCGGACCGCCACCACCTACTACGCCCTGGCCACCGCGGACTCCCTGCTCTCGATCACCGGGCGCAGCCGGTCGTTGCTGACAGAAACCGAGCGGATCGCCCGCACCCGCTACGAGGCCGGTCAAGGAGCGCTCGCCGATCTACTGGCGGTCCAGACCGAAACGGCCGAACTGGACCGCCTGCGGATGGAATTCGAGCAGAACCGCGAGGTCGCTGCCGCGGAACTTTCCGCCCTGCTGGGACTCTCGGCGACAGCTTCTGCCCCGCGTCTGGAACCGCTGACGTTTCGTGAACTCCCCGCCACCGCAACGCGGGTGAGTCATGCCCTTCAACACCGGCCGGCGATCGCCGCCGCGCGCTCGGCGATCGATGCCGCCCGCCAGCGCGAGGTGCTCGCCCGCCGGAGCCGCATTCCGGATCCGATGATCGAGCTCGGCGCGAAGGATTATCCGGACACCGATTCGCAGGAATGGATGGCCACGGTCACCTTCCGACTTCCCTGGTGGAATCAAGGGAAACTCCGTGCCGCCGATGCGGAGGCCCGTGCGCTTCGCGAGGCCGGAGAGCACCAACTCACGAGTCTCGAACAGGAGACTCGTGCAATGGTCCTAGCCCGCCAAGCCAAGGCAGAGGCCGTCGCCAGGCAATGGAAACTGATCCGCGACCGGATCCTTCCGCTCGCCCGCAAGACCGTCGAATCCGTCCGGGCCGGATACGAAACCGGCACCGCCGGGTTTGCCGAGCTGAACATGGCACGCACCCGATTGCAGGAGTCCGAACAGGCCTCCGCCCGCCTGCTTGCCGAGTATCTCGAAACCGTCGCGATGTTGGAAACCGCCACCGGCTCGATGCCAGGGGCAAAAGGAGCGCGGCAGCCGTGAGGAACCGAGCCCAATGTGCCGCACAGCAGCTTTGGAGTGGGGCGACTCCCGGAGCCGCTTTCGAGCGGCGCACGCCAAACCCGCAATTCACCCAAGTTCACCAGCCCAACCCATGAAACGCTTCCTCTCCCTCCTTCTCCTGCTTGCCCTCGGCGTCACTGCCGGCTGGTTCGCCCGTCCGCAATTCTCACCCCAGGCTGGGCCCGGCTCGTCCGGAGGCAAAGGCGAGCGCAGAGTCGCGTTTTACCAGAGCCCGATGCATCCGTGGATCAAGTCGGACAAACCGGGCAAATGCACCATCTGCGGGATGGATCTGACGCCGGTCTACGAAGGGAACCGCGGGTTCGATTCCGAAGCCGGTCTCGTCACGCTTCCGCCCTCATCGATTCAGGTGACGGGTATCGCGTCCACTCCGGTGGAGCGCACGCCGATCGTGCGGGTGCTTCGCGTGGCGGGCACGATTGATGACGACGCAACGCGTCACCGTCTCCTGACCGCATGGGCGGGCGGACGGATCGACAAACTCTTCGTGAACTACGTCGGTGCCGAGGTGCGGGAGGGCCAGCCGCTTGCCCAGATCTATAGCCCCGCGTTGCTGAGCGCCACGCGCGAGTATCGCGTGCTCGCGGGCAAAGGGGCGAACGACCCCGGCATGATGGCATCCGCACGGAAACGGTTGGAGCGGCTCGGTCTCACCGCCGCGCAGATCGATGCGCTTCCCTCCTCCAAGGAGGACTCGGCTTCGATCGAAATCCTGGCACCCGTATCGGGCACTGTGGTGTCGCGCGATGTGTACGAGGGGCAGTATGTCGAGGAAGGGGCGCGCCTGTTCGAGATCGGCGATTTCGCCACCATGTGGTTCGTGTTCGACGCCTACGAACGCGACCTGGCTTGGCTCGCCGTCGGACAGGAAGTCGAGGTCACGGTTCGGGCGCGCCCGGGGCGTTCCTGGAAAGCCCCGATCACCTTCATCGATCCCAACCTCAATGAATCGACCCGGAGCGCGAAAGTCCGCGTCGACCTGCCCAACCCGCTCCTGGACCGGAACGGGCGTCTCGAGCGGGAACTCTTTCACCGCCTCTACGCAGAAGGTCGGGTCACCCTTTCCTCCCTGCCCGTCCTTTCGGCCCCCCGCTCCGCCGTTCTCCAGGCCGGCCCCGAGCCGATTGTCTTCGTGGATCGAGGCGGCGGGGCATATGAACGCCGCACCATCCGGCTCGGTCGCATCGGGGATACCCGCGCGGAAGTCCTTGAAGGACTGGCCGACGGCGATCTCGTGGTTACCCAGGGCAACCTGCTGCTCGATGCGCAATCGGAACTAATGCGCGATCCCGCCACCGCCGACCCGGCGCTCACCGCCAACGCAACGACCGGGACGCATGACGCGCAGCCCCCAGGCCTCCTCCCACACGCCCCGGAACCGTTGCTCGCACTCGCCGCCGATCTCGCCGCCGCGTTGGCCGCCGACGATCTCGCCGCCTACAACGCAGCCGCCAAACGGTCTCACGAAGTTACCCCGGCGTCCGAGAAATCGCTGGCCGCCGAGCCGAAACTGGAACGATTCGCCGCACAACTCCGTGCGGTCGGCCATCTCGCCGAGGCCGCCGACCTGACCGCCGCGCGAAAAGCGGTGCACGCCTTCAACACCGCGGTGGCAGGCGTCGTGCTGGCTGCATCACCGGGCGAGGGCGGTTACCGCGTGTTCGAATGCCCGATGACCGCAGGAGCCTTTCCGGGAGCCCCGCCTTCAGGCCGATGGATCCAGCGCGAAACGGCGGCGAAGAACCCGTATTTCGGCAAAGCCATGCTCGACTGCGGCTCGGAGGTGAAGCGATGAGCGCTTCAACCGCACCCAGTCCCCCGGAACACAAGGGCGGCATGGTCGCCGCACTGATCCACTGGTCGTTGCGCAACCGGTTCCTCGTGTTGTGCGCCGCCCTGTTACTGGCCGGGTTCGGTGTCAACGCGCTGCTCCGCACCCCGGTCGATGCCATCCCCGATCTGAGCGAGAACCAGGTGCTGGTCTTTGCCGAATGGCCGGGACGCAGCCCGCAGGAGGTGGAGGATCAGGTCACCTATCCACTCTCCGTCAATCTCCAGGGGCTCGCGGGTGTGAAAACGGTCCGGGCCAACTCGATGTTCGGGTTCTCGCTGGTCACGGTGATCTTCGAGGATCGAACCGATAACTACTTCGCCCGATCCCGCGTTCTCGAGCGCCTGAACTATCTCGGCAACACCATGCCGCAGGGCGTGGTGCCGCAACTCGGGCCCGACGCCACCGGGCTCGGCTGGGTCTACCAATACTATCTGGACGTCGATCCCTCAAAGATGGCCGAGGGCGGCACCGATCTCGGCGCGCTGCGCGCGGTCCAGGACTTCTTCATCCGCTACCAACTGCAGGCCGTGCCCGGCGTCGCGGAGGTGGCCTCGATCGGCGGATTTGTCCGCCAATACCAGATCGAGGTGTCGCCCGTGAAGATGCGGGCGGCCAACGTCTCACTCGCGGAGGTCATGGAGGCCGTGAAAGCCGCGAACCTCAACGTCGGCGGCAAGGTGATCGAGGAGAACGGCATGGAGTTCGTGGTGCGCGGCATCGGGCTGGTGAAATCCGCCGCCGATCTCGAACAGATCGCCCTCAAAGCCGAGTCGGGAACGCCGGTGTATCTGCGTGACATCGCGACGGTCCAGATCGGCGGCGATTTCCGGAGAGGGGCGCTGGACATCGACGGACGCGAAGTGGTCGGCGGCATCGTCGTGATGCGCACGGGCGACAACGCCATGGAGGTCATCCGCCGGGTGAAAGAACGGATCGCGCAGATCACTCCCGGGCTTCCGACCGGGGTGACCATCAAACCGTTTTATGACCGGTCCGACCTGATTTCCCGGACCATCGACACGCTGCGGCATGCGCTCATCGAGGAGGTCATCCTGGTGACGCTGGCCCACATCATCTTCCTGTTCCATTTCCGGAGCATCCTGATCGTCACCATCCCGCTCCCGCTTTCGATCCTGATCTCGTTCATCCTCATGAATGTGTTCGGCATCAGCTCGAACATCATGTCGCTCAGCGGCATCGCCATCGCCATCGGTGTCCTCGTGGATGCGGGCATCGTGATGACCGAGAATGTCATCCGACATTGCGAACAGGCGGAGGAGGCGAAAGGCGGTCCGCTCGATCCTGCGGAACGACTGCGGGTGACCCTTGAGGCCGGGCGTCAGGTCGGACGCCCGATCTTCTTCGCCATGGCGATCATCATCCTCGCGTTCGTGCCGGTGTTCAGCCTGATCGGGCAGGAAGGAAAGCTGTTCCACCCGCTCGCATTCACCAAGACCTTCGCCTGCCTGGGCGCAACCATCCTCGCGGTCACACTGGTGCCGGTGCTCTGCTCGTTTCTGGTCCGCGGACCGTTCCACCGGGAGGAGGACAACCGGGTGATGGCCCTGTTGTTGCGGATCTACGATCCCGTGCTCGACTGGGCGTTGCGCCACCGGCGCACCGTGCTGGCATTGGCCGGCTGCCTGCTGGGATCGGCCATTGTTCTGGCGTTCGGCCTTCCGCGGGGCGCCGTCCGCACCATCGAGAACGCCGGGTTCGCCCGACTCGCGAAGGCGGTGTCCGGCATCGGCAGCGAGTTCATGCCGGCGCTCAACGAAGGGTCGTTGCTGTTCATGCCCGTGCTGCTGCCGAGCACCTCGCTCACCGAGGTGAAACGGATCATGAGCTGGCAGGACCGCGTGATTCGGGCGGTGCCGGAAGTGGCCTCCGTAGGTGGAAAATTGGGCCGCGCCGAGACCGCCACGGATCCCGCCCCCGTGGAGATGATCGAAACCACCATCATGCTCAAGCCCGAGAAGGAATGGCGTGCGGGCATGACCCGACAGAAACTGGTCGCCGAGCTGACCGAGAAACTCACGCAGGTGCCCGGATACGTCCCCGGATTCCTGCAACCGATCGAGAACCGGATTCTGATGATCAGCACCGGGATCCGGGCCCAGCTCGGCGTGAAGATTCTCGGGGATGATCTCGACGCACTCCAACAAAAGGCATTCGAGGTGGAGCGCGTCGTGCAGACCGTGGCCGGTGCCACCGGCGTCGCCCCTTCACGGGTGCAGGCGAAGCCGTATCTCGAAGTGGAGGTGGACCGGACGGCCATGGCGCGGTTCGGACTGAGTGCGCGCGACGTGCTCGACGTGGTGGAGACCGGCCTGGGTGGCATGAACCTCTCGACCTCCATCGAGGGACGCCAGCGATTCCCGATCCAGGTCCGGTTCGACCGCGATGCGCGCGACGATATCGAGCGAATCGGCGAGGCGCTCGTCCGGGCCCCGGACGGACGTCAGGTGCCGCTGGGCGAGATCACGACAATCCGGCGGGTGATCGGTCCGAGCGAGATCGCCAGCGAGAACGGGCGGTTGCGCGTGTTCGTGCAGGCGAACGTCCAGGATCGCGATCTCGGTTCATTCGTGCGCGAGGTGCGCGACCGCGTGGAGCGGGAGATCACGCTGCCGCCCGGCATGACGATCGAATACAGCGGTCAGTTCGAGAACCAGATCCGGGCGGAGCGGACGTTGCGACTGATCGTGCCGACCGTGCTCGTGATTATTTTCCTGCTGCTCTACATCGTTTATCGCTCCGCGAAAGAGGCCGCGCATGTCATCCTGGCCGTGCCGTTCGCACTCAGCGGCAGCGTGTTTCTCCAATACCTGCTCGGCTACAACTTCAGCGTTGCGGTCTGGGTCGGCTATATCTCGCTGTTCGGCATCGCGATCCAGACGGGCGTGGTAATGGTCGTATATCTCGAGGAGTTTTTGGCTAAGAAAAAGGCCGAGCGCGGCGCCGCCTTCAACCGGGACGATCTGATCCAGGCGATCAAGGACGGCGCTCGACTGCGGCTGCGTCCGAAGGTGATGACCGTGGCCACCACCATCGCCAGCCTGCTCCCCATCATGTGGAGCACCCGCACGGGGGCCGAGGTGATGAAACCCCTCGCCACGCCGGTCATCGGCGGCAGCATCTCCAGCCTGATTCATATCCTGATCGTCACGCCCGTGATCTTCGCGTGGTTGCGTGAGAGGGAATTGAAGAAAGCCGCGGAAACGGGAGCGGCGACGTCATCTGCCGGAGCCTGAGGAGCGGCACCGGTTTCGAATGGCGTGAATCGCGGCGGGGGAGCGCATAAGGGGAGAGACACATGTTATGGCCCCGGTTTGACTTGCCCTTTGCCCGCCACCGACGCTTCATGATGTCCGGTATCATGAATCGCTCCAGCGGCTTTCTCCGGTGGCTCCTGATCTGGGTTCTTCCCGTGAACTGCGCGTTTCGGGCGCGCGACGCGGAGGCCCGGCATCTCTCCCATCACATTTGGGAACTCCGCGTCGAGAACCCCGAGGAGTATCACCCGCTTCATCTTGCGGCGCACCACGGGCATCTGGAGGCGGTTCGAGCGTTGCTGGAATCGGGGGCAAACCCCGACGCACTGACCGCCAGGGTTGCAGCCTCGCCCATCTCTGCTGCCGATGGGGGAACCGTCTCGAACGCCCGCCGTGCTCCCATGACCGCGCTGGCGTTGGCGGCACGGGCTGGCCACCGCGAGGTCGCCCGGTTGCTGGTGGACTGGGGGGCACAAGCCGAACTGCCGGGGCCGACCTCCGTGGCCTGGGAGTTCGCGGCGGATGAGGCAACGCGGTCGTGGCTCCGGCAGGTCGACCGGCTCCAGCTCGAGGTCGCGAGAATCGAGAACGCCGCGCGGGATGCCTTCGTCGTGAAGGCGACGGACAGCCTGTGGACAACCGGTGAGAGCCACGCCGAGCGATTGTGGAAAGAGGCCGAAACGCTCGCACGCAATGCCTCCGCATCCGGGGAGCCGTCGCCCGAAGAAGCGAGCAGGCTCCGGTGGTTGGCGGCATGGCTGGATCCGCGGGGAAGGATCGCCGAGATGGCTTATCAGCACGCCGCCATCGAGGCGTTCACGGCGGAGGCGACGCCCCGGTCGGATTACCTTTTCCAACGGTGGGTTATGGGGCATCCTCCGTCGCGCTCCTCCTCGGCACCGGGGCGACATTTGGCCTGGGCTTGGCTCGCCGGGGTTGGAGACGGTTTCGGCGTTGAGCGTTGCCCGGAGATGGGGGCCGGCCTCGCCACTCAGACGGCTGTCAGGGGCAGGCTGCCCCCGACTCCGGCGAAACGGAGCCTTGATCCTCACTCGCTTCCACTCACGCCTTCCGGGGAGGGTCCATTGACCTTTGGCTTTCCCGGGCGGCTGGATTGCGCTCCACTCCTGACCCATGCAACTCGCCATTGTCTCCTGCAGCCTGAAATCCGGAAGCCGCAGCCGTGTCATGGGCGAGGCCCTGTTCACCTCATTCGGAAAGGCGGGCGTGGCGTGCCATTTCATCGACCTTGCCGCGGTGCCGTTGCCGATCTGTGACGCAGGCTCGTGCTACAGCGATCCCGAGGTGCAACGGGTGGGCTCGCTCCTCGCGGAAAGCGATGGCATCGTCCTCGCCACGCCGATCTACAATTACGACGCATCGGCCGCGGCCAAGAACCTGATCGAGCTGACCGGCGACGCTTGGGAGCACAAGATCGCGGGCTTTCTTTGCGCGGCGGGCGGGCATTCGAGCTACATGTCGATCCTGGGTTTGGCCAACAGTCTCATGCTGGATTATCGGACGTTCATTGTGCCGCGGTTTGTTTACGCCACAGGCGGGGATTTTGCGGGAGGCGCCCTCTCGAACCCCGAGGTGATTCGACGGATCGAGGAACTCGGGCAGGAGCTGCAACGGGTTTGCCGGGCGCTGCGTGCTTGAAGCGCCTGCCGCCACGTGGTGCCAGACCGAGATCGCGCTCTTGCCGCCATGACCCACCCCACTCCCGCCGAGGCCGAGTTTGTCCGATGGGGTGTCTCACATGGGTTGGCGATCATGGCCACGCTGGCTCTCCCGATTCTGCTCGGACGGTGGTCGCGACGAGATGATTCGGGCGGGAGAGGTCGCGCGGTTGGGCGGGTGATCGCCGGGCTGCTGCTGCTCACCTGGATCGGTTCGCTCTGGAACGGACTCCGCGAACGCGGGGGTGACTGGACGCAATCGTTGCCGTTGCATTTGTGCGACTGGGCGGCCGCCGCAGTGATGATCGCGCTGATCACCCGTCGGCAGGTTGCATTCGAACTGGCCTATTTCTGGGGACTGGCGGGAACCGTGCAAGGGCTCCTTACCCCGGATCTTGCGCACGGATTTCCGCATCCGCGATGCGTGCTGTTCTTTGCGGCGCACTGCGGGATTGTCGTGGGCGCGCTGTTCCTCGTATGGGGTGGCGGGATGCGGCCGCGCCCGGGATCAGTCGGGCGGGTGCTGCTGTGGACGAACCTCTATGGGACAATCGCTTTGGCAGCGAATCTCTGCCTGGGCACCAACTACGGATACATCCTGCGCAAGCCGCTCCAGCCCTCCCTGCTCGATCATCTCGGGCCCTGGCCGTGGTATTTGCTCAGCCTGGAACTCCTGGCGCTGTTGCTGTTCACGTTTCTGGATCTGCCATTCCGACGGGGTCGACGCCGACCGGCCAACGCCTGAGCCGGACTCTGGCGGGAGGGACACGCCCATTGACCGCCGGTGTCTGAAGCCGGCAGGTCGAACCCCGATGGATTTTCATCCCGGTCGGTTCCGGGATTCCCACGAGCACGCCTCACTGCAAAGCGCGTGCGACGGTGTTCATGTTGTGGCGGACCATCCCCTCATAGGTACCGACGTCGTAGCCATCCTCGATCAGGCCCGGAGTGCCCATCGCATCGCTGAAAAGTTCCCCCCCGATCCGGGCGCCCGTGTCGGCACTGATGCGTTCGAGCGTCATGTGCGACACGCTCGATTCCACGAAGATCGCGGGCACTTTGCGTTCGCGGATGTAATCGGCAAGTTTTGCCATGTCGGCGAGGCCGGCCTCGGTGACCGTGGAGATGCCCTGGAGCCCGACCACTTGGAAGCCATAGGCGCGACCGAAGTAGCCGAAGGCGTCGTGGCTGGTGACCAGGATCCGGCGGTCCTCGGGAATGGTCGCGGCTGTGGTTCGGACCCATGCATCGAGGGCCAGCATCTGTTCCCGGGCACGCGCCGCGCGTTCGCGATACTCCGCGGCATGCGCGGGATCAGCCGCGACCAGGACTTCCGCAACCGGGCCCACGGTTTCGGACCACAGAGCCACGTCGAACCACACGTGCGGATCGTGCGCCTTGCTTGCGCTGTCGGTGGAGATCAGTCGTTCGTGAGGCATGGCGTCCGTGACTGCCGCGACTCGCCGCCCGGCCTGTTGCATGCTGGCGAGCAGATCGGCCATGCGGCCTTCGAGATGCAGGCCGGAATAGAGGATGACATCGGCCTGTTGGAGGTTGGAGACGTCGGAAGCCGTGGCCTTGTAAAGGTGGGGGTCGACCCCGGGACCCATCAGCGTGATCAAGGCAATCCGATTCCCGCCAATTTGCCGGGCAAGATCACCCACCATCCCGGTGGTGGCGACAACCCGGAGCGGGCCATTGGCGGGCTTGGAGTCGGCGGACCCCGGCTTGGAACAGGCAGCCAGCAGAAGCAGGGGGAGCAGGGAGAAAATGAGGCGGCTCATAGATTAGGACAACTTTGTTAGTCTCAGCTAATTCTCCGGGGATGTCAAGTCGTCGGCCCCGTTGCGGGGTGCTGGTCCCGCATCGGCTTCCCCAAGGGAATCGGAGCTGGCGCGGGCGGTCTGGAGGGGGTAGTTTTTAGGTGAAGGAGGTGGTCATGAAGCGGATTCTTGCAGCGATTGATTTCTCGGCGACGACCGACCTTGTTTTGGAGCAGGCGGCCCAACTGGCGCTCGCCTTTCAGGCTCCGATCACGGTGTTGCATGTGGTGGAGCCGGAGCCGGATTTTGTGGGGTTCGAGCCCGGACCGGAGGTGGTGCGTCAGGCGGTGGCCCGCGACTTTGTGGCCGAGCGCAATCGGCTGCACCAATTGCGCGATGCGTTGGAATTGCGGCTGGGGGGGCTGGAGTGTGGCGCCCTGCAGGTGCAGGGGCCGAGTGCTGCAAAGATTGTCGAGGCGGCGGAGCGGCTCGGGGCCGGTCTGATTGTGCTGGGCTCGCACGGGCACGGCGCGCTCTACCACCTGCTGGTTGGAAGCGTGGCGGAGTCGGTGTTGCGCAAAGCCCGGGTGCCGGTCGTGGTCGTTCCCGCAAGCCCGGTGTGACGGCGGCCCGCGAGGCGGGGGAGCACGTTCAGAGCGCCTGATAGATGGCGTTGAGGGCGAGCACCGAATAGGTGGTGACGAGCACCGGGTCCTTCTCCCACCATCGGCCCGACTCATTGACCCAGAGTCCCTCCGGCTTCTGGAGGTTGATGAGGTGCTTGGCGAGATCGGTGCGCCAGTCGACTTGGGTGCCGTCCGAGAGCGTAAGTTGCTTGAGCCCGGTGGCGCCGAGTCCCTTCGCCATGACGTGGTAATAATAGTAAAGCCCGTCGTCCCCCATGCCCGGATTTTCCTTGAGAGTGTAATGCTTCTGGAGCCAGGCGAGGACGGCCTTCACGCGTTCGTCGTCCCGGTCGACCTGGGCATAGACCATGCTCAACAGCCCGGCGTAGCTCATGCTGCCGTAGGAGCGCAGTGCTTTGCGGCCGTCCGCGAGTTCGACCTCGCCGGCCATGCTGTTGCCGGGGAAATAGATGAACCCGCCCAGGTTCTCCGCGCTGTCGGTCACCCACGGTTCCTTGTTGGTTGCGGGCAGATTCTGCGTGCGCGAGACGAAATCGATGGCGGCTTTCCAGTCGAGCTTTTGCCCGGCCGAAACCTGCTCCCCTTTTTCGAACTCGCGGGTCGCGGCCAGGGCTTCGAGAGCCAGGAGCGTGTTGGAAAGATCCGGGTGCTGACGGTTGGTCCCGCCCGGTCCGTAACCGATGCCGCCGTTGAGCGCGGGATTTTCGAGGCCCCGGGCCTGCATGGAGACGGTGTAGGCGCGCGCCTTTTCGATCAGGGGACGGTATTTCGCATCACCCGAGAGATGGAGTGCGAGCAGGGAAACCGCCGTGTTGTAGTTGCGGAGTTGGTCGACGTAGATGCCGCCATCTTCGCGGGCATTGCCGGTGATCCAGGCGAGCCCACGTTCGATGTGCGGCGGCAGGGAACCCGCCCGGGCCGAACCGGGGGCTCCCAGGTACGCGGAAGTGACCAGGGCGGTGAGCGCGGGGTGATCCTTGACCGACCAGAACCCCGCGGGGTCCTGTTGCCTTTCCAGCCACGTCAAACCCCGCTGGATCGCGGCGCCGACTTCGTTGCGAAGTGACAGGTTGTTCGGGTCGCGCGGGATCAGGGATTCCTGGGCGGTCAACGGATGGGCCAGCCAGCAAATGGCGGTGGCGATGGGAAGGACAGGTTTCATGATGGGCGAGAGGGGCATCGGATTGTGACTGTGGAGAGAACTGATATGTTCATCCGACGCAGGGGTGCTCGCAAAGGGAAATTCGACGGCGGACGCCGGCTTGCAGGTCCCGGGTTGTATGGCAGGATGCCCCGCCATGGCTCCGCGTGCGTTGTTGTTGGACATCGGGAATGTGCTGCTTCGATTCGACCTTGGCCCCTGGCATCGCCGGGCCGCCATCGGGTCGCGTGCAGGCGTGGACCCGGCAACCGACAAGGAACTGGAAACCCTGAAGTGCGACTACGAAAGCGGGCGGATCGACCGGGTGGATTTCCTCGCGACAGCCCGAAAGCGACTCGATTACAGCGGCAGTGACGCCGAGCTGATCGAAGCCTGGTGCGACATCTTTGAGGAAAACCGGCCCATGACGGATCTGGTTCGTGCCATGCAGGGCCGGATGCCCATGCATCTGTTGTCGAACACGAATGATCTCCACCTGCAATTCATCCGGGAACGATTCCCGGTATTCGCACTTCTTCCCGAGGGGGTTTACTCCCACGAAGCAGGCTCAATGAAACCCGAGGCCCGGATCTTCGAACGGGCGGTCGCACAGCTTGGACTCGATCCGGCCACCACGGTCTACGTCGACGATCTGGCCCCGAACATCGCAACCGCCGAGTCGCTCGGCTTTCGGTGTGTTCATTACCATCCCGACCGACACGCCGACGCGCTGGACAGGATGCGGGGGCACGGGCTTGGGGTGTAGCGAACCGACTGTTTCGGTTGGAGCGGTGCCTCTGTCCCTGACGGAGCCTTGCGCAGCCAGGGACAGAGCCACCGGGCAGGCGGCGTGCGGACGCGCTCCCGGCGGCACCCCTTCGGGAGAGCCGCCGCTACAGCGGAGGGGCTGACATTCGTCCGATTTTGGGGCGGACCCGGGGGATTGCATCGTCAAGACTGGTCCCTTAGTCTCCCGGGGTGGACCGGATCCTGCTGGCGGCTGCCGCCTTCTGCTTTCTCGCAAGCTTTGCCTCAACGCTTTACGCGTTTGGGGCGCGCTTGCGCCTGCCGACCCGGTTCAATTTCGTCATGGTCTCAGCCGGGTTTCTGTTCCAGACGGCATTTCTCTGGCGACGCGGCGGGGCGGTGGGACGCTGTCCGATCACCAATCTCTTCGAAGTGCTGGTCTTTCTGAGTTGGGCGACGGTGCTGCTCTACCTGCTGGTGGGCCCGGCCTACCGGCTCTCGTTGATGGGAGCGTTCACGTCTCCGCTGGCCTTTTTGCTGCAGGGGATCGCGCAGGGCGTGGTGGGTGACCCGGGAGCGGTGCGCGCGGGGACGGTCAATCCGTGGACGGAGTTGCATGCCGCCCTATCGATTGTTGCGTATGGGGCGTTCGCGCTCGCGGCAGTCGCCGGCACGATGTATCTGGTCCAACAATACCAGCTCAAGACCCGCAATCTCTCGACGTTCTTCTTCGAGCTGCCGCCCATTCGCGATCTCGGTCTGGCCAACCATCGGCTGATGACTGCGGGGTTGGTGCTGCTGACGGCCGGCCTTGGGGCCGGGTTGTTTGCCGGCCATCTCCCGGGTGCCTTGAAACTCGCGACCGCGTGCGCGGTTTGGGCTCTTTACGCGGCGCTGCTCGCAGGTCGGCGTCTGTTCCACCTCGGCGCGGGCCGGGTTGCCGCCTGCTCGGTCGCCGCGTTCGTCCTGAGCCTGGCGGCCTTGTGCGGCATCACCCTGCTCTCCCGAACCAGCCTGCCCGGATGAACATCATCTGCCTGGGCATCAACCATCGCACGGCCGGTGTGGAAGTGCGGGAACGGTTCGCGGTACCCGCGTCCGATCTGGCGGGCATGGCACGCCGATTCACCGCGATCGAAGGGGTCGAGGAACTCGTCATTCTCTCGACCTGCAACCGGGTCGAGTTCTACGCGGCGGGCAACGGACTGGCCTCCGGCTACCACGCCTTGGAACGTTTCCTCGTCGAGCATTCCGGATTGACCACCCCGGAGTTGGACGTGGTGTATCGCTACGATTTTCCGCATTCCGCCCGTCATTTGTTCGGCGTCATCTGCGGGATCGATTCCATGGTGGTGGGGGAGACCGAGGTGCATGGCCAGGTCAAACAGGCCTACGAGGAGGCGCTCCGCCACGGGCTCACCTCCCGCATTCTCAACAAACTTTTCCAGCGCGCTTTCCGCGTGGCCAAACAGGTCCGGACCCGCACCTCGATCAACCGCGGCTCCGTCTCTGTGGGCTCGGTTGCGGCCGATCTCGCCCAGCGGATTTTCGGCTCGCTGGGGCGATGCCACGCCCTGGTGCTTGGGACCGGCGAGACCGGTGAAAAGACGGCGCGTAGTCTTCGCGGACGGGGCTTGGGCAGCCTGGTGGTCGCCAATCGTTCGGACGAGAAGGCCCGCGCGCTCGCTCAGGATCTCGGCGGCCGGGCGGTCGCTTTCGACGGGTGGCTCGGTGCGCTGGCCGACGCCGACATCCTGATCACCTCCACCGCAGCACCGTATCCGGTGGTGAGGACCCGTGCGGTGGCCGAGGTGATGGATCGCCGGCCCGATCGTCCGCTCTTCATCATCGACATCGCGGTCCCGCGTGACGTGGAACCGGAGGTGCAGCGAGTCGAGAACGTGTTCCTATACGACATCGACTCGCTGGAAGCCATCGCCGCACAGTCACTCGAACTGCGACGGCGCGAGGTGACGGTCTGCCAGGAGATCATCGGCGAGCATGTCGGGGAGTTTTCGGAGTGGCTGGCACGTCCGGCGCCGGAGCGTCAGCCAACGGCCCGCCGGGAGGGGTCCGCGGACGGCCTGGAGGCGCCCCACGCATGAAGCCGGCGGTGCGGGTCGGAACCCGGGCAAGCCCGCTGGCGCTGGCCCAGGCGCGAATGGCGTGCGAGGCGATCCGCGGCTTCGACGCGGCCATGTTGCCGGAAATTATCGAGATCCGGACGACGGGCGACCGGCGATTGGATGCGGCGCTGTCCCAGGCCGGCACGGGCACGCTGCCGCGCGGGCTGTTCACCAAGGAACTCGAGGAGGCCTTGCTTGGCGGCACGGCGGATATCGCGGTCCACAGCCTCAAGGATCTGCCCACCGAGCTTCCGAAAAATCTTTGCCTCGCCGGCGTGCTCCCCCGCGCCTCCGCGGAGGACGTGTTGCTGACCCGGGACGGAACGCCCTTCGATTCCTTGCCGCGAGGCGCGGTGATCGCCACCTCAAGCGAGCGCCGCCGTCGCATGCTGCTTTGGCGCCGCCCCGACCTGGCCATTGTCCCGGTGCGCGGCAACATCGGCACGCGCCTGCGCCGCCTGGCGACGGAGTCGGGGTGGGCGGGCATGGTGCTGGCCCGGGCGGGCCTGGACCGGCTTGGCCACATTCTCAGGGATGGATCGGTGCGCAGCGAGAGCGGACCTCTCGCGATGGAGGGTATCGGTGCCTGGATGGTCCCCGCACCCGGTCAGGGGGCCGTCGCATTGGAAACCCGGGCCGAAGACACCGAACTCCTTGATCTCATCGGGAATGCGGGCGACGCGGCGACCCTCGCCTGTGTGACGGCCGAGCGCGAATTTCTCCGCCTCGTGGGCGGCGGGTGTCATCATCCCGTGGGAGCCCATGCCCGGGTGGAAGCCGATCGGCTCCACCTCACCGCTCTTTGTTTTGAAGCCGACCCCGAACCCCGGCACGGAGCCTGCGCCGGACCCATCGCAGATCCGGTCACGCTGGCGGCGGCGCTTCACGCACAGCTCTATGCCCAAGTCTGAGCCGAAGGATGGAATCTGCTGGTTGGTGGGGGCGGGCCCGGGAGATCCGGGATTGCTGACCCTGCGCGGACGCGACTGCCTCGAGCAGGCGGAGGTGCTGGTCTACGATTATTTGGTGAGCCCCGAAATTCTGGCGATGGTGCCCGGGAAAATCGAGCGCACCTATGTCGGGAAACAGTCGGGCCGCCATGCCATGGAGCAGGAGGCGATCAACGCCCTGCTCGTGAAGCTCGTGGGCGAGGGTCGCCGCGTGGTTCGCCTCAAGGGGGGTGATCCGTTCCTGTTCGGTCGGGGCGGCGAAGAGGCGGCGGCGCTCGCGGCGGCGGGCCTGCGATTCGAGGTGGTGCCTGGCGTCACCTCGGCAATCGCCGGACCGGCCTATGCGGGAATTCCCGTGACCCACCGGGCGTTCGGTCCGCAACTCACGATCTTTACCGGACACGAAGACCCCTCGAAACCCGGGAGCACGCTCGATCTCGACGCGATTGCCCGCACGAACGGAACGCGCGTGATGTTGATGGGCGTGGAGCGGGTGGGCGAGATCGCGCACGAACTAATCGCGCGGGGCGCCGATCCAGCCACCCCGGTGGCCCTGATCCGCTGGGCCACCACACCCCGCCAGGAAACCCTCACGGGCACCCTGGAAAACATCGCCCGGCGGGTGCAGGAAACCGGATTCAAACCGCCGGCCGTTACGGTCATCGGCGGCGTGGCGGGGTTGCGTGACGAACTCGCCTGGTTCGAGCGGCGTCCGCTCTTCGGCCGTCGGATCGTGGTGACCCGGACCAGGGCCCAGGCGGGGTCGCTTGCCCGGGGTTTGCGCGACTTGGGCGCGGAGGTGATCGAGTTGCCAACCATCCGGATCGAGCCGCCCTCCAACCCGAAGGCGTTCCGCGAGGCGGTCCGCGATGCCCACTCCTACGACTGGCTCGTGTTCACCAGTCCAAATGGGGCAGATCGGTTCTTCGAGGCGTTTCTGGCCGAGTTCGACGATCTCCGGGAAATCGGCGGGGTCCGCATCGCCGCCATCGGGCCGGGGACAGCCGCCCGGGTGCGAGCCCGCCATCTGCGGGTCGATCTCATGCCCGCGCGGGCGGTGGCGGAGGATTTTCTGGAACGGTTTAAGGAAATCGGCACCGTTGACAATCTGCGGATGCTCCTGATCCGCCCGCAGGAAGCCCGGGAACTGCTGGCCCGCGGCCTTTCCGATGCCGGAGCCATTGTCGATGAAGCCATCGCGTATCGGACGGTGCCCGAGACTCGGGACCCCGGAGGCGCCTTGCAGCGGCTGAAGGAGGGTACGAAAATCGATTTGATTACGTTTGCAAGCTCGTCCGCCGTCGAGAATTTCCTCGCCCTAAATGTCACGGAATTGTCAACTGTGACCGTTGCCAGTATTGGGCCGGTTACCAGTGCCACTCTGCGAGAACGAGGGTTGCAGGCGGGGGTGGAAGCGGCGGAGCACCACGTCCCGGGGTTGATCGACGCGATACTGGAGCATTTTGCTCCATCCGGCACGAAGCCGGCCGCGAGATGAACCCCCCACCCCAGCCCATCCAAAAGAGCTCCGACACGGCTCCGCAACTCGACTTCGATGCCGAGATGCAGGCGCTCGCCCAGGAAGCAGCCGCCGTGAGCCCCGCCAACCCGGACCCGGCCCGGCTGCCGCCGCCCGTGTCGACCGTGTCGACCGTGTCGACCGTGTCGCCCGTGTCGCCCGTGT
>Ga0163150_10004814_pt1 | contig 17776 bp, 17 predicted proteins | sample OliLakLV19P2IB_FD_148628 | JGI IMG/M metagenome (GOLD analysis project Ga0163150, IMG submission 148628) | Freshwater microbial mat bacterial communities from Lake Vanda, McMurdo Dry Valleys, Antarctica - Oligotrophic Lake LV.19.P2.IB | ecosystem: Environmental > Aquatic > Freshwater > Lake >...
TCCTATAGGTCTTTCCATGTATGGCCGACTGGTAGCTTTAACACCAGCAAAGGGTAAATTCTAAGGTAAAACACCAGTTATAAAGACAGTATCCACATTTGCCTCTGTCTGTTGAAAAATTTTGACGTTTCATTTGTATCTTTATTAATAGTTTAGCAGAAATGTTGAAATAATATCTGTTACCCACCGTTAAATCTTAACAGAAAAAAATGAAGAACCTCTTAGCAATCACTGTAATCTTTAGTTTTAGCTTTGGCGTAGTAGCTCAACTGCCGTCAAAAGCCGGTACTTCTTTTATTGATTACCAGCGGTCTTTCCCCCGCCCTAGCGAAGCTTTGCAAAAGAAAGCGGATACACTGCATAAACAATTTGTAGCCAAAAAACTACAGTGGCCTGCCAAATACCTTTACATCCGGTCTTTTAAATACGATAGCCAGTTAGAAGTATGGGTGAAGAATGATATAAAAGATAAATTCCAGCTTTTCAAAACATATAAAGTTTGTGCATTGGCCGGTACATTGGGTCCAAAACGTATGGAGGGTGACTACCAGGTGCCGGAAGGTTTTTATTATATCAACGAATTTAACCCCCGTAGTAATTATTACCTGTCATTAGGAATTAATTACCCGAATGCTTCCGATAAGATTTTAAGTGACTCACTCAGACCCGGCAGCGAAATATTTATACATGGTAGTTGTGTTACCGTTGGCTGCATTCCTATCCGGGATGAGCAGATTGATGAGTTATATATTTTAGCAGTTCATGCCAAAGACCAGGGACAGGATTTTATACCGGTGCATGTTTTCCCCATCCGGTTTAATGTAGAAAAGAGTGAAAAGTTTTTAGAGAACCTGAGCAAAGATGATCCGGCGTTAAAAAAGTTTGCTGACAGGCTACAGGATGCATTTGAATATTTTGAGAATTATAAACAGTTGCCGGTAGTAATGATTGGTGATAAAGGCCAGTATATTATTAATGAAGTGCCGCCACGTAAACCCAAAAAGGTAGCCCCGGAAAAACCTGTTAAGAAACCACCGATGGTGCATAAAACAAGAAATGTGGGTACCCTTGTTAGTTCAGTAAACAAATGGCCTGAATTTCCGGGAGGTACAGAGGCTTTTGCAAAATATCTCGAAGCATTGGGAAAAGAGATGGCAACTTTTCTACCGGAAGGTATAAAGAAAATTTATTTACAGGTAGAATTTGTGGTGGATAAAGACGGAGTGCCTGTAAACTTTAAGGTGCTGAAAAGTATAAAGGATGGTGATGAGCTTAATGATGAACTCATTGTCCGCATGGAAAATATGGGCACCTGGAAACCTGCCATAAGTGAAGATAAACCTGTTGCTAAAAAGATGGTGCAAACGGTAACTATACAGGTGCCGGAGAAATAAATCTTACTGTAGTAATAGTTGAATTGTTTCCGGTGTTTGCTGTCGCAGCAAAATCATTTTTCCTTCGGTTAATTTTTCAAATACATCTTTGGTGTAATGCCTCACAGTAAGAAGCGATAAGCTTTTTACTACCTGCACATCTAAAAACACAGAAGCCTCTAATGCCAGCTTCTCAATTTTTTCTGCCCTGTCATCCAGCACACAAACAAAACTGATAGCCCCGTTCTGTGTCAGGTTGGGTTTGATATGTATTTTTTCAAACAGGTTGTATAAATGACCGATATGCTGTTCCCCAATAAAAGAAAAATCTCTTGAACTCATTACCAGCATTACCTGTTTTTCTTTCAATACAATAATAGGCGGAAGATTATGAACCGGTTTATCATGGATAACCGTTCCGGGTAAGGAAGGGTCAAAAAAACATTTTACATATAAGGGTATGCCTTTGTTCTGTAAAGGCTTTATGGTTTTTGGGTGAATGACCTGTGCGCCGTAATAAGCCATCTCAATTACTTCATTATAATTTAATTCAGGAATTGAAACAGCATCCGCAAATTGTTTGGGGTCAGCATTCATCACACTTTCCACATCTTTCCAGATGGTTTGGCTTTTTGCATCCAGCATATTTGCAAAAACAGCAGCGGTGTAATCGCTTCCTTCTCTGCCGAGTGTGGTACTTTCATTTTCATCAGTAGCACCGATAAAGCCCTGTGTCAGTATAATATTTGTTGCTGCAAATAACGGCACTACTGAATGTTGAATTTTTGAACTGGTATATTCCCAATCAATAGTTGCATCCCTGAAATCGTCATCCGTTCTGAAAATATCCCGGACATCTAACCATTTGTTGTTAACACCAATTTCATTCAGATAAGCACTTACAATAGCAGTGGAAAATAATTCACCGGCACACACTACCTGGTCATAGTAGTAATCATAATCCCTCACTGGTTTATCATGCAGCAACCATTCTGCTTCCGTAAAAAAATCTTTCAATTGTTGTTCGCAGGGCAGGTAGTGAGTAACCAGCACATACTTGGCTGTAGTGAGGTGTTGTTGTTTTACCTGTTCAAATAATTGAAGGGCATCCTCTTTTTTTCCGGCAAAAAAAGCATCCACCACTTTTTCAAGTGCATTGGTAGTTTTGCCCATCGCCGACACAATCACTACAATTTTTTCACCGGCCTGATGCTTCATGATATGGCCAACACTCTGGATTCTTTCCACACTATTAACTGAAGCACCACCAAATTTGAAAACCATCATGGATAGTAAGTTTGCTGAGTTTACAAGTTTGCAAAAGTCGGTATATTCAGCACAACTTTAAAATGTAAAACATCGGAATTTTATAACCTCCCTTATTCCTTATTTTTGTCCTAAGCAAAAGCCAGCCATTATGAATATTAACAGAAATGTTCAAACCCTTGATGAATTTACCATACAAGAGTTAAGGGATGTACCCAATGCCACTGGTGAGTTGTCGCATCTTTTAAGAAATATCGGTCTTGCAGCCAAACGGGTGAATGTGGAAGTGAATAAAGCAGGCCTTGCAGATATCTTAGGTGATGCCGGTACGATAAATGTTCAGGGTGAAGAGGTGAAAAAATTAGACCTGTTTGCGAACAACCAATTTATTAAAGTATTAAGCCACGGAATAGCTTGTGCAGGCGTAGCCAGCGAGGAGTTAGATGATTTTGTAGCCTTTGATGATAGTAAAAGCGTTAACTCAAAATATGTTTGCCTTTTTGATCCGCTGGATGGCAGTGCAAATATTGATGTGAATGTTTCTATCGGAACAATTTTCGGTGTGTACCGCAGAAAGACACCTGTTGGTACAATAGTAACCGAAGAAGATTTTTTGCAGGCAGGCAATCAACAAGTAGCTGCAGGCTATGTGGTGTACGGGTCATCTACAATGCTGGTGTATGCCACCCGCAGGGGAGTTAATGGTTTTACGCTTGATCCATCCGTAGGTGAGTGGTCGCTTAGCCATCCCGATATAAAATGCCCGGAAGCTGGAAAGATATATTCCGTTAATCATGGTAACTTTTTTCAGTATAGCGGGGGAGTGAGAGATTATATTCATGCCTGCCAGCGAAAAGACAAAACAAATGGTGGCCCCTATACGCAACGGTATATTGGCAGCATGGTATCAGACGTTCACCGCAATCTTATTAAAGGCGGTATTTTCATGTACCCGGGAACAACTGATAAACCTAATGGGAAATTGAGATTATTATATGAGTGTAATCCATTTGCTTTTATTATGGGGGTGGCCGGTGGAAAGGCAACGAATGGTAAGGAAAGAATTTTGGATATTCAACCGACAGAACTTCACCAGCGGACACCCATGTTTATTGGAAGTAAATTAATGATGGACGAATTAGAAACTTATCTTTAAGATAATAAATACAAGAATGGCAACTACAATCATATCGGTAAAAAATCTGGTCAAGAATTACGGCAATTTCCAGGCGGTAAAAGGAATTTCCTTTGAGGTTCAGGAAGGCGAGATTTTTGGATTACTTGGCCCGAATGGTGCCGGAAAATCAACCACACTGGAGATCATTGAAACGCTGCGCCCCAAAACCAGTGGCGATGTGATAGTAGATGGATTGAGCCTTGACAAACAACCAAATGAGATTAAGAAAATAATTGGTGTACAATTACAAACCAGTGGTTATTATCCGGGACTAAATCTTTTACAACTGATTGAACTATTCTGTGGTTTATACAACAGGGAAGTGAATCCGATGGAATTATTGGAAATGGTGAACCTGAAAGATAAAGCCAAGGCAAAGGTGAAAGAACTGAGCGGCGGACAGAAGCAGCGATTTTCAGTAGCAACTACATTAATTAATCAACCCAGAATTATTTTCTTAGATGAACCTACAACCGGCCTTGACCCGCAAGCCAGGAGAAGTCTTTGGGAATTAGTAAAAAGCATCCGGGAAAGAGGAACTACTGTTATCATTACTACTCATTATATGGATGAAGCAGAATATCTGTGTGACAGGGTAGCCATTATTGATTCGGGAAATATTGTAGCAATGGATTCTCCGGATAAATTGATTGATAACCTGGTGGCATCAGGTTTTGAAAGGCCAAAGGAAATGAAATTGGCTAATTTGGAAGATGTATTTATTAAGTTGACGGGGCATTCGTTGAGGGAAGGGTAAAATCCTGTCCTCCGCCAACTGGCGGAGAGACTTAAGTCAATGATTCGCTTTTGTATCACAAGTTCTTATGTAGGAAAGTATTTTTATTTTAAATTATTGAAATTTACATTTGTGATTGTTTAGTTATTCAATCAGGGTATAAAGCCCCTTTAGGGGTTGGGGTTTCATTTTACAAAACAAACTAAAAGAATATATGCAAGGAAAAATTGAAGCACAAAAAACGGCTGGGGCAGCTTTTATGTCAGAGAACATTAGTAAGGAAGGGATAAAAGAATTGCCCGGTGGAATTCAGTATGAAGTAATAAAGGAAGGAACCGGTGCAAAACCTGAACTCAGGGATAAAGTAAAAGCCCACTATAAAGGCACATTATTAGATGGAAAAGAGTTTGATAATTCTTTTAAAAGAGGTGAGCCTTTTTCTGCACCCCTAACGGCGTTGATAAAAGGATGGCAGATAGCCTTACCGCAGATGAATGAAGGAAGTCATTGGCGGTTGTGGATACCATCTGATATGGCTTATGGCGACAGGGGTGCCGGTGGCGATATTCCGGGTGGTGCCACGTTGATTTTTGAAGTTGAATTACTGGAAATTGTAAAATAAAAATTATTCTATGCCATCCGTTGCTATAGATCCACGTTACCCGATTGGTGAGTATGAACCAAAACCATTTTCAATTGATCAAAAAATTGAATGGTTGGCTGATATTAAGTTTCTGCCTTTCCAGATTGAGAATGCAATTTTGAATCTTGATGAGGCACAATTACAAACTCCTTATCGTGAAGAGGGGTGGACTGTTCACCAGTTGATACATCATGTAGCCGATAGTCACATGAATGCATATATCCGTTTTAAAGTTGGATTAACAGAAGATAACCCAACCATAAAGCCTTACGATGAAAACAAGTGGACAGAGCTGCATGATGTGGTGAAACTGCCGGTTAATATTTCTATTACCATTCTCCATGCTGTTCATGCCCGTTTGTACGAGGCATTGAAGTATGTAAAAGATGATGACTTGAACAGCAGGACTGTCTTTCATCCGGGGAGTAAGAAAACAATGCGGTTGTGGTATTTACTGGGAATGTATGCCTGGCATGGCAAGCATCATACTGCTCATATAACTTCTTTAAGGCAAAGAATGAAATGGTAAGTTTGTTCTATGAAGGACATGAAATGGAAAACTCTTTCCTCCACCTATCTTTTTAATGATCGTTGGTTTAAAGTTCGTAAGGATGTTTGCGAAACACCCGGCGGAAAAATCGTTGATCCTTATTATGTGTATGAGTTTCCAACCTGGGTTGGTGCAGTTCCTGTAACCGGGGATGGTAAGATTGTAATGGTTCGTCAGTATCGTCATGCTTTAGGAGAAACCATTGTCGAAATACCCGGCGGTTGTGTGGATGATACTGATAAAGATTTTCAGGAAGCTATAGCAAGAGAACTGCTTGAAGAAACAGGTTATTCATTTTCTACTTTTGATTACCTCGGCAGAATATCACCCAATCCTTCTACTAACACCAACCTGCTCCACATGTTTCTGGCAAGAGGAGGGAAGAAGATAGCTGAACAGGCATTGGATGAAAATGAAGAGATAGAAGTAATATTGCTGACGATAGATGAATTAAAACAATTACTCCGGGAAAATAAGATCGTTCAGTCAATGCATGTTAGCTGCATCATGTATGCACTGGAAAAATTAAATGAACTAAGGTTCTGACATTCTTTTTCATTTATTCAGGTTAATGAATTTTGGTAACACCCCTTTAGGAGATGGGTGCATCAACTTCCCCTACAAGAAACACACTGCCACAAACAATTATCAAATCATCAGGATGTGCATGTTGAAGAGCAAACTCCAATGCCGCATTCACATCAGGAAAAGAATCGCCTTGCAAATTCAACTTTCCAGCTGTTTCCATTAGTTCATCTTCCGGCAAGGCCCTCGGTATTTGAGCTTTGGTGAAATAGTAAACAGCACTTATGGGAAGCAAGGCCAGCACTCTTTCTATGTCTTTATCTTTTACCATCCCTATTACAATATGCAATTGGTTATGTTCTGTTACTTCAGCCTGCTGAACCAATTGCCGCATGCCGTCCACATTATGCGCTACATCAAGCACTACTAATGGCGAAGTATGTATTATTTCCCAACGACCATGCAGTCCGGTTAGTTTTTTTGTATGCTGCAAACCTTTATGGATAACTTTATCATCTATTTTCCAGCCAAGCTGTTGTAATTGCGAACAAGCCTCCAATACGGTCAGCAAGTTTTTTGTTTGATACACACCCGGCAAATCAAGATGGTATTTTTTATGGTCAGTATGATGATCTTCGGCCACTTCCACAACCAGTTCATGCTTTTCCCAGTTCCAATCAACCACCTGTCTTTTATGCGAAGCAATTGACAAGGGAGCATTTCTCTCTTTAGCGGTTCTTTCAAATACAATTTCTGTTTCTGGCAATACTTCACCTACTACAACCGGGATGCCTTTTTTAATGATACCGGCTTTTTCAAAAGCAATTTTTTCTAAACTATCGCCGAGAATGTTCATGTGGTCCCAGCCAATATTAGTTATGATAGAAAGCTCAGGTGTAATGATATTAGTACTGTCCAATCTTCCTCCCAATCCTGTTTCGATAACCGCTACATCTACTTGTTGCTGAGCAAAATATTCAAAAGCCATTGCTACTGTAATCTCAAAAAAACTTGGCTCTATTTCTTCAATCAGAGGTTTGACCTTTTCCGTAAAATCAATTACAAATTCTTCCCTTATCATTTCACCATTAATCTTTATTCTTTCCCGAAAGTCTTTGAGGTGCGGAGAAGTGTATAAAGCTGTTTTGTAGCCGGCAGTTTGTAGTATTGCCGCCAGCATGTGGCTGGTAGAACCTTTCCCATTAGTACCTGCTATATGTATGCTTTTGAGTTTATGCTGAGGATTATTTAATGCATCACAAAGTCGGATTGTATTGGTTAGATCAGCCTTATATGCAGCAGCACCAATGCGACTAAACATAGGAAGACGGGTAAATAAATAGTCAAGTGTTTGATGGTAGGTCATCAGGTGAGGGTATGAAAACAAAAAAGCTATAATTCAGCATCACTAATTTCAGCAATTTTCATCAGGGATTTAAGCAGGCCAACTTTTAAATCTTTGTTTTGATGAACCGGAACTGAAATCCTGAATATTGTTCCATCTTTTATGTAAATATAATGGCTGCCGTTTATCCGGGCTAATTTCCATCCTTTCTTTTCCAGGAGTTTGTAAAATTATTTTCGGAGATCGTTTTCATACAGCAATTTTAAGAACCTGTGTGTTCTCATTATCAGGAGTATCAATATCAACACCCAGGCATCCTTCAACTGCTTCATAGATATTTTTTGTAACAGTTCTTCAAATATATCGCCTTGTGTGCTACATCCTGTTATTGAAGGGACTTCTGCCCAATAGCCACCTTCTTCTGCTTTATGGATATATACTTTCAATTTCATGCTTGTGAAACTACCGTTATATTTTTAGTTGTAAAAAAGGAGGCCACGGTTTAAAACCGTGGCCTCCTTAACGAAGATTATATATTTAATTCACCCTGAAATTGAACTGGACCGTCAGCATTGATTCATGATCTGCCTTATCAAACTTGATATTTTGCAGGTATTGAACGATAGCTTGTTTATAAGCGGCGTTGCTGTTCGAGGAACCTTTTGCAATACTTACGAACTTTCCAGTACCATCCGGAGATACGGTTATATTAGCATATACTACAGCTTTATCAAGATCACCTTCAAAGGAATAATAGCGAACTATCTTTCTATCGCCTCTTGTTACTTTTGGCCCACTGCCTATACCGTTACCTGTTCCGTTTCCACCGCCATTACCATTACCGCTGCCGCCACCTGTTCCGTTTCCGTTTCCAACTCCGGTACCACCACCTTTGCCACCTGCCTTTTCATAATCCTCTGCCGCACCTCCTCCCTTATTTACTCCAATCGTTGTTTTGCCAAGAACTGCTTTAGGCACTTTGGGTGCAGGTGTTTCTACCACCGGTTTAGGTTCTGCTTTTGCAACGGAAGTCTCGTTTATTTTTGGCGATTTAGGAGCTACTGCTTTTGGCGTAGTTACTTCCGGGCTTGCTTTATCCTCCTCTTCATCAACTTCTTTAGAAGTAGTAGGGGGTGTATAAGCTGCCACTCCCGGAGATCCTGCTGCTTGAACAGGATTGCCGCCACCACCACCACTTTCTTCGTTGGAAGACTGAGGAGGTTCAGGAGGATCGGGTGGAAGGTTAAGCTCTACTTCAATACCGGGTTCGGAAAGAGCCAATTCGGGAATGGGCAATTTCCATTTCAATAAAAACATTATCAGTATGGCCAAACCAGCAAAACCGGCGGTAATCATATAAGCCTGGTTTTTGTATTTGGCTTCGAGTGATGCAGACATAGCGTAGGCGTTGTTCATAACAAAGTTACAGTTTGGTGATTTGCGGTGCAATCCATTGTTGTTCACACATGTTACTAACGATGCAAACCCCGTGCAACTTGCATAGAACATCATTTATAAAATGTTAAGATTTGGCTGAAAACATTCTTTTAAGGCAGGATATACTCTAAAAACGGGCAATATCAGGTTTTACTGAGGTAAATAGTCTGACCGGGAGGCAAAATAAAAGAAAAACTTAAAAGCAGGCCTGCCAACAGAGTTTGAATGGTTAAATAAAATAATTGGGTCTTATCTATCTTTTAAAACGAAGGTTCGCTAAAAGTATTCCAACAAATACAATCACCATGCTGGTTATATGCACCCAGGTAAACTCTTCATGCAGTATAATAGCTGCTTCAATACTGCTGAATACAGGAATAAGATTGCCAAATAAAGCGGTGCGGCCAGCACCTAATTTTCTAATAGCCATATTCCATATAAGAAAACAAATGACAGAGGCTCCGAGACCGAGATAAAGAATAGAAAATATAATTTTGCTATTCCACCAAATAGCTATCGGGTCTACGGCAGATGTGTTGTTTAATTCCCACAAATAAAATGGTAACACCAGCAATGTACCAAAAGAGAAAATAACAAACAGAAAATTTACTGGTGATATGGCAGCCGGTTTTTTCTTTACCATCGTATTATAAATAGCAAAACAAAATGCAGCCAGCAGCACCCACAAGTCGCCTTCGCCAAATTGTAAATGCACAAGGTTTTTAAAATTCCCTTTTGATAAAAGAAACAGAACACCAAGTACACAAATAACCATTCCGGCAAATTTCATCCATCCTACTTTTTCTTTTAGAAAAATGCGGGCAAAAAGAACAGACATAATTGGGGAAGAAGTAGTGCCAATCAAAGCAAGGTTGATGGCGGTAGTATAATGTGCACCGATATAAACAAATGTGTTGAACAAAGCTATACCAGTTAATGAAATCCAGAACAGGTAATGCCATGATTGTTTAACTGTTTTCCATTCTGCTTTAAATTTTTTAAAAGCGAACGGAAAAATAATGATGGAGGCAACAAGCCAGCGATAAAAATTAAGGATAATGGGAGGAATTTCTTTATTGACAGCCCTGGCAACAATAAAATTACCTGACCAGATAAAAGTGGCAAGAACAGCCAACCCGATACCTGTGTAAATATTCTTTTGGGCTGACTGGGTCATTTAAAATCTAATGATGTGCAAAATCCATTTCAAATTTTCCTTTGATGCGTTCTATCGGAGGATTAAAATAGCCGTATTTTAAATCAGGAAATTCTTCCCGGATTAATTGTTGCAATTGATTTACTCCAAGACATTTACCAGTATCAGTTACGCCGATTTTACCAAGATACCAATCCGGGTCAATATTGAAATTTCTCCATTGTATCATTTTTAACCCGGTTTCTTTTATAAGTTGCCGCAATGCTTCGTATTCGGCAACCGAATCTGTCATGCCGGGGAAAACAAAATAGTTGATAGATGTCCACCCACCGAAACTGTTTACCACTTTCAGGCTTTCAACAATATCTTCAAACTGGTAATTGTTAGGACGGTAATAAGGAGTATAAATTTCTTTTCTTGCGGAGTTAGTGCTTACACGAATAGAATCCAATCCTGCTTCACACAATGCTCTTACTGCATCTGGTTTCGATCCGTTGGTATTTATATTAATGCTGCCTTTGGAAGTATGTTTTCTTATTTCAATAATTGCTTCTCGTATTGTTTCCCACATTAATAATGGCTCGCCTTCACAACCCTGGCCAAAACTGATAATAGGATAGGGGGCTGATTCTAAATGCGGAACTGTAAACTCTACAATTTCTTCTGCCGTTGGTTTGAATGTTAGCCTGTCTTGTGTGGAAACAATTTGTTCTTCATCTGGCTGCAAAGAAATGCAACCAACACAGTTTGCATTACAAGCTGGTGAAACCGGTACAGGGCATTCCCATCTGCCCAGCGAAAAATTTCTTGCCGCAGGGCATTGATAAGTCAACGCACAATTATTAGTAAGATGGCTTACCAAACGATTATGCGGATAATGTTTTTGTAAATCCGCTACACCTTTTTTTACTTTTTCCTGATCGTATCCGGCACAATCCTGCCGTATGTCTGGCTCTACTCTTGTGGCGGGCACATAGAATTTTTCATTTAACCAGCCGGCAGCGGTGTAACAAAACAAAGGAAGAATCGGGGCATCTTTAGCAGTTTCATAAGCGGCGAGATAAAAACCTGTATATGCTGGTGGAATAAATGCCGCAACAGCCCATCCTTTTTCACATAATCTTATATCACCTGTTTCTATATCAATCCCGATTCCCCTACGGCCCGGTAATTCATACAAAGAGCCGCCATCGGGCAATTCTATCCATTCATCTTCAGGCACAGGCATAGCATCCCAGCCAGTTCTGCCAGTTACGTATAATGAAGTGTCTTCAAAAATATTTCCCTTACCGTCGGAGTATAGAATGTATGGAGATTGTTGTAAACTCATTTATTCAATTGCTGGTGGCAAAAGTCGTTAAATTCCTGTTCATTTACGACAGTCTTTGTTTCGTCAACAAATTGCTGGATAAACTTATTGTTTTTGAAGTTGATGGTGAGGAGACCATCTTTCAAAATAATATTGTTCAGTTCTGTCCAGTTAATATTTTTTTTTGGGAACGACGGATAGATAATTTTATCAACTGAGATTTCGACAGAAAATTTTCTTACTGTAATGGAAAACAGTATATCAAAAATGAACGGAATAGCAGCTAACCAATATTTCCCCATCGTTATCCAGCCAACCATCAGGAAAAGGAAAAAAGGGTGAAACCCAAATGCCCATTTTGTTTTTTTAAAATAGAGTTTTAGAAAGAAGCAAAAAGCTAAAAGAACCAGCGAAGCAATTGCCGATACCCTGATTATTCTATCATTTGAAAAAAAACTCAGGTATAGGAAAACAATGATGTGTATGATGATAATTAGCCAGCTCAGCCGGTTGTAAGGTTTTATCTTTTCATTTTTCAGCGAAATATCAAACTGCTTCATCTTAACTATTGCTTGTAACTAATAAGTTACACAACCTATACAGCACCCTTGCACCCACATTGGCATCCCAATCGGTGTCACCACCAATGCCTACTTCATTCAGATCAAAACCAATAATAGTTTTACCACTTTCTAAAACTCTACTGAAGAGATAAAACACCTGTTCCAGTTCAAAACCACCCGGTACTGGTGTACCTGTAAAAGGACAAAGCTTTCTATCAAGACCATCAATGTCAAAACTGATAAAAACTTTTTGCGGCAGTTTATCCACTATCTCTTCGGCTATTTGTTTCCAGGTTTGCCCTTCGTACTGGCGGTTCCTTATTTCTTTGTCAAAATAAGCGATAACACGAAAGTTACTATTCTTTATATATTCCCATTCATCGCCTCCAAAGTCTCTTATACCCACTTGCACCAACCGTTCCAGTTGCGGAATTTCTTCCAATGCATTATACATAATGCTGGCATGGGAATAATTAAATGCTTCATAGGCAGACCTCAGATCACAATGCGCATCTATTTGAAGGATTCCAAATTCTCCATGTTTTTCAGCAATGGCTTTAAAGAAACCCAGTGGGCCACTATGATCGCCACCAACCAGGCCAACTAATTTATTTTTTTCAAGTAACACCTTTGTGTGATCGTATACCCAGGTGTTCATGAAAATACCACCTTCATTTACTTCCTTCAGTGTTTTACACATAAACTGGTTGGCTGACACATCTTCTCCTTTGGAGATATAGTCAATATACAATTCAGCTTCTTTGCGCAGGTAATCACTCTTCATTAAAACTTTCCGGTCAGTAGGCCGCATATAGAATCCCTGTTTCCACGCATCTGGAAATTCGGGGTCAAAAAGATCAACCTGCATACTTGCTCTGAAAATTGCTTCGGGTGCCCTTGCCGTTCCCGCCCCATAGCTAACAGTAACTTCCCAGGGGATAGGTACAATTATCAACCGGGCATCTTCTTCGTTTGTCGGTAAGCCAAAAATGTTATTGTTGGGATTACTGACATTGTTGGGATTATAATTTGTAAGGTTAACCATATAAAGGGGTGGCATTAAAAGCGGTGTAAATTAAACTGCTTTCACATAGCAGCAAAATATAGAAGTTCATTTGTGGAAAAGCTATTTATAGTAAGAGAATAGTCTTGCAGAAAGGCAATAAAAAAGGAGTCGCCTGACTCCTTATAATTATTAAAACAGACCGGCATTACTTTCGGCTGAGATGTTTAAGGTGAGATATATGAGAGGCCAAAGCCAACCTCATTTTTGGATATTCGATGTAAGGCATACCAAAATCCTGGCAAGCCTTCTTGATGATCTTGCTGATGGCAGGATAGTGTACATGGGATATTCTTGGAAATAGGTGATGCTCCACCTGAAAATTCAATCCGCCTACCAACCAGGAGATTAACCGGTTTCGGGTAGCAAAATTGGCTGTTGTTTTTAGCTGGTGTAGTGCCCATTCATCTTCCATCTTACCGGTGGTAGCATTGGCTCGTGGAAAATGTGTTTCTTCTACCGTATGTGCCAACTGAAAAACAATACTCAACACAACACCTGTAAACATGCCATAAATCAGGAAGCCAATCACCCAGGTGGAAAAACCTAATGTGTAAATAGGAACGGCCATAAAGATAAAGGCATGTAATAATTTAAAACCCCAGAAAGAGAGATGGTCGCCGATGCTCATTTTAGTAAGCGATGTAGGTCCGATTCTCCCAAGAAAATATTTTTTATAGTCAGTAAAGAAAACCCACCAGATATAAAGCAACGAATAAGCTAACCAGAAATACCAATGCTGAAACCGGTGAATTTTGTAATATTTCTGTGTCTCACAAAGACGAAGCAGGGGCTTGGCTTCAATGTCATCATCAATGCCTTCAATATTGGTGTAAGTGTGATGGATGATGTTATGTTTTGAACGCCACATAAAATTATTGGCTCCCAAAAAATTTAATGATAATCCGGCCAGTTCATTTACCCATTTGTACCGGCTAAAGCTGCCATGCAAACCATCATGCATTACATTAAAACCAATGGCTGCAGTTAACCCACCAAGAACGATACATTCTATGATAGCCAGCCAGGTGGTTGGGGTGTAAAATACAAGGTGAATATAAACAGCCACAAAGCTAACTACAAGCACAATGGCTTTAAAATACAAAGAAAAATTACCGGTAGAAGACTTACCAGCTTGTGTAAAATAATCACTTATTCTTTTCTTCAGTTCACTATGAAAAGATTGTGATACAGTTGAGAATTTCGGACTTGCCATAGACTGCTTTTTCAGAAAGGCAAAGGTAATCTAACTAAGCCAGAAAGGGGAGGAAAATTAAGGCAACCGATTGATGTGGATAACCGACATTTTGTTTAATCTTTTGGTAAAAAGCTAAGTAATAACACCTGTTATGTTTCGTTCTGTATCAATGCATCAAGTTGGCGGATACCAATCTTTTTTTCGCTGATAAATCCTTCAGCATATTTTACCCCGATTCGTTTGCCAAACATTCTTGCTCTTGCAATTACACTTTCTAAAAAGTCGGGAGTAGAAATATACGTCTGTGGTCCACTGGCAATGCTATCAGCCGTATGAAATTGAGTGGAGTAAGCTTCTATTGATTTCATCCGTTGTTCAAATACATCGCTGATGTCAATTAATAAATCAGGCTCATTATACCAGTCTTGTATATAATGCAACACATAGGATGGCCGCCATTTTTGCTGTGTTTGCCCGGCTTCATCTTTGGTTTCTATTTTTGCTAGACCGGAAAGAAAACAGCTATCAGCAATCAGCTTACCGGCACGGCCATGATCGGGGTGGCGGTCATTCAGCGCATTGCCGATTACAATATCCGGCTGGTATTTTCGGATAGCAGAAATGAGTTTTAATTTGTTTTCTTCATCGTTTTCAAAAAAGCCATCTCTCATTTTCAGATTCTCTCTTACCTGCACACCTATTATCATGGCAGCATTAGCCGCTTCATTGTAACGGGTTTCAATGTTGCCTCTTGTTCCCAGTTCGCCTTGTGTAAGGTCAACAATACCGGCCTTCTTACCGGCTTTTATTTCATTGATAAGAGTACCGGAACACCCAAGTTCTACATCGTCGGGGTGAACACCAATGGCAAGTATGTCAAGCTTCATTTATATGGTTTAGAAATCAAAAGTAAAAGGAAAAAATTAAGAGAAGGCAAATTACCGGCGGTAGGGATTATTATACCATGTCCCATCAATCTCTTTCACAATGTTTTCAATTTGACGGTCCATGGTGTTTTCTTTAGTGTCCCAATCCTGTTTTAGGTTGCCGCCCACAAACCAGGCAACGGTTTGGTAAAGCCGGGCATTTAATCCCCCTTTGTATTCTTTAATGATTTCGTAACAGTTATTACCTGTTTGCCGGTTGATGAGTTTCATCAGGATTTTTCCCTGGTAAACAGAGAGGTTGGAAAGAGGTTCGGTAAATTCTTTCTTCAAATCCTTTTCTCTGGACTTAATAATAAGCTTTCGTTCCACTTTTCTACTTATACCCGTCAGGCTCTTATTAATATCGTTGATAGTGCCCCCCGCAATTCTTGCATACGGATACGTAACATACACAGCATTGCGAAGCCTTGTCCATTCTTCAATAAACTTAGCCAGCTTATCGGGTGATAGTTTGGATACCCAAACCATGGGTTCTTCCTTGTAATTTATTATCTCGTTTTGGTAAAAAATGGCAGGAACTAAAACGGTGTCATTCGGCCCCCATTTCTTTCGTTGTTCCTTCATGTACTTTAATGCCAGTTCATTAGAGTCAATAACAGGTACCGGCAATTCTATTTGTGCAAATAGGCTGTTTCCTGCCATCAACAGCAAGAAAACTATAGATGTATATGGTTTGCTATATGATTTGAGATAAATCATTGAATAGTAAAGTTAAAACACAGGTTTGGCATTTAATATACCTGACAACAAAACTACAATAGATGCTGTTTCAGAAAAGCTAAAATCAGGACTCCGTGCCGCTACTGCGGTTTAACTGAATGCGGCGTACCATGCTGATGATGATGCCAATAGCAGTGATAAGAATACCGCCCCAGAGCAGGTTGATGAAAGGAAATTTATAGGCTTTCAGCGTAATGTAGTCCATTACAGCGTTGGATTCTTTTACTCCCAGCACAATACTATTGTCGGGATTTACTTTCTGTAATTGAAATACTAAGTTTTCTGCCAAAACAGTATCGGGCAAACCCAGTTCACCGCCCTTAGCAAAAGCTAATTTTGGAGCGATGGAATAGGTAGTGCCATTTTTGGAATAAACTTTCAACCGGGCTTCATGCAGACTTCCGTCTTTACCAAAAAGTTCTTCGGGCAAACTGTCTGTTGCTTTTTTTACTTCCTGCAAAATGATAAAACCGCTGGAATAGAAAAGTGAATCACCCGGTTTCATACTGTTAGGTTTGTAAGAAGCCGTGTCCTGCCGTTTGTCAGGATTGGATATGGAAGTGATATAGGTAAATACATCATGGTTCCAGTAATGCCTTGAATCAGGATTACTCATCAATCCTTCGTTGCCTTTGTAGTTTACAAAAGAATTAGGGGTGAGTACGAACTCTTCTTTCCCATCTTTTCTTTTAAAACGTACTTTATAAAACGAAAGCTGTTTTTTAGGATGTGACGAGTCTCCTTCATAAGTTATTGAATACTTGCCCATGTCAACCGTCAATCCTTTTACCAGCGTAAGATTTTCTCTTGGATTTTCGTTTTTATCTAACGGGGCAGGAATGCCATTTATATTGTTTGACAGCACTTCTTTTTTCGAAGATGAAATCAGAATGCCCAATAACACTAAACCAAAACCAAAATGTGAAATAGAACCACCGGAAAGTTTCAGCTTTCCTTTTAATCCTAACCAAATGTATGCTGCATTGGCAACGATGCCATACACACTACAAGCTACGGCTATCCAGATAGCAGCCATAAAGCCGTAAGTTTCTTTTTTATAATTCACATCTCCCAGGCTAAGTATCAATGTGGCGATAATGGCCGCAATGATTGTTGGCACCATTATTTTTTTGAGAAAATATTTAGTGTTGGTCTCTTTGTATTTCAGGTATTGGGTTACGGCAGTTAATACAGCAATGATGATGGCTACAAAAACATGTATCTGGTTATAAGTGAACTCTGCTTTTTCCGGCGGAGCCATTTTAGTGCCGAATATTTTATTGTAAACAGGGATAGACGTAATGGCAATAATTACCAGGGCTGATAAAAAGAAAACCAATGACCCGATAAACATCCAGAATTCTCTTGATGAACTGTTTTCTTCTTTTTGAATAGATGGTATTTCCCGGTAACGGCTGAAGAATAAGACAAATGCCGGGATTAATGCCAATGCCATTACTACCAAAATATGAATAAAAAGGTTGCTGCCTTCGCCGGTGAAAGCATGAACGGATGTTTCTCCCAGAATTCCTGTACGGGTAAGAAAGCTAGAATAAAGGATAAAACCAAAGACAAGTATAAAAAACAAATGTGTTGCCCGTAATGAATGGCCGGTATGTTTATAGATAAGTGTTGTGTGGATTCCTGATACTAAAATTAACCAGGGCACCAGGGAGGCATTTTCTACCGGATCCCATGCCCAGTAACCACCAAAGGTGAGTGACTCATAAGCCCACATGGCACCCATCATTATACCAACACCGAGAAC
>Ga0163150_10004815_pt1 | contig 17772 bp, 11 predicted proteins | sample OliLakLV19P2IB_FD_148628 | JGI IMG/M metagenome (GOLD analysis project Ga0163150, IMG submission 148628) | Freshwater microbial mat bacterial communities from Lake Vanda, McMurdo Dry Valleys, Antarctica - Oligotrophic Lake LV.19.P2.IB | ecosystem: Environmental > Aquatic > Freshwater > Lake >...
CATTCAGGATGTGGATATGGAGCGGGGGCAGCCCGAGGGGGTCATGTCATGAATCGTGATCAGAAAAGGGCGAAGTCGACTTTCGCGTTCGTTCGCTGTTCCAAATTGATTCGATGCAACTACGTGGCCCGCCCCAAATCGCAGTAGACGCTCCGGCCCGCTATCACGATTCACGACATGACCCCGTCCGGACCGCCCCCGGCGCGTGCTTACGATACGCCTTGGAATCGGATTCTTCATTTCATATTTCATACTATAGCACGCGACGTGACGGCTGTGATCGTTGGCTCCGGCGTCTTGTTCGGCGATTTGGTCTTGAGTGAACTCATTCCAGGTCGGGTAGTTCTTCTCGCGCCAAGAGTAGTTGAATAGATCGCGCTTGTCCCGGTGTACGCGAAATGAACCCGTGCTTTTCGAGCGCGACAATCATCTGGTGGATGGACGGCGCTGACACTTCGAAATATCTCTGAATATCCGCCTCGGCAGGAGGGCGGCCATTCATCTTCGTGTAGTAGTAAATGAAAGCCAAGTACTGGCCTTGCTTCTTGGTATACGCAGTGCTCAAGGATCCACTCTTTTTTTTGCCCAACAGTGTTATTCACCGACACCGGAGTGTCGCAATATCGGAAGAACGACCGAGGGTCGGGCACTATACCAATATTTGTGCTTTTCCTTCATTGGAATCTGAAGCTCAGGGGCTTCAGCGTTTTAAGCAATGTCCTTCTTCCTGAACTGGGACACAATTGAGTTCCCAAATTGCGACACCGAAAAGCGACACCCAAGCTACTTTTGACGTGCTGTCGTTGTATACGTCACTGGGTGTCGCAATAACGGAAAATCAGGGGACGCCGGCCACACTCCTACGAATTGGGGTGGTCTGACGTCGGCTTCTGCATTGCAGGGTGTTCGGCAATCTCAGAAACGTGTTTATCAATTGGATTCCGTCGAACCTGAGTTCCCGAAAAGCGACACCCGAAGCAAACCCTCGGCGCCTTTCGGACCAAGCGAATCCATTTTCTTCAAATCATGGAGTGCGGTGCTGGCCACGCGTTCGTTGCCTGCTGCCATCCCGGCCGTCCACCGGTCTGCCATCATAACATTCCTGAAGTACTGCAAGGATGCGCGGTGCCCCGCAACCGTCGTGGGAATCTAAACATTATTGCAGGACGGGCGGTGAAGTTCGAAGCGAAACGGGAGTGTTTCTATTGCATCGTTTCAGCATAGCCAAGGCTCGAGGCGACCGCGGCGAACCATTCCTTCCGCGTCGCCGCGTCCCGCTTCCGGTCAGTACGCACCTCGAGCACGCGCACGCCTTGGGCCGGCAATGTCGAGATCATTTCCATATAGTGAACCCAATCTCGGACCAAGGTGTGCGTGACTCCATACGCCCGGCACAGCGTCTCGAAATCCGCTTCCTGCGGCGTCGCAAAAAACTCTTCGAACGGCGGCTCGAACTGCGCAATGGGGAGGTGTTCGAAGATTCCGCCGCCTCGATTATTGATCAGCACGATGGTGAGCGAACCCTTGAATTTAGGTCTCAATAAAAATCCGTTAGTGTCGTGCAACAAAGCCAGATCGCCGGTGAGCAGCACGGTCGGCTTTCCGCTCGCATGCGCGACTCCGAGTGCGGTCGAAAGCGTGCCATCGATCCCGTTCGCCCCGCGATTACACAGCGGACGCACCCGGCGCGAATTGGACGGCCAGAAATACTCCATGTCCCGCACCGGCATGCTGTTCGCGAGCATCAAAGGCGTTTCCTCCGGGAGATGCTGCGCGAGCAACCAGGCCGCCTTGCCTTCGAACAGGCCCGACATCGCGGCCAGCCGTGCATCGAGCGCGGCCCGGGCCTTGCGTTCGTAGCCGGTCCACAACTGCTGATATCCATTCGGTTCATCCAGCTCCGGGAGGCGTTGCACCAGCGGCAACAACGAATAGAAACGCTGAGTCCGGCCATGCAACGCATCGCGGTTGTCGACCCGCGACGATTGCAGGAACACGCGCGCTCCACTTGCCTCGATCCAACTGCGCACCACCTTGCTTGTCGGCCAGCCGCCGACGCAGAGGACGACTTCCGGAACGAGCCTCTCGGCCGCGGCCGCATGGCGCAGAATTGTATCCGCTGTCGTTATACCATGCGGAACCGTCTCCCCAAAATTTCGCAGCGGGGACAACCCGTCGGTGATGACGGGCCAGCCCAGCTTGCGTGCGAGCGCCGCAACGAGCGCGGCAAACGCTTCCGTATCCGGACGCTGCTCCGGACCGACCACAATCACGCCATGGACTTCCGGGATCAGATGCGGGACCAGTCCCGCGCCCGCTTCATCGGTCGGGCCGATCGGGCGGACATGCCCGAAAAAGTGCTCCCAATCGATGCTATGAGCGACACCGCCGGCCACTTCGTCGTCACCCACCGGCACGAGTGGATCACGAAAGGGTATGTTCAGATGCACGGGGCCACCGCCGGGGTGGAGCGTGCGCTCGATCGCATGCATGGTCGTCTGCCGCAGATAGCGTAACATCGCCTCACTCGCCACGGGCACGGCCAGCTCATGATAATAGGACACGAACCCACCAAAGAGTTTCTGTTGGTCGATGGTTTGCCCGGAGGCGCAGGCCCGCATTTCAGGCGGCCGATCAGCGGTCAGGATCAGCAAAGGCACGCCACTTTCATGCGCTTCAATCACGGCCGGGAAGTAATTGGCCGCCGCCGTTCCGCTCGTACAGAGGAGCACGACCGGGCGGTTTCGTTCCTTGGCGAGGCCGAGTGCAAAGAATCCTGCGGAGCGCTCGTCGAGTACCGGAATAGCCTCGATCTCCGGCTGCGTCGCAAATGCCAGAGTTAAGGGCGTCGACCGCGAACCAGGAGAGATGACCACGTGACGAACTCCAGAACGGCGCAGCGTTTCAACGAGGACACTGGCCCAGAGGGAATTCGCGGTGCGAGGATCGATCAACATCGGAAGCGCTTGAGCTAGGGCATCGATCGTTGAACCGCAACTCAACTGTGGGAAAGGCTTTTATTCGGTCGATCCAAAATGAGTGGAAGCCCGAGCCGGATTTCCCTGTCCAATTCTCCGTTGTCTCTGTTTCCTCCTGTAGAATGGTCTTGGGAAAACCGAATACAGTCGGACTTTTCACAGGAGGTGGCAAAGAACGCAGAGGCAGAACCCAATGTAGAACCCCGATTTTTCTACGCTTCCCGCTTTTCCAATTTCCCAATTTTCCTACCTCCGCCGTTTCTTCTTTCTACTTTCTCCCAGTTTCTTCTTTGCCCGCATTCTTCTTTTGCGGAAGCGACCCAAGCCATTCTGATTTTTAACCGCAGATTACGCAGATTCTGCGGATATTCGGAAAATGCAGATTTGGCAGGTCAATGGATCGAGTCCCACGCCAATTAATCGAGCTCCCGCAACCATCCGCTCCCTCCGCGTCATCTGCGGTTGATTGGGTTTTTTGATAAAGCAGGCCGCGTGCAAACGCGGGCTCTAAGCCCTACGCTCGACACCCGAGATTTCCGCTTTCCCAATTCCCCGATTTTCCAATCAGCACCGATTCAAACCATCCCAAAACCTTCAACGAGATCCGCGGGCTCATCGTCGGCCTCCATCGGATACTGTTCCACGAAGGTGGCGAAGTCCACCAGTTCAAACCGTCCATCCCAGTGCTCGACGATGGCCGTAAGGGACTCCACCCAGTCGCCGGAATTGAGATAATGCACATCCCCAATATACTTGTCGGCGGGCGTATGAATATGGCCACACATGACCCCCACACAGCCCCTCTGTCGCGCCAACTGGACGATATGATCCTCGAACTTCGAGACATGACTCACCGCTTCCTTGACCCGCGCTTTGATCGCCCGGCTAAGCGACCAATATTCTTTTCCCCGCCACGCCCGCCAGGCATTATACAATCGATTCAACCGCAACAGAGCCCGGTAGCCCCAGTCTCCAAGATGGGCGAGGAAAACAAAATTCTTCGTGATCGTATCAAAGATGTCGCCGTGCAGCACGAGATATCGTCCGTGTGACGTCTCGTGCACATGATCCTCCACAATGCTGAGGTTCTCGAAGTCGAGCGGAAGAAATGTCTCGAGAATGTCGTCGTGATTACCACGCAAATACACAACCTGGGTGTCGCGCTTCTCCAGCTTCTTCAGCACAATCCGGACAAACCGGGTGTGGGCCTTGCTCCAGCTCCCGCCCCGGCGGAGGTGCCAGCCATCAATGATGTCACCGTTGAGGATCAACTTCGTGCACCGCGTGTGACGCAGGAAGTGGTTCACCTCGCGAACTTTTGAATCCGCCGTGCCAAGATGCACATCGGAGAGGATGATGGTGCGCACATGGAGTTTCATGGTAATTGGAGGGCAAACCGCCGCACCGCACAGTTCATACTCGGAACCGCCAGCGAGCCCTGCGGCACGAGTACGCGCAGGCTGCGCGGTTTCACAACCACCTCCACTCTCGCGCTGGTGTGATGTGTTTCGCCGTCAGTGTGAATGAGTCCCGGAACTGCGCGCTCAATGAGAAAACGGGATCCGCAGATTCGTGTCACGTGCGGACTCGAATCGAGATTCCCGAGAAAGAGCCGCGGCACCAGCATCGCCGCACGAGCCAGCCCGACCGCTTTGATCGCGACGAGATCAAGGCGACCATCGTCAACCCGCGCTCCCGGGGCGATAAGGGCATTGTTGCCGTATTGATCGGAATTCGCGATCGCGATCAGCAACACCTCCAGCGTCTCCCTCCGCCCTGCGCTGCTGATTACACACGTCTCGGAGGGCAATTCCCGCAGGGTTGTCCATGCGACCCGCGCATAGCCCGAAAGCCCGCGGCGGCTGAGCCGGTTGAAGCGCCGGCTCACGTCCGCGTCCAGACCAAGCCCCATGGCATTGCAGAAGGTATGGCCATTCGCACTGCCTGTATCCACGAACGCGATGCGTGCACCGATTCCACTGACAAGCCGCAGTGCGCCCATGGTTGAGCGAGGGATCCCCAGGTGCCGCGCCAGACCGTTTCCCGAGCCGCAGGGAAGCAAACCAAGTGTCGCCGGGGAATCGATCAAACCTTGCGCGACTTCGTTCATCGTCCCGTCACCGCCCACCGCCACCACCAATTCGTGGCCGTCATGGACGGCGGTCCGCGCCAATTCGGTAGCGTGCCCTGTCCCTTCGGTCATGGCTACGTTCGCCTCGAGTGACCGCGACGCAATGAAGTCGCGAATTACCGCCACCAAGCCTGGGCGGCGAAGGTTTCGACCGGAGCAGGGATTGAATATAAATCGAATCTTCATGGAAGAAGGCGACTCTCTCGCTCGGACAACCGCGTGGGTCCTGATTCCAATTTTCCCGGGGAGCACGGCAAAGAAGTGCCGGCGGATCCGCCCATCGCCAAAAGGTGCTCCGCAATATCGTGCGCAGCGAATGGCCGCGAGAGCGTCTCCCCGGCCCGGCGCCACTGCCACCAGACACCTCCACCGCCCGCAAAAGCCCGCGCCAACTCGGCGAGTACCCGTTCCGGCGTATCGGCAAATGCTCCAATTCCGTGCCGGCGCAACAACTCGTAGTTTCCTTCCTCCTGCCCAGGGACGATCTCATTGACGATCATCGGGCACCCCGCCGCCAACGCCTCCTGAGTCGTCGCCCCCCCCGCCTTGCTGATCAGAACGTGATGTGAGCGCAGGAGCCGTGGAATCTCATCCGTCCAGCCAAGGATGCGGGTGGGAGCCGAGCGCCGGAGCGCCAGGGTGCTCAGCTCCCCCTGTAAAGCCTCGTTTCTCCCTACTGCACAGGTCACTTCCCATTCAGGGTGTCGCAGCAATCCGCGCGCGGTTTCAAGGGCGTGCCGGGTTCGCGAATTTATTATGTACAATACACGCGGCCGCGCCCCCGCCTGCAAATCGGGGCGACTGGGGACGTCCCGGGTGTCTGCGAAAACAGGATTGACGGGAAACCCGAGCACATGAAGCCGCTCAGGCGGTACTCCCGCCTGCGTCAACACCGGCACGGAGTCAGGGTTTGGCAGAAACCACCGGTCGCATCGTCCACGCCACCAAAGCGAATTGATACTGATCGAATCGGTCACGACCACGGCATGCGGTGGCAGGACCAATCCGCGCCGCGCCAGGACCCCGATCATGAACCCATAAACAGGATACGTGCTGCAAAGGACGGTGGGCTGTTCTTCCGCAATGATCTTCGCGAGCACCCGCTGCTCGCCTTTTAGGAGTTGCAGCAGACGCGGGGCCCAAGGCGATCGATCCAGCCATCCATAGGCCGCGCTCCAAACCGACGGCAGGCGATTGATCAATGTCAGGTAGAGTTTCCTCAGCAGCAAATTCCAACGGGGCGACGCTTCGGCGAAAGCATCCACGATCCGCGCCGTCCCCTTGCCGCGGGCCGCATCGCAAGCTGCCGCCAATGCGCGCGCCGCCGCATTGTGTCCCTCGCCAAAACCAGCCGTGAGAATGAGAACGCTGGCCTTCACCGGTGAACCTCCTCCGCCCGCGAGCGCACAGATTGTCCCGCGGCCTGCGCCAGGTCCCGCTCAAATTGGGCAATGACCTGATCCCACGACTGCGCCTCCACGGCAGCGCGCGCCGCCGATCGCAGTTGCATCCGCAATAATTCATCCGTGGCGAGTAGGACCGCCGCATTGATCAGCGCCTCGGGTTGATCAAACGGCACCACCAACCCATTCTGTCCGTGGCGGACAAACTGTCGCGCCGCCGCGTAGTCGAATCCCGCCACCGCCAGTCCACTCGCCATCGCCTCCGTCAGTACGTTGCCAAACGTTTCCGTCCGACTTGCGTGGATATAGATATCGGCGGATGCATAATGCCGGGCCAGCTCTGCGCGCGCGACAAAACCGGTGAAGACCACATTCGGATGCGCCCGCTGCAGCCCGGTCCGAAGCGGCCCGTCGCCGACCACCACAAAGCGACACCGGGGGTTCGCCACCCGCATGGCCGCGAACGCCTGGAAGAGAAGTTCATAGTTCTTTTCGGAGGCCATTCGGCTCGCGTGGACTACAACCGGATCGTCTACACCCGCCCCCCATTTCAAACGCAATCCATCCGAGCGGCGAGCCGGATGAAACAACCACGTATCCACTCCCCGCGACAGCACCGCCAAGTTACGAAAGCCCAGCGCTGCCAGCTCGGCACACAATTCCAGCGTTGGCGCGAAGGTGCGTTGGGTCCGGTTATGAACATGACGCAACCACCCCAGCACGGCGCGCTCGAGCAGGCCGAAACCATAGTGCTGAGTATAGGCATGAAAATTCGTATGAAAACTGGATGTTACAGGAATGCCCAGAGCACGCGCGACCGTCACAGCCGATGCGCCCAGCGGCCCCTCGGTCGCCACATGCACCAAGTCGGGGCGGTCTTCCGACCAGCGTCGCTCCAGCTTCCGCCACGCCGGCAATCCCAGCCGCAATTGCGGATACCGCGGAATCGGTACCCCCGGCAGGGTGACTTCAGCGAATCCGCCGGACGCCTCGCCCGCAGGTAAATCGTCCCGCCTCGGGCGATATACCGTGACCACATACCCCCGGCGGGCCAGCTGCCGGGCAATCACCCCGAACGTCATCGCCAAGCCGTTGACCTCCGGCGGAAAGGTTTCAGTGACGAGGGCGAGTTTCACAGATCGCGATGGGGATCATATAGCGACCCTATTAATACATGTTCCGATGGCATTCCCGTGGCGATACGGTTACATTGCGGCGACATTTGTCCGAATCAGACGCCCTGATCCTTGTCAGCCGATCGCTCCGCAACGTCTGCGCCCCGCCCTGCCACCGGGGAAGCGCGAGTTCCGGCGAGTCGTACGCGTCTCGCGGCCACGTCGCCATGGTCACAGCAAAGTAATCCGCCCGGGTGTAAAGTCTGACTTCACCAGAAGCAGGTCGTTTGCCCCCGGTTGTTCACACAATTGTGACGACACGGCCACGCGCCTGCCACATAGACGATGTAGGATCCGCCGGTGAGCAAGCAAACCATCCTCCGATTTCATTTCATGAAGATCCCCAGCCTGGCCCGGCCGTTCATTTCCATCCAGCCATTCGCTGTTTGGATCTTAACCGGCCTCTTTTCTCTCCCGTCGCTGACTCCACTCGGAGCCGCGGAAACCACCCGCACCATCCCGCTAAATCCCGCGAGTACCGCCGTTCGTCGCGACCAAGTGGTTGAGTTACAAAACTTCATTGTCACCGGCTCCCATATCAAACGTTTGGATCTGGAAAAGGTCGTACCTATAACGGTCATCGACCAGGACGCGATGGCCGCCCGCAACGCCTTGCTGCCGGTCGATCTGCTGACGTCACTCCCTTCCGTGGTAAACCTGCCCGAGAACGAAACCCGTCTCGGCTCGTCGGGCGCCCGCGGCGACAACGCCAATATCAACCTGCGCAACCTCGGTGCCACGGGCACCTTGATCCTTGTGAACGGACGGCGCATGGCGATCAACCCGATGACCGCCGGCCTCTCCCAAGCAGTAAACGTGAACCAACTGCCAACCCAAGGAATCGATCGGATCGAAGTCTTGCGAGACGGCGCCTCTGCCATCTACGGCTCCGATGCCGTGGGGGGTGTGATCAATTACGTACTGAAGCGCCAGTTTGACGGCGCTGAACTCTCTGTGCGCTACGGTCACCCGGAAGCGGGCGGTGGACAAAGCACCCAGACCGCGTTTACCTTTGGCACGACGTTCTCTGAGGGCCGCGGACGGATCTTCGGCACGATTGAAGCGCTGTATAAAGAAGCGATATTTTTGCGCGACCGGGACTTCAGCGTCACATCCAACGTCAGCGATAAAGTCCCCGCCCCGTTTAATGCCCTTGCCGGGCCGTTTGACGCTCGCACGCCCCGCGGCCGTTTTCCAACTTTTCGCGTCGGGACAGCCACGGCCAGCAACACCTTCCGTCCGGTGAACGGAACGCCTTCCCTGACCACCGTTGCGCCCAACCGGACCGCGAATCCTGAATTCTTCCTCGATCTCAACGAATTTGGAATGTCCTCGCCGCGCATGCGACGGGCAAACTCCTTTGTCTCGGCGGAATTCGATCTCAATGACCGGCTCACCGCGTACGCCGATTTCTCCTACTACACGGCCGAATCGACGATGGTCCGCCAGCCGCTCGCGCTCAATGCCCCCACGACGGACAAACTTGCGGTCATGGCGATCGACAATCCCTACAATCCCTACGGCTCCCGTTTCTATCACGTCTCAGGCGCACCCAATTCGGACGGAACCCCGCGTCTGACTGGTGCGCCGCGCACCGTTAGCCTTGTCTCGGTTACCCTCCCCGACCTGGGAGTTGAGAAAATCGATACCTCAGCCGACGTCATCCGCCTCGCGGCGGGCATCAAAGGCAAGCTGGGTAAGACGTGGACATGGGAAACCTCGGGCTTCTACAATCAGGTCAAGGGCGAGGACGAAGCGTATCCGGACGTGCGCGAAAGCCTGCTCCAGCAGGCGCTGCAACGGACCGACGCCAGCGCGTACAATCCGTTCGGATACACCTTTCGGGTGCAAGGGAACGCGGTCGTGGCCGACCAGCCGTACACCAATCCCTCCGGGGTCGTGGATTCATTCTCCGCGATCTTCGCCCGCAATGCCGAAAGCTCCATCGCGAGCGGCGATCTGCGGACCTCCGGCCGGCTGTTTCGCTGGTGGGGTGGCGATGTGATGTCCGCCTTCGGTGGCGAATACCGCACCGAGGATCTAAAAGACCTGCGGCCGCCCTTCAGTGGAGAGAACCCTGCGAATTCCGGCCTGAATCCGACGGATAACGATTTTCTTCTGCATCCGCCCCGGCCCGACGTCATTGGGGACCGCACCGTCACAAGTTTCTACGCGGAATTCGTCGTGCCTCTCGTCGCGGCCGAACGCGGCCTGCCGTTGATCAACACGCTCGAGCTCACCGCTTCCGCCCGCCATGAGCAGTATAGTGATTTCGGTGACACCACCAAACCGAAGATCGGAGCGAACTGGCGCCCCCTTTCCTGGCTGATGCTCCGCGGCTCATATAACGAAGGCTTCATGGCCCCCAGTCTCGCGGCGCTTTTCACCAGTCCGCGCTGGTCAATCAGCGCCGGCGCCGGTGAAATCGACACCTACCGCAATCCCGTGACCAGCGAGGGACCTTATGTACAACGCACCTATTTCGGCGGAAATCCGAAACTCAAAGCTTCCGAGTCCGAGGGCAAAACGTTCGGCCTCGTAATCGACGTACCCGGCATCAAGGGCCTGAGCATAACCGCCGATCACTGGCGGATCCAGCGCACCAACTTGCTGGGCCAGCGGAGCGTGGCGCAGATCCGCGCCAGTGATGTCGCTCTGATCCAATCCTACACCCGTGCGGAACTTGCAGCGGGCCGTCCTCTCGCTGCGGTCGACCTGGGCAGCGGGACCGCCAACTACAAGGGCGATCCTGATATCGAGCGCTTCCCGCTCACGCCGGAAGACACGGCTGCCTTTGCTGCTTATAACAACGCAAATCCGGGCAACCCGCAGGCTGTTGCCGGCCGGATCTTCTCCGTCAACCGGCCCTTTATCAATATTGCGACCAGCGACCATGAAGGGGTCGATCTCGGTCTGCGTTACGTGCTCCCGCGGCTGCCGATCGGCAACATTGTCCTGAATTCCGATTGGTCCTATCTCGTGAAGTCGCGGTCGCTCCAGCAGCCGGCCAACCTCCCGGCAATCGGGAACAATGACCTCAACGTAGAAGGCGCGTCGCGTTGGCGCGGGACCAGCAATGTGACGTGGCGCCGCGGTCCGTGGACCGGCAATCTGGGCGCCTACTATGCCGGTCCTTCGCAGGACTCCGGTGCCACGACCACGGCCGCGCTCTATGAGTCGCTCGGCCGTCCGGACTACATTGCAAAACATTTTACCGGAGGTCAGTTTGTTTATCGTTATATTGTCGATTCGACGCTCACCTACAACGTGTCCCTGGGCTACCGCTTCGGCGCCGGCCCATCATCCTGGTTGCGAGGCACGCGGATCCGTCTCGGCATCGTCAACTTCACCGACCAGGCCCCACCGGTCTCGTCGGGAGGATTTGGATACAGCCCGGGCGTGAGCCAGAATCTGCTGGCTGGGCGCACCTGGACCCTTGAACTCACCAAATCATTTTGAGCATGCCCCTCCTCATGATAGCGGTGTTCCGGGCGAGCCACCTCCGGAGCAATCATTTGCCCGTGAAAGCCTTGATTCAGCCATGGGCCTATATCATCCTGGTGTATGTGATCGTCGCACACGCGGTGGGTTCTGCACACGGCAAACCACCACCGTCCGCAGCCGCGCCGGTTGTATTGACAAAAGCCGGGACGGAGCGCGAAGCCGCGCAGACCTGGTATGCCGCCCTTCCTTCGGCCCCGAGGCCGGAGCTCACGAAACACGGCCTCGTCGCCGGGGAAATCCGTCGGTGGCAGCCGCGCGGCGCCAATCAAGGCGTCGCGGTCGATGACCGGCATTTCTACGGCATCGGAAATTTCATTGTCGGCAAATACGACAAACATACGGGGGAGCGCGTGCAGGAATGGATTGGCCTGCGTGGCGGGCCCATCGTGCACTTCAATGGCGGACACGTTCAAGACGGCTTGCTCGTCATCGCCCACTCGAACTTTCCCCAATTACCGATGGCGAGCTCGTTGGAGTATTTCGATCGGCAGACCGTGCAGCCGGTAAAAACGCTCAGCTTGGGGATCCGTTTGGGTTCGCTGACGTGGGCAGAAAAAAAGGACGGTTTCTGGTGGGCGTGTTTTGCCAACTACAACGACAAGGGAACCACACCTGGATTCGATCAACGCTGGACCTATGTCGGCCGATTCGATGAACAGTGGAACCTACTCGAATCATGGAGCTTCCCGCCGCAAGTGGTCGCAACGTGGGGCTCGAGCAGTTGCTCCGGCGGAAGCTGGGGGGATGATGGCTTCCTGTACGTGACCGGACACGACGCCAAAGAGCTCTACGTTCTTCAAGTGCCAAAGATGGGCGTGACCCTCGACTATATCACCACCATTGACGTTCCTTTTGAGGGCCAGGCGTGGGCATGGGACCGAAGCGAGAAACGCCTCATCTATGGCATCTCCCGTACCTCGCGCGAAGTCATTGTAGCACGGATACCGGAGCTACCCGCGGAACTGCGTCAGCCGTAAAGCGCGTGCCATGCGGCAGGACGAGAGTGTTCGCCCACGCCATCGCCGCCTCCGCGACTCCCGGCTGAACGGCGCGCAGGTTAACTTGAAGGCGGCTTGGCCTGGCTGCGAGCCTTGGCCGTGACGACTGGCTTCGAGGCGGTCGCCGTCTTGCTTTTTTTCGCGCCGGGTTTCCGGGCGGCTTTCTGGCTCGAGAGCGACAAGGCTTCGAATTCCTTTCGTGCCTGCTTCGCGGCTTTTTTGGCCTGCTTAAACTCGGCCCTTGCCCGCTTGTACGTGCGCTTCGCCGCGCCGGCAGCAACCAGCAGACGTTCCATCCTGGTCTCGGCCTTCTTCAACTGCGGAGGATTGCTGGGACGTTTCGAGGAGACCGGGGGGGACGATTCGATGTCTTTCATAAATTAAATCTCTGGCTGCAACAGCACCGTGCGCCGAGGAGCTACCAGAAGACACGGCCTGAGCGCAAACGTCGGATTGTTACATTTTTATTGGGCAACAAAGAGCGGCAGGGCCATGCGGCGGGCCCATCCTCTAACCGGAACGTTCGGACGAGCGAAGACGCGGTGCAAAACCACCCTGCCTTCCCCTTCCAAGCGAACCGTCTGTGACGCGCGGCGTAATCAAGCCATTTACTTCTGCGCGCGCTGGCTCTCGTGCAGCCGACGCAAACGGGCGACCACCTCGGGATGTTGGTCCGCGAGGTTCACGGCCCCGCCAAGGTCGCTTTTCAAGTTGGAGAGAAACAGGGGAACGACCCCGCGATCCTGGTCATTCGCGCCGGTGTCACGCGTGTTAACGACGAGTTTCCAATCCCCTCTCGCGCACCGCCCACGCGGAGTTCACGCCGCCGCCCACCCCCCAATGGACCGAGGAGCCCTCGCGCGCCGACGAAGCACGACAGGGCAAACCACCGGCAAAGATTCATGGGGGCACGTGAGGGGATCATTATACGGAAGGGGTGACCAAGCAAAGGGTGACGGGTTTCGTCATCGGGCCGGATCGATTACCGAACCGGGGAAATAGAAACGGTAAGTTCGATAACGCGCGATCCTGAAAAGCGTGAACTCCTCTCCTGGCCATCGATTATGGCTGCAGTCTGATTGTCGCGCCGGCCAGCCCCCTGATCTGTGCGCGCGCGTGATTGACGTTCTCCGACCTCCGGTACATCCGATCTTCCCTCGTTTTGGACGTACTCGGGGGAAACCGTCCAGCCCGCATCACGCAATGCCTCCCGCGAAAAACCCTCTCCGCGCCGGCGGAACTCGTCGCCAAATCCCGCGAGCGCGGCGCGCCTGAAAAGGGGCTCAACAATGCGATGTACCTCGCCGCTATCGAACACTCCGACCGCTCGATCGCCCGGCTCGACAAACTCAGTCTCCGCGAAAAAACGCGGGTGGTTTTTTTCACTGACAACGGGCGGCATCGACACCACCTGGGCTCCTCCCGCATGGCACAACGATCCGCTCGACGGCAGCGTGCCGCTCAAAGCGCGCGAGCAACAATTCGACAACGCGCCGCTTCGTTCCGGCAAAGACTCCGCTTACGAAGGCGGAATTCGCGTTCCCTGCATTGTGCGCTGGCCCGTAGTCGCGCGGGCCGGTCACGTGAGCGCCGAACCAATTCACGTCGTCGACTGGCTCCCGACCTTACTCGCCGCGGCTGGCGGCAAAGCACCCGCGGACTATCCGGTCGATGGCACCGACCTACGACCGGCCCTCGCTGGAGCGTCGCTTCGTTCGCGCGCACTTTACTGGTACTTGCCGCTCTATGATCTGCGCTGGGCCGCCACTCCATCAGCGGTGATCCGTGAAGGAGACTGGAAACTCATCGAGCATTTCGGCGATTCCTTCGACTCGAACCTGCACTATCAACTCGGCCGCAAACTGGAGTTGTTCAACCTGCGCACCGACCCCGGCGAAAACGATAACCGCGCCGCCGCGGAGCCCGAACGCGCCGCCCGACTCAGCGCCCGGCTGCACGCCTGGATCAAATCAATCCCCGCAGAAATTCCCGGCCGCAACCCCCACACCGTGCCCGCGAAGCGTTTCCTTGAGACCAAGGAAAAGCAGCCGTGGAATCGGTGAGCTGATAATCGTCCACTCTCCGTATTCGGAATCCGACTACAACCTAACCCCTGCGTCGACCGCGCACGTCACCGTTTGGCTTTGGCGCGCACGGCTCCACTTGAAGTGCCGGTGATGGAGGTGAGTCGACTTTGCAGCCGCGCGACAATATCCGGATGTTCCTCTGCGCGGTTGTAGCGTTCGGACGGATCGAGATCGAGCTGGAAGAGCTCCACTCCATCCGCGACCCGTAGCTTCCAGGGTCCGGATCGAATCGCATTCGGCTGCCGGCCTTGGGAGTAGACAAACTCCTCGCGCGGCGACGCCTTGACCTTGCCTTCGAGGAACGAGGTCAAGTCGTGGCCATCCGTCGCTTTTTTCGGTGCCGCTCCTGTGCCCAACCGCACGAGTGTCGCGTACAGATCCATCGTAGCGGCCATTTCCGCGCTGCTGCGGCCACCTTCAAATCGTCCGGGCCAGTGGATAATTGCCGGCACGCGCACCCCGCCCTCATAGGTCGAGCCTTTCGAATCCCGCAACGCCCCGGCCGACCCCACATGCCACGGGAGATTGCCCGCTTGCAGCATCCGGGGTGGCAGCGCGATCCATGGGCCATTGTCGCTGGTGAAGATCACGATCGTGTCGCGCTCCTTGCCGGCCTCACGCACGGCCTTGATCATCTCCCCAACCGACCCGTCGAGCTCTTCAACCGCATCTCCGTACAGCCCGGCTCGCGAGCGGCCCTTGAACTCGCTCCCGGCGGCAAGAGGCAGATGCACCATGGCAGGAGCGAAATACAGGAAGAACGGAACCGCGCGTTTGCGGCCAATAAACTCCACAGCGCGATCCGTATAGCGGGCCTGCAAGGTGTCATGATCTACTGGATACTCCGCCTTGCGGTTGTTTTCATAAAGCCAGAGCGGCTCGTCGGTCTGAACCCAGGGTTTCACCATGTCATTTGAATATGGCAGTCCATACCACGAATCGAACCCTTTGCCCGTCGGCAGCAACGCATCGGTCGCGGATCCGAGATGCCATTTGCCAATCATCGCCGTATCGTAGCCCGCGCCTTTGAGCGCCTGCGCGAGCGTCACTTCCTCGTCGGAAATTCCACCTTTTCCACCCGGGCCGGTCCCGCCGTTAAAGTCTACCCGGAAGGAATACTGACCGAGCAGCAACTGCGTTCGGGCGGGGACGCAACTCGGGGCGGAGTAGAACGAGGTGAGGCGCACCCCGCGTTGCGCAAGACCATCGATATTGGGTGTCGCAATGGTCGGGTGACCATAACAGCCGAGATCGCCATAGCCGAGATCATCGGCAAAAATCAAAACGATGTTCGGGCGATCAGTCGCTGCGCGCACCGGTAGGAGCTGGAAAATAAAACCGCAAAATAATATAAGCCGACACCACCAGGCGATGAGCCGGCGCGGGAGCGAAGCATGAGAGGGCGAAGCGAAGGGCCGCTGACGGAACGGAGCAACGATTGGGTTTGAATTCATTGGGGTGGGTCCGGCGCGGTGGCGCGCTTTTAGATCCTCTCCGATCAATAAAGATCCAGGCGGTGCTGTCGACCTCCCGATGGCCCGAAAGTCATTCGCACTGGGATGTCGTGCGAAGTCTCCCCCCACCTCGGACCGCTCAACCCAAGCCCGAATATTTCATACTGACTCGTAAACATGCAGCGAACTGTATTTTATCAGTCATCGCGAGAAGCAGGACCACGCTGCGTTTGGGTGGCCAGGCAATGAACCTCCTCAATTGTCATGGCGAAGAGCGCAGCGACGTGGCCATCCATCTGGATTTATGGTGGATTGCCGCGCCCTCGTTCCTCGGGCTCGCAATGACAATGATAGGTGTGGAATTCCGGGCTAGTTACCCGCGGCGCGGGTGAACGCGCCCGTGAGCTCCTTGCCGCGGCTTTCCGCGAGTTAAAATCATAAATTCCAGGCTTTCCCCGTGGGGGTCTCATCGCTTCACTCGTTTACGTTGTAGCGGAACGACGAACCTACCCATCCGCGTCCGAAAATCACCCCTTATCGTCAGTGATCCTGAAACCTGCTTACCTCTTTCTAGCGGCGACGGTCCTTGCCCGCGTCAGCTTCGCTACGCCCGCACCGATGCCCGCGCCGGTTCCCGACTTCATTGAGGCGCATTGTGCGAACTGCCACGACGACGTCACCAAGGAGGGCAATCTCGACCTGATCACCCTTTCGGCGCAGCCCAACTCGCCGCAAAGCTTCGCAACCTGGGCCAAGGTTCACGATCGCGTGCGGACCGGTGAAATGCCTCCGAAAAAGCGCGAACGCCCCGCTCCCGACGCACTCGAGGCCTTTATCGGGACCATCGCCCAATCGATTACTACCAGCGAGCAGGCCGAGGTCGCGACGGGGGGCCGCGCCGTCAACCGCCGCCTCAACCGCTACGAGTACGAAAACACCGTGCGCGATCTCCTCTCGCTCCCTTATCTTTCCATCAAGGAAAGCATCCCCCAAGACCCCACCGCCCACGGGTTCAACAAAATTGGCGAGGCTCTCGATGTGTCGCACGTGCAAATGGCTCGTTACCTCCGCGCCGCCGAGTTCTCCCTCCGGGAAGCCATCGCTCCGCAGGTCGCACGCCCGGAAACCACGATCGTTCGTTACCACACCTGGCTGCAGCCGGGCTTCGTCAAGACCGCCGGCCCTGACGTTCGCCGCACGTTTCCGATCGTCGGTTTGGAATTGCCGACCAGCCTCGTGGCCGGACGCGATCCCAAGACCGGCGCAAACACGCGCCCCAACTTGCAGGCGGCCTCCCAGCCCGAACGACGTGAGCAGGAGGCCGTCGTGATGCTCATGAGCACCTACGAGCCGGCGGAGATTCAGTTCAACCGTTTCCGCGCGCCCGTCACCGGCCGTTACCGTCTGCGGTTCTCCGGCTACACCGTTTGGATGGCGCCCAATTTTAAATCAGTCTCCCGCGGCCGCCGCACCGAGCCGGTCACGGTCTACTCCGACACCAGTCCACGCCTGTTGCGCAAACTCGGCGGATTTGATTTCGAACCCGATCCGACGACGCATGAAATCGAGGTCTGGTTGCTCGCCGGCGAAACCATCCGCCCCGACGCCGCCCGGCTCGTCCGTTCCCGTCCACCCGATTTTAAAAACCCCAATCTCGAAGTCGATGGCATGCCCGGTGTCGCTTTTCAATGGATGGAAGCCGAAGGCCCTCTGATCGACACCTGGCCAGGAGCCGGACATCGCCTGCTCTTCGGCGACCTCACGATTTCAGATCCCGATCCCGCGACAAAACCCCAAGCCGGTAATCGCCCGACACCGGGCGTCCGCTCGCATGTCGCCGTGCATTCAGCCGATCCGGAAAAAGACGCCGAGCGTCTGCTCCGCAATTTCATGACGCGCGCCTATCGCAATCCCGTGGCCGAAGGCGACGTCGCCCGCTTCCTCGACGTTATCCGCGGCGCGTTGAAAATGGGTTTCGATTTCACCGACGCCGTGATCGCCGGTTACACCGGCGTCCTCGCCTCCCCGGGATTCCTATATAT
>Ga0163150_10004816_pt1 | contig 17769 bp, 22 predicted proteins | sample OliLakLV19P2IB_FD_148628 | JGI IMG/M metagenome (GOLD analysis project Ga0163150, IMG submission 148628) | Freshwater microbial mat bacterial communities from Lake Vanda, McMurdo Dry Valleys, Antarctica - Oligotrophic Lake LV.19.P2.IB | ecosystem: Environmental > Aquatic > Freshwater > Lake >...
CCCATACATTGTCGCTGGTCAGAAATCCTATCTCTTTGAGTCCTGGGATTGGAGGAACCAGGGGGCCGGCTCCCGTCGCCACGATAATATTTCGAGTGGTTAACGTCTTTCCGCCGACCTTGACCTCAAACGGGCTGAGAATCCGAGCTTCTCCTAGAAGGCATTCCACACCAAGCTGGGTGTAACGCTCCACCGAGTCATGAGGTTCTACGGTCTTGATAACCCGCTGGACCCGGCTTAGCACTTCTCGAAAATCGGGTTCGCTACTCACTTTTCCCAAGCCGAATTCCTGCGCGCGTTTTATGTACGATAATATCTTTGCGGATCGGATGAATGCCTTACTGGGGACACAGCCGGTGTTAAGACAATCACCGCCCATCCGATGCTTTTCAATGAGAGCGACCTTCGCTTTTACAGCGGCCGCGATATACGCTGAGACGAGACCCGCAGAGCCGCCACCAATGACTACGACGTTGTAATCAAACTTCCTAGGCCGGCGATACTTGGAGAAGGCTCTTCTCGCGCGAAGCCAGTCGGCAACTTTTTTAGCGAGAAGAGGGAAGACTCCTAGGACAGCAAAGGACAAGAGCACTTCGAAGGATAGAATTCCCTTCAAGGAGTCAATTTTTGAAAGCTGGGTTCCGCCATTCACGTAAGCCATGGTCCCTGGAAGCATGGCAAGCTGGCTTACGAAGAAAAATGTAACCGTGCGAACGGGGGTCAGCGCCATTGCAAGATTAACGACAAAGAACGGGAAGATGGGAACCAGCCGCAGAGTAAAAAGGTAGAAAGCCCCCTCACGCTTGATTCCTTCGTTAAGCCCTCCAAGCTTTTCTCCAAATCGTCGTTCTACCCAATCGCGAAAAAGAAACCGCGCTCCCAGAAAAGCGAGAGTCGCTCCTACCGTTGACGCGACAGAGACCAGGAGAGTGCCCAACCAAAAGCCAAATACCGCGCCCCCGGCCAGAGTCAGTACGGTCGCCACGGGAAGAGAGAGGGCGACCGAGAGAACGTACAGCACCAGAAAACCGGTGATAACTATAAACTGGTGTTCTCCGTAGTAGCCATGAAGCAACGCTTCTTTTGCCTTGAGGTTCTGAAGAGTGAAGTACTGTCCAAGATCGAAAGCAAAAAATGCTACTACTCCCGCGACTACGGCGAGTGTGATGGTCGCCTTCAGTAAACGACTTTTCATTTGTGCCTATCCAAGTGCTTTATGATTTCTTTGGGATCGGCGCGTTTGGTGTAATCCGTATCTACGAATGCATAGGAGATTTTGCGATCCGGCTCTACGATGTAGGTCGCGGGCACGGGCAGTTTCCAGTCGGAGTTTCCTTGGCTCCTTTCTAAATCGATTCCAAACTGCTGATAGAGTGCCTTCAATTCAGCGGGAACTCCAAAAACAAGTCCTAGCTTTTGGGCGAATTGGTTATCCTTGTCAGTCAAAATATCGAACTCGATCTTTTTGACCTTCATCATCTCACTGGTTTGAACGGGCTTCTCGGGTGTGATGGCAAGCAATGTTGCCCCTCTTTTTTTGAATTCCGATAGATTCTGCTGATAGCCATTGAGCTGAACGTTACAGTAGGGGCACCAGCTTCCGCGATAGAATGCGACGATGGCCGGTCCGTTCTTTAAAACAGAGGCCAACTGAATAGTCTTGCCCGATGCATTGGGGAGCGAGAAATTAGGCATGATATCCCCTACCTTTAAGGCCTTTTCGGCGAGATGGGATTTTCTGAGCTTCTCCGCAGCCTCCTCCATGACCTTCTTCTTTTCAGGTGGAAGCTTGGAAGTCTCGCGCATCAGCTTGAGCTGATCGTTCAGGCTCACCTTGAGGAGCGACTTATCGAGGAATCCTTTGATGTCAGCCTCCGAAGTGATTCCGGTCACTCGTCCGTTTTCGATCCCGCCCAAAAACGCAACGAAAGTTGATTGGGCGGTGACCTTCAGCTGCTTTTTCAATTCCGTTTCCTTATCGAAATCTACGGAGAAAACCGTCACGCCCTTAAGAACGCCTTGCTTTTCAAGGCTTGAAAGAGGCTTTTGTTGGGCGCGGCAAGTAGGGCACCAGTCGGCGTGAAAGTGAAGCAGGACTTTCTCTCCACCTTTTTGTGCTTTTTGAAATAAGTCCGAATCAAAGGGCTGTGCTCCATAGCCCGCGACCGAAGAAATAAACCAAGCTGTGAAAACAATAAGTCGTCTCATTTGTCCTCTCCTCTTTTAAAACCGTGTTATGAACTCCACCCAAAAATCCGGAAGGATTCTGGTGAAAAAACGTTCTACGTACCGATCCAAGTCCAACAGAATAAGCGCACCGAACAAAATCATAAGTGCGCCGAAGGCCTTCTTAAAACCTCCGATGATTCCGGCGTGCTCCCGGGCCTTTCCTGCGAGCGTTCTGGCACCGTATGCAAACAGCATGAGTGGGATGACAGCTCCTATTCCGAAGAAAGTAAGAACTAAGAAGGCCGGCCCGAGGCTTCCCGCCTGTGTGGCAAGCCCCAAAGCAACTCCAAGGCTAGGACCACTGCACGGTGTCCACACGACGCCAAGTAAGAGACCAACGACAAACTCAGAGGCGAGCGGTCCACCGAAGCTCTTTTGCGACAGTGAAGCCGCCTTCCCCGTTAGTCCGGAGAGGGAAGAAGCAAGACGTTCACTGAGGGCGGCGGAGAGGAAGAGCACTCCACCGATTGCGAGAAAGGCCCCCGACGTCCTCCGAATAATATTTGGATCGATTCCAAGAATCTCACCCGTCCGACTTACCGCTAGGGTGACCAAAACAAAGGTCACCAGAAGGCCCGACGCCAAGGCGAGTGGTCCGAGTCTATTTTTTGCAAACGAAGACGCCGTAACAAAAGGTAGCACTGGAAGAACGCACGGGGAGAGCGTGGTGAGTAAACCTGCAACGAATGCCAGCGGAAGGTTCGCGGCATTCATACTCTTCTATCCGTTCCGAGTGAAGCCAGGGCGGCATTTGCGATCTCCGCAAGAAGATCGCGGTCCGGCCGGAACTTCGCCATTTCTCTTATCGTGAACGCCGCGGCAAAGGCGCGAAAGGCCGTTTTTCTAATATCGAGTTTCTTGGAGAGTGCGCCGATTTCGATGGCCTCCGCAATGAGATCGTGAAAAAACGCCTCGATTCGTTCCACTTCCTCCACAACAAAACGCGAGAGCTTGGTGTTTTGATTACCGAACTCGATCCCGCTGTTAAAGGCCAGACACCCCCGTTTACCAAGCTTCGTTACCTGAGATTCGTTGATGAGCTTCCGGTACAGAAGCACCAATGCGTTCACAGGATCGGGACTGATTTCCTCGGCACGAAAGCCCTCAAAGGGGCCATCCCCGACATACTTGCGCAGGGCCAGACGAAAAAGCGCCTCTTTATTCCCGAACGAGGAGTAAAGACTGCCTTTATTGAGTCCGGTGGCCGTCGTAATATCGTCGAGCGAGGTAGCCTGAAACCCCTTTGACCAAAATACTTCCGACACCCTCGTCACAACTTGCTCGTAGTTAAACTCTCTCGGTCTTCCCATAAGTTTATTCTCTCTATTTTGGACTAGTCAGTCAAAAATATTATTTTGAAAAGAAGGCAGATTCGTACAAGAATAGGACCGAAGAGAATTAGAACATCGAGCTTGCCTAGCTAATGGAATTGACCAATCAAATGAGAAACTGGACGGTGACGACGGTTCTCGTCTTTCTCCTGCTCTTTTTTATTTTAGAGCGGCTTTTTCCGCTGAGAGCACCTCGCCGGCCCCTATTACACCGACTGTGGGTGAATGGCGGCCTGTCGATAATTACCTTCGCGGTTGCAGCGTTTCTGGTTCGCCCGGCATCTTTTTCGGCCATCCGTTGGAGTTCCGAAACCCACTTCGGTCTCCTGCAATGGCTAAAAATGCCCTTTTGGCTTCAGGCGATCGCGGGCTTCCTCTTGATGGACCTTTCTTTCTATTATTGGCACCGCCTAAACCATGAAGTCTCTTTCCTATGGCGGTTTCACAATGTCCACCACCTCGATCCCGATCTTGATGCATCGACCGGCTTTCGTTTTCATTTTGGAGAGGTGGGGCTCTCCGTTTTCTTTCGGGTCGCCCAGGTCACACTGCTCGGTATTCCGATACAGATCTTTCTGTTCTATGAGCTAGTCTTTCAGCTAGAGACCTATTTTCACCACAGTAACCTGCGATTACCTCGGGCATTGGATCGCGCGGTTAACGTCTTTCTGGTCACGCCTCGAATGCATGGAATTCACCACTCTCAGATCCGCAAGGAAACCGACTCGAACTATTCCGTCATCTTTTCTTTTTGGGATCGATTGCACCGCACTTTTCGCTCGGGAATTGCTGAGTCGGAAGTCAAAATCGGGGTCCCAGGATATTCAGATCCGGAAAGCAATTCGTTCATAAATGCTCTTATCGCCCCGTTTCGCAAGCAAAGTGAATATTGGTGTTTGCCCGCCAATAGCTGATTTTCGAATTGTGGGATGACCATTCAGTAGCTCTCCCTTGAGGCCGATGCGATGAGCCATCGACTGAAACACATATCGAAGACGGTTATCGCCGATATCGTAAAGCCATACAGCAGCCAGCCGAAAGCATCGGTTGTGCCGACGATTCCTGATACGAAACCTCCCACGATCAGGCACAGTGCCCCTAAGAAAAGATTTAAGAACACAAGCATCGAGGTAAGAGCGAATCGGTTGAGGAACGAGCTCTCTTTTCCCCTGACCAATAGGTATGAGAAGAGCGCGGCCAACAACGCAGGAACAGCTGCGATCAAAAGGACCTGCACCACTGTAAAGTGATGGCTCGATTTTGCACGAATCAGATCTTCAATCCCAATAGGCAAGAGAAACCACCTCTCACCATGTGAGTGATAGTCCGGCTCCATTTGTTACACGTCAGATTATGTACCGATTGGTCAAAAATTGAATTGACGGCAGGTAAGAACGACGAAAGAATTACAAAATGGGAAGCTTGAAGGGATCAGTCTGTTTTTTTCGAGCTGTGTTCTCGAATGACTTGGGCTTCGAGCTTCTCAAGATCCTGCTCAGACTGGGAAGCGAACAGGCGCCGCGCCGATCCTGCAATCATGTGCAACTGCTCAGCGTAGCGTGAGCAGTGCTTGCACATGGCAAGGTGCATCTTGAGCTGTGCCTGCTTCATCCAGGAAACATCTTCCCCTGAACTAAGGATGCGCGCTATTTCGTTACATTTAAGCAATCAACCTACTTTCACTCATTCGGTTTGTCCTTTGCCTTCGCTTCAAGACACTCACGGAGCTTATTTCGGGCTCTAAATAACAGTACCCGTAAGTTAGTGGCGCTGAGGCTCAAAGCGTTACAGATCTCATCGTTTTCCAACTCCTCCACTTCTCTGAGCCAAAAAGCCGCGCGCTGCGTGGTACTTAGACCCGAAAGGCAGTCCTCAACTTCCCCAATCGTTTCGGACGCGATCATAAATTTTTCGGGGTCGAGCGGAGGTTCCTTCCACTGTCCATCCTTACCAAAACGCCTCTCTACCACGTCTTCAATGGGATCGTGGGAGGCAAACTTTGTACTCTCCCGGCGCATCTCTGAGGCTTTGTTATAGAGAATGCCAAAAAGAAAAGTCCGTACGTGCGACTGGCCACGGAAGTTGGGCAGCACATCAAAAAAGGTGGCCCAGACTCGTTGAACCAACTCATCACAAGTAGGCGCCTCAAAGCCCAATCCCAAGGCCGCCCTGAAGAGTTGCCGCGTATATGCCTTTACCACTTCGGTAATGGCTTCATTGTCGCGATCGCGCAGTCTTTTCAAAAACTCGGGACTCGAAAAGAAATTGGGTGATTTGCCTGACACATCTAAAAGAATAAGGGATTGCGGAACCCAAGTAAAGAATGGTCTCCGGTAAGATGCCGAAAATACAAAGCCTTTCTGGTTATCCAAAAAAGCTGTAACGAATCACCCTCGCGGATCCACTCACTGAGTGAACGTTTCAAACTCAATCGGAGGATAGTCATGAAAAAGAAAACTTCTACGGTCCTAGCCGGCGCGCTCATTACGGGCCTTCTTGCGGGTTCAATGGCGATGGCTGACAGCAATCAAAAGGAACCCCAAAAAGGTGACGAACAGGAAGTCAGCGGAACCAAGAACAGCTGCTCGGGCAAAACCGCGGACGATAAGAACTCATGTGCCGGCAAGAAAGACATGAAAGAAAAGAAAGCCAAAAAGGGCGCTAAGAACGCGTGCAGCGGCAAGAACGGGTGCGGAGAAAAGCAGGAAAAGTAATTGTTTCGGATTTAAGAGGAGGTGGTGCGAATCGCGTTACCACCTCCTCTTCCGGAGTATCTCCATATGTTATTAGAGTTTAAAGACAGAGGAATTGGGGTTGGTCTCCGCCCCCCGCATTATCCCCGTTTTCTAAACGGCAAACCGAATTCGGTCTCCTGGGTAGAAGTGATCACCGAGAACTTTCTCCCCTGGAGTAACGAAACAAGGATCAGGCCGGAGCAAACGCTGATGAAGATCCGCCAAAATGTTCCCGTGGCGTTGCACGGCGTTTCCTTGTCTCTGGGATCGGTGGATCCACTTAGCGTGACATATCTGGCTCGGCTGAAGCAGTTAGCCCAGACGGTCGAGCCCATTTGGATTTCGGATCATTTGTGTTGGACCGGCACGGGAGATAAGAACCTGCATGACTTGCTTCCACTTCCCTATACGGAAGAAGCTATTTCCGTTTTGGTGAGAAATATTTCAGAGGTCCAGAAAGCCTTGGGGCGCCGGATTCTTGTCGAAAACGTTTCGAGCTACGCGGAATTTGAACACTCCGAAATGAAGGAATGGGAATTTATAAACGAAGTAGTGCGGCGCTCGGACTGCGGCATCCTCCTCGATGTAAATAACGTTTTTGTAAGCGCGTTCAATCATGGCTTCGATCCGCTTGAGTACCTAAACGCCATACCCAAGGACAGAGTAGGACAAATCCATCTAGCGGGGCATTCCAACAATGGAACACATTTGGTGGACACGCATGATGCTCCCGTAAGTGAGCCGGTGTGGGACCTTTATCGTTGGGTTACCGAGAACTTTCCTTTAGTCAGCACGATGATCGAGCGCGACGGCAAGATCCCGGAATGGGAAACCCTCGAAGCGGAGCTGCTTCGGGCTGCCAGAATAAGGAGTGAATCGAATGAAAGCCATTCGACTAAAAGAATTGCAGCGGTGCTTTAGGGACTCGATTACCGGGAACGCCGTGTCGGATCTCGGGTTTGACCTTATTCGCTCCACGCCCAATTTCACGCGATCAGAGCGGTTGGGCATATATCGCCATGCTTACCGGGCTCGGATGATTGAGTCGTTAGAGGACGACTTTCCAGTCACGCGGGGTTTCCTTGGGAAGGAAAAGTTTGATGGTGTTGCTCTGGAGTATATCGCAGCTTCTCCTTCGACTTTTGCAAGTATTGCCGAATTTTCGAGGGGATTCCCATTATTTCTCGAAAGAGTCGAATCGCTTCCGAGGTTCTTATTGGATGTTGCGAGATACGAGTGGCTTTTGGTGAAGACCACAAACGAAGTGCTGCCGACTGAAAATACGGTAGCGGTGTTGGCTTCGCTTTCCCCGGACGAACAAATGGAATCGATGGTAGCACTCGATTACTCGGTCACTCTTTTTGAGTCGCCATGGGGGGTAGACCATTTGGTTGAAGGTTCACCGTACGGTCCGACCCCAGAGGCAGTACAACTCATGATTTCGCCTTCGTCCGGCGGAGCTGCCGTAGAGAGACTGAAATTCCACGAATGGCGAATCGCAAGCCTCCTTCGTAGCGGCATCACGCTACAACGCCTTTCCGAGACGCTTTCGACCGAAGATGTCGACGAGAAAGAGATAGCTCGAATTTTTGCAAGCTGGACTCAAAAACAGATTGTCCGCGTTTTGTCTAAGAAACATGAAACCGAGGAGTCCCCATGAAAATCATTCATCATTGCTCGGCCAAATTTGGCCGTATGCAATCCAAACTAGAATTTTTGCCGGCGCTTCTTACAAGAATAGTTATCGGCTGGGTATTTATCGAATCAGGATGGGGAAAGCTGACCCATCTAGACAAGGTAATCGAGTTTTTCACGTCTCTTGGAATTCCCGCCCCTGGCATTCAGGCCCCTTTTGTTGCGGGTATGGAACTTGTCGCCGGAATTCTCGTTCTTATCGGACTGGGCACTCGCTTCGCCTCCGTTCCGCTTATCGGCATCATGTTAGTCGCGATTCGAACGGCCAAATGGGAGGACGTCTCTGGCCTTGGCTCGCTCTTCGGTCTCTCCGAAGTACTGTATATCGTTCTCTTGATCTGGCTTGTGATCAAGGGGGCGGGAAGCCTTTCGATGGATCGAGTGATTCAGAACCGGTGTGGTTGCGTTGATAACTGCGAGCCAGGCAAGTAGATGCGTGAGGTAAGTAATTATTATTACTTACCGATACATCGGTGTAACGAACCGGCGGCACAGGACACTAACTACCATTGGGAGGTAACTATGAAATCAATCACGATTTATTCTTTGGAAAACTGCCCCTACTGCGTGAAGGCTAAGTCTCTACTGCGGGCCAAGGGGCTCGAATACACCGAAGTGAAAGTAGACCGTAGCAACTCTGATCAAGTTCAGGCGCTCGTGAAGAAGACGGGCATGAAAACGTTTCCCCAGATTTTTTTCGGGGATCAGTTGGTTGGCGGTTACAGCGAACTGGATGAGCTGGAGAGGAACGGAAAAGTAGAGCAACTTCTAGCAGGTGGCGAGCAACCTAAAAAGGCATCGGGCTGCGGTTGTCACTAGCGTTGGCGACAAAACCATTTTTGAAAAACCGATCACTAAAACAAGGAGAATGTTATGGCTAAGATGTGTCCCCTCAATGGATGTAGTCATTCAAAAGGTCTGTGTCTTCACGAAAAAGTAATGATGGCGATGGCCGCCGTTGCAATGGTGGCCGGCGTCGCCCATTTCGGACTGGGTCTATTTTAGAAAAAACTCCACTAGGTTGTTCATTTTCCGAGGAGTTCCAATGAAGCATCACAAACAGAGCTGTGAGGGTAGGTGTTACTCCCCAGGCCGGCATTTTCTACGATTTGCAATCATCGTAGGCTTAGGGGAACTGATTTTTTACGTACTAAGAATCTGATGAGCACCATCCCAAAATTATCGGAGCACATTATATGCACAAAGCCATTTGGAATGAAAAAGGGATCGCAGAAAGCGACGATGTCGTTGAGCTTGAGGGAAATATCTACTTCCCAGCTAATTCCGTAAATAGAGGCTCGTATCCGATAGCGATCATTCCACCGTATGTGCCTGGAAGGGTATGGCAAGTTACTTCGATGTGATGGTTGACGGAAAACGCAATGAAAACGCTGCGTGGTATTATCCAAATCCAGAAAGTGCCGCAGCCAAGATCAAGGGACGGGTTGCGCGTTCTGGAAGGGCGTTAAGATCGAAAAACATTAGGGTATACTTGCTTTCTTTATGAGGAATTCACTCTATGGCGGTCCGACCTGATCAACTATCGCGACGATTCATCGAGACGCGCCGCCGAACGTTGGAGGTTTGTGAGCCCTTATCTCAAGGACTCAGCACTTCCACGCCGCAATCCGAAGGGAAATCCCCTCCCTTTGATTAGGGGGGATTCCTTGCTCGTGGGGGACAGTGGGAAAGATTGGCCGTTTCTCGTCCCCCAACTTTGGGGGACATCTGGGGGACACCGCACACCTAACGGTGGCAGTGACTTGCAGCGACTCGCAGTTAAGAAAACTAAGTGACTCGTCGATAGATTACGTTTTTGTTTAGTTACAGTACGTTAAAAGAGCCGAGGGTCCTAGTGTCCGCCCCGCCAACACTTTCCATTCTTCCAATCAGTTACAAAGAAAAACCCCGTCCGATTCGGACAGGGTGGACGATATCGTTTTATTCCATCCGCTCAGCGACTCGACCGATCCCTTCGCTAAATGACGCGCCATAGAATCTGCCACTTCGTCCACGGTCGCTAGTAAACAACTGTAATAACTAGATTATGTTCTTTCAATGCCGTCCCTGTTGACCCTATACCTAGGTATAAGGTGTATAATTTGAGTATGAGCAAGACATCAAAATTGACGATTGGAAAAGCTGCAAAAAAAGCGAACGTGAATATTCAAACGTTGAGGTACTACGAGCGTCGCAAACTACTAAGGCCCGCTGCACGCGAAGAATCGGGTTATCGCGTTTACGATGAGGAGTCTGTTTCCCGCCTTCGCTTCATCAAGTTCGCCCAAGACCTCGGTTTCTCGCTGACCGATATCAAGGAACTATTGTCCTATCGCACGGACAAGGCCGGATGTGAGAAGACTCGGGTCCGTGCTTCGGCAAAATTGACGGAAGTGGAGGAAAAAATCCTTCGCCTTCAGCGCATGCGAGAGGCCTTAAGGGGCCTTATTGGTGAATGCTCAAGCAGCAACAGCAACGGTACTTGCCCAATTCTATTCCATTTCGAAAAGGAGGTAGGCTCATGAAAGACCATCACCTTCAAAAGGCGAGTCTTGCAGGAAGCCTGATTACGGCGCTTATGGCGTCTATCTGTTGTATCGGGCCGGTAGTTTTCGCTCTTCTTGGGGTATCAGGAGCGGGGTTCCTTCTCAAATTCGAAAAATTTCGACCCCATTTCATCGTGATTGCGGTCATTCTTTTAGGGGCCGGATTCTTTCTCACTTACCGACAGAAGAGTGCTGCGCATTGTGAGCCAAACACATTGTGCGCAAATCCCAAGTCGAGGACGATCAACAAGATAGTCCTATGGATATCGACGATTTTAATCGCCGGATTTATCTTCTTTCCGATGATTATTTCGCGCTTCGTATGAATTAGGGGGACCTTTATGAACGCCATTTCTCATTTTTTTATTGCAACGGCCGTAGCAGTATTTGTCTGTTGCAGATGCCCTGTTAAGAACCACTCTTCAGTGGCGTTCGGGGCGGAAAGCCAGGCAAACCAGAAGGAAATTGAACGCTATTATTTTGTAAAAGGGATGAACTGCGGTGGGTGTGTCTTTGGTGTGAAAAACTCACTTAAGAAAGCAGGATTGGATAAAAATCAAATCATTGAAGTAGATCACTCGACGCCAGATCCCGCGAATAACATTGGCCACGCCAAGGTTAAGTTTCCTGCTGACCAGTACAAGGGAATCACTACGGATTGCAAAGTCGCAAAACAGATTCGAGACGACCTAGGCTATTCCGCCTATTGGGATAAGTCTAATTCCGATCCATGTGGTCTTGAAAAGAAGGGGAACTAACGTTGCTAATGTGAACCCATTGGAGGAAGCGATGAATTGCTGCACACCAGAAAATTCGACGAAAATCGAATTGAAAGATACCGTTTGCCCATTCTGTCAGAAAAAAGGCCACATCGTGAAGCGGGAGACCCCTGACTCTCTGCTGAAGGCCGAGCATAGCGCCAAAGTGACCGAACCCTATTATATGTTCTGCCAAACACCAGACTGTGAAGTCGTCTATTATTCGCAAACACCGGAGCACAAATTCCTAAAGGCAGATCTAAAGGTTCCGGTCACTATAAAAGATTCCGGGCTCGGCGTTCCCGTCTGCTATTGCTTTAATGTGACCCGAGAGTCTGTTCTCAATGATTTTCGCGAAATGGGCCATACCAAAGTTTTCGAGTCCATCTCGCAAAAGGTAAAGGATGGTCTCTGTTCCTGCGAGACCATGAACCCACAGGGCAACTGCTGTTTAGGCAACGTGAAGAATTGGATTAAAGAGGCGTGCATCCAAGGTTTTTCTTCCGAAACGGCGCTGAAGAAAGTTCCGTAGAGGGAACGCTAACGGTTACGTCAGACGAGTGTGGGTTTCTCGTGGGTCGAAAAATAGCCTTCGGGACGATAATCTCTCACTCGTACCCTCAAAAGTGTCGAGTTAGCTTTTCGACGCACAATTCTTGTTCTCGGCGCGGAAGAAGCGGCGTTTTGGGAACCAAGCACTGCCAGCATAGACGTTCGTTTGTACTGCGGTCGGTAAGTTGGAGACGAAGAGCCGATCAGAGCGGGAGATCGAACCGGCGGTTATCTAGGTTCGAGGGATCCTTTCGGACCCGCTCTTCGAGTTCGTTGGGCGTCATGTAGTCGATGCCCGAGTGAACTCGTTTTTCGTTATAGACCTCCTCGATAAATCTCGGCAAGTTCTCAATGACGTCGAGATAGGTTTCGTAGTTAGCGAGATAGACTTCCTCCTGCTTGAGTGTCCGCATGAACCTCTCCGTCCAAGCGTTGTCGTACGGATTGCCTTTGGCTGAGTTTGAGATCCAAAACCCGTATTTCTTCAGCAGCTCGACGTATTCGCCGCACAGATATTGAACCCCGCGATCGGAATGATGAATGCAGCCAGGCTTGGGCTTCCTTCGTTCAATAGCCATTTGGAGTGCTGCCACCGCGAGATTCCCATCGATCCGCTTGGAGATGTGCCAGCCGATCACACGGCGAGAGTAGAGATCGAGGATGACCGCGAGATATACAAACCCATTTGCGATTCGGATATACGTCAAGTCCGCCGTCCACACCTCGTCGAGTCCCATCACGGTGCGGCCCGGTAGCAAGTTCGGAAACACCCGGTGAGAATGGTTTGAATCCGTCGTGCGGACGAACGCCCGTTTGATGCGGGCATGAAGATCGTATTTCTTCATAATACGTCGGAGTTTACGCTCTCCCACGCGAACTCCGCTCCGATGGAGGTATCTCATCATGGTGCGGTAGCCGCTCTTCGGATGCTCCGTTTGCACGAGTTCAACTCGGTCCCTGAGATCGGCGTCTTGCTTCTCCCGGTCTTCACGGGAAACCTTCGGTCGGTAATAGAACGTTGAGACGCTGAGCCCGATCACTTTTGCCGCCCTTTGAACCGAGCCAAGAGCTGCTTTGTTTCGATGAACCCACTCGAGCTTTTCGCGGACGGAGAGCTCAGATGGACTTTTTTTAAAAGGTCATTCTCCAGCACAAGCTGGGCGAGCTTCTTCTGGGTGGCTTCGAGTTCCTCTTCAAGCTCGCGGATCCTGCGGGCCTGATCCAGCGAGACGCCCTCAGTATCAGCGATCGTTTCGATCCGCGCGTTGCGCTCCCGTTCCGCAAGCTGAACTTTCCACCGATATATCTGGCCCCGCTCCAGTCCCTCGCGCTCGGCCAGGGCGTTCGTCGAAATCTCGCCCAGCAGGTACTCCTGGACGATCCGACGCTTGTATTCGAGTTCGTAGTGCTTCTTGGACTTTTTAGAACTGCTCATCTGGGCCTCTCTTTACCACAATCCGTCAGGATTGTTTGAAAGGCCGGTCGAGCTCCTATCCGATCAGCTCACGCTCTCCAGTCCACCGCCCGCAGTACAATGCAAGACGACGCGAATTGTTTATGTGACTTCAAGCCTCGATATCGCTTTCCAGAACAAGCGGAAGTTGGTCAACTCAGATGAGGCACAAGTTGTGCCTGCTGATCGTATTACGCTGCTGTATCGGAAGAAGTTTTCCCAAAAGGGGCTTACTCTCTTTGCCTTTACTCCGGGCACATCGTTCAATCTAACCAACACAGTGGGTAATGTGGAAGAGCGCTTGTACCTCGCGTGGCTTTGCAAGAGGATCTTCGGTCTAGGGGCAAGACAGCGTCGGCGCATATTTGCGCAGAGTGTACTACTCGAAAACTTCGTAGCTAGGTATCGGGCGCTGAGCCGCGATCCTGAACTTCGTCTGCCTCCGAGTGAAGTTTACTGCGCGCTCAAGAAAACATGGAGACAGTCACAACTCCCTACCGGCGAGCGGGTAGCAAATGCTATTCACCGCGCTGGGCTTACTAAGATGGAGTGTGCGCAGATCGTGAAGCGCCTAAGGAAGCAGCTCGCCGAAGCAGTGATGGAAAACCTAAGACCCGATCTCATTGTTCTGGATGAGTTTCAGCGATTTCGTGAGCTTATCGAAGCGGATGAGGGGGGCAACCTCAAACATCCTCTCGCGTCACGGCTGTTGCTTCCCCAGACCCCGACGCTTCTCCTGTCGGCGACACCATACGAAGCGTGGGAAACGAGTGAAACGAGCTTTAGGTTTGCGGGGGAGTACATCGGTCATCAAGATAGCCTAAAAGAGACATTTGCCTTCCTGTACGGCGATCGGCGAAAAGCCGATCGACTCGTGGCCGAGCTGGCTGATTATGGCAACAGGTTGCTTTCTCTCCGGGATGGCGAAGTCGAGAGTCTCATCGCGCTCAAGGCCGATATTGAGGCGAGGGTCAAAGAGGTCATGAGTCGAACTGAGAGGAACTACTTTGCAGATCGCAACGAGATCGAGCCGCATTTTCTGTCGGATGATGGCGCACTTCTGCCTTCCGTCAGTGAACTGCGCGAGTTCTTCTCAGTAGCGGAGCATGTCCACGGCCGAAAGGTGTTTCTTTCGTACTGGAAATCTGGAGGGTATCCGCTCAGTTATATGAGGGACTACGACGTCCTGCGCGCGGGATGGCGAAAGCTTCGGGGTTCAAAAGAGCTATTTACTAAGCTCAATGGCGCACCTCCCGAACACACAAAACTTAAATATGTTTTCAACGACGTACTCCGTGAACACGAAGCATGGAAATATCTCTGGGTTCCACCTGTCAGACCCTATTACAAAGGGGCAGGAATTTTTGCACCAACCGCGCTCGCAGCTAATCCAATCAAGAAGGGCTTGGTTTTTTCCTCATGGAAATTCGTCCCGCGGTTCGTGGCGGCAGAACTGTCCGCGTTTGGCCAGCGGGGACAAAAAAGGCGCAAGATAGTCCACCCCCTTAAAGCGACCACGGTGACTTGGGCGCGTTTCTATCTACCTTCACGGGAACTCGCGGAATGTGTACGCCATGTCGACTTTGCGGGAACCGCGTCCTACGACCATTTGCTCGCCCTAGCGAGGAAGAACATAACGCAACTCATTGAATCGCGCGGTGGAAAAGTTATCGGCCGAGGAAAGCCATCGCCAACATGGGACGTTCTGAAGACCCTGGAATTCGGCGACCGCTTAACGGAGTGGCACGAGGTGGTGCGTACCTACAAGCGGAAGCACAGCCGTTCCGGCGCGCGTGCTGGCGCTCCGTTCGCAAAAAAGGAAATAGCGCAACTGGGCGCTGATGTTACCCTTCTGCGAGATCTTTCGATCTCTCGACGGACAGTGAACGAGCTCGCTACAATTGCGCTCTCCTCCCCGAGCGTCAGCATCTGCCGTGCGCTAATGGAGCTGGTGGAGAACACTCCGATCCGTCACGACTGGATGGAGTTGGCGAGGCTTTGTGCCTATGAACTTCGTAATTACCTGAACCGTCCTTTAGTATTTCGAGCCATTACAAAGGCATGTCAGGGTTCGAAGCGTCGTGGCGGTTACGCCGACCGCGTCGCCCGTTATTTTGTGGAAGGCAATTTTCAGGCGGTTATCGATGAGTATGTTTTCTTGATCAACGTTGGAAAGGGCAGTAGAGCCTTTGTGGAGGCGACCCGGATCTTGCAGACAGTGTTTGCGCCAAGGCGCGGACGTGTCGTCGTTCCGGTCTTCGGAAAACGCAGGCCACGCCGTATTTCTACAGACGTTGTTGCGGCATTCGGTGAAGGGGCCGTCCAAGGAGATTCGAGAGAGGCAGTTCGCACGGCCTTCAACTCTCCGTTCTGGCCATTTCTTCTCGTGACGACTTCAGTAGGTCAAGAGGGCTTGGATTTCCACCTCTACTGCAAGGACATCTATCATTGGAATCTTCCGTCCAATCCTGTTGCGTTCGAACAACGTGAGGGACGCATCAATAGGTACAATAATTGTATGATTCGTTCCAATCTCGTTTCAACTCTGGGAAAGCTGGCGATCACTCCCGGGGAGTTCATCTGGGAGAAGTATTTCGCCGTCGGTGAACAGTGTGCGCACCGAAATGACCGGTACAGTCTCGGCCTATCTCCTCATTGGATTTTCACTCCGGCCGCGACGGGATGCGCCGAGCCTTTCCGCCGTCACGTCCTGGATCTGCCGTGCAGTGGCGATCGGGAAAGATACTTAGCTCTTATTCGCAGTCTCAACCTGTACCGACTGGCCCTCGGCCAGCCTGATCAGAAAGGATTTCTTGAGGAGCTAAAGCGCAATCCCGTCATTGCCAAGGTGGATCCAAGGGGGCTGATTCTAAATTTCTTTCCTCATCAGAAAGTTCATTCACGTCATCTGCTCGAAGCGGTGACGCAGGACTCTGCACGGGTCGAAGTCGTATTGAGAGACGCCCTCGCGTATCTGAAGGAGCTTGAGACTGCGGGGCCGAGAAAGACACTACGCGTTCAGGTGGAGCGAAATATTAGTTTAGTGCGGCGCGATCTTATGGCCAGGGTCCGCCGTCGAAAAACTTTACTCTCCGTGAAGGCGCGGACGGCATTGCGCGCACTTTTCTACTTCCTTAATCCCAGAGATACGGTTGACGATCGAAGTCCGGAAGTGGGGCTAAATGACGACCTCAAGATATTGAAGGCGTCCTAGAAGAAACGGCTTGATCGAGCCAATTTAGGAGGGGCAATGAGATCTCCGACACCAAAGTTGACTGCAATAGAAATTGAAAGATTCTTTGAACCTCTTATTGCGCAAGTAAGAGCTGAGCTGGAAAAATTGGAGCTGGCCATCGGGAAGCGCGCCATTTTGGCCGCAGTGGGGGATTCCGAATGATTCGAGATCTGGAAACTGAGATATTGAGGATAATCGATTCCGCTTCGCGTGAGTATATGCGAGAAGCGGTCCAGTGCTATTCGGCAGGCGCTTATCGAGCTGCCGTGGTTATTGCCTTCGGCGCAGCCATGGATTCTCTTCGATGCAAAGTGTCGGAACTTGCGGAGAGCGGCGGGGCTTCTGTCGGTCTGCGTGCTTTGAACTTGGCCGTAACAACTACCTTCAATGACCAAAAGCCGTTTGAAAAAGACCTAGTTGACGGCTGCAAAAAACTCGACATCCTCAGTCCCTCTGAGCATGCGAAAATCGAGACTCTGCTAAAGACTCGGCATCTCTGCGCTCACCCATCCGGTCACCCAGGTTCACCAGAGGAAGCACGAGATGTTATTACGACATTCATCGATCTTATTCTGGCGCGGCCTGCTCAGATGGGAATCTCGGCGGTGAATAGTCTTCTTGAAAGGCTCAAGACACCCACCTTTTTTCCAAGCAATGATCCCGTGCTGGTCACAAAGATAGTGACCGAAGAGGTAAATCGGATCTTTCCGAAAGCGTACGCTGCGATGTGCCAGCGATTAGTGGAGAAACTGGATGATGGAGGAATAAGTGGCGTTGAACGCGAAAACTGCCGCACTATTCTTGGCCAACTTCCAACAATGAACGCTGACCTTAGGAAACTGGTATGGAAGTATGTCGAAGTCCTAACCGAATCCCTTACCAACTATCATGAGGCGATTGCGTTCTACGTTAGAGATCCGGAAGGTCTTAAAGAGGCAGGCAGCCTTCATCGCATGCGAGCAATCGGTCTCATCAAGGTAAATATGAAAGATGGCAATTCGATGCTCGCACTCAATGGCTGGATCAAGCTAGGCATTCTTGAGACGGGAGAACAGGAAGACATTCTGGCTTTCATGAGAGCAAAAATCGGGCAGAATACGGCCGCAGAAGTCGCAACAACCATGGTTGCGACGGAATGGTCGCCACTGGGGAAGCTTTGCTTCGGTGAGCTTGTTACGCGGTCCGGAAGCACTACCTTCGATACGGCGAATGGCGCGATAAACGTAGTTCAGTCG
>Ga0163150_10004818_pt1 | contig 17764 bp, 7 predicted proteins | sample OliLakLV19P2IB_FD_148628 | JGI IMG/M metagenome (GOLD analysis project Ga0163150, IMG submission 148628) | Freshwater microbial mat bacterial communities from Lake Vanda, McMurdo Dry Valleys, Antarctica - Oligotrophic Lake LV.19.P2.IB | ecosystem: Environmental > Aquatic > Freshwater > Lake >...
TTCGCCATGATCGGACTCCCCCAGGTGTTGATTCCCTGGGGAAGGCCTACGGCGAACTAAAGGGGCCTCAAAATGGCTGCTTTTCATTCCGCCCCTCGTGGCGGCATTCGAGTGCCCGCTGACATTTGCGAAAGAGGATCGTCAAAGGCAAGCCGATTTCGATCAACACGGTTGCCAATCATCTTACCCACCTAAAGGCTGCGTTGAATTGGGCAAGTAGAAAACTGAAGCCATTCAAGGCACCGATGATTGATCGTCCGGTACGTGCCAAGAATCAGAAGATGATGAAGGGCAGGCCGATTACTGGCGAAGAGTTCGACAAGATGATTGCAGCCGTTCCCAAGGTTGTCGCTCAGAAAATCCCGAAAGAGAATACGGACCAGATCAATCGTGTCGTGGAATCGTGGCAACACTACCTCAAGGGCCTGTGGTGGTCTGGTCTCCGTCTGACCGAATCCCTTGAACTTTACTGGGACCGGGACCAAAAGCTGAAGCCCATCATGGCCGGAAAGAAATCGTTGATCATCATTCCGGGCAATCTAGAAAAGGGCAACGAGTCACGAGCCTGCCCGATGGCCCCAGAGTTCTTTGAGTTCTTAGATGAGACTCCAGAGGTCGAACGTCGTGGTCCGGTATTCCGTCCCCTAGGCGATGAAGGCGGTAGGGTCGGAACCTACTTTGCCGGTCACGTCATTTCGGACATCGGCAAAGTGGCTGGGGTTATCGTTGACCACTACCCCGACAACAAGCCAAAGAAGTACGCATCGGCACACGACCTACGCCGATCATTTGGGGAACGGTGGGCAAGGCATTTGATGCCTGCGAAGCTCCGAGAGTTGATGCGGCATACGTCCATTGATACGACCATGCGTTATTACGTCGGTCACAACGCAGAGGATACAGCTTGCGTGTTATGGGCCGTCAAAGATCGGACCGACCAATCGAATCCACAAAACCATCTACACGACACCAAAAATCCCACCCCCACCGATCGACGTAACCCATTACCACGAAACAAATAGGCCCGCCAGGACTCGAACCTGGGACCAAGGGATTATGAGTCCCCTGCTCTAACCAACTGAGCTACGGGCCCTTAGGTGGGCGATTGCCTGGCCAACCAGGGAATTGTTGGCATGCCCTGTGCCGTCGTTAGGCCGTGATGTACACCTAAATGTACACCCGAACGCCGCAACAATCCGCACACTCTTCAAATACGCCCAAGGCACTTTAACGTACCTGACGCTCGCGGACTGGCAAGCGTAACTGGACGCGTCTCGACTACTTACTTTCTCGGCCTGCCAACAGCCATCGGGCCACTTAGGGTGAAACACTACAGCCGAACCTCTGGTAGGGTACCACGGATCCGATGGGTCGAGTGCCGCACGAGAACCGATTGATCGGAACTAGGATTCGGAACGACTGAAAAGTAGCGTTGCTGACTTGTTCCTCCTCACCTTGCTCTCTCCCGCGGAGGACGAGGGGGCAGACGACGAAGTTGCTTTTCGTTCGCTCCATTCTATTTGGGCTTATGCCCAGGACCGGCCGCGACTGCGTTGGGCACGCAAGTCGCCTCGACCGCGCCCGTCCGCTCACTTTCACAATCCTCGGATTTTGAGCCGGGGAATTTCAGGCCGGTTGCCGCACTGATGGTTGGACGACCTTGGCACTGGCCGTTCCGCAACCGGCTGGGATAGGCCTTGTTCGCTAAATGCCACGGATCTTGTGAATCTCTCTCAGCGCATTTCAGTACTAGCTCTGGGGACTTCGGTCTGTGAGCTGACGTTGTGCAAAGCCGTTTTCGTCGCGGTGCGGCGGTTCCAGTTGCCGTATGGTAATTGACTGCTGCCAAGCACTTTGGAAGAAAGGAAACGACCCATGAAAAACGTCACCAGAAAAAAACTAGGGCGGCTGATGGCACTCTTGGCGGTTTGGGCTGCCTGCGAGTCGGCGGAATGGTCGCGCGCGCGGGCCGATATGCCGCTGGTCAGCAACTTTGCCGAGCCGCTTCGTGGCGCAACCCCGATTGGAAATAATCCGAATCCGGTCGATCCGCCCGAGGGTGCGGGGGAACCTTGGTATTGGGCCACGCAGTCGTTTCAGACAGATAACCAGCAGTACTTGCTGTCGTCTATCGAAGCCATGGTCGGCAACGCATCGACGACCCCGGCGCCAATTGTTGTTGCCGAACTACGCGCAGGCACTACCAGCACGATTGGAGCGCTGATCGCCACGTTTGCCGATCCTGGTCTGGCGGGCGCGCCCGCAGCGCGAGCATTCTTGCCCGACAGCGCGGTCACTCTCGATCCAAATACCGTCTATTGGTTTGTCCTGGGTTCACAGGCACCCGGAGACGGTACGTTCGCGTGGCAATATGCCGAAGGAAATGGCTTCGCGGGCCCTGGGGCATTCCATAACTTTGCCGATTCGATCGATTCGGGCGCGACTTGGTCGATGAGCTTCGACAACCCCTACTTCCTGCAAGTCAATGTCCAGCCGGTCGGCAGCATCGGGTGGAACGTCGATGCCCTGGGTGACTGGACGGACGCGGCGAACTGGAATCCCGCGCAAACGCCGAACGCGAACCTGGACACGGCTGTGTTCGGCAGCGTCATCACCGCGCCCCGGACCGTGGTGGTCGATGTGAGCGTAACCGTCAAGGGAGCTGTCTTCGACAACTCGAACACCTATGCAATCGCCGGGACGGGTAGCGTCAATCTCGAGGCCAACTCGGGCAATGCCGCGATCACGGTAGCGCAAGGCACGCACGAATTTCAGGCGCGTGTGAATCTTGCCAGCGATACCGATGTGGATGTCGCCGCCGGCGCTATGATCGAGTTCAACAATCGGCTCGACCTGGGCGGCAAAACGCTTACCAAAGATGGCGGTGGCTCGCTACAAATCAACCATGACTTGAACACCGGAGGAGGCTCGATCGTCGTGCTCGGCGGCTCCGTCGGCGGCGGCGGAGCAGTCGCCGGCGACTTGGCTAACACCAGTGGCACGGTTGCGCCCGGCAACAGCCCTGGCATTCTCACAGTCAACGGTGACTACTCGCAAGGCGCCGCCGGGGCGCTAGCCGTTCAACTTGCCGGCGATACCCTGGGCACAGGATACGACCAATTGAAGGTCCTGGGCGCCGCCACGCTCGACGGAACGCTGGCCGCGAGTTTGCTCGATGGCTTCGCGCCGTCGCTGGGCGATTCGTTCACCGTGCTCACCTTTGCGACGAAAACCGGCGACTTCAGCGACTTCACGGGATCGGACGTTGGCGGACATCTGGAGCTACGGCGCAGTTTCACGGCGACCGGTCTCGTACTGAAGGCTCGGCCGGCCATCGACGGCGACATCAATCTCGATGGCATCGTCAACATCTTCGACATCAATGCGGTGTCGTCGAATTGGAGTACAGTCGGCCCGCAGGGTGATGCTAACGGCGACGGCATCGTGAATATTTTCGACATCAATCTGGTCAGTTCCAACTGGGGCGCAATTGGCGGCGCAACGGCCGTGCCCGAGCCGAGCAGCTTGGCCCTGGCTGGCATCGCGGTGGCAGGCATGCTTGCCGTCGGCGGCGGTGCTAGAATCCATTGCGGGTAGGCACTCAAAGACGGCTGAGCGCTTTCCCGGGAAATTCCGCTAAAAGGATCGAACCATGCCAACGTCACGAAACCACGGCTGGCTGAGTCGCAAGTTCACCCGCACGCGGAAGATTAACAAGCGGAATGCGCTGCCTTTAGCTCGACTTGACTTCGAGACGCTGGAGTCGCGGCGGATGCTGGCGTCGCTGGTGCTCGGCGGGACGCAGGCGATCGTGCCGGGGGCGACAATCAACGTCAGCGCCGACAACACCGCCTTTCAGTCGGAGATGTCGGTGGTCATCAACCCGACCAACCCGCTGAACCTGGTCGGCTTCAGCCACCGCTTGATCCCTGGCGGAGCGACGGTGCTGGACGTGTACCGCAGCACCAACGGCGGCACGAATTGGACGACCACGCAGATCGACAACGCGGACGACTTCCAAGGCGGCGGGGTCCGGTACGACCCGGCGTTGATCTTTGACGCCAACGGTAGGCTATACATCGCCTACGGTTACCGCGGGCAGGCCATCGCGCCCGCCATACCCTCGCAGTTGATAGCCGCCACCAGCACCGACGGCGGCATCACCTTCGGTAATTACGTGGCGCTGGACACGCGCGCCGACATCGTCACCGCCAGCACGACCGACAACGATCTGCCCGGCGTGGACCGCTGGACGCTGGCTACCGGCCGCGACCCGGCTTCCGGGAACCAAGCGGTTTACGTCACCTATACGCAGAACGTGACCGAGGGCGCCGCGGGTACCGACCAGCGGATCGTCATCCGCGGGACGCGTGACGGCGGCGCGAACTGGGACGCGACGGCGACCATCAACGACGGCTCAATCGCCGGGACCGACGCCGGCAACCTCGGAACTTCGCCCATCGTCACGTTTGGGGGCGAGGTGTTCGTAACCTGGTGGGATGGAGGCACGTCGATCATCGCCGACCGCGACCGCGACGGGTTGTGGGCGACGGCGTTCAACTTCGGCACGGACCTTGTCGTCCGGAACAACGCAGGCCTGGTCAATATCGGCCCAACCGGACCCCCGGCGCAGCCCGAGCGCGGGCTCAAATTCGCGCCCAGTCTGGCCGTGAACCTGTTCAACCGCGACCTCTACATCACCTGCCACCAGCAGGTGACCGGCAATGACACGAACATCATCTTCGGCCGCAGCAGCGATTTCGGCGACACCTGGACCTGGTCGACGGTGGACTTCGGGACCGGCACCGAGTTCAACCCGTGGATCGCCTGGGACATCAACAGCGGCGCATTGGGCATCGCGTACTACACCACCGAGGGCGATCAGGCGACCGGCAACGACGACGTCCGCCCGCGAATGGCGGTGAGCTCCGACAACGGAAACAGTTGGGGCCTGGCGTTTCTCAGCGCGCAGATCTCAAACGAAGGCGTGAACGGTCCCGGCGGCGTGGGGTACGGCGGCGACTACCTCGAATACATCGGGTTCGCCTTCCGCGACGGGACCGCCCACTGTCTTTGGGCGTCGCGGCGAATCGGCGGCGGGTTGGGCGGGACGGACCTCGACGCCTTCACCACGCGCGTCAGCCTCGACAGCGCAACCAACGGCAACGTGCTTCGCATCGCCGGCATCGGCGGCCAGCCCGATGACAGCACTGTCATCCGGCGGGCGCCGCTGAACAACAACTTCGTCGAAGTGTTCGAGAATGGCGTGCGAACCTACACGGGACTGCTTGCGTCGATCGACTCGATCACGATCGAGACCGGCGGCGGCGTCCATGCGTTCAGCATCGAGAACCTGCCCGCGATTCCCGTCAACATGTTCGGCAGCTCCGGCGTGGACGTGATCACCTTCAGCGCGCTCAGCGGCGTGTCGGGCCTGACGTTCTTCGGCGGCGACGGCGCCGACATCATCACGCTGGGCACCGGCGCGTTCGACGCCAACACGATCAGCTCGCCCGTGACCATCTTCGGCGACGCGGGCGCCGACACGCTGGTCATGGGCTCCGGCAACGCCGACGCCGTCGCCGCCAACGTCACCTTCAACGGCGGCACGGGTGGGGGCAACAGCATCGTCTACGTCGACACCACCCCCACGTACGTCCTGCGCTACGACGTCTTCTCCAACAAGGTCAACCGCGACGGGATCAACGCCCCGTTCGACCTGTTCTATTCCAACGTCACCAACATCACCGCCCACCTCGGCGCCAGCGGCGATACGTTTGCCATCCGCAGCGGCGTCACCGCCGTCGTCCACGCCTTCGGCAACGGCGGCAACGACAACTTCATCGTCGGCGGCGGCAACCTCAACGGCTTCTTTCCCCAGGACCTCAACGGCGGTCCCGGCACCGACCAGATCACGTTCGACGATAGCCTCAACCCGGCCGGTAAGCTTTGGGACATCAATCAGGACTTTCACCCCAACGAAATCCTCTATGCCGGCCTGATCTCGCTGTTCACGACCGGCTTCGAATCGGTCGGCATCCTGGCTGGCTTGGGCATCGACAACATCACCTTCCACAACGACATCCGCCAGAACTACTCGGTCAACGGCGGCGCACTCAACGCCAACACCTTCCGCTGGAACGCCGCCAACAACTACTTCCGAAATCCCGATGGCCCCGACGCCATCTACGCCGTTGACCTCGTCCTCGGCCCCCAGTACGCCGGCAACCTCCTCCTCTTCGAAGACTTCTCCCGCCTGGAAACGGACTACTATCTCACCGACTCTCTTGCCCAGGGCTTCGACACCAACACCTCCCTCGACGGCTTCGAAGTCACCTATCACAATGCCGACTACCTCACCATCAACGGCAGCAACGAACGCAACACCTTCCAACTCGCCTCCGCCCACCCCGACACTTCTTACAGCTTCTTCGCCCGCGGCGGCAACGACCGCTTCGACCTCACGCTCGACACCGCTGTCGGCGGCCCATCCATCCGCACCGACGGCAACGATGGGTCAGACTCCCTCTTCATCACCGACGCAGCCTTCTCCGGCCCCGCCACTTACCTGCTCAACTCCGCCCTCACCCGTTCCTCCGCCGGTGGCTCACGCTACTTCTCCATTAACACCGTCGAATCCCTCACAGTCACCGGCACCGCCGCCGCCGACACATTTACGGTTAACTCCCTCTCGACAGCCCGCCCCCTCACCCTGAACGGCGCCGGCGGCGACGACACCTACAACGTCTTCGGTTCGGCCTTCGGCGCCTCGGCCCCCGTGTCCCTCACCCTCGCCGACTCCGCCGGCTTCGACACCTTCAACCTCAACGATCAAGACCTCACCAGCGTCAGCAACGCCGTCTACCAAGCCAACGCCGTGGGCGTTGTCCGCGTAGGCACCCAGATTCCGTACACCGGCATCGACATCACCAATATCAACTCTGGCGCTGGCGCCGATCTCCTCGAAGTCTTCACCCTCCCCGCCACCGCCGGACAACTCCGCTTCTTCGGCGGCGCCGGCAATGACGCACTCACCACCCCGACCTTGATTCTGAACAACATCGCCGGTCCCATCACCTTCGACGGCCAAGGCGGAACCAACAATGCCATCACCCTCAACGACAACCTCGACTCCACCGGCGACACCGTCCACCTGGACGGGTCCTCCCTCGGTGCCTACCCAGGTGATAGTCTGTTCGGCGCTGGCGGTTCGCTGTCCTTCTCTAACACCAACGGCCTGACGCTTACGCTGGGCAGCGGCGCCGACACGGTCTACGCGCAGCCCAACGTCTCGGCGACGGTCAGCATCAACGGCGCCGATCCCCCCATCGGGCCGGGCGTGCGCGACAGGCTGAATCTGGCGCTGGCCAATGCGGTGAACTACGTCGTTAACGGAACACCGGCCAGCGGCAACGTCACCAGCACCAACCTCAAGACGCTCACCTACAGCGGCTTCGAGTCCGGGGCGAGCATCGACGCCATTGCGCCCACGGTGAACATCGTCGACGTGACGCCCGACCCGCGGACCACCAGTGTCGCTTCGATCCTGATCGACTTCACTGAAGCCGTCACGGGTTTCAATCTGCTCGACTTGACGCTCACGCTCGGCGGCGGCGCGAACCTGCTGCCCGCATCGGCCACCTTGATCAGCGGCGACCAGATTCACTGGACCCTGGGAAATCTGGGCGGGCTGACCCTTACTTCGGGCGATTACCTGCTGACGTTGAACATGGTGGGTTCGGGAATTGCCGATCTGTTCGGCAACGCGATGCTGGTCGGCGCGTCGGACGCTTGGACCGCCAATATCCCTCCCTTGATGGGCGATGCGAATGGCGACAACATGGTCAATATCTTCGACGTCAACCTGGTCTCAGCCCACTGGGGCGAGATGGGACCGCTAGGTGACGTGAATCACGACAACATGGTCAATATCTTCGATATCAATTTGATCTCGGCCAACTGGGGCGAGGTCCCGGGTGGCGGTGGCGGAGGCGGCGCGGAATCGAGCTTGCGTGGCCAGCCGTCGGCAGCGCCCGAACCGACAGCGAGTGCCACGACCGCATCGCCGGTCGCCGACGATGCCAGCTCAACGTTACTTGATATGATCGCCTCGTCGAAGGACGACACGCTATATCCACCAAGGCAGGATGCCAATCGCCGCGTGGAATGGACGGCGCTAGGAAGGCATTTCGCAATGGCTGTTCCGACCGCGCCATCGGTCAGATTGTCTGACCTCTCGCGGGCGGCGCTCGATTCCGCGATTGCAACCACGACGCCCAGCACACGGCCGAATGCCTCAACGACATTGCCGAGGCCCGAATCGCACGGGTTGGGTCAGCGATTCCACGCGAATGCCCTCGCCAAAGCAACCGAAGCGAAAGCGACCGACGAACTTTTCGGCGACGACAACATCGAGTCGCTGTTGGATAGCTCGAGCGTCGACAATCGGGTGCGCACTCGCTGGAGCGGATTTGTGGCCTGATGCAAACGGCGAGATCCATACCGGCCCGCGCACTACCGATCGCCGTCAACCAGCGCCCTCGCCTCTGCGAGCAGTCGCTGTACGTACATCGGTTCGTACCACCCCCCCCAAACCGGATGGGTCGCGGTCAGATCGTCGAACTCTTGTCGGTTGGCCTCATCGATCCAGCGAGCTGCTTCGGCCAGGCACCGCCGAGCCTGTTGGGCGTGACCGAGTCGCTGGTGCGCTAAGGCCAAGACTCCCCAATCCCGGGCCCGCAGGGGGGTCAACTCGGATGCCTCGTGGTAGACACGAACCGCGTCGTCAAACTGCCCGGCACGGCAGTGCGCGGCGCCGAGCATGCGAATGCCGCCGACATACCACGTCGCGCCGAGCTTGGCCAGCGGGATCAATTGGGTCAAATCGTCGAGCGCATCGGGCTGCGCCACACAGGCGTCGACTACATCGTAAGCCACGCCAGGGTCCTGAGTGTTCGCGAACCGCGCGACCATGTCACGGCATACACGCCGATATTCAGCGACGTTTTCCGCCGCCGAGAACGCGAACGCCTGGAACCGCATCAGATCGGAGTCGTCGGGCGCCAACGCACTGGCGCTGGCAAACTCACTCGCCGCGCGGTCGAACTCTCGTTTATGGACCGCGTAGTAAGCTCGATTGCGGTACGACTCTTGTCGCACTTGCGGATCGTCGGGCGACAGTTTCAAGGCGATCGAATACTCGGCATCGGCTTTGACCAACTGCCGCAGCCCCGCGAACCCGCGCGCGCGCAACGTGTGCAAGCGTGGATCGTCGACAACCTCAACCCCCAACCGCTGCCGGGCTTCGCGATCGTAAAGCTGACATGCCAAGAAATCCCAGCAAGAGATCGGCCAATTGCCCGTGACATTCATCGTCGACACCCATGGACCTGATGTCTGTTGATACATTTGCTGCATCCAATCGTCCATCGTCCGCGACGATTGGTCCAAGGCACGCCGAGCATTGGCGTCGTGGCCCAGGGCATGGTGCGCGATCGCCAGAATGGGATAGTTCAGCGGCCTGGCCGGCCAAGGAGGCGTGGCCTCGATCGACTGCCCGCAGCGCTCGATGGCTTCCTCATACCTCCCCGCGCGGCAGAGCGCCACCGCCAGCACATACAAGAACGAGCCTTGCTTGGGATTGCTGGTCAGGACCGACTCAGCCAGCTTGACCGAGCCTTCATCGATTCCGCCGTCTCCGGGAACCAGCGCCAGCGTGCGGATCAAATCAGCGCTATTCTGCGCACTGTAACTCTTCCCAAAACGTCGCTGCATCTCCGCGCGGACGCGCCGATAACCGTCGATGTCGCCCACGTGTACGCGCAGCAATGCATGACTCCACCACCGGTAGGCAAGCGTCGGCCTTTGCAGCTCGAACGCCCGAGCCAGATCGTCGGCGGCAAGTTCCCACAAGCCAAGCCGCGCGTACAGCTGGTGCCCCCGCTCTTCCGAAGGCCGCGCGTCGTCGGGCCGCAGTTGCAGGGCCTTGGCAAAGGCGGCGTCCGCGTCGTCCCAATACTGACTGTTGACCCAAACCTGGCCCAAGTCCAATAGCGCATTGGCTTCCTTGAGACGCACCATTCCCTGACGAACCTCCTCGGCCGAGTCGTCGGCGGCCGTGCGCGCGATTCGCTCGTCCTGCCGCGCACGCTCGGCATCGCGCCACTTCCAGAGCACGCCACCCAAGCCAAGAAGGAACGCCAACAGCGCTAACGCAATCGAGTTCGCGATGGCCGGGTTGCGACGACACCACCGCCACGTTCGCTCCCAAATCCAGGTGCGACGCGCCTTGATCGGTTGATCCGCAAGGAAACGCCGCAGATCCTCGGCCATTTGTCCGGCCGATGCGAATCGCGCGGCAGGCGCCCGATCGATCGCTTTCAGCACGATCGTTTCCAGGTCCCGCGGGATGCGAGGATCGATCGTGCGCGGCCGCGGAGGGTCGCTCTGCATGACCTGCTGCATCAGCTGCGCACGTTCCGTGCAATCGAACGCCGGCCGCAACGTCAGCAGTTCGTACAACGTCGCCCCCAAACTGAACACGTCGCTCCGCGGATCGCTCTGGCCCGTGAACCTTTCCGGCGCCATGTAACGCAGCGTACCCACGATGTCGCCCGTGTACGTGAGCGCATCGCCTTCGGACTTCGCCAATCCAAAGTCCGTGATCCAAACGACGCCGCTGGTGTCTAAAAGCAGGTTCGAGGGTTTGATATCGCGATGAACGACCCCCCGACGATGGGCGTACTCCAGCGCTTCGGCGACTTGCACACCCATTTGCGCGACCGTCCGAAAATAGCGTCTGGGCCTGGCATTCGTTCCGCTCGACGAATTCGAACTCGGTTCGGCCGACACGCCCAATAGCGCGGCGCGGTCGTCCGCGTCGTTTTCGCCTGGCGGCAACTCGGGCGGCGAAGCGCCGAGTCGGGCTGCGCGCAAGACGCCTGAAGTGTCGGCTGCCGAACGACCGGTCTGGAGATCGGCCAGCACCGTGTCGAGTCCTTGGCCGCGGATGTACTGCATGGCGATAAACGACACGCCTTCGTCCTGATCGACCTCGAAGACGGGTACGATATTGGTATGGTGCAACCGCGCAATGGTCCGGGCCTCGCCGCGAAATCGCTCCAGGGATTTCTCATCGGCGGCCGCGTGCCGGGGAAGCACTTTGAGCGCGACGTGCCGGCCGAGCGACTCCTGCACCGCTTCGTAGACGACGCCCATCCCGCCGCGGCCAATCTCGCACAGAATTCGGTAATCGCCGATGCGGACCGGCGCGGCATGCCGTCGCCCGTCTGCGGAAAACAACAGCGAGTCGAGTGATTCGTCGGCCCCGGGTCCGAGCTGCTCGATCATCACCAGCGAAGGAAACAGCTCGCGGATGCGCGGCGCGAGCCCTTCGTGCGTGCGGCAGTACTCGCTGATCGACGGCCGCTCGCCCCGGCGAAGCCGTTCGACGAACTCCTCGGCCAGCACGCCCACCGGATCGGGCTTGAGACTTGCATCGCTCATAAGGAACGCCCGAGTTTCAGGCTTGCGACTCCGCTACGCCTGGCAGGGCGGCAAGAATGGGGCGAAATCGTTCCAAGGCGCGCACATAGCGATTGCACGCCGCCGTGGTCGAGATGTTCAGCACTTGCGCGGTTTCGCTATTCGACAGTTGCTCGAAGTGCCGCAGTGCGAGTATTTCGCGATCGATGGGGTCCATCGCGTCGAGCGCCGCGAGAAGATTCACTTTCATTTCCGCACGCGCCGCGGCCGTGCTCGGCGACGTCAGCCGCGCCAGCAGTTGCGCGGCCAGGACGGCCGATTTGGCTTCGGGCAAGCCGCCGCCAAACAGCGCAACCTCGCGTCGTGCGTCGCGAGCCTGGACTCCCAAATGATGGCGGTGCTGCATCTGCAGTTGCTGAGCCGCCAGGTATCGCAACCACACGAAGAACGTCACCGACGGGTTCTTCATATAGTCGTTCAGTCGCCGCGACGCTTCGGCGAACGTGTCCTGAATGACGTCCGAGGCATCGACTCTCGCTCGCACGCGACGATCCATGCGCAGGCGGACCATGTGGCGAAGTCGCGTCCGATATTGATCCAGCAATTCGCCCAAGGCCGGCTGATTTCCATCAGCAGCGCTTTGCAGAAGCTGCAGGAGGTCGTCCGACCCGTCGACCATGCGTTCTCCTCCGATAAGGTCCCCGCTGGCTACGGTCTTCCAACTGGCACGTTCACTAGCACGATGATTAGCATAGTCGACGACGACTGGCAAATTCCACTGCTAATTCCAAGAACCCCTAACGCGATCTTCCGTTGACGGCGCCTGTCCTGGTCACCGCAGGCGTCCAAGGCGTTAAGCAGGACGGGGCATTCTTGCTGTCATTCCCGCGCAGGCGGGAATCCAGTGAACCGCAAGACGGCCCCGCACCACAAGATCCACAACCGCCGCGCACAAGTCTTTCGTCAACGCGCTTCCCAAGTCCCTGGATTCCCACCTTCGCGGGAATGACGACCGAGTGTTGAAGTTAGGAGCCTACGTCTCGAGCCACCCCAAGAGCTGCTCCCGTGCGCCGTGCTCAATGACGCGGCACATGGCATTTTTCCAAGAATCCTGTGAACCAAACGATACCCCTCGGCATCTAAGAGTGTTAGATGCTGTCCGGCGATGGTTGCCAGAACGACGTTAGCAACGGGGCTTTGTAGGCAAGGGCGCTTGGCAATGGGGTTTTCTTCTGAGGGTTTAGGTTCTTCGATGTTGTTTTCACGCCCGAGTTCGATCCAAGAATGCGAGAGTGCGGGTTATTCCGCACTGCGAGCCGGCATTTCCCAAATAGCGAAGTTGCCGCTGGCGGGGAATAGGCCCTCTCAACCATTGCGCTTGTGACGCTCGGCCGTGCAGACGGACGACAGGCTTGGAAAAGCCCGGTGTCACAAGGACAGCGGGCTTTTTTGTTGCGCTCGGGACGCAGTGCGGCGGCAATGCTATGCGGCAGACGAAATGACATTGGGTCGGTAGCTGAGACGGTATAGCGCTTGGCTGAAAACCAGGAGACGAGGATTCGAGCGCCTCCCGACCCACTGCGCTGGCTGTGCGCGCTTGCGTGAATGCGGCCCGTTCGACTTCTGGCGAGGTCATCAGTCTTTCAAGCTGAGCAGGTCGGGTTCGAATCCCACACGGGTCAGTGAGAAGTAGGCGGTATGCGGTAGGCAGTAGGCCGTGGAGGGGCGGACGCATGCTTGGCAAAAACACTTCGGGATGAAGGGGAACGGCGCCCTGCGTGCGTCGGAAGCACGAGATAGTGGGTTCGACTCCCACCTTCCCGACCTTGAACGAGTGCAAGAGATCGAAACTGGTAGCCGAGGGCTGGTCGTCCAAACACGGCTGATATCCGCGTGGCGCTGAGTTCGATTCTCAGGGCTACCACTGTTGGCATTGAATACGGCGAAAACGGGGACTGGCTCCTTGCAGCAACGGCATTGCGGCTGAAGGGAGCGTCCGCAAGGTGCCTGTCCCCCTTTTTCGCGACCAGCATTGAATCGCCTGAATCAACAAGAGGAACGAGAGATGTCAACATTTACCCGGCTCAAACGCATACGCCTCGCCCAACACTCGGGGCCGTGGCGTAACGGCAGCGCTTCCGCCTTTTAAGCGGAATGGTAAGGGTTCGACTCCCTTCGGCCCCACTGGACACGACATGTCCTGCTGCAACGGCGACGCGTAGCTCAGTGGTGAGAGCCGGTCTCTTATAAGGATCAGGTCGAGGGTTCAACTCCCTCCGCGCCGATTTTGCGCGCGGAGGGAGGAGGAATGTGAACGGCCGAGTGAACAGACGGGATCAAAGTGCTAGTGGCAGCATGCCTGGCTCTTAACCAGGTCGGTGAGGGTTCGAGCCCCTCTGGTCCCATTAGTGGTGAGTGATGAGTGGTGAAGAGTGAGTGGTGATAGTGGGAACTGAAGTATTCCCACGTAGCTCATCAATTGCCCCGCATCCCTCGGCGATCTTTGACAATTTGGACGGCTCAACGCGCCCATGATGTAGCGGTAGCCTGCTGCCTTGCCATGGCGGAAGTGCGGGTTCAACTCCCGCTGGGCGCTTTTGACTTCAGGATGTAGGAAAGCCTCGCATCGGGCCGGGCACCATGTATTCATGGTCGCGGGGAGCTTGAAACCGCAGGTTCAAGTCCAGCCACCCTGAGTGAGTGATCGGATCAATCCGTCGAGTTCCAATCGTAACGAGAAGCTTCAAATATCGAACGACGTCATCGGTTGATTTGCATTCAACAATCCACAACCCACAGCAGAATGTAGAACCTGGCGGAAATTCATATCCGTCTGGTTCAACGAGGGTCGGCGCGCTAGTCACTCGAGTAGTGCCGTACTCAATGATTCGGTCCGCGACGGAAATTTGGTACTCACCACAATCCCGTCCATCGCACCACGCTGTCAGAAACACTCGACGATGCTGGCCTCCAGCCTCAATCGAGAACAGACCATCCCACTCGTGGCAATCAATGATCGGAAGTGTGTCGAATCCCGCAACTGGTAACTGAAGATTGGTCGAGTGATCGCAGATTAAGAGTTGTCCGAAGTCTTGCATAATTGTCAATTGTCTCGTGAAGATTTGATTTTCACAACCACTTTCTATTGCGGCGTCCTGTGTTGGCACAGGCAGGCGCCTGTTAAGCGCCCCTTCGCAGGTTCGATTCCTGCCGCCGCAGCTCGGGAACGGAAGGGCAAGCCAACCGGCGATGGCAACTGTTTCGAAAACAGGCGAGCCGGGCACCCGGCGGCCGGATTCTTCAGGGTGCCGGGTCGGCCTTGAGGGTTCGACTCCGGGCACCGACCGAAGGTTGGTCGGCTGGAGACGCGGGTCCAACTCCCGCAGAGTTCCTTAGCTAGACGATACATTCGGGGATCGGCTAACGGTAGGCCGCCTGGCTTTGAACCAGGTTATGGTGGTTCGAATCCATCTCCCCGAGCCTTTCCGCGCGATCTTGTGGCAAGCACGAACGCCATTCCGGGGTAGTTGCTGCTGGTAGTGACGCCTGGCCCTGAACCAGGAGGTCGTTGGTTCGATTCCAACTCCCGGAGCTTTGCACGACAACGAACGGAAGTCATCCGGCTGGATGAGGAGCCTGTCTTGAAAACAGGTGGCGGCCACGCGCCGCTTGTGGGTTCGAGTCCCACGGCTTCCGCCTAGCTACACACGCAGTTGATGGTCCCGTGGTCCAACGGCGACGACTCCTGGCTCGGGCACCGACCGCAGGGTTGGTCGCAGGAAACGATGGTTCGATTCCATCCGGGACGATTGAAGAGAACGATGAACTCGGAATGATGAACGATGACCGGCTACCGCATACCGTCGCTCGGCAACTTCGTTCATCCTTCATCGTTCCGAGATCATCGCTTGCTTCCGTCCTCGTGGAGCAGCCTGGAGAGCTCGCCACTCTGTCACAGTGGAGATCGCGGGTTCAAATCCCGCCGGGGACGCTGAAAGAAGGCGGAGGACGGAAGGCGGAAAGCGGACGGGGTTGAACGTCGCGGCGTGCAGGGTTTGTCTGTCCGCCCTCGGCTTTCCGCTTTCCGCCTTCGCCCGGCACGGTACGCAAACCGGCAAAGCGGCGAAGCTCAACCCTTCGTGACTGCGGGTTCGACTCCCGCCTGTGCCACTGGACGCAACAGATCTTCGGAGGACTTATCCGCAGATGGCGCAGATGTGCGCAGATGGCAGAAGTGAATCGATCTGCGATCATCTGCGTGATCTGCGGATCAACTCTGTGGTGTTTCGTTCGCGGAACTGAGATTGCAGGATCAAAACCCGTCGGCTGGGCATTGGCGAGCCCAAGTGGCTGTAAACCACCCGCCACAGGCTATGCAGGTTCAACTCCTGCCCGACGGACTTGGCTGGCTCGTTCGACTATCGGTACAGGACGGCGGCCCCGCAAGCCGCAAAGGCGAGTTCGACTCGGGCACCGTGGCGAAGCCGTGGACGGTGGGCCACTGATTGTTGAATGACCAAGTGATGGAACCGGTAGACATGCGACTCTCAGAAGGTCGTGCCGAATGGCGTGGGAGTTCGACTCTCCCCTTGGTCACTGTGGGCGGGGTTCGGGGCGAAGCTCGCCGCGCGTGGCAATAAGTCCCGAACCCCGCACCCCTAATCCGACGCAGGTGGGCCAGTGCTCAGCCGAGTCTCATAAGCTTGGACCGCCGGGTGCGACACCCGGACCTGCAACTCGGGCGCGCAAGGGGCAAGCGCGCAAGCCATGGCCGCAACACGCCTAGGCGAAGCCAACCAACGAAAGGGGTCGGCGAGTCGTTGTCGGAAACCGGTCCTGCGCTCGGCTGATTCGCGCCGGCGATAACGAGTCCCGACCCCTCGGCGTCCAGCAAAATCCTCGCAGTGCGAATGGAAAGTCAACGTTTTACTACGGATCAAGCACGGACGAAAAACACGATGCGCGGAAACCACAAAGGGCACGAAGAGCACAAAGTATGAGCACTCTTGCCGGCGTCTTTGTGTCCTTCGAGTGCTTTGTGGTTCTCTTCGTCTGCGTTGAATCCGCGTTTCATCCGTGGCCAATCACCGCGGAACTTCAGTGCCCCAACAGCCGGGTACGCAAATAGGCAAAGCGGCGAGGTCGAGAGCCTCGCGTTTGTGGGTTCGATTCCCACTCCGGCTACTAGATAGGGGTCTGGGTTCAGGAATCAGGAGTCAGGGGTTTTTGCGCAACGCATTTCCCCTGAATCCTGACCCCCGACCCCTGAACCCTTCTGATGGGCTGCTCGTCCAACGGCAAGACGCCTGGCTTGCAACCAGGAGATCGGGGTTCGACTCCCCGGCGGTCCAATAAACAACCAAGGGCTCATAGTCCAACGGGACGACGCCAGGCTGGCAGCTTGGAGATCTGGGTTCAATTCCCGGTGGGTCCACTTTGTAGTCACGCATCAAAGGTCTAGTCCAGCATCAACGGCAGATTGGCGATTGTGGCCGCATTGCAATGGATTGCCGTGTTGGAGTACTTCGTACGTGGCGTTGATCGTCTCGATGTAGACCTGAGTATGGCCATCGAATTCGACAACGTGAAACCAAGGCTGAGACAATGTGCTCGATGCGCGGATCTCCAGTTCTTCACCTGGCAGCAATGTAAAGTCCTCTGCCCACGGCTCCACCCAGACAACGTGCGGGCGCTTGTTCTGATTGGAGACACCAATCGTTGCCATGAAATCAGCCATGACCGAAGCATAACAATTTGCGATGTTGAAGCAACGAGATAAGACTCGGAAGGTAGCCGGATACGGTTGGCCGGGCCGCTTTGCTAAAGCGGTTCCCACTTTCTGGGATGAGGGTTCGAATCCCTTGCCTTCCGCTTAGTCGACGTCGCCAAGACCGCGGCTGTAGTATGCGCGGCGCTGAATCGCATCGTATGCGCAGCGGACACTGTGTTGCTTTTCCCAGGAAGCATCCAAACCAGTGGTGATAGCCCGCTCGGAGATTCCGTCGTCAGGATCGTCGGAACACGCGTAACCCCGTCTTATTCACCCTGCCGTTTTAAAAGCGTGAAAAACATCGCGTGATTCGCGGGGTTTCATGGAGTGTGAGTGGCATTCCACGGACCCCCAGGAGATCACGCGATGGGTGAAGCACGAGCGTGGCTATTTGAGCCGAGTTTTAACCGCGCCGTCAAGGTACAGGCCAGCGACGAGCGGATTACTTCGGACGCGGGCTTTTTGTTGCTGCGCGAGGCCGATCACCGCCTGGGGCTCACGGAGTGGCTC
>Ga0163150_10004820_pt1 | contig 17756 bp, 15 predicted proteins | sample OliLakLV19P2IB_FD_148628 | JGI IMG/M metagenome (GOLD analysis project Ga0163150, IMG submission 148628) | Freshwater microbial mat bacterial communities from Lake Vanda, McMurdo Dry Valleys, Antarctica - Oligotrophic Lake LV.19.P2.IB | ecosystem: Environmental > Aquatic > Freshwater > Lake >...
TATTGGTAACCAACCCAGGCATTTCTGGGTTGTGCGCCGGGGCAGGGTCGTGTTCCAGGACACCATCGGATACGGTCACAAAGAGTACCCGTGGACGATCCACGCAATGGTCGTGTACCCGACGGACCCGCAGACGATATTCTACACAGGTATCACCTCGCCTGTCAGCGGTGTGATTAATGTCATCTACGTTTCGACCGACGATGGAAGGCAGTGGCGACTGCTGAACATACCGCCACCTTCGGAGGGCATAGGATTCCAGATCGAAATCCGGTTCGATTTTTCTGATCCGTCAGTCTGGTATTTCGGTGTCAAGGGTGACGACCTCTTCCTGGGCGGCCGCAAGCAGGAGTGGTACAGTACGGCGGACTCGGGTCGCACGTACACACGCTTGCCGCGAATGGGACATCTCAATGGATTGCTGGGTGCTGGCTCGGTGGTCACATTCCAGTACAACAGCCTAACCAACAGCTCTGAAAATCCCGTCGTTACGCAGAGGGAAACAGGGCAATCCGACACGCTACCCTGGCTTCAGAACATAAAAACGTCGCTGTTTCCCGAAAACGATACGACCCGTGCCGTCGTGTATTCCGAAAGTGGCCTGGAAGACTTCGAATCGGCTCGATACCTGGGTTTTCATCCCGATCTGCCGGGCTTGTTCACCGTACTGCTCCGCGTCGATTCGCTCCAGGGATCGCAGGTAACGTCATGGCAAGGTATCGTGGCGACCTCGGACACAGGCAGGACATGGGTATGGGTTCTACGTCCGGTGCGTTACATGAGCCTCTCTGAGACCTCCATCGATCCGAAGAACGGCATCGTCTACCTCTCAATCAATGCAACCAACGACCCGACAGAGGACAACAGGACGTATATGCTGCTCAAGATTACGCCATGGGCAGTATCCGTCAAGGGCGAAAATCATGATCGGTCAACGGTCCGTGTATGGCCGAATCCGGCCAGTGACATCGTGCATGTTGACACAGGACCGCTGCCGGCGGACGCCTCGATAGACATTGTGGACATGTTCGGTCGGGGGGCCGGAACCGGTGTTGTCGTGCAGCCGCAATCGGCGAACGGCAGCATAACCATTGACGTGCGCAGCATACCAGCAGGAAGGTACTTCGTCCGCATAAACCAGCACGGGACCGTAGTGTCGGTGCCAATTGTTGTCATTCATTAGTTCATTATATCTGAAGGGATTATCATGCGACGCTTGTTGATGATGTTGTCTATCGCCCTTGTATGCACATGGCACGTCTCGGGTCAGCCCGTTCCGGTACTCAGCGGCACACTCAAAGCGGGTGGGGTCCATAGCCGGAATATGGAGTTAGTCGGAATGGTTCCATTCCGCCCCGGTTCGGGGGAGCAGTTCAACGTACATACGGTACCGTACATTTCCGGCGGGGTTAGCAAAAAGAAACAATTGCTGGTCACAGTGCACATCGAAGACCCGTTTCTCAACCGCATCAGAATTATCGATGTCACAAATCCGAGGCAACCCGACGGATCGTACATTACGATTACCGTTAGAAATCGCTCAAATTCAACCGACGGAGAGGACGGTGATCGCAAGGGAATCGGCGAGAGTATTGTCTACACGGACCAGCGCGAACCGCAAAGCGGCACCTTCAAAGGAGATGTCTTCCTGGTTGCGCGGACGTCTGCCGCTCTTAAGTGGGGCGGTGGTCTCAACGACAAGGCGCGCTTTATCATTATCAATCTCTCGAAGGCTGTCGCGTTGCGTGAGAGCGGGACAACGAGTCTGATAGAGATATAACAACGCACAAGAGCGCAACGTCAAGTACAATGGCACAAAACTGAATCCTGCCAATCGCGACATTTATCTTGGATACATTCATTCGGACGACAACATCCATGATTTGCATACGCTTGGATGCGACCAGAAAAGCGGAATCATGGTATTGGCAACCATCCAGCCTACTATGGTAGGTACGCCACAAGTTGCTCACGCGTATACTGATTTGTTTGACCTGAAGACGATCCAGACCAAGTGTACTCCAAATTCTAATACCTTATTGGTACTGGATCGATTGCAATCCGGTGGGAAGCCAATAGACTTGCCACTTACAGGAGCCAACGGACTTGCAGTCCTCTATCCTCATGAAATCGTACCACACTACCTAACCGACACAAAAGTGCGCCTCTTTATCGCGTCGTTTACTAGTGGTAATCCGAATGATCAAGCAGGCGGAGTCGCTATCGTGGATGTCGACTATTCTTCTCCAACGGCCTGTACTGTGTCAACACCCAGGTATTGGCCGTACGATGCCGATCGAGCAACACCAAACAAGCAAACGTCTGACAATACTGATTGGACGCATCGGCCAACACATACGGCAGCACCCTTCTTTCACACGAACGAATCGAATGTCTTTGTTCTTACTACCGACGAAATTGCAGGCACGAGGTACAATCTGCTGGAGCAGGACGTGCCCGCAAATGCAATCTCCAGTTCAGCGGGAAGGTGGACAGGTGGTATCAGTCCAATCAAATACGATGGCACCAACGAGGACGATAGACGCCTGGGTGGATTTGTGCGGGTCTGGGACACACAGACAACCTCTGGCGTTCTTGACATTATAGGTACAGGAACCTCCAACGGCCCGCTCAGCATGTATGATCCCATCGAATCTGTTGAACCCGAGAATCTATATTACGCCTCTCGGAAGGTTGTGCCTACAAGCTCCGTCACAATTGCGTGTACGACGTCAACGGCAGAGGAGGTGGGTCCGAATACTGTTCATCGTGTGCATACAATTTCGCCGTACAACACAAGTATGTATGGACGCAACGAAAACGATGTGTTCGTAAGTGCAAATGCAGCAGGATGTCGAGTCATCAATCTCGGAGCAACGGCTTCCAATGGTACAACGCTCGAGAAAGGATTTTTCGACTTTATACCAAGTCTCAACTATGACAAAGGCTCGGACTATTTCTATAAGCTTAATTCTGGCGCGGCACCGAGCCTTTGGCCATATCAGGTCCTAACGAACATCGGCATGTACGCAATGGGTGTATGGCATTCCGTGGCAGATTTTGGCACCGATCGCGTCGGAATCAACGGTACGAGTACGCTCCCTGAGGACGAAAAGTTCATCCACGTCATGGGATTTGGCGAGGGCAAGATCGTTGACTATCCCACGAAGCCTTACTATACACTCGACCCTCCAGATGTACAAACGGCCGGTGCGCGAAACTGGATCAGCGATGGCGGGTTTATGATGCTGAGATACTTCGATGGTAAACTAGGAGGGACCATAAGCGGATACACTGGCACAAATAGCTGGGGTGATCGCTCATATCGCACTGTCAATCTTCAAGGCGATTTCTCTGTAGATCGTGATGTAACAATTGCCACAGGGGCTTGTGTTAACCTCTTACCCGGACACAGCAACGATCCAGGTGTTTTCACGAGCACCTCACTTGCGTCTTCTTCTGGCCGAACTATCTATGTTGACGGCATACTAAATATTTCTGTTACAGAAGGCGATGCGCTTGGTACTGACATTGTCATCAATGTTCCAATCGTCGTACGCACGGGCGGGCAGCTGAATGTCTACAAGATTGCAAGTGGAAAAAAGGTCGTCTTCAAGAAGCCCGTCACGGTGAATTCAAATGGCTCCTGGACGATGCATGAATCGTCGAACGTCGAGTTGTTTGAGCCAGGCCATACTTCCAACGGAAAGTTCACGATTGCTGGTACCAGTTCGGGCCGCGTGACGTTCACAGGCCGACGCGCTGCCACGGGCGTCTCTGCGCAAGGGTCACTCGTAAAGGGTGTCGGCACGTACGCTAGTCCAACAGGCTATGATGCAGAGCAAACAACGAATTTTTCGATCAGGTACGCGGATTGTTCGAATGCTTACTTCGATATGACCAATATGCAGACTGCACCAAACGTGACCGAGCTCAAGAACTCGAAGTTCGAACGGACTGTGACGTTAAACATCAAACCATGGCTCGTTCGAGTTGATAAACATGGCGACTACCGAAGGTTCGCTCGCTTTTATTTCAGTGGTGCCGAATCCTGCTCGTGATGAGTGCCGACTCTCCTTTGATTCTAAGAAATCAGGTCCGGCAACGATCGAAATCGTCTCATCCGACGGTGCCGTGGTTAAACGATTCGCAACAACCTTCACACGCGGGATGAACGTTCTAACAGAGTCACTGGCATCGTACAGTGCTGGGCTCTACTTCGTACGATGCAATATGGACGGCATGTCCGTTGCATTGCCGGTGACCGTCAGTCCGTAACTAGTCATGTCGAGTGTCTAATTGGGACCGTACGACATTAGTACGGTCCCTTTTTTTTGACCGTTTCCTGCATGCTATCGTAAAACTTGGGAATACGTTTCCAGGTTAGAATGGTATAACCTGGACTTTAAAGCGCAACAGCAATCGCTGCCGCGTCCACACGCCGCGCACCTGCATCGAGCAATGCAAGAGCACAGGCATTCATCGTTGCACCGGTTGTTAAGACGTCGTCGACAATCAACACACGAGCTCCTCGCACATCGTTCATAGCCCCAAGCGATACCCCGCTTCGGGCCCCGAGCGAAGACCCGCTTCGGGCCCCTTTCGGAGCCCCTTGCCAGTTGTTGTCAATTTTGAAGGCATTGGCTACGTTAGCTAGTCTGTGCTGTGCATCGAGTGTGGTCTGCGTACCGGTGTAATGCGTGCGCATAAGCGGTTCGGTGTAAAGTACGTCGAGAGCACGTGCAACTCCACGTGCGATGAGAGCCGCCTGATTGTAGCCACGTTCGCGTAGTCGTGCGGCATGAATGGGAACGGGCACAACCATATCGTAACTAAGATTAGTAATGCTTGATGAATGAGTGTCCGATTCCAAACGGTCGCGCAGTGTTGCGCCGACTTCGTAGCCGAGTGCTGAGGCGAGGCGCGTACGCTGACCGTACTTGATGGCGTAGATGAGACGGTCGGCGTCGCTGTCGACCTGCACGGCATAGCGTGCAAACGCCGAGGTGAGCAAGAGGTCGTCGGCGCCGAAGTTGCGTTGGAGGAGGGCAAGGACTTCAACTTCACGCGGACCCGGTGGTAAGGCGTCGGTGATTGCATCGCTAACGCCCGGTAAGCGCGTCGGCGCTGCGCCGATGTACTCGCCCGTAATGAGGCAGTGACGCGGGAACACCACGTCGTCGAATGCAGCGCATAACGTACGTACGCCATGCACCACCGATGTGCATAGGTGCGAAACCATTGTGTTACCGCGCTTCGTTTACGAATTGCAATCGATCAACAATTTCCTTCGGCAGTTGCGGCGCATGTATGCGTGGGAGCAGGAACGAGCTGAGTGACGTCAGGTCGTCGAACACCCGCTGCTTGATGGTGGCCGTCAGGTAGTCGTGTCCGCTCGAGCCGCCTGTGCCAACGCGCATGCCGATCATGCGGCTAACCATCATGACGTGACGGAAGCGCCATAGCGAGACGAACTTGTCGAGCTCGATGATGGCATCGAGAAATCGGTAAGGGGTCTGCAGAAGGGGCTCGCTTCTGTACGTCGCAATGAAGAGTGTTGCGAGTGTGGCGCGTTGTGACAGCCGACGTGCCCCTTTTTCGATTAGGTCGCTGTAGGTGGTTTCGTCGAACAAGGCAAGAAAGCCCCTTTCACTTGCATCGATTTGTGCGAGTGCTTCTGCGGGGTCGCGATGTTCTACTTCGGCAAGTGCGCGGATGTCGGTGCGGTCGCGCTCGAACATGTTTTTTACAGCAACCTGATAGGCTTCCCAGAAGGTGAAGTCGCCGTGTTGCATGAAGGGTAGGTTTTCGAGCCAACGTTCGACGACGTCGAAGAGGGTCGGACCCGACGTGGCAGTTTCGAGGTCGCGCTTGTGGGTGTCTGTTAAGCTTTCGGTGTACGACTTCATTACGCGTCGCTGGTCTTTAAGACCGAGCGTGCGTTCGAGTGTTCGCCATTGCAACGACTGAAAGCCGCTGGCAGGGTTCAGAAAATGACGGAAGTCCATGAACTCGCCGGGCGACATTGTTTCGATGATGGTGAACTGCGCGGCGAGATGCTCCATGATGCGATTCACGCGTTGAAGGCGCGACAGACACAATGCAATTTCACTTTCGTGCACATACTCGCTATTGAGTTTTGCAATAATCGACCCTACTTCGAACAACACCTGCTTAAACCACAGCTCGAACGTCTGGTGGGTGATGATAAACAGCATCTCGTCGTGTGCAGGTGCACCATGTTTGTCGCTCTCGGGGTGTTGAGCACCAAGTACAGCATCGAGGGCGAGATAGTCGGCGTAGTAGAGCATAGTTGCAAAGTTTAGTAGCGTTCATTGAACGCTCATGAGGTGAACGTTCGTGTTTAATAAACGTCTGAGCGACGAAATACCGCAGTCTGGGCAATGCGGTCGTGTAGAGCGAGACGTGACTGACTTGCGGCCATGAAACATCCGACAAAAATGATTAGACCGATAAACGTTCCGATGAGGTCGAGGAAGGCAAGAGCAGGCAAAAGTGCAAGTACTTGCAGGTAAGCAGATGCATCGCGAACAGCCCATCTGCGAACCCAGAGGCTTATCGAACCACGACTTCCGTCTGCATGTGCAACAATAAGGCCCAACATCATTTTTCCGGGAGATGCACCGAACATGGCACTGATAAGCGAGTAGCCAAACGTAATCAACACAAGGGCATAGGTGTACACTGCAATGATAGAAGCATACATCGAGGCATCGTCTGCCGGAATACCCATGAGACGGTACATGTTTTCGACGTCAGACGACGACTCGGGATTCACCATTGGAACCGTTATACCACTCTTAACGAGAAAAACGGTAGCGACGCCTGATATGATTAGAAGAAGTACGACGTCGACAATCCACGCCAGAAATCGCATTCCAAAGCCAACACGGAGTTGCTCAGGAGGTATTTGAACCGAACCGTATGGATTGTATTGAATGTTATCCTGTTGCACGCTTCGCTCCATTGGGTTGAATTTGTTCGAGAATCGTAACTGCTACATCGTACTTTTTGAAAGGCGGCATGAGATACACGCCGTTAATGCGATCTGTGACCTGACGCAATAAGTGTACTGCGATGTCGATGCCGATGTTCGAGGCTTGCTTTGCATCGGAGCCCGCTTCGCGCATGCGACTGCGCACCCAATCGGGGATGGTCATGCCTGGCACTTCGTAATGAAGAAACTCGGCGTGACGAATACTGCGAAGAGGTATAACGCCAAGCATGACACCTATATCGATGTGTTTGATTTTCTCTAGGAAAACCTGAAACACATCTGCATCGAACACGGGCTGAGAAAACGCAACATGTGCACCTTCTGATGCTTTTGCAGCGAGCCTGTCTATCTCGCGTTCGATGTCGTCGGCGGCAGGGTTTACTGCACATGCAATGCAGAATGACGTTGGGTCGCCCAACGGGTTACCCATGAGATCTTGACCCTGATTCATGCGTCCTAATGCACGCACAAGTCCGACCGAGTCTACATCGTACACACTCGTAGCGCCAGGGAAGTCACCGATGTGTGTAGGGTCGCCTGTCACCGCCAGAATATTTCTCACACCCATTGCATGTGCACCAAGTATTTCGCTCTGCAAACCAACCATGTTGCGGTCTCTGCATGCAAGGTGTGTAATGCATTCTGTACCCATCTGGGTTTGGATGAGCTGCGAGATGGCAATCGGGCTCATCCGTAAGCGTGCACGAGCACCATCGCTGATGTTAACTGCATCGACGCCATGAGTTTTTAAGAAGGCAGCCCCCTCCAAGACACTCGACATGTCGAGTCCGCGCGGCACGTCGAGCTCGACGGTCGACACAAAGCCGGCGTTCAGTTTTGCATGAAACGAAGTTGGCTCTTGGCGCGGCGCGTGGTTAACGGCAACGTGCGAATGATCGCTGATAACAATAGGGGACGAGCCAATGGTGAGTCCGCGCACTGCATCTGCAATTGCACGTAAATGCTCGACCGTTGCACCACCATCGGCACCAATGATTGCAGCGCCATGTTGCACAAGACGGACTGCGGCTTGCGCCACGTACGACGGCTCTGCATTGTACACGGAGAGTCCGTCTACAATTGTCGGTATACCCACGTCAGGCAAGGCAGCAAGGGGCACCGGGCTAACACGCAGCGACTGAATAATGCCAAGCATCCGTTGAGGTCCGACCGTGCCATTCGAGCCCAGCGCTTGGAGTCCGTGACGTGTGAGTCTGTGAGCAACGTTGGTCGGGTACGGACTCGCCAGTACGCTACCGTCTTCGGGGAATGACTTTAGTGCAACGAGAGGAATGTCTGCGCTTAGTTCTCGAACGATGTCGATTGCAATTTCGAGCTCGTCGAGATCGATAAACGATTTTAGTATAATCACATCGGGTCCGGCCGCCAAGAGCGCCCCAATCTGCTCTGCAAACGCAGCGCGCATGTCGTCGGCAACGAGCGGTCCGAGCGGACGCAGTCTGCGTCCCGTCGGCCCGGCCACAGCCGCCACCGGTATCGTACCATTCGCCGCAGCCCGAGCAATCCACACACCCTTGCGATTAATCTCCTGCACACGTGCAGCGAGCATCGACGACTCGAGTGCATATCGGTTTGCGTTTATCGTGTTGCTTTGCAGCAGTGTTGCACCAGCATCAACAAAATCGTTGTAGATGCGCTCGACAATAGCGGGTGAGGAAAGATTGTACCTGTCGGCGGGACGTTCACTGAAGCCACGTTTTCCCAGCTCGATAGACATCGAGCCGTCGGCAATGATGATTTCTTTTCCAATGCGCTCAGTGAACAGCACACCACCAGGAGTTAGCGTCGGCGCTGACTTCGTCATCTCGACTCCCGCGCAGTCTGGCGCTCATCCTTCGCCGATGGTAGATGCTCTTCTACAAGCAATGACTCTAATGCCAATGGCGACCGCGGTTGCCACACCATGTACACACACATGGCAAGCATGCCAAGGTTCTTGAAAATCTTACCCCAGCCAACCTCTTCCTTATTGCCTTCGCCAAAACAGCCGCAATCGATATTCAGTCCGTTTGCCATTGCCCATCCAATTGCTGCGATAAACATTACAAGCAACACGCCACTCACAACTGCAGAAGAGCGAACGCGTAGGCCAAGCACAAGGCAGACCCCTACCAAGGCCTCGAGCCATGGCATCACAAGGGCGAATGCATTAATGCTCCAGTCGGGCATCATCTGGTAATGGACAATAGAAACCGAAAAGGCATACGGCTCGGCAATCTTCGGCACGGCAGCAAACAAAAAGTAGCCGCCGAGAAAAACTCTCAGCAGTAGCGTCAACCATTGAAGGGGTGTATTCATGCGACCTGCAAGTTACGTCTGAAGAATATTGTAACGATGGTATTGACGGGGGCTAGGAAAGGGGCTATCTTCGGGGGTCACAAATTTTGATTCTTCATCAAAGGAGTCGACCATGGATTATTCTACTACGGATGGGGCTGCGAGTGCGGGATTACTGGCGATGATAATAGGGTTTGGTGCAATCTTCCTTTTCTTCGGATTACTGGCGTACCTCTTCTACGGGTACTGTATTGGCAGGATCTTCCAGAAAGCTGGCAAACCGTTGTGGGCAGGCTTCATTCCCATTTACAATTGGGTGGTATTGATTGAGATCATCGGCAAGCCAATGTGGTGGGTTGCAGTTGTTCTGGCAGCTTTTATAGTTGGACCGATGATTCCGATTATTGGGATTTTCATTCCATGGGCCATGATGGTTTTCCTTGGCATCGAACTCGCTAAGGTATTTGGCAAAGACACTGTATTCGGTGTGTTGACTGGTCTGTTTTGGTTCGTCATGATTCCAGTTCTTGCGTTTGGCGACGCACAGTATCAGGGCGCACAACCAGCAAGCGATCAAATGTTCTCGTCATAAGACGTTGTAGAATTTTTGTTGTAACGCTCCCTCTGGGAGCGTTTTTTTTCCGAATTATTGAGGAAGCAGTATGCCTGAATTTGGAGGAACCGAACTCGCCATCGTATTTGGTTTAATTATTATTCCGTCGATCGTGTTTGGTCTGTTTTATGGCTATTGCACCGGACGAGTTTTTAAGAAAGCTGGACGTGAGCTCTGGGAGGGTTTTGTACCCTTTTACAACTGGTACGTCTGGATTGTAATTGTCGGACGTCCGACGTGGTGGACGGTACTGCTATTCATACCAGGCGTAAACGCCGTCATTCAGATCTTCCTTGCCATCGACATGGCGCGAAGCTTCGGCAAGGACGAAGTATTCGGCGTACTTCTCTTGTGGCTACTTGCCTTCATTGGCGTACCGATTCTTGCATTTGGTAACGACAAGTATATAGGACCGTCGGTACAACAACCGAATTCGCTAGTGCAGTCTTAAAGTGCACCAACACGATATCGCAATACTCATCTACGATAGTCCACTGCGATTGTCAGCTGCGAAATTCAACTGCGTTTATAAAGGCCGGAGCAATCCGGCCTTTTCATTAGTCGCCCAATGTGCGCAAGTGAGCACATGTAAATTATCAGGTTGTAATCCATGACCATATAATCAAAAAGATTACAATCGAGCTGAGCGCAATGCCTACGTAGGCAAGCATGCGTCCACCGCGTACATCACGTCGGACGTTCGGGGCTGCCGCAGAGAGGTCGATGTGTTTTGCGAGGCGTAACACGTAGAGTCCGCTGAGCAGTCCGGGCAATCCCCAAACTGCCGACAGAACAATTGAAGCGTACGCCAGCCAGACAATGCGCGTGTGGATTTTCATCCGTTCGACGGATCGAGGGCGCGAGAGATTTGCAACGCTAGGTCTTCATAATGCGCCCTGGTCACGGCGTCAGCCGTGTTGGCCCCTTTAAGGCGCTTTAGGAGCGACGATAACTGGGCGCGGGAGATGGCACGGACGTCGGAGGAGTAGACTGACGGACCTCGCATCATCATTGCAAATGGATTGTCTGATGAAGAGGCAGACGGCGGCGTGGTTTTATCGATGAGGTTCTGAACAAATGCGCGCTGAAGGTTGCGACGGTAGAAGTCGACAGGTGACTTAGCTGTGACTTCAGAGAAGATGCTCTTTTCGACATCAGTAAGAAGTTCTGGTGCAGTGTACGAAGTCGCTATAAAGCGCGTTTGCTGATCGATGAGGCGCAAGAGTTTGTCGTTGCTCATCACGTTACGCATGACGCTTGTTTGTGCGTCGGCGACTCGTTGTACCGAACCACTGACGGACAGCACAGAAACTAAACGCTCGTCGAGAAGCCACGTTGGTGTTGTGAAGACGTTCTGCGAGAGGAAATCGACAGCAAGTTTCTGACGTTCTTTCGAAACTGGTACGTATTGGGGTCCGGCTACTCCAAACACCTTACGTTCTATGACAACACCACCTGGAATGTTGGCAACGTGATGCATCTCGCGCTGGTACTGACCAATGATGTCGTCGTACACGTCGGCAAGGCGCCAGTACTGCTCTCCATCTTTTGCAACAGCGTCGTAGGCGTAACCCATTGCACGACGAAGATTCGCAATGCCAAGCGCCGAGGATTTAATTGCGTCGTCGCCGAGGTCTTCCATCTGAGATGTGGGGTCGATTGTTTGCCACTGCTGCGATCCGAAGCGCAGCATGGGGTCTCGCTCTGACGCTCTTGCCCATGCGTGCAGCGTGTCGCGTTCTTCGTCGGGTGTTTTTGCGCCGATGATTGGACGGTAGCCCCAACGTGTTGCGTGCAAGTCGTACGGACCAATACGAGGAAGGAAGTGGGTTACACCATCGCCTGGTTGCGCCACGTAGTTAGCGCGGGCATAATCCATGATGGAAGGTGTTGTGCCAAACTTCGACGTAAATGTCGGCGAACGTAGCGAATCGACGGGGACACTGCTCGATGCTTTCATGTTGTGTGGAAAGCCAAGTGTGTGTCCGACTTCATGCGCAGCGACATACGCCACAAATTCTCCGAGCAGGTCTTCGGGAATCGGAAGTTTGTGCGAACGAGGATCGGCAACTGCTTGCGAGAAGTACCAACCAGTAAGCGTTTTTATAATGTTGTGAAACCAACCGATGTCACTCTCAAGGATTTCACCAGTGCGTGGGTCGTGGATGTTGGGTCCGTACGCGTTTTCTACCGGCGACGGATAGTAACGAATTACACTATATCGCGCATCCTCTGGAGACCAGTCTGGGTCTTCTTGAGGTGTAGGCGGATCGATGCATCGAATGGCATTCTTAAAGCCCGCTGCTTCGAAAGCAACGTTCCAGTACTCGACGCCTTGCTTCAGCCATTTTCTGTACTGCACAGGTGTTGCGGGGTCGATGTACCACGTGATGGGCTTGATAGGGTCGACAAGTTCACCACGCATGAATGCAGCAGTGTCGGTTGGTTCGAGGCGCCAGCGGAGGATGTACTGACGTCCGACAGCTTCGGGTTCTGTACGTCCGTAGTCGGTCTGATAGAGCGAGAAGAATCCTACTCGAGGGTCTGCAAGGCGCGGCATCATTGGCTTTTCGGGCAGACGCACCATAGAGTGGTGCATCGTAAAGCTCATCGTACGTGCTGACGGATTCTGTGGAGCGTTGTCGGCAGAGTACGTGATGACGTTTTCGATTTCGACGTTTGTCGGAAAGCTCTTTACGAATTCGATATAGGAACGGTCTTTATCGAGTCCGCCCATCTTGTATTGCTGCCTCGCATCACGTCCGGGTGTAAAGATGCTAACATCGGTTACAAAGATGTCTGTAATATCTATTACAATCGTCGACGAATCTTGGTTAAACGCCTGAATACTAAACGCGCGAATAATTTCTTCGAAGTTCGACGCCTTCACAGCACGTGAAATAGGAAGCGTGTCGGATGCAACGTTTTCGAACGACACCGTGCGCAGAAGCACCTTGTCGAACTTGCGTTCCCACCGCACAACGTACGTGTTGTTTTCTTCGCCGCCATATCCCATCTGCGGTGTTTTGGCTATGCGCGACACAAGTAGAAAATCTGTGTTAAGGGTCTTGACAGGGATCTCGAAGAAGACTTTTTCTTCGAGGCGGTGCACGATAAAAAGTCCAGAGTCGGTTACGGCCTCCTTCGTAATTACCTTCTCATACGCCTTGATTTTTTTGGCCGACGCATCGGATTGCGGAGCCGATGAGGCCCCTTGTTGCGAAGAGTTTAGGCTGGCACAGCCCCCTACAAGCCCCATGACAAGTACAACACTTGCACACAGGAGGATGGTTCGATTTGTTGCGCACAGGAGAAGGGTTCGAGTCGTTGCACACAGGTGGAGGGTTCGTTCTGTAGCAGGCATAAGGAATGTTCGTTTTGTCATAGCCTCAATAATCGGGAATCGTGTCAAGAATAAATAGAGCAATCTTTTGTCGTGCAGGCCAACGCTAGGTAGAGACGAATCACAAGAGGTATCTTTGAGATGTGCGACCTAAAAGCGGACTTTGCGTTGGACTTGATGTCGACCTTGAACGGTTGCCGCGTGCTTTTCGTGGTGGTCCCCATGCGTTTCAGGGTAGAGATCGGACTCTTCCGGACAATGCTCTTGCATTTGTACACAGCTTGCCCACAACTCATCAGACGTCGTCTATATGCGACACAATTGTCGGTTTTAACGCAGCAATTGTGCGCGCAACGCAGCATGTAGCGAGTTGTTACAAAATCAATCTTGCTTTCTACGAGAAATACGGACGTGAAGGCATCGACGCACTGTATGCTACGCGTGAGCTGATAGGTGACTCTTACGTTGTTGCGGATGCAAAACGTGGCGACATTGGCAACACTTCGTCCGCATACGCTTCGGCCATCTTCGATGACCTGAAGGCCGATGCGATAACGGTGTCGCCGTACATGGGACGTGATTCGGTCGAGCCTTTTCTGGCGTATGCCGACCGCATGGTGTATGTGCTTGCGCTGACATCGAACCCGGGCTCGGCCGACTTTCAGAGGCTTGTGGTTGAGGGACGTCCGTTGTACGAGCACGTCATCGACAAAGCACTTTCATGGGACCGAGCAGGTGACATCGGTTTTGTTGTAGGGGGCACACATCCGCGTGAGCTTGCTGACATCCGTTCGAACTATTCCGATGCGGCCTTTCTTATCCCCGGTCTCGGCTCGCAAGGGGCTGGCGAAGACGCCATGGTCCAGGCAAACGCTGGAGGTCCGGCCGTCTTCAACGTCTCGCGCGCACTGCTCTACCTCACCGACGCCGACGACTTCGAGCAGCACGTTCGAGCAGAGGCCGAGCGCCTCGCGGCGAAACTGGCGTAGGCCATATTCCAAACGACTTACGACGCTCATTCCGGGAATCATTATCTCCCGGAATGGATGTTGGAATGGATGTTTTTGTCGCCGCGGGTCTTAGGAAATAATCGGCTCCTCCGTCACAAACGTTCGACCTCTTAGCATGTGTATTGTGGAGGCCCACCATGCAAGAAATTCTTAATGAGCGAGCGTATCAGCGGCGGGTGCATGCAATGCTGTCGGACCCAGCAACGACGTGGACATGCACCAATGGCGACGTCATTCAGATCGTTGCTGCGGGGCTGATAAACGTCCACGACGGACCCGATTTCCGCGACATGTGTGTGCTGCACAAAGGCATCATTCACGTCGGCAATGGAGAATTTCATGTGCGTGCGTCTGACTACGGCGCACACGACCATGCAATCGACATGCGCTATGCTTCGCTCTTGCTGCATATTGTGTTCACGAACGACGCTCCACCCGTAGACGATGCCAGATGGACGTTATGTATACCAGTGCCTTCGAAGCCCGCTCTGGCAAAAAATGTCTCTGCTTCAACAGACCCCTCTGAAAGCCCCTTGCCAGAATTACAGCACCATGCGTTGCTGCGGCTTTTGCGCAACACTGCCGAAGCGCAGCAGCACATGAGGCGCATTGGTGTACGCGGCGCGACAATAGCAATGGCGACAGCATGGTTAGACCGGTTGAGCAGAAAACGTCACCGTCCGATGCATGCAGAGGTGCTTGTGGGCTTGCGCGATGGAGTTGCAACGTCGCCCATCGGACTACTAGCAGAGGACTTTTCGATGTGCCATGCCGACGACGTACTTGGCGCAATCAATGCCGCGGAACATCGAAGCATCGCTCGGGAAGGGGCTGCGATGCGCAGGGAGCTCTTTGTGAATGCTGTGTTGCCCGTCTGTTGTGCACTGGCTCGTGACGATCAGCGTATCCCGCTGCTGCACTGGTATTGGTCGGCGCGGTCTGTGCATCCGTATGGACATCTTCGTAGGCGATTTCCGGACCTAGCGCAGCTGTATGTCTGGCAACAACAGGCCATGCTTGAGTATCTGCGTCACCACGGCACGCGTACGACGGTATGTGCAGATATCATCCACTCGTACGGACTCGAGCACACACTTCGCTTCCTGCGGCTTGTCGAGGAGTAGCGGCTTGTCGAGGAGTAGCGGTGGTTGAGGACTGGCGGTGGTCGATGAGTAGAGTGTCCGGTGTGTGGCCCGTATCTTTGCGGCTTGCATGCACCAAGGAGTCCACGTGTCGCGTACCGTACTTGTAACCGGAGCCAACGGTGAAATTGGCCACACCCTATTAGAAACTTTTTCAACGCAGGATGATGTGCGCGTACTTGCGCTCGACCTCGCACCATTACACGACGAGCTGCAACCGCATGCTGCCATTGTTGTGCAGGGCGATATATCCGACCCGGAGATCGTTGCTCGTCTACAAAAGGAAGACATAGACGAGGTGTATCATCTTGCTGCATTGCTTTCGACTAGTGCAGAGAAATTTCCTGAAAAAGCTCATCATGTAAATGTGAATGGCACACTAGGACTTCTTTCGATGGCACGTGCGATAGGGGAACGTCGTGGACGCACTGTTACATTTATGTTTCCGAGTACGATTGCGGTGTACGGACTTCCTTCGATCGAAAAAAAGAACCGTGCGGGGATGTTACGCGAGGACGAATTCCTGACGCCACATACGATGTACGGTATTAACAAACTTTACTGTGAGCGCCTTGGTGAATACTTCGCAACGCGTTACGGACAAATCACAGAAGAAGGTCCGGACCGTTGGGTTGACTTCCGTGCACTGCGTTTCCCAGGATTAATAAGCGCGTTCACAGTCCCAACTGGCGGCACAAGCGACTACGTACCAGAGATGATACATGCGGCTGCCCAAGGCAAGCCGTATGAGTGCTTTGTACGTCCGGACACCCGCATTCCGTTTATGGCAATGCCCGACGCTGTACATGCACTACTTATGCTTGCTGCTGCTCCAGAGACAGTACTAACCCAGCGCGTGTACAACATTGGTGCGTTTGCACCATCGGCCGAAGACGTTGCTGTGCGTGTGCAGGCTGCGTTCCCTGGTGCTGACATTTCATACGAGCCGAACACAAAACGTCAGGCCATTGTTGACTCGTGGTGCGCTGACGTGAACGACAATGCAGCTCGTAAGGACTGGGGATGGAAGGCCGAATACGACATCAACCGCGCGTTCGACGAATACTTGATTCCGAACATCGCTGGTGTCTATGCTGGTTGAGCATGCACCAAATCTGCTTATCCATGAACAATCGCCGTACCTACTACAGCACGCGTACAATCCCGTCGCATGGGAGCCTTGGTCAGACGTAGCATTCGCCCGCGCAGCAGCAGAGGACAAACCTGTATTTGTAAGCATTGGTTATGCGGCATGCCACTGGTGTCACGTTATGGAGCGCGAGTCGTTCGAAAATGCTGAAGTCGCAAAATTCCTCAACATAAACTTTGTTAGCATAAAGGTCGACCGCGAGGAACGTCCAGATGTCGACGCTCTGTGCATGGACGTCTGTCAGACGATGACTGGGCACGGCGGATGGCCACTGACGATTTTCATGGATGCCGAGCGACGTCCGTTCATGGCCGGTACCTACTTCCCACGCGAGACCACGCAAGGACGACTCGGCTTCCTAGACTTGCTGCGTCGCATCCACGATGTATGGACAACTGACCGCGATCGCGCAACGACAGCTTCGACAGAAATCATGAAGTCGCTGCAGGAAAGTGCAACCATAGACTTCTCCGACGAGATTGATGCAAGCGTGTTCGACGTGGCACTCGATCATCATGAACGTATGTTCGACACGGTCAATGGTGGCTTTAGTACACGTCCGAAGTTCCCAAGTCCGCACCACCTGCTCCTCCTCATGCGCATCGCTAACGATCGCAGGATAAAGCACCTTCAAGGTGAGACGGTTCAAGGTGAGCCGGTTCAAGGTGAGACGGTTCAAGGTGAATCCTCTCATGACGACATACTAACAATGGTTACAAAGACGCTCGACGCGATGCGAGCGGGCGGTATATATGACCATGTTGGTTTTGGATTCCATCGGTATAGCACCGACAGCGAGTGGCTTGTGCCTCACTTCGAAAAGATGTTGTATGACCAGGCGATGATGATGCTGGCGTATGCAGAGGCATATCAGATTACGCGCGACGAGACATACAAACAGGTGGTACTCGAAATTGCGGAGTTTTTGCGTCGCGACATGACGTCTTCCGACGGTGCCTTTGTAAGTGCGCACGATGCAGACAGCGAAGGAGAAGAGGGCAAGTTTTACGTGTGGTCCTTCGAGGAACTCGAGCCCCTTGCCGACTTACGAGCGCAATCGTCTTCAGTAGAGCAACAGAACCTATCGTCTTCAGTAGAGCAACAGAACCAATCGTCTTCAGTAGAGCAACAGAACCAATCGTCTTCAGTAGAGCAACAGAACCTATCGTCTTCAGTAGAGCA
>Ga0163150_10004821_pt1 | contig 17754 bp, 16 predicted proteins | sample OliLakLV19P2IB_FD_148628 | JGI IMG/M metagenome (GOLD analysis project Ga0163150, IMG submission 148628) | Freshwater microbial mat bacterial communities from Lake Vanda, McMurdo Dry Valleys, Antarctica - Oligotrophic Lake LV.19.P2.IB | ecosystem: Environmental > Aquatic > Freshwater > Lake >...
GAGGGGGTCCATGGGGGGGCAGGGAATGGGGAATAGGGAATCACCAGCAATCAGTATACGTCGAACAAAGTGGGAGGGGGAGGAGGGTCCTCCGTTCGGCCCTCAGTGTCCCCGACCATTCCCCATTCCCTATTCCCCATTCTCCGTTAGCCGGCCCGCAACGCCTCCACCACCTTCTGATTGGCGGCGTGACGCGCCGGGAAGAGACCACCGATCAGCCCCATGACCACGGCAAAGATCATCCCGTTGAGCATCAGCGCCGGGGTGATCCGGAATGCGAACGCCACCTCGCTGAATGAGGCCCAGTTGGTGGTACTGGTGACGAGTCCGTTGATGGGAAGGGCCATCAAACAGCCCAGCACCCCGCCAATGGCGGCGATAAACACCGCCTCGAGCAGGAACGAGGCGAGGACGCTGCGTGGCCGGAAGCCCAGGGTCAGCAATACCCCGATCTCAGGGCCCCGGGAGGCGACCGCGGCGTACATCGTGTTGACCGCGCCGAAGACGGCGCCAACGGCCATGATCGAGGCCACGAAGATGGCGATGAAATTGAGGATGGTGGCCAGCATGGTGGACTGGCTGGCGTAGAACTCCCGCTCCCGGAAGGCATCCAGGGTCAGGCGCGGATCGGCTTCCAGCGTCTGCTTGATGCCATCAAAGGCGGTGGCATCCCGCATCCGGAAGGTGACGCTCTGAAAAATCTCACCACGGAACACCGGCATGAACTGTTCATTCTCGCCCCACACCTCGGACTCGAACGACGACCCCTCGGCGGAGAACTGCCCGACTACCGTCCAGTCGGTCTCCCCGAAGCGCAACACCTCACCCACCCCGGAGTTCGGGAAGCGGCTGGCAAACGCGGTGCCGACCACGACCTCGCGCGCCCCAGGATTGAAGGTACGTCCCGCCACAATGGCGATCCCCTTGCGGACCTCAAAGGCGCGCGAGCTGACCCCCCGCACCACGACATTGGCCATGCCGCCCTGATTGCGCCGATCGAGCGGTACCACCACAAAGGTCTCCGGGCTGATCATCGGCAGCCCATCGGCACCGGCCGCCACGAACGGGAAGCCGCCGATGATGCTGGCGTTCTGGCGGCCAATGCCGCTGTTCATTTCCTGCTGGGCGCCCTTGCGGAGTACGATGACATTTTCCACCGATCCGGTGCTGACCAGGGCGGCGCGGAATCCGTTGGCCAGCGCGTTCATGGCGATGAACACCGCCACGACCAGCGCCATGCCAAGGGCGGTGGTCAGGGTCGAGGCGGGGCGCTGCCGCAGGCTGCGGATGTTGTAGATGATCGGAATCTTCATGGTTGCCTCACCCCACCTGACGGAGGGCGCCGGCCACCGACAGCCGGGCCGACTGGATGGCGGGAATCGTCCCGCTGATCACGCCGAGCGCCACGGCCATGAGCATGCCAAGCGCGATGGTACCGCCGGTGACCCCGAACCCGGGAAAGAACATGTTGAGCGGGGTGTTGCCCAGGAACGCCAGCCGCGCCAGCAGCAGGCCCAGGGCGCCTCCGAGCACGGTAATCAGGACCGACTCCGCCAGCACCAACCCGAACACGGTGCCGTTCCCGAACCCGACCGTCTTGAGGACGGCGATTTCCCCGATCCGTTCCCGGACCGCCATCATCATGGTGTTGGCGGCCACGAACAGGATCGCAAAGAACACCGCCGTGCCGATGGCGCTCACCAGGAAGCCGATGTTGCCCCACATCGTCACGAAGCCGGCGTTGAACGCCTTCTCGGTCTGGGTCTTGGTGGGGGCCACCGAGCTTTTGAACATCGCGTCGATGGTGGCGGCCACCTCGGGGGCGCGGTCCGGCTGGTTCAGGGTCATCACGAACCACCCCGGGCTTATCCGGCCGCCAGTACCCTCGTAGAGGTACTCGTAGTGGAAAAACATCAGCTCGTCGCCGAAGGCCGGATCCGGCGGGTCGTAGACAGCGCGAATGTTGAACTCCCAGTCGCCGGGGACAAAGGTCCCCTTGAGAGTGATCTTCTGGCCGAGCTGCCAACCGTATTTCTCCATCAGCCCGACACCGAGGATCGCCGCGTTGCGCTCGCGCGTGAAGTCGTCCATGCTGCCGGCGGTGATGACCACCTCGGGATACATCGGGAAATAGGTGTCCGCCTTGATGGCAAACTGGGCAAAGAAATCGTTGGGGTCCTGGTAGTAGGCCCCGAACCAGCTGGCCCAGCTGACGCTGCTGACCCCGTCGACTGCGGCCAGCCGGCTGGCGTGCGCCTCGGGCAGCTGAAAGGTGATCCCGCTCGCGCTGGAGGCGATCAGCCGACCCTCACTGCCGACCTCGCTGGCAGCATCGAGGGTGGTGACCACCGACCGCAGCACCCCAAAGAGGAAGAATGCCACCATGACGCTGAGCATGGTGAGGATGGTGCGCTTCTTGTTGCGGCGCAGGTTGGCCCAGACGAGCCCGGCTTTGGTCATCGGGACAGCACCCCCTTGTCCATCCGCATGATCGCCTGGGCCCGCCCGGCCGCATGGGCGTCGTGGGTCACCAGCAGGATGGTCTTCTTGAACTCGGTATTGAGCCGCTCCAGCAGCGACAGGATCTCGTCGCCCGAGGCGGCGTCCAGGTCGCCGGTCGGCTCGTCACCCAGGATGATGGTCGGATCGCTCACGATGGCCCGCGCCACCCCGACCCGCTGCTGCTGCCCGCCGGAGAGCTGGGTGGGAAAGTGCTCCGAGCGGTCGGTGAGTCCCACCACGTCCAGCGCCATCATCACATGCTCGTGCCGCTGCTTCTTGCTGAGGTGGGTCAGCAGCAGCGGCAACTCGACGTTCTGCGCCGCCGTAAGGACCGGCAGCAAGTTGTAGAACTGGAAGATGAAACCGATGTGGGTGGAGCGCCACGCAGCCAGTTGCTTGCTATTCATCCGGGTCACGTCCTGGCCGTCGACCACGACCTGGCCGCGGTCCGGGGTGTCGAGCCCGGCCAGGATGTTGAGCAGCGTGGACTTGCCGCTCCCCGAGGGGCCCATCAGCGCCAGGTACTCGCCCTCGTGGATGTCGAGATTGACGTTCTCGAAGACATGGATCGTTTCCGAGCCGCGGCGGTAGTTCTTGCCGAGGTCCCGGATCTGGACCAGGACTCGGCCGGTGGCCACGCCGGCGCTGGCCGCGGTGGCGCTCTCAGTTGACGACATTGACGCGGGCTCCCTCTGCAAGATCCCTGGGTGGATTGATGATGACCTGCTCCCCGCCCGACAACCCCGCGCGCACCTCGCGCCGGCCGCCCGACACCGGTCCTGCCTCGATCACCGTCCGGCTGGCCACGCCGTTTCGCACCAGATAGACCACCGTTTCGGCGCCTTCGGTGCGCACCGCGTCGGCGGTCACGAAAATCCGGATTGGCGCGGCGGAATCGGCCGCCTGGGCCACCGCCAGGAACTCGACCCGGGCGCCCATTTCGGGCAGAATTCGCGCATCGCGATCGCTGATGGCCACCTTGACCTGGACGGTGGCGCGCTGCCGGTCAGCGGTGGGCACAATCTGGCGCACCGTCCCCGCGAACGCGGCGGAGGGATAGGCGTCGAGCACGATCCGGGTCGGTTGCTGGTCGCTGATCTGCGCAATGTATGCCTCGTTCACGTCCACTTCGACTTCAAGCGTCTCGAGGTCGGCCATCGTCACCACGGCGCCTCGGGTCAGACCGCCTCCCGCCGCCACCGGCGCCACCACCTCGCCGACTTCGGCATCCTTCCGGAGGATCGTGCCATCAAACGGCGCCCGGATGAAGGTGTTGTCGAGATTGGCGCGGGCATAGGCAATGGCCGCAGTGGCCGAGCGGATCTGGGCCCGCTGGACACCGACTCGCGCCGTGGCTGCCAGCAACTGGGCTTGCAGCCCCTCCGCGTTGGCCGCCGCTTCCATGTTGCGGCTCACCAGGTCGCGGGAGCGGGCCAGGTCGCGCTCCAGCTGGTCGCGCAGGGCAATCGCCTCGGTCAGGCTGGCCTCGGCGCGGCCGCTGTCGGCCTCCGTCTGCGCCAGCGCCGCCACGTACTCATCGTTTTCGAGACGCGCCATCACCTGGCCACGGCGCACCTTGCTCCCTTCCTCCACCGCCAGCATCGCCAGTCGACCGCTCAGCCGCGAGGAAACCGAGGCACGGGTGCGGGCTACGACATAGCCATTGGCAGTGATACCCGTGCCGCTCCCGCCGCCGCCGCCGGACACTTCGACCCGGGAAACGTTGACATCGAGTGCACTCCCCGGCCGGAAATACAGGTACGCCGCGCCGATGATGACGACGGCGAGGCCAAAGAGGATGGCGGCGGTGCGCAGCGCACCCCGCTGGCCGGCAGACGGCTCGTCACGGGCAATCCGGAGCCGGGAAAGGTCGGGTGGAGTTGATGTCATGGTTTTCCAAGATACCGGGATGACGCGACGTCAGGGCCAGCGGCCGAGTCCAATTATGATACCGAATAACCGCCGAAAGACAAGATCGCGAAGCCGTGACCACCTCGGCTGGTCTCCGAGGCTGCCTACGGGTTCCATGGATTGGAGGTTTCGGTGTGAAAGCGGGGAGCGGCTGTCGGTCCCGGAACCTGCTATCGAGCCTGCTTGCCCCGAATCAGGTCGGCGATCAGCGTCAGCGAATCGAGGTTGTCGATGCTGGCCTCGTGGGGAGCGATCTCGATCTGGAATCGATTCTCCAGGAAGCCGACCAGCTGCACCGTCGCCAGCGAGTCGAGCACCCCGCCGGTGACCAGCGGAGTGGACGCCGTGAGCTCCGTGGGCCGGGTTCCAGGCAGGAATTCCGCCAGGATATACTCCTTCACGGCCGCCTCGATTCCGTCCGTCGCTTCTGTCATGGTGATCGATCCCCTCTCGGTGCGAGTAGTGGCTGCTGGGTGGCCCGCGTCTCGGACGCAGGGTTACTCCCCCTGGGGGGGATCAGAGCCCGATCCAGCGGGCAATGATGTTGCGTTGCATTTCCGACGTCCCGGAGTAGATAGTGCTCCCCACCGCATCGCGGAGTCCCCGTTCAACTTCGTAGTCCACCATGTACCCATAGCCCCCGAACACCTGGACGACTCCGAGAGCGGTGCGGAGGAGCGTCTCGCTGGTGGCCAGCTTTGCCATGGCGGCATCGAGCGATGCATTGCGAGTGTGGTCCAGCCGCCAGGCCGCCTGGTACACCAGGAGGCGGGCGGCCTCAATCTCCACCTTCAGGTCGGCCAACCGGTGGGAAACCCCTTGAAATTTGCCGATCGCCTGGCCGAATTGCTGCCGGGTTCTAGCGTACTGAATGCCGAGTTTGAGGAGGCGCTCGGCCTGCCCCACCTGGCTGGCAAAGAGACAGGTGCGCTCCCAGTCCATCGCGTGGGTAAAGACACCCGCTCCCCCCCCGACCCCCCCGAGCACGGCGCTGTCCGGGACGAGGACATCCTCAAACACGAGCTCCCCAAGCGGTGCGCTGCGCAGCCCCATCTTCTCGATCGCGGGGCCCTGGGTAAATCCCAGCGTGCCCCGGGTGACCAGGAAGGCGGTGACCCCGCCATGGAAACCCTTGGTGCGGTCAGTCATGGCAAAGACAATCACGACATCGGCAACCGGCCCGTTGGAGATGAACATCTTGGTACCGGTAAGGCGCCAGCCCTCTGCCACGCGGGTGGCGCCGGTCCGCATGGCAAAGGCATCGGATCCTGAGTCGGGTTCGCTCATGGCGTGCACCCCAACCTGGGTACCATCGCAGAGGCCGGGCAGGTACAGGGACTTTTGCGCCTCGGTCCCAAACCGGGCGATTGGGACGACGCAGGACAGCAGGTGGGCGCAAACCGAAAAGACCAGGCCACCGTCGGCGCAGCCCAGTCCCAGACCGTCCAGCACCACGGCACATGTCAGGGCATCGCATCCCGACCCCCCCCAGGATTCGTCCACCGGCATCCCGAGGAGCCCCATGACGCCACATTCGCGCCAGAGGTCTTTGTCGAATCGGTGCTCCCGGTCCCGGGCCGCGGCACCCGGCGACAGTCGCTCGCGAGCAAACCGTACCATCTGCTCGCGCATGGCAGCCTGCTCCGGTGTGAGCGAGAAATCCATTACGGCGCCCCCTTCAGGGCCTGGTAGTCGGTCTTGTCGGTGGAAGTCTTGGGCAGGCTCGACCGAACCTCGAATCGATCGGGAATCATGTAGCCCGGGATGGCGGTGACGCAGAAGCGCTTGAGTTCGATAGTGGTCGGGGCCGTCGGTCCGCGTACCACGAGAAAGGCCGTGATCGCGGTGGTGCCCAGGTCGTCGGTTCCCGCCACGACGGCTGCATCGGCAATGTCCGGGTGGCGATAGAGGGCGGCCTCAATCTCACCGAGCTCAATACGATACCCGCGCCGCTTTACCATCCGGTCCTTGCGGCCCACGAATCGCATGACGCCATCCCCCTCATCCACCACGATGTCTCCCGTCCGGTACCAGCGCGTTCCATCCGGCCCAGGCACGAGGGCTTCGGCGGTTCGTGCGGGCAGGTTCCAGTACCCCAGCATGACATGGGCGCCGGCGATCCACAACTCCCCCTCCTGACCCGGTTCCGCCTCACGGTCGTCGGTGGCCATTCGGCGGGCCTGCAGGTGCGGGCACACCCGACCGATCGGAAATGGGGTGGATTGACTGTCGGGAATGGTTGCCGGGATCGGGTGCCAGGTGCAGACGTTGGTCTCGGTCGGCCCGTAGAGGTTTACGTACACCGGCTCAGGCCAGTGGGCCTTCAGGGCGCTGAGGTGCTTGATCGGAAACACCTCGCCGGCAAAGAACACCAGGCGGAGATGGCGGTAATCGTGCCGCGCCAACTTCCCGTACTGGGCCAGCATGCTCAGGACCGAGGGGGTCGAGTACCACACCGTGATCGCGCGCGTGGCGATGAGCGCGGCCAAGCCGGTGGGCTCTTTCCCGTCGTTCGCGCTGAACAGCACGATGGTGGCCCCGTGCTTGATCGGCAGGTAGAGATCCAGGATGGAGAGGTCAAAGTGGAACGGCGCATGAGAGCTGAATCGGTCCGTCGGCTGCGGCTGAAACTCGCTGGAACACCAGTCGATGAACGAAGTGGCGTTCCGGTGGCTCAGCATGACGCCCTTCGGCTTGCCGGTCGAACCAGAGGTATAGAGGATATAGGCCAGGTCGTCCGGGGCCGGGCCGAGCCGGCCCTCGAGCTGCCGGTCCTGCCACGCACCTGGCTGGCTCAAGGCCCGGGACAGCGCCACCCCGGCACCGGTCACCTCAAGGCCCAGGATGACGGGCTCGGCCCCCAGGCCAGCCAGCTCCTTCCCCAGATCCTCCACGAGCCGTTGATCTGCCACCACCAGCCGCACCCCGCAGTCGTGGAGGATGAATGCGCAGCGTGACACCGGCGCGTCGACATCCACGGGAACGTATGCTGCCCCGAGCTGCATGACCCCGAGGATCACGGCAAGTGCGTCTACCGATTTCGGCAGCTGAACTCCCACGCGGTCTCCGGGCACCACCCCATGTGCCTCCAGCCAGGAAGCCGACAGCGCGACGAGGCGGGCCATTGCCGTATAGGTGACACCCCGACCGTCAGATTCCTCCACGGCTGGGTGCTCGCCCCGGAAGGCCACAGCCTGTTGGAAATAATGGACCAGGGTGTCGGCCAAGCCATCCTCCCAATGCAAATCCATCACGTGGTCTGCGTATCTCGGCCAGGGACCGACCAGGCGTTCCCGACCATCCAGAGCAAGAAACCTGCCCGGGGGCGAGTCGCTACGGGGTCACCTCCGGCTCGTAGCTCCCGATGAACGCCAGAAACCTGGCGATGTCGATCAGCGAGGCTGAGCGGTAGCGGATGCTGTGAGCGGTGGTGCGCTCGACGATCGATAAATAGGCAAGCAGTTCCGCCGCCCGATAGTGCTTGAACGACACCTCCAGCTGATACGGCCCCGCCACCCGCGCGGGACGGATCGTGGCGCGCCGTTCGATCCCGGTTCGCACCGCTTCGCGGATCAGTTGCTGCGCCGCCTCTGGCGTCCGGGTAATTCCGGCGTGAAATCCGATCGCCTCCTTGACCACCGCGCCGGCCGCGCCCGGCACCAGCGCCAGCAGCTCGGCCACCGCGGCATTGTCACCCGAGATTGCCACCACTGGTACCCCGTAGTGCCCGGCGATGGCGGTGTTGAATCCCGATTCCGACACCTCGGTGCCGTTGAGCTTGAGTCCGGTGTAGCGGGCGCTGCTCATGGTGTGGGCCCGCACCCCGTCCAGGTTGGTCGTGCCGGAGTGATATCCGATGTACACCACCGCGTGGAAGGTCGAGTCGAGCCCCTCCATCATGCTCAGCGGCCGGCCCGGGCCGCGTACAATCCTGATATCCGCGGGGAACTTCTCGATCAGCAGGTTCTGCATGTTGCCGTGGGCATCGGCCACCAGGATCTCGGTGGCCCCTGCGGCCCGGGCCCCCTCGATCGCCGCCAGCGCCTCGGCGGTCATGAACTCTCGGAATCGGGCGTACTCAAACCCGGTGGGGCTGAGCTGCTGATCGGAGACGACCCCGGCCACCCCCTCCATGTCCACCGAGATGAACACCTTGAGACGCTGCTGGGCAGCACCCGACGTCGTCAGGGAAACCAGGAACAGCAACGAGAGTGGAACCGAAGGATTCATGACGCGGATTCTCGGGCGAGGGGATCCAGAATCCTCGCTCCTCAGCCGGGAGAGGGGAAGGGGATGCCGGAATGCCGGGGCTCGGTCAGGCCGACCAGCAGGTACGCTGCCACTGCCACGGCCAGGGAAGTGATGAAAGGGTACGGTAGCCCGGCCAAGGTCGCCCCGAGGTAGCTGGCCAGCCCTCCGAGCAGCGAGACGGTGGCGGCCCGCGGGCCCCCGATCCGGGTAAAGAGTCCGAACGAAACCACCACCAGTGCCCCAGCCGTGCCGAACGAGGATGACTCCTCGACCAGTTCGGCAACGCCCTGGGCGCCGAGCGCCAGGGTCAGGGCGACGACTCCGAATACGAGTACCCCCATCCTCGCCAGCCGGAGCTTGGCTCGCTCACTCGTCACCCCGAGCATTGGCGCCACCAGGTTGTGGGCCGCGAGTCCGCCTGCAACGAGCAGGATGGTGTCCACGGTGGAGAGGATCGCCGAGATCAGCGCACCGACGAAGATGACATAGCCAGCCGTGGGTAGCATCTCGAGGGCGAGCGCCGGGAGGAATTGCTCGGAGTCGGGCAGGCTTGGCACCAACCGCCACGCCACCAGCCCCAGGAACACCGGCAGGATGCCGACCACGATATAGAGGCCGCCAGCCATGACCGCGCCATTCCGCGCCACCTCTGGGCTTCGCGCCGCAATCACACGGCTGATCAGCTCCACCGCCACCACCGACCCTGCGATCGGGATGGCGTACTCCTCGAGCAAGCCGACGAATGATGGGGAAACATCGGGACCGACCAGCGCCAGGCGGCTGGGATCAATGCCGGCAAGCGTCGCCTCGATGCCGCCCTGGTGCATCACCACGGCCACGACCAGCCCCACCAGCCCCACCACCAGGATGCTGCCCTGGATCAAGTCGGTAATGGCATCGGCCATCAGCCCGCCGAGTACGGTGTAGAGCACACAGAATGCCGCGGCGGCGGCAATGGCCGTGCTCAGATTGAGAGCGGTGATGGTCGTCAACACTTGGCCAAAGCCGCGAAGCTGGGCGCCAGCCCAGAGTACGCTCGGTGGGATGAGCATCAGCGCTGCCAGGCGCTCCACCCCCGGCCCGAACCGCAGCCGGAACAGGTCGGCCATGGTGGTGAGCTTGAGCCGCCAGATCGGGACGGCAAAGATCAACCCCGTCAGCATCAACGTCACGCCGTAGGCAAACGGCTCGGCGCTGGTCAGCGAGAATCCCTCTTCGTACGCGCGCCCAGCCGAGGAGATGCAGGTTTCGGCGCCGAACCAGGTGGCAAAGATCGAGAAGATGGTGAGCGGGTAGCCAAGCTTGCGGCCGGCCACCAGATAATCGTCCTCGGTGTGGATCTTCGGCGCCAGCCACGCCCCGATGCCGAGCTGGAGCACCAGGTAGGCCACCAGGGCCAGCAGGATCCAGTTCACGTCCCGAACGCCTTGATGCGCGGCCAGGCGTTGCTGGCAAAGAGCGCCACCCCACCGGCCTCAGCCAGTCGCCCGGCCAGCAGTGCGGCAGACTGATCGGCCGCAGCACCTGCCACCACCGTCAGGACACCAAGATTGAACAGGGTGATCGCCACCACCGCGATGCGGACCGATCCCCGTGCGGCCCCAGTCGCATGGCGCGGCAGGATGTAATAGGCCACCCCCATGGCCAGCTGCAGGGTCCAGCCGAGGAGCGCGAGTTCAAGGTGAGCGGGGCGGAGCCAGGACGGTGGAGCGAGGGTGGGGAAGCCGCGGGCGGCAAGGAGCCATGCCCCGGCGGTGAACGCCACGCCGAGGTGTACCAGCGCCAGCCGGATGGCCCAGCTCGACAGGCGGGTCATTTCAGCGCGCCTTGACCCGGGGCCAGAGATTCACGATGAAGGCGACCGCCGCCACCCACTGCAGGACACCGGATGCCACGAGGATCCCGCCGGCGCCTTGCCCCATCAGTGCCAGGGGCTCCCCGACGAGGCGGAGCACCAGTCCGGCGTTGAGGGCAACCCAGGCCAGCCACATCAGCCGCTCGTCGCCGCGGGGAGCTTCCCGGGTTCGGCGGGGAAAGAGCCAGTGCGCCACCCCGAAGATCAGCTGGGTCAGCCACCCAACAACCAGCAGGTGCAGCAGGGTGGGCCAGAGCACGGCGACGACCGCAGGAAATGGCAGGAACTCCCGGGCCGGCATCGCCACCAGCCCGACCAGCGCCGCGAGCAGGCAGACCATCCCGCTCTTGATGAACCAGCGGGTTACGCTCGGCACGCCGCCGCGAACCGCCGCACGATCTCGCCAGCGGGTTCCACCGAGTTGATACCCTCCACGCTCTTCCCCGCCTGCCAGTAGTCCCGGGTCGCGGCCTCATCCAGGGAGGAGCGCTTGAGCTGCCAGAGCGACTTCAAGGCGTAGAAGTTCCGCATCCACTTCTTGGTCCGACGGCCCCGCAGCATCCGTTTGGCAAACGGGCCGGCCTTGAGTCCCATCCGCTGGATGTAGGGAGTGTTGATCACCGCCACCGGCACCCCGGTGATCCGCTCGCTCAGGACGATGTCGTCTTCGTGGGCGTCGATGATGGCCTGCTTGTACGCCTCGCTGGTCCGGCATTCCGGGGTGGCAATGAACCGGGTGCCCATCTGCACGCCGGCGTATCCCATGCGGAGCGCCGCGGCAAACTCCTCCGCGGTCCCGATCCCGCCGGCGCAGACCAGCGGCACGCCGAGCCCGCCCAACTCCTCCATGAGCTGCTCGGCGCCGCTCGGGCCGGCATGCCCACCCGCCCGGCGATTCACCGCGATCAACCCATCCACTCCACCCGCCAGCCCCTTCTCGGCCCACTTCCGCTCGGTCACGTCGTGGTAGACGATCCCGCCCACTGCATGGGCCTTCTCCACCACCCACTTGGGATTGCCCAGCGAGGTGACAAAGAACCGGACTCCTTCCTCCAGGGCGATGTCCACCCACTGGATCATCCGCTCGTGGTAGGCCTTGGACGAGGCCTCGATCAGGGCATTGAAGCCGACTGGCTTGGTGGTCAGCGATTTGATGAGCCGGAGCCCCGCCCGGTACTCGTGGCCATGGACGTAGGTGAGCGAGATCGGCTGGATGATCCCGATGCCGCCGGCTTCCGAGACTGCGGCGACGAGTTCCGGGTTGGAGCACGGGTACATCGCACCGCAGATGAGGGGGATGTCGATCCCGGCGTGCCTGGTGAGAGGGGTCGGGGTCAGAAAGGGCTCCGGGGGAGGGGTGTCGGGTATCGGGTATCGGGTATCGGCGGATTGGTGGGCTGGGAAGGTGTGGGTGCACTGTTTCCGGGGCTTGAGGCGCCTCGCAGACCATCGACCCCCCTGATACCCGATACCCGATCCCTGACACCCATCACGCCTTCCTCCCCAACAACCACGTCGCCGTGGTCCGCGACACGATGTCGCCCTCGGCGTCGCGCACCTCGGCCGTTACCTGCTGTTCCCGGTCACCACTGACTTCCCCGACGGTAGCGGTGCACTCGGCCACCAGGGTGCCGCGGGCCTTCTTGAGGTACTCGGTGGAGAGCTGCGTGACGATGCTGCGCACCCCCGGCGGGAGGGCGCCGAGCATGGCGAGGCCGCTGGTCATCTCGCCGAGGTTGGTCAGGGCCACGGCGTGGATGGAATGCAGGTGGTTGCGGACTCGACGGCGGTCGCGCAGGGTAATGCGCGCATACCCGGGCCGCAGCTCGCGGACATGGGCGCCGATGGTGTCGGTGTAGGGCACCATCCGGCCCAGGACTCGGCTGAAGATCCAGGTGCCGCCGGGTAGCGGTGAGAGGCGGGCCCAAGTGGCGGCCAGGCGGGCGCCGGGTGCTGCGTTGTCGGCCATGGAGGTCCGGGTCAGGGGTTGGTGCAAATCTACATCTTCGGCGGTCGGGATTCAGAGTGACCTTTGGAGCCACGGATTACACGAATTACACGGATGGAAAAAGGAGGTCCGCAGATTACGCAGATTGCGCAGATACATGGGAGTATACGGCAACCCGCAGCGCTAGGGACAGCTGGGAGTTGGGGGTGAACAGCCTGCCCCAAGGTGCTCCGTGCCCGATGCCACGCCCGCAAACAGGAGCCCACTCGGGAGTGCTGTTCACCAACAAGTCCAATCTTGCCGTATCGTGGAGGTGGCCAGTGTCTGTGGTCAATCCGCGTAATCTGCGCAATCTGCGGATCCTCAACTCCTCGCCCTGCCACCGGTGCCAACCCCGCAATCTCCGCGCTCGCTGGGGCGGGCACCACCGGTGCATTTGGTGAATCAGCGTGGTTTCGCTCGATTCCGCTCGCGGGTGATGACCTCGAGTGGACTCCTGCCTTTGTGTCCGGGATGCGGCGCCAGTTCCCAAGCCCGCTGCCGGCGCTCCAGCTCCTGGTACACTTCGGGTGGGCTATTCACTCCTGAAGCAATCACCTCCTCCCGCCAGAGCAGCCAGCGGCGCCGGAGCTCCCGGTGCAAGGCATATTCCTCCTGGCCCATGGTGGCGCCCCACTCGTGGCCGTTTGCCATGGCGTGATCGGGCAGGAAAAGTCTGGCGTCCAGGTCCAGGCTCAACTCCTCGATCCAGTCCTCCATCTCGGCTTTGGCGCCCAACCCGCCGGGCCAGGTCTCTTGCCGGACCTGATAGACCTCGCGGTCGGCCAGAATCTCCCACGCCCAGGGGCACTCCAACCCGCAGTCGGCGTCGAGGAATCGGAAAAACCGTTTCATGGAGACCGGGAGACTACTCCTGCTCGCCTTTGGGCCCGACGCCTGCCGGTGCGCCCAGTCGTAGAAAAAGGAGCGCAAGTCATACTCGGTAACCGCCTCGACCGGGATTTCCTCGACCTCCGCCAGGAACGAGAGGAACGGCACGACGTTGCGGGCGTGCCGGAGCGCCGTCGCGGGCGCCAGTTCCTGGTGCAGCTGGTGATGGAAGCGGATCAGCAGCCCCTGCCACCCCTGCCTGAGCGCCTCGGGATCGTGGTGCTCCAGCGCCGCGGCGGGCCGGGCGCTGGGGCCCGTGGGGAGGGCCGGAGAGAGCGTGATGGGGAGCGGCCAGAGATCGGTCTCCAGGAACGGTGGGGATATCAGGCTCAAGGTCACTCCGCTGCCGGAGTCGGTCCAGGTGAACGCCTCCGGCTCGGCCGACTGGATCTCTGCCTCGAAGCGCTGGGCGACAGGGCCTGCCGCGCGGAGGATGTCGCGAAGATCGGCCATCTGCGTGGCGGTGACACCACCGCCCGGCGTGTTAAGCGCCATGAGCAGCGGATACGCCTCGGGGCCCGCCACCGTCCACCCGGCGGCCAGAATCTCCTTGCGCATCACCTTGGGGAGATCGTCCCGCCGACCAAATGTCAGTGACAACACCATGCCACGGAGTTCGGACATGGCGTGGCGGGGATCGGTCGCCATGAACTGCCGCTCCACGTCATCCGGATCCTCGTAGAGCGCCAGGCCAAACTCCACGCCTCCATTGCCAAGGATACAGACTGTCCACTGGTTGCCGGTGGGGCAGGCGGCCCGAAGGAGATCGTCGTCGGCAAGGGTGCGCCACGGGCGAGCCCGGTAATATTCGGCGGCCGCGCCAAAGAGGTCGGCGATCATGCCCGCAGAGAGCCCCCATCCCTTCCAGGTTTCCGGCGAGGAGAGGCCGAGTGGCCGGTCCTCCAGGCCGGGGCCGAGGAAGGCGAGGAGGCCGCGGCTGGCGTCGTCGAACTCGGGCAGTGGGCCCGCTTCGATCCGGGCCGGTACGCTGCCGGCGGCGGCCGCCAGTGCCGTCGCCAGCGCCGGAGTCCGGACCGCCAGCACCGGGGGCCAGAAACCGACCCGATCCACCACCGCGCGGACGCCGCGGAGGAGGATGCCAGCCACCTCGGCTGGATCGCTGGGCGGCTGGTTCAGGGGCTGCTGGTGGAGCACGTAGCCATCACCCATTACCAGGAGCATGACGGGCCGGGCATCGGGATCGGTCCCAATGGTGATCGGCAGCGGGAGGAGGTCCACCTCCCACCGGGCCTCCCGTCGGGGGGTGGGGGACGGTCCGAACGAATCCTGGGTCAGGCCGCCGTCGGCGACCGAGAGTCCGTGGTGCGCGGCGCCAGCGAACTGTCCGTGGCAGCGCTTGAACTTCTTGCCCGAGCCGCAGGGGCAAGGGTCGTTGCGGTGGGTGTGGGGCACGGGCGGCTCTGCGGTTGGTGGGGACTCCGAAGCCAAGCAATTTACCAAGGCGTTTGAGCGCCTGTTGGGCGAATACAAGAAAGGTGCCGGACGGGCGTGGACGAACTCGCTTGGCATTCTCGTATGTCATTGTCTGTTAACAACTTAAGAGATGAGTGCATGGCGAGGGGTCGCTTCGGGCGGGGTACCTGGCCCCTCGGCGGTATTGACGCAACGGGTCTGCGATTGCTATAGTATTCACTACTACTGCCCCGCGTCCCTGGTGAAAGCCGGCTCCATGCCGTGAGCTCACGTCAGTGAGCCTAGCCCGTGGCGAGGGGTGGTAGTGCGTCCAGGGTCAACGGATTGCGCCTCGTGTAGTACTCTCCGTAGGGCCTCTTTCGCTTGTCATCGAGGTCATTCACCAACGAGAAGTGGTTGGCGACCCCATCTTCCTTAGGCAATTCCTCGGACCGTCCTCTACTTCGCTAGCCCTCGGGTGCAGCACGACACCGAGGTTCGGAGCCCCGCCGGGCTTGCTCGGCGGGGCTCCTCGTTTTGGTGGGAGTTCCTGGGCCCTACAGTCTCGTCGGAACGGCGTTATCCAGCCGCCGGTGCAGCAAGGAAATCAGCGACAGATAGTCCGCTGCATCTTCTTCGCCCTGCCAGAGAATCTTCGGCTTATGTGCGAGCGGGTTTCTGATGGCACCAAAGCATCCCTTCAGCAGCATCGCGAATCCCTTGTGTTCTGACTTCTCGGTCTCGGTTTGCAGCGCGCTGAAGACCAGCTTGGGTCGCTCGATCGAGAACACGGCGTCAACGAGCGCGGACCCACCCATGTGGGAGCCAGAGAGGTGCCGGATACGCTGGGCAAGCCCTTTGGCCGCTTCGAACACCGCGTGGAAGTAGTTGTCCTGGAGAAGTTCGGTCGTGCAGTACTTGAGGACTTCCGCGTGAATCGCCCGCCCTTTGAACTTTGACCTGAGGGTCTTGACCCGCGCTTCGGCCTCATCAAGAGTGCTCACGGCGCTAGAGGCAGTGACACGGCCATCCTTCCCGACTTCCAACCCAGCGAAGGCGAGAACCTTGTTCAGTTTGGCGCGATGCTCTTCGAACGCCTCCGGGTGCTCGATGAAGCGGACCGGCGTGAAGAACGCCCGCATGAAATCGATGATGCCGCTCGCTGCCCCGTCGCGTTCTTGAAGGATAGTGAAGAGCCAATCGAGGCGGCGCCATTTCGTGGATGCTCCCGACGCATCACGGACGCGGATCGTTTTGAACGCATTCGTAATATCCCCGCCGGTGCCGGCTTCCCCGAGCACGCGGGCCACTTGTTCGATCTGGGCGGGGGTGAACGATAGTGGGCTCGGCATATCAAGCGCTGCTCCCAAAGGCTGCACCAGCGAGCCTGCTCGTCAAGGTCCCAGCCTCCATAACGAACTTTGACATGACCCGTCTCAGCCTGTTGAGCGCCCCAAGTTGGCCCAGGAAGGCCGATTGTACGTCGAGCGGCGGCGCCACAAATCGGAGCCGTCGGAGTCCAGCCACGCTGATGTTGTAGTTCCCCGCTGTAGTCTTGCTCTCCGCCGTCAGGCGGCTACGGAATGAAGGGTGTGATACGACGGCCTGGAGGAAAGCCGGATGATAGCCTTCGGAGCTGGAGAGTCGTCCCCGGATCAAGTATGAAGCGAAGAGCGCATCCGCATTTTTCTCCACAACGGCACACCGTCCGATGAAGTCAAGATTGCCATTCGTGCGGACGAAAAGAATGTCACCGGAACGAAGCTTGAGCTGCTCGGTTTCCTTTGGAGAGAGATTCGCGTATTTGAGGCCCGTCCACTTGATCTGGCCTTCAATCACGTTGGGGATCCGGAGGACAGGCAGTGACCCTAGTGGTGGCTCCGTGTGACACTTGACCGAGGTTCCATAATCCAAACTTGCGAAAAGGTCTTCACCGGTCCTGACAGCCCAGCCACGTGGGTTACGGACGGGATCGCCGACGCTGTGCTCGAAGGCCGAGAGTGTTAGTGCCGTGAGGAGGCCCATCGCATCTCGCCGCTTTCCCCGCACCCTCTCGACCCGATCCAACACCGCCGCCACCCGACGCTGCTCGGCGAGGGGAGGGAGAGGGACCTTGACGCTCTTGAGATAAGCCGTGGGAATCCGCTTTTGCCCCGCGGTCCCTGTCATGTGTGCTTCTCCGCGGAGCCTGAACTCCCGATTCCATACAGCGTGGAACAGATATCGTGCGTCGATCTCAGGCCCTGCACGGAGCACATGGAACTCAGTTGAGCCAAAGCCAATATCTCCAGGCAGATCGTGCAAGTGCGCGGCTTTGCCGTTCTCAAAGCATGGAGTAATCTTTGCGAGGATCACGTCTCCTCGCCCGAAGTAGGTGAATCCTTTCAGGACGTCTCCCAGGCGGCGTTGCTCCCCATACGCGATGCTTCCCTCCTCCGAGACAAGCGCCATCGGAAGGAATGGGACCAGCGTGTCCGGGTCGGTCGAGCGAACCCCCGTTGGCAAGCTGGGATTCACTTCCGCGACATCTTCCAGCGCTACGAGCCGTTTCATGTCAACATCCCCTCCAACTCATCCAACTCCTTCGCGATCTCCGCCTCCAGCTCCCGCAACCGAGCCAGGATCACCGTCGGTGCCTCATACTCCACCTCCTCCACCGTCACTTCACGATACCGGTTCAGCGACAGGTCGTACTTGTTGGTCCGGATCTCCTCCGCCGGCACGAAGAACCCCTGGGCCGTCCGGTCGGTGTCCTTGGCCGGATCCCGCTCCTTCCACCGCCTCAACAGATCCGGGATGTCATTGTCGGTGATTTCGTCCCGCTTGTCGTCCAGTGAATAACCATCAGCGCGGAGATCGTAGTACCAGACCCGCTCGGTCTTGCCCCCCTTCACGAACACCAGCACTGCGGTGCTGACTCCGGCATACGGCTTGAAGACCCCAG
>Ga0163150_10004822_pt1 | contig 17754 bp, 13 predicted proteins | sample OliLakLV19P2IB_FD_148628 | JGI IMG/M metagenome (GOLD analysis project Ga0163150, IMG submission 148628) | Freshwater microbial mat bacterial communities from Lake Vanda, McMurdo Dry Valleys, Antarctica - Oligotrophic Lake LV.19.P2.IB | ecosystem: Environmental > Aquatic > Freshwater > Lake >...
TCAGTATATTATGAATAAGAATAAAGCTTTTGCAAAAATGTATGAATGCACGCAGCAACTATTATATATTTAACGTTGCGAAATAAGAGTCGAAAGAAAGATTCCAGACGACCCTATACTTCGATAATGATCGGCATCACCATCGGCTCTCTATCCAGCTTCTGACGGAAGAACCGAAAGAGCGCTCCTATGATGGCGCGTTTCATATTCTTTAGATCTTTCTCTCCACGGGCGACTTCTTCTTCGTAGGCTTTGCGGATAATGGTCGTTGCTTCTTTATGGATGGCTCCCTGCTCTGTGCCGTAGACGAATCCACGGGAGAGGAGGAGCGGATCAGACACGAGGCGCTTGGAATCGGCATAGACCTTGAGGACTGCGAGGAACATTCCTGCGTTACTCATGATCTTTCGGTCATCCATAATGCGCTGACCTTCACTCGCAGTACCACCTCGACCATCAACGATGATGTCATTGGCAGAAAGTTTGGTTTTGGAGCGACGTGCGCTTCCGTCTTTATCAAACTCGAGGATTTCTCCATTCACGAGTAAGTGAATCTGATTCTCGGGGTAGCCAATACTTCGTGCGAGATCTGCATGTGCAGCACGCATGTACGGTTCTCCGTGTTCTGGGATCACATGCTTCGCACGCACCAGTCGGTGCATGAGGAGGATATCGTTTTGGTATCCGTGACCTGTGGTATGCAACGCCAACTCTTGGTTCGTGAACACATTCGCACCAAGGATGTAGAGATTATTCACCACCTTCGCAACAGCCCGTTCGTTTCCGATGATCGGGTTGCTGCTTAAGATGACGGAGTCCCCTTTCTTGATGCGGACGTGTGCATGCGTGCCGAGGCCCATACGAGCCAAACCTGCACGCTCTTCGCCTTGCGAACCAGTTGTCAAAATGATGACATCTTTATCTGGGATCTTTTCCATACCAGGTCCAACCTTGCGGATCATTCCGCGAGGAGCCTGTATGTATCCGAGGTTCTGGGCGATCTCGATGTTTGTAATCATCGATCTACCAGCGACATACACCTTTCGGTTGAGTGTTTTGGCGTGTTCGATGACTTGCGCGAGACGATTCAGAAGTGAGGAAAACGTGGAAATGATCAGTCTTCCTTTCGCGTCGCGCATCAAGTTGAAGAGGGTTGCAGAGATTTGTTTTTCAGAGAGCGAGTTACCAGGCTTCGTCGCATTGGTGGAATCCGCGATGATAGCGAGGACACCTTTGTCACCCAGTTCAGCCATCCGCTGAAAGTCAGCTGGCGGTTCGTTCATCGGGGTCAAGTCAAACTTGAAGTCACCGGTGTGCATCACCGTGCCGTACGGTGTATGCACCACGACGGCCGCAGAGTCTGGAATAGAGTGTGTGACACGAAGGAACTCCACTTGAACTTTGCCGAAGTTAATCGGCTTTTTATAATCAACAGTATGAAGTTTCGCCTTACTCGTTAGCTTCTCTTCCTCTAGACGCTTATTCACCATAGCCATGGTGAGCTTGGTGCCGTAACACGGAGGAAAATGCAGAGATGGTAGCAAATGCTGCACAGCACCAATGTGGTCTAGGTGACCGTGTGTGAAGAGAATCGCTTTGATACGACTTTCTCGACCACGGAGTGAGGAGAGATCTGGGATCAGGTAATCGATCCCCGGCATATCTTCTTCCGGAAATTGTAGTCCAAGATCGATAATGTAAAGATCTCCATCTACATCGATCACAAAACAGTTGCGACCGACTTCTTCAAATCCACCAAGCGGATACATACGTAGTCCCGTACCACTGGGTGCAGAAACTTGCTTCGGCGCAGCAGGTGCTGTCCGTGACCCAGGATGTGGCGGACGAGAAGACCGGTGTTGCTGCTGCTTACCGTGTGGCTTACTCTCAGGTTTCGAAGTTGATGGCGTCGGTGATGTGGATGTATTCGAAGAAGCTGCGCTACCCGAGATAGCTTTCTTCATCCATTCTTGTACATTCTTCATGTTGTGTCTGATAAATAATTGTAGAACTGTCGCGTTGTTGCGACTGACTTCATCCTACCCCTTATGACTTATGAAAGCAAGAGCATTTTGTTGTACCTACTTCTTTTTGGCTTACATATAACAAATTATTACTTTGAAAGTGCTAGACAGAAGCGAGATTTGCTCTGAATGATATAAAGAGTAGACAGAAGAGAAACAAACAAAAGGAAATAAAGTATCGCAACTCCTTCTGCCTCGCCCTTGCGACAATCTCCGCAAAAGTGTAGCCTCGTGGCCATGGATATAGAGGTATGGACCGGGCAAACGAAAGCAAGTGCTGGAACACTTCTGCAGCCAGTTATTCTTGGTGAAAAAGGTGGAGAACGAGCATTTCTCTTGTTTCATAGTGAAGGAAAGGGTGATGGAGGAGACAATCTGCGCGAAGAATGTGTGAATGTGCTCGAGCACGCTGTACTCGAAGGTGAAGGCGAAGGGTACGATCGACTGGAAAGTGCACTGAAAGAATTGAATGGACTCCTAAAGGGTTTCAAACTTTCTGATGCAGTGCGTGATGTACACGCAGTCGTTGGACTCCTTGAAAAAGATGGAATGCTGCACCTTTCGCACGTCGGAAGAGCAGAGGCGTATGTCATCCGCGATGGCATGACGACGCAAATTACTGAGTATTCACGCGGCAAGCCACCGGAAGCGTTCATTCATATTGTCAGTGGAAACGTCGAGCCACGCGATCATTTTATTATCTCGACACAACGATTACTTCGAACAATGACCCCTGCGCAACTCGCGCAAGCATCCCAACAACATGCGGGTGTCGGCCTTATTGAGACGATTGTTTCCGAACTTGCTGCTGAAAAAGAGGTTGCCTGTCTCATTCATATTGCGCTCCAGGGAAATGGGAAGGAATCTACTTCCATTCGTGCCGATCTCCGTATGAGCGGACGAGCATCGAGGGGAAAGAAGGCTGGAACATCGAGTGCACTCCTCAGTATGACAACAAATTTCTTTGGATCACTTCTAAAAAAAGTTCCCGCACTCAGACTCCCTTCAACGAAAAAATCTAGTGCTGGACTTTCTGGTTTGATGGAGAGGTTAAGGAGTCTCTTTCAGGATCTCTACGATCCGAAGCGTAAGAGGCGCGCGCATCTCCTGCTTCTCGCAGGATGTGCTGGAATCTTTATCATCATTTGGATGGTTGTACAGCTTTCGCTCAGTAGCCAGAAAACCCAAAGTAGGAGCGAGCTTGCGACACTCGTGGAGCAGATCAATTCTGATATCTCGACCGCAGAAAACAGGCAACTCGCAGGCGATACCGAGAGTGCGAGCGCTATTCTGCAACGTGCTGAAGATCGTGCAAGACAAGTGATGTCAAACGAAAGTGGGCTCTTCCGTTCAGACGCATTAGAGCTTTTGGATCGTATTAAGTCGAAGCAAGAAGAGATGTATCGTATCGTTCGCGTTGTTCCACCACGTGTCATGGCAAACTTGGCTGCAAAAAAACCTGACGTCATCGCACAAGGATTCATCGGCTACCCAAATGGTGAGTTCGTTGTGTTTGATCGTCAGGATCTCTACCGCGTTTCCTTGAACACTGTAGAAACTGGTGATCGTCTCGGTACGGATGAGCTTCTGCTTGATGGTGTCGACTTCTCTCGCTTCCAGTCCAGAGTCTTCCTGACAACTGGCAATGGAGTGATCGAAGTGATTAATGGTCAACCAACTGCGATGAAGACCGAGGACCCTGCAGGATGGATTACAGGTGCAGATGTAGAAACATATCTTCGTTACCTCTACGTCCTTTCGCCTGAGAAGAAGCAGATCTATAAGTATGAACGTCTTACGTCTCGTTACGGTCCACCTGCAGAATATAATGTCAGTGGAGACCTCTCTGGTGCACTAGATATGACAATTGCAGGTCCTGTATACGTTCTGCGTGATACATCACCTGGAGGAAAAGAAGGTGATCGTGATGTCACAAAGCTCCTACGTGGTGAGAAACAAACGTTTAATATCCGTAACCTTCCGCCAAACGCAATGAATGGTGTGACAAAAATTGTGAAGTCTGCCGCAGGGGGAAACTTCTACTTCTTGGATCCTGTAAAGAAGCGAGTAATCGTGACAACGAACGATGGTGACCTTGGTGACTCGCTGTACTTAAAACAGTACGTGCTCGACTCTGAGCAGGTTGGAAACTTGAAAGATCTGTATGTCGATCCAGAAGATAGTCGTCTCTACGTCCTCGATGAAAAGAAACTCTACGCCATCGACCTTAGAGCCAATTAAACCGAATACCGTCATGGTCTTCGGCACGTTCGACTGGTTTCATCCGGGTCACGAATCTTTGCTGACCCAAGCAACGGAGCTTGGGTGTGTGATTGTCATCATCGCTCGTGATGCGAATGTACAAAAAATTAAAGGCACTCTTCCAGATCATTCTGAAAACGATCGCATGCAAGTAATACAGAAGTTTCTTCCTTCTGCTCGTGTCGTTCTTGGTAATGCGAACGATTTTCTGCATCCTCTTCGTACCTACAAGCCGACACACATTCTTCTCGGGTACGACCAGCGGCTTCCGCCAGGTGTGCAAGAGTCGGATCTTGGCTGTATCGTCCAAAGAGCTGCAGGACATCATCCAGAGCTATATAAGAGCAGTTTAGAGCGAAAAAAATAGAATAAATGTCACACGACAATTAAAGAAGTACGTCCAGAATTTCGGTCGATTCATTCATCATTTTGTGGTATAATAATTTGATGACATTAAAACACAAAACATACATCGGGCTGCTGCTCGCATTGATGTCGAGCATTAGTTCAGTTATGGCTGCTACAATTCCTGCAACAGTGACGGATATGAGAGTCGTGACAACAGGAAATGGAGGAATTGCAGTATCGTGGTCGCCAGCAAAAGATGCAGTACAGTACAACGTCTATTACGGACGCGCTTCAATTATAGGAAATAATGGTGACTATGATGACTTCGAAACAACAGTAGGGGCTGAGACTACTTATATCTTTACGGAGTCCCCTGTCTCAAATGGCACACTCTTCGTTGCCGTGCTTGCAGTCTCTGAAACGGGTGACGAAAGTGAAGGGTTTGCGTCCGAAGCATCGATAGAAGTTGTCGGTGCTGCTAGCTCTTCGTCTTCAGTCGCATCAGCGGAGAACACAACAACGAGTGCACCGCTCTCTGTGAAGAATGTCACTGCAGTTTCTTCGACGGGTGTCATAGTGCAGTTCTCGAAAGCTCTAAAGATTGATGGTCCAGTAGGTCCGGGCACCTTTATCGTCACGGATACAGGTGGAGTGATCTTACGTATCCGAGAAGTATCGTTCCTCGATGCTGTCACACTTCTTTTGAAGACCGAGTCACAGAATCCAACAAAGAAATATATCGCAGGATTTGTGCAGAATGTCGAAGCAGTGGATGGAACAAGTGTCACGCCGAGCGTACCTCGCATGATGTTCGATGCCTTCCGTGCAGCTACAACAACTTCGTCTGAGGGTATGACAGAAAGTGCTGGAACGTACGGGAAAAACCCCGCACTTGGTGTTTCGTCTTCCAGCCAGCCTGCCGTCACGATGGTGGGGCCTTCGCTCGTCGATGTACAAGTACTCAAAGAGCGTGATGGAACAAAGACTGTACAGATTGATTGGACTCCGACGCCTTCTGCGATCGAGTATCTGCTCTATACATCGACTGATGGAGAGACATTTAAGAAGGTAGGAAGCGCAACGGCTTTGCAGAGTTCTGCGAAGCTCAAGAAAATCACGAGTGCGAATTTGATCGTGAAAGTAACCGCAAAAAACGCTGAGGGGCAGGAATCGGAAGGTCTGACCAAGACCGTTCCAATGACCAGTGGAACGTCCACGCCGCTTGCGGAGAGTGGTTTACCGCTGCTTGGAGTCATGTTGGCTGCAGGGGCACTCACAGGTCGTCGTGCGCTTCTACGTAAGAAGAAATAGAGTAAGAGTGTGCATATACCACTTCGTACTCTTACTGGTTTCGTCGTACTTGTAGCTCTTCTTTTTGCACGTGAGTGGACACTGATGCCCGACGGTAAATTGCATGCGTATTTTTTGTCGATTGGCCAAGGGGACACAATTTTTCTTGTCCTTCCAGATGGGAAACAAGTACTCATCGACGGTGGACCAGATTGGACGGCTCTCGAGAAGCTGGGAAACCACATGTCATTTCTCGATCGGTCGATTGATCTGATGATTCTCACCCACGATCATGCAGATCATCTTGTGTCACTTCCCGAAGTTGCGAAACGCTACAGAGTGCAAGCAGTACTACTCTCAGGCTACGGCAGCTCTGGCCGATATAAAGCGATGGAAGATGCCCTACACAAACAAGGGACGAAACTGATCCCAGCACATGCTGGAAGACGCTTAGAGCTTGGGAACAATATTTCGATGGATGTTCTCTGGCCACCGTCAGAGATGGCAACGAGTCTCGTCAAAAATCAAAACAATGTGTCAGTCGTAACCAAATTAACGTACGGAGAAAAAAGTATGTTATTTACGGGAGACATTGAAGAGATCGCAGAAGCGACGTTACTGAAAACAGGTACTGATCTCCATGCCGATCTTCTAAAGGTCGGACATCACGGCAGCCGTACATCTTCGACTGAGGCATTTTTGAAACGAGTCGCACCTTCACTCGCCGTGATTTCGAGTGGTAATGGGAACAGTTACGGTCATCCACATGCAGATGTAGTCAAACGGTATGATCAGCTAGGGATAGAGGTACGAAGGACCGATCTGGAGGGAGATGTGGAGGTGGTGTGGTAGAGAGAGAAAATTGCCCTACTGCAGAGAATTGTAGTAATGAATAGGTGTACAATCGTACACTACAATAATTGCACAACTTATGCATTACAAATTTTTTGAAGCATTCATGCATTTAACATACTCTGAATACGTTCTAAGCAACAAAATATGCCAACTACTACCTCTTCCAAGAAACTACTAACTATAAAAGAGGCAAGCTCTTGGGCCAGCAAGCTACTTGAACGAAAGGTTAGCGAAGCCAATATTTCTTACTTAATTCAGTACGGAAGGGTCCAAAAAGTCGGAGAAAATGGTTCTACCCAAGTGTATAAAAATGATCTTGAGGAATATTACAGCCAGAATATGCCAAAAAGGGAGGCAGCTTGGAAATCTAAGTTGGGCAATGATCTAATTTGGTCATTATCATTTGAACAATATAGAGAAATCGAAACAACAAAGCATGTTCACCGACTCCATCCTTATAAGGGAAAATTTATACCTCAGCTTGTAGAATATTTTTTAGATGATCACATAGATAGCTCTAAAAAACAAAAATATTTTAATAAGGGAGATATTATTCTTGACCCCTTTTGTGGAAGTGGAACAATGCTTGTACAAGCTAATGAACTTGGAATGAATGCAGTTGGGATAGATATATCTGTATTCAACTCATTAATCTCAAATATTAAAATTGGTAAACATAATTTATTAATACTAGAAGAAGTTTTGCATAAAATGGCTGTAGAGCTTGAAAAGTTTTTATACAAATCAAAAACAATTGAATTTGAGACTTCTTTGCTCTCTGTGTTGCAAGCATTCAACTCAAAACACTTTCCTTCTCCTAGTTTTAAATACAACGTACGACAAGGGAAAATTGATGAAAGCAACTATGGGAAGGAAAAGGAAAAGGAGTTCTTGACTGTTTATGAAAAAATAGTGGATAAATTTGGGATAAAATTGGGGCAGCCAACCAATTCTTCGTTTTTAGATCAATGGTATTTGCAAACTGTCCGTGATGAGATCGATTTCATGTTTGAACAAGTAAAGAAAATAAAAGATCAAGATATAAAAAGAATAGTTAGTATTATTTTCAGTCGAACAATCCGTTCATGTAGAGCAACGACCCATTCTGACCTCGCAACCCTAAAAGAGCCTCAAATAACAACTTACTACTGCAAAAAACATGGAAAAATTTGTAAACCGCTTTTTTCAATCTTAAGTTGGTGGAAAAGATACTCAATAGATACAATTCAACGATTAAAACAATTTGAGACTTTAAGAACTGATACAAAACAAGTCTGTCTTACTGGTGACTCTAGAGTCATTGATATTTTTCAAGAACTTGATGAAAGACATCCTGGCCTCGCAAAAATGGCAAGAAGACAAAAAATCCAGGGGATTTTTTCTTCACCTCCATATGTTGGGCTGATCGACTATCACGAGCAACATGCATATGCGTACGATTTATTCAAATTTAGAAGAAATGACGAATCGGAAATAGGTCCACTATTTCGTGGGCAAGGACAAGATGCTCGAAAGAGTTATATCGAGGGAATTGCGTTAGTATTAAACAACTGTAAAAAGTACCTAGCTGATGATTTCTCAATCTTTCTTGTTGCCAATGATAAGTGGAATATGTACCCAGAGATCGCAGAGAGAAGTAATTTAAAAATTGTTGATCGATTCAAGAGGCCAGTCTTAAATCGTACAGAAAAGGATAAGGGAGCATATTCTGAAACAATTTTTCATTTAAAGTCTAACTAATCTTATGTCTTTATCAAAACAACAAATCAGTGGAATCGAAGATGTGCTCAAAGTAAGCTTACGAAATAAGTTTCAAAACTATCATCCAGAACCCGCTTCTATGCCATTTCATACTCGATTACTTGGAAAAGATAGGCTAGCATTATATTCATTTGTTCACTCTCTAAATACAAATTTTGGTACAAGTATTTTTGAGCCAGTAGGCCTTACCTTAGCAAAGAGCGGATTTAAAACAGCTTCCTCCCATGCTGTTGCTGGAAATCAAATCAGCATAGATGCGCAAAGTGTGATCCAAAGAATTATTGATGGACTAATCACCGCTGAAACAAGTCCCGATAAATTGAAGGAAGTTGAAGCAATAAGAAAAGTATGTCAAAAAGGATTAATGGTAAAAGTTAAACCCACAAAAGTAGATTTAATGATGGAATCAAAAAGCGGTGAATATTTCTTATTTGATATAAAAACTGCAAAACCCAATGCTGGTAGCTTTAAAGAATTTAAAAGAACACTCCTTGAGTGGGTTGCCGTTTTTTTAGCGAATAATCCAAAGGCAAAAATACACACTCTTATCGCAATACCATATAATCCATATGAACCAGAAAAATATAATCGGTGGACAATGAGGGGTATACTTGATCTTGAAAGAGAACTAATGGTCGCAGAAGAGTTTTGGAATTTTCTTGGTGGTAAGAATACCTATGAAGACCTCCTGTTATGTTTTGAGCGAGTAGGAATCGAGCTAAGAGAAGAGATAGACAAGTATTTTAGCAGATTTAATAAAATGTAAACGAATCTCTTGGCTCCGGGCATTCACTCCTAGCTCCTCTGCCCAAATGAACCCTTTGTTTGTTGTTTCCCCACCACCAAAAGAACATAGACTATCATTCGACAAGCTTATGGTAAGCAGGTGTCTTGATGGTTGGAAAAACCAAGAATCGTACAACAAGCTTATATACATTCTCGACCAAAACCCGCTATCCTACACCCTACATGCACGTTCTCCTCATCCTCGCTGGGCAGTCCACACGCTTCTGGCCACTCTCGGAAAAAAGCTTCTTTCCTGTGGCGGGCACGACACTACTCGAAACGCAGATTGCACGTCTCCAAAAAGCGGGACTTAAAGACATTATACTTGTAACAGGTGCGCATAATAAGAGCGAAGCGAAGAAACGATTCCCAAAACTAAAGCAGGTAGAACAACAAGATCTCTCACTTGGTATGCAAGGCGCACTTGTCTCAGGGCTCCCGCACATCAAGACTGGGCCGGTGCTCGTCGTCAGTGCCAACGATATCATCGAGAGTGATGCATACATGGAACTAAAGAAACGAGCGAAGGGCATGAAGAGTGGCGGCCTGCTGCTCGCACGAAAAGTGAAGCACTATTTCTCAGGCGGCTACCTTACTGTAAAGAAGGGAAAGATTATCAGCATTATCGAGAAACCAAAGCCCGGCACCGAACCAAGTGACTTGATCAACCTCGTTGCACATGTCCATGCAGAACCAGCTGTACTTCTTGAGGCGCTCAAAAAAGAGAAGAAAGGAAAAGACGATGGATACGAAAGGGCGCTCGGTGGACTCTTGAAAGATCATGCGTACAAAGCAGTGCCGTACACAGGGCATTGGCAAGCAGTGAAGTATCCGTGGCATCTGCTCGACTTACTTCCGAAGCTACTCCCGAAAAACGCAAAGCCTCAGATTCATAAGACCTCCAAAATCCATAAAACTGCAGTTGTGGAGGGTTCTGTGATCATTTGTCCCAATGTCCGTGTGCTGCCACACGCATCCATCATCGGCCCATGCTTCATCGGTGAAGGGAGTATCATTGGCAATAACTCGATGGTACGAGAGAGTTCGATCGGTCCAAATTGTGTTATCGGCTACAGCACAGAAGTCACTCGCTCGATCCTCAGCTCTGATGTTTGGACACATAGTAGCTATCTTGGAGACTCTGTCATCGGAAACGATGTGTCGTTTGGTGCAGGTTTCGTCACAGGGAATCTACGACTCGACGAAGGTGAGATTATCTCGACTGTAAAAGGTGAATCCATCCCTACTGGAAGAACAAAGCTCGGCTCCGTGATTGGTAGTGGTTGTCGTATTGGAGTGCAGTCGATCACTGGACCAGGTGTAAAAATCGGGGCTGGCTGCTTTGTAAATGGTGCGTCGTTTGTCGTAGCCGATGTACCTGAAGGGTCGTACATCACAATGAAAAATGGTGAAATAACGATTCGAAGTAATCGTGAATCAACAAATAAAGATCGTAATTCGTTTCGAAAAGGACTCTAAAAAATCTTCACTTCGTGTTGCAGTACAATGAAATCTCTTCTGTGATCCGGTGGAAGGGTGTAGGGAAAGGGTGTGTAAAAGAGTGTGTTCTGTGGAGAGTGAAAAATGTACGATTCACATCGGCACGCCTCTTTTCCATACCCATTTTCTTCAATCGGCTCCCAGAAAGAACATTCACTACGATCTCGAAGAATAGCCATGAAGTCGGTAGAAATACCCCGCTTTTCCACAGACTATCCACCATAACCCAGTTTGTTTTTAAGTGTGGATAGGTGTGGAAAGTGGCTACCAGAGCCAATCTTTTTTATTTTCTCCACATCTTTCCACAGTAACTAGAATAGAAAATATTGGTTTGTACTAGTGCCTATGACTATGACGATTTTAATATAAATTTATGTAACTTCTTTCTATAATAGGCATGATGTCCTTGCGAAATAAGGAAATTTAGATTTCAATAGAAAGCATGAAGTTTTCATGTAAAACACAAGATTTATTAAATGGTGCACAACTTGTAAGTCGTGCGATAGGTAGTGATCAAGTTCTTCCAATTTTACAAAACATTCTCATTCACGTGGAAGGGAAAAGATGCACACTGAGTGCGACAAATTTAGAGATTTCTATTATCACAGGATTTGAAGTTTCTATTGAAAATGAAGGTTCGATCACAATTCCAGCGAAAGCCCTTCTTAACTTCTTGCAATACAATCAAGACAAAGAAGTTCTTCTAGAAACCAGTGAAGGAACACAATTAAAACTCAAAACAAAAAGTGCGAAGGCCTCTATTGCAGGAGAGGCAGCTTCTGGGTTTCCGACAATTTCCTCTATTCAAAAAGAATCAACGCTGTCGGTGCAGCCAGGCCCACTTCTTCATGCGCTGAATCTAGTAACATTTGCATGTGCGAAAACAACAACTCGCCCCGTTATTTCTGGTGTGTTTACCCAAAAAGAGAAGGATCATCTCATCCTCGCGGGAACGGATAGTTACCGTCTTTCTGAGTACAGAGTTCCGATCAGTACATCAGAAGGAAATGTGTCCTGCATTATCCCTGGTCGGTTTTTAGAAGAACTGAAGGGGGCGATTATCGCGAGTAAGGACACTGAAAAAACAAAAGAAAAGGACGATGAAAAGAAGAAAAAAGAGGAAGCACCCCTTGTTGTGCATCTTAGCTCTCAGCAAATTGAGGTTCATATCGGGCCGACAAAGCTCTTTAGTCGCCTCATTGAAGGGAAGTTCCCAGACTATGTACAAGTGATTCCAAAAGAGAAGAAGACAGTGGCGACATTCGCGACGAAAGATCTTTTAAGTGCTATCAAACGTATGCACTACTTCGCAAAAGAGGTGAATAACAATATTCTTTTTCATTTCACGAAAGAGGAGGCACACCTTACCACGAAGCAGACTCAACTTGGAAAAGATGAATCAACAATTGCATGTACGATCGAAGGGAGTGAAAACAAAATCTCCCTTTCTTCAAATTATGTTATTGACTTTCTCTCGCGCGTTGAAAATGAGAAGGTGAGTATTGAGCTTTCAGACAAGATGCACCCAGCAGTGTTCCGGATTCCATTAGAAGATACGTATACACACCTCATCATGCCGTTGCGCATGACTGATGAATAACGTATACTGTGTACAGTAAACATCGCCTCTTCCTCAAAAGAAACGACTGTGAGGAAGTTGGTGGCTTCACGCGTGTACCTTTAGAAAATTTCGATGCTTCCTTCAATTTGTATCGGCGAAGAAACACACAGAGAGATTTACTCTCTTCTTTTAGGTAAGGGCTCGGTGACGATCTCCGGTCTTTCCAATGAAACCGCGAAAGCGCTCGTGATGAGCCATCTTCTTACAATGGGGAAGTCTCCAGGAGTGCTGGTTGTAGAAAATGAAGCCGCTGCTGAAGGGCTCTTGCATTGGCTTTCGTTTTTTGAGCTCGACCCCTATCTTGTTTCGATTGATGATGAGCCACTTGCAGAGCAGATCTCCTCATTTATCCACATGATGAATGGCGAAGGAATAGCGGTGATGACGAGAGAGACGTGGGAGAAAGATTTGCCGTACTTTCCAGAAATAGCAGAACAGGCAGAGAAGGTGAAGGTGGGCGAAAAAGTAGATTTCACCTCATTCTTCTCTCGCCTCATCGACATGGGATATGAACACACAGACGATGCGGACATTAGTATCGGTGAGTACCGACGCCGTGGCGACACTCTTGAAATTTTCCCTGTGGGGTCACGCAGTGTGTACACAATTCACTTCGCATACGAGACAATCGAATCAATGAAAACGAGTGAAAGAAAAGAGTGCCAAGATCTTCTTCTCTATCCACTTGCGTGGGAGACCTCGGCACCGATGAGCGAGCAGTTTCCAGAGGAAAGTATTCTTCTGAGTGACGAACAGGAAGAATTCGAAGCCCCTGAAGATGTATTGCACATACAGATGACGAGCTTTCCTGAGGGCGAGGAGCGCCACATTCATATGCGGTACCTTTCCGTGCTGAAGTTTTACACACTTTCAGACTTCGTGAACGATGTGCGCGATAAACTCTCTCAAGGATGGTCTATCGTGATTGTGACGAAGCGCCCTGAAGAGCTAGAGGGAGCGCTGAAAGAGGAATCAATTAGCTTTACAGTGGCCCCAGAGAAGCGCGTGGGTGCGATTACGATCGTTCCAACTGATTCAAGCTCACTGCTCCCACACTCGTTGCAGAATCCTGACATGAAGTGCGCACTTATTACCGATCGAGAAATTTTTTCGCTTCGTAAAGAAGTAAAGCAGCGTTCCATCCAGCGTCTCGCACTCGACTTCATCACCTCACTTCAGGCAGGAGACTACGTTGTACATATGGAGCATGGAATTGGGCGCTTTGAAGGAATGACAACGAAAGAAGTAGACGAAGTGGAGCGAGAGTACTTAGAAATTACCTACGCAGAGAATGATAAACTCTTCGTACCAGTCGACCAGGCAGATAAGCTGAGCAAATTTGTCCACGAAGAAGGCGACGAACCAATTCTCACTCGTCTTGGTTCACAAGAATGGAAGAAAGTAACCAAAAAAATCTCAGAAGAGACAGAACGTGTTGCAAAAGAGCTTCTCGAAATCTATGCCAAGCGAGCGAGAGCGAAAGGACATCAATATCCAGATGATTCCGAAGTGCAACAAAAGTTTGATGAAGCGTTTCCCTATACAGAAACCCCAGGTCAGATGAAGGCAATCGAGGACATTAAGAAAGACATGGAGTCGCCACACCCAATGGATCGACTGATCTGTGGAGATGTAGGATTCGGAAAAACAGAAGTTGCGATGCGTGCGGCATTCAAGGCCGTACAGGGCGGCAAACAGGTCGCGCTCCTCTCCCCTATCACCATTCTCGCGGACCAGCACTACTATAGCCTGCAAAAACGCATGGAAGGATTCGATGTGCGTATCGATATGCTTTCCCGTTTCCGTTCACCAGCTGAGCAACGCGAAACTCTCCGCAAACTGCGCGAAGGCACTGTCGACATCGTCGTTGGTACCCATCGACTTCTTTCTGATGACATCGAGTTTCAGAACCTTGGACTTCTCATTATCGATGAAGAGCAACGCTTTGGTGTGAAGCAGAAAGAGAAGCTCAAATCCCTTCGTGCTTCCGTCGATATTCTTACACTCACAGCAACACCGATTCCACGCACACTCAACCTAGGTCTTCATAAGCTTCGCGATATCACAACAATTACGACTCCACCTCCTGGACGTCTCCCCATCATCACCGAAGTGCGCAAATATTCCGATGCGCTTATTCGTGAGGCGATCAGAAAAGAGCTGCAGCGCGATGGTCAGGTCTATGTTCTTCATAACCGTGTGGAAACTATCGACGCTTTCGCGATGAAACTTCGTGGACTCGTGCCAGAGGGAACATTCGTTGTGACACATGGACAGCTGAAACCAGAAATTTTAGAAGAGCGTATTCTTTCCTTCAAAAAAGGAGAGTGCCAAGTACTCGTGAGTTCGACGATTATCGAAAATGGAATCGACTTGCCGAGAGCAAACACACTCATCGTGAATGAAGCTGAAAAATTTGGACTCTCGCAGCTCTATCAGCTTCGTGGTCGCGTTGGTCGTGGGACAGTCCAGGCGTTCTCGTACTTCCTTTACCACACACAGCGTCTTAAGGACGATGCCAAGAAGCGCCTCAGAGCCATCGTAGAAGCGAGCGAGCTAGGAAGTGGCTTCCAGATCGCAATGCGTGACTTAGAGATCCGTGGAGCGGGCGAAATCCTTGGTGCGAGTCAGTCGGGAAACATCCAAACTGTGGGAGTCAGCCATTATCTTCGACTGCTCAAAAACGCGATGGAAGAGATAAAAGCTGGAGGCAAAGCAGAAGAGGATGATATGGGCTCGAGCATCGAGATCATTTTGCCATTCGAGTCACTACTTCCTTCGTACTACATCCCTGATGAACAAGAAAAAATCTCTGTGTATCAGAAACTCGCAGGCAGTGAAGACGAAGCAATGCTCAAAGATTTCGAAAAAGATCTAGAAGATGAATACGGAGCACCTCCAGAGCAAACACAAAATCTCTTTGCGATTCTAAGGCTCAAAATGGCGTGTAGGAGAGTGGGTGTGCAGCGTATCAAGATGGAGACAGTTGGAAAGAAACGAGATCTGATCCTGACGCTCAGCAAGCGCGTGAGCGCAGAGGAGATTATGCAACTCGTTGCCAAGCATCCTTCCTGGCGTATCGTTGGTTCTACACTACGCATCGATGAAGAGGCATTCGTGAAAGACGCAGGAACAGAGAAGTGGATAGAAGAACTAACAAAACAAGTGGAACTGCTGACGAGGAGGAAGGAGAAGAAAGCACAAAAAGCCTAAATTCTCTATACTGAGAGAGTACCAAGGCCCCGTAGTTCAACGGATAGAACGACCCTCTCCTAAGGGGTAAATGTAGGTTCAATTCCTATCGGGGCCACCACTAACCATTGCTACCAACTTTGTCTGTTCGAGTAGCCACGCTGAAGCGTGGCGTATCGAGAACTTTACCCTAACACCACCACCTCTCTCGTATCTTGCGGTAAGCTACTCGCTTTCACCTTCAACTCTTTCACTGATTCTACTTTCTGCTGACCACATGCTTTCGCAGTTCCTGCGAGGTCACCTTTCTCAACATCAAAGAGAACGACAATGCGAGGATCGACTGACTCCACAAGGTCCTGCACTTTCTTTGGCTGATCAGCAGCGACGACGAGGACATCGACATCACCAAGTTTTTCCACCTCTGCGTCTGTCCAATCCAACACTGGTGAACCAATAAATGCCATACACACACTTTCCGATGTACAGACAAAACTCACTTGCTTTCCCTGCTCTTGGCCGATCGCGCGCATCGCAATGCCCGAAAAATCGTATTCCCCTGGCCAACTAACAATCTTTGGATTTGTAAACTCTTCTTCTGGATGAGGAAGCAGAGTCCAACCATCTTTTACGAGAGCATCTGGAAAGACAGCGAACTTCGCGTTCCCTGCTTCTACAGTACATGCGCCGTTTTTGAGTGAGGAGATGACGATCATACGTGACAGAGATTGTAGCGACTGAAGGTCAGTGAATCTACCCCTCTTCCCGTGTGATGTCTGCTCCGAGTGCCGTGAGCTTTTCTTCTAGTCTGTCGTATCCACGCTCGATGTAGCGCACATCTGTAATAACAGTTTCACCTTCTGCGGAGAGTGCTGCGATCACCATCCCGACACCAGCGCGGATATCATTACTCGCGACTTGCCTTCCCCGGAGTTTCGTTGGTCCAATGATGAGTGCTTGATGAGAGTTAAGGACTTCGATGTGTGCGCCCATTTTTTCGAGCTCATACAAGTACGCCATACGACCTTCGAACAGTACTTCAAAGATACGGCTCACTCCTTCAGCTTGTGTGAGGAGAACACCGAATGGTGCTTGTAAGTCGGTTGGAAAACCTGGGAAAATATTCGTTTGGATGCGTGTGCCGTTCAGCTTCGAAGTCGCACCATCGACAACGATGTCACCATTTTCCTTACACTCAACTTTTCCTCCGATTCTTTTGATCGCGCCAAGGAACGAGATGAGATGGTTTTTATCCGCTCCTTGAACCGTGAGATTCCCCTTCGTTGCAAGACCAGCGAGAATGAAGGCTCCTGCCTCGAGGTAATCAGAAACTACGGTATGTTCAGTTTCAGGAAGGAGTTCCATCTGTCCGTGAACAATGAGAGTGTGTGAGCCAATTCCTTCTACTTTTACACCTCTCTCGACCAAAAACTTGGCCGTATCTTGCACGTGCGGTTCCGCTGCTGCGAGCTCGATTACTGTTTTTCCAGGAGTCAACGCCGCTGCGAGTAAGATATTCTCCGTCGCAGTAACAGAAAATTCTGGAAGGATCACAGTACCAGCCTTTGGTTTGCCGATGAGATGAAGTTCTGTCTCAGAATTATTATTCTGGATTCCCATCTGCGCGAACCCTTGCGTATGCGCATCGACTGATCGTTTCCCAAGGACGCATCCACCTGGGTAGGCCATCCGCACTTCACCAAAACGCGCGAGCAGCGGGCCAAGTAATACGATGGAACCACGAAGGCGAGAGACCATGTCGTGTGGGATCATTTTATTTTCTACATTCGTCGCATCGATCGTCACAGTCGATCCATTTTTTTCGATTGTTGCCCCCAAAAATTCCATAATCTGGCACATCGTTTTTGTGTCGCGAAGTCTGGGGACATTTTTGAGCACTGTCTTTCCTTTACAGAGAAGAGTGGCCGCAAGAAGGGGTAGTGTTGCATTCTTTGAGCCACTAATGGCGACTGTCCCGCTGAGCGGCTTTCCACCATGAATACGATACTGCACATTTGGCCCTTCTTGGCTTACAGTTGGGCTAGAATCAGCTGTATCTTTCGCGATCTCCGAGAGTGAAAGAGGCATACATAGAGTGTACACTAATTATTAAAT
>Ga0163150_10004827_pt1 | contig 17739 bp, 19 predicted proteins | sample OliLakLV19P2IB_FD_148628 | JGI IMG/M metagenome (GOLD analysis project Ga0163150, IMG submission 148628) | Freshwater microbial mat bacterial communities from Lake Vanda, McMurdo Dry Valleys, Antarctica - Oligotrophic Lake LV.19.P2.IB | ecosystem: Environmental > Aquatic > Freshwater > Lake >...
GAATTATTGGGCCGCGACATCTATGTCAGGGAAGGCTGTTATACCTGTCATTCCCAGATGATCAGGCCATTTCGGGATGAAGAAATGAGGTACGGTGAATACAGTAAGGCAGGTGAATTTATATACGACCATCCGTTTCAATGGGGCAGCAAACGCACCGGACCCGACCTGCACCGAATCGGAGGCAAGTATCCCGATAGCTGGCATTTTACCCATATGCGCGATCCCCAGGAAATCAGCCCGGGCAGCATCATGCCGGCTTATCCATGGCTCATTAAAAATGATTTGTATACCGCCAATACCCCGGCTAAAATCAGGGCTATGCAAAAACTGGGAGTACCTTATCCTGAAGGATATGATCAAATCTGTATCCAGGACCTGCGTTTGCAGGCAGACAGTATTGCACTGGCTTTAAATGCAGCCCAGATCAAAACCAGTGGGGATAAAGAAATCATTGCCCTGATTGCTTACCTGCAGCGACTGGGCACCGATGTAAAAAAATAATTAAAATTTAAACTATGAAATTTTCAAATTATTTAAAAGCAATAGATGAAGTCAGTATTTATCCCCTGATTTCGCTCCTTTTATTTGTTACGGTGTTTGTGGGTGTGGTCATTTATATGTATTCGTTGGATAAAAACCAGATCGATGAACGCGCTAATATCCCATTAAAATGAAATCGTCAATTCATTCAAACAAATTGGTAACAGGTTTATTAGCCAACATCCTGATAATAACCTCGGGCTCAGCACAAGGAACTTCTACGGTTAAAAGTTTGGCCCAGTCTATTCCTCTGGAAACTTATTTAATGATCGCGGTGATCCTGGTGGAATTGGCCCTGGTATTATTTTTAATAACGATGATGTTTCAGTTCCTTGGACTCTATAAAACCAAAACTGCAACCATTGAAGCTCCGGTGGCCAAACCATCGTTATTCCAACGGCTCAACAAAACAGTTGCCATTGAAGATGAAATCCAACTCGATTTAAATCACAACTATGATGGGATCCGGGAATTGGATAATAAAACCCCGGATTGGTGGACCTATGCTTTTTATTTTACGATACTTTTTGCGGTTGTTTACCTCTACAGGATGTTTGTCAGTGAGTCTATACCCAGCCAGCTTACGGAATTGAAAGCTGAAAATCAACGGGCTGAGGCATCTATGACCCAACTTCTGGCTACCACGGCCAATAATGTGGATGAAAAAAATGTCACTCTGCTGGGAACGGAGGATATCATCAAAGGCTCAATGACTTATAAAGCCAATTGTGCGGTTTGCCATGGTGTAAGTGGTGAAGGAAACGTCGTGGGCCCCAACCTGACGGATGATTATTGGCTACATAATGGGAGTATAAAGGATATTTTCAAAACCATAAAATATGGGTTCCCGGAAAAAGGCATGAAGAGCTGGGCAGCGGATTTTTCACCGCTTCAAATTGCACAATTGTCCTCTTATGTCAAGTCACTTCACGGTTCAAACCCGCCGAATGCCAGGGAAAAACAAGGTGCGTTATTTGTAGAATCCGACGGGATGGTCGTAGATTCAATGCAAGTAACAAAATAAAATTTTTATGATGACTGACAAAAAGAACATAATAAATCGATTGATGCATTATCAACAATCGTTGATTGCTGAAATCAATAAGACGATTCAGGGTTTTCAGCAAGGAGCGGATCTGACCGAAGGGGAGGTCATCGATCCCGAAGATGCTTCTTTTCAAAACAATTCAATGGATATGATGCACAGCTATCAATCCAGGTTGAATTCGGTGGAAAATGACCTCACTAAATTGGAAAACCTGTTCGAATCAGAAAATACAGATGCCGTCGCCGGCGCCCTGGTGGATGCCGGGGATGTCCTGTTTTATATGGGTATTTCAACTAAACCCATTCTGCTGGATGACGGCAGACAGCTCATCGGAATATCACTCGATTCAGACATAGCCAATCAATTGAGCGAAAAAAAACCAGGACAATCTATACCGTTTGGAGACGCCGTTTTAACGATTAAACAGATTCAATAACCAATTAACCTATCTGGCTTCCCTTGTCCAATACTACCCAGGAATTTAAAAACAAAATAGCAACCGTCGATGGCTCAGGGAAACGATCATGGATCTATGCATTGCAACCCACCGGAAGGCTTTATCGCTGGCGGACCATTGCGACCTGGGTATATCTGATCATTCTGGTAACCTTGCCATTTCTGAGTTTTCATGGCGAGCCACTATTTTTATTAAATTTCACCGAAGGCAAGTTTATATTTTTTGGAAAAATCTTTCTCCCTCAGGACTTTATCCTTTTTGGCTTGGCCATGCTGACTTTCCTTTTGTTTATTATCGTTTTTACCCTGGCTTATGGACGTATTTTCTGCGGATGGATTTGCCCGCAAACGATATTTATGGAAATGGTCTTTCGCAAAATTGAATATTGGATTGAGGGACCGGCCAACAAACAAATGATCCAGGACCGGGAGACCTGGACCAGGGCAGTGTACTTTAAAAAAGGTTTGAAACACCTCATTTTTTTTGGATTGTCTTTTCTGATTGCCAATGTATTTTTATCTTATATCATTGGAGTCAAAGCGCTGACCAATATCATTACCGAACCGGTATCCCGGCATTGGGTTGGGTTTTCAGCTATACTTGTTTTTTCATTAGTCTTTTACTTGGTTTTTGCTTTTGCCCGGGAATTGGTTTGTACGGTGGTATGCCCTTATGGCCGGTTACAGGGCGTGTTGCTGGATAAAAATTCTATTGTAGTAGCCTATGATTATATCCGCGGGGAACCCCGGGCAAAAGTCAGCCGCCACCGCGAAGCGTCGGCCGGAGACTGCATCGACTGTGACCTTTGTGTAAAAGTCTGCCCCACCGGGATTGATATCCGCAACGGCACTCAAATGGAATGCACCAATTGTACAGCCTGTATCGATGCCTGTAATATGATGATGGTCAAGACCGGCAGGCCACCGGACCTGATTCGTTATGACAGTGAAAACAATATTCAAAGCGGCATCAAATCAAAATGGAATTACCGGATCAAATTCTATTCGGTGGTGTTGGTGGGGCTGCTGGGCCTTATGAGCTTTTTCTTGCTGGACAGGGCTCCATTTGATACCACGATCCTAAGGGTACCTGGTCAGCTGCTTCAGGAAAACGAGGATGGAACCATCGGCAATTTATACCGGATGAAAATAATCAATAAATCTTCTTTTACCCGGCCTTATCATCTGGTGATCCGGGATTCCGCGACAGTTTTGGTTTATGCCGGTAAAGCAGTTGATTCTCTGGCGAGCGGACAGGGAATAGAAGAAATGTTTTTTATCAGAAGGCCCAGGGAAACTATACAGGAAAGAAAAGAAATCGTGCACCTCGATGTCTATTCCGGTGCGCAATTCATTGAATCTAAAAAAGTGACTTTTATTGGACAATACTAAGTAGGATGAAAAATTGGTTTAAAAGCGGAAATTTAATTTTATTAGGCGGAGCCATAATGCTCCTGTTTATTTTCAGTTTGTTTGCCGGGTTTATGGTTCAGGATTTGACCCTGGTTACCAAAGATTATTACAGCGAGGAACTTAGATACGATCAAAAAAAAGCAGCCATAACAAATGCATCGCAAATAGATCGTGAGCTGACACTCCGGAGATCTGGTGATTCGCTGGAAATAAAAATACCTGAAAGACTAAGTGTCCGGATTAAGGAGGGGCAAGTACATTTTTATTGTCCATCTGCTGAAAAAGGAGACCGGTACATTGCCTTAGCACCCAATCCTACCGGCACTTATCTTATGTTTCCTATCCTCCTTCCGCAATGTGCCTATACCGTGAAATTATTTTTCCATACCACTGAAAAGGAATATTATAAGGAATTTAAACTATAGAAGTACTTTGTTATGAATATAGAATGGATCATTTCTGCATTTATCCTGGGGCTGGGAGGCAGCCTGCATTGCCTGGGTATGTGCGGACCGTTGATCCTCATGGTCCCGTTTAAAAACCAGCGTTCAACCGGAACAATAATAAATTTGACGTTCTATTTCCTGTCTAAAGCAATGATGTATGGTATACTGGGCCTGTTAATTGGGATATTTGGTGTGGGATTAAAATGGTTAACGGGCCAGTACATTCTTTCTTTTGTGGCCGGCAGTTTTATGCTGGGTATTGTGTTGTGGCCGTTATTAAACCAATGGCTGGCCTGGCCTTCTGCCATGCACCATAAAATTTCAGCATGGTTTTATCGGTTAAACTCAAATCCCAGATGGTATTATTTTATCGGACTGGGTACACTCAATGCTCTTTTACCTTGTATGATGATCCTTGCAGCAGCGGGTGCATCACTAGCATTGGCCAATCCGATGAAAGGTTTTTTCTTCATGCTGATATTTGGATTGGGTACTGCGCCTGCACTGATCGCCGCCTACCTGTCCCGCACAGCTTTCAAACCAGCCTTCAGATCAGGCTTGCAATGGACTTCAAAACTGATAGCCATACTTTTAGGGGTCGTGCTTATCCTGCGAGGCCTGAACCTGGAATTACCCCACACTCACCATCCGGTAATCAACCAGGTGTCAAAAATCATAACCTGTAAAGTGCCCGGCTAAATGAAACAAACTATCCAGGCAGAGTCTTGTTACCATTGTGGATCGGATTGCACGGATCAACCGGTGCGGGCAGATGATAAATTGTTTTGTTGTACAGGCTGCAGCAGGGTATACCTGATCATTCACCGCAATAAGCTGGATAATTATTATTGCCTCAATGAGAGACCCGGTATACAGGTAAAGAATGGTCCATCCGGATCTTTGATGTTGTTGGACGACCCTGTCATAGCTTCTAAATTTATTTTGTTTTCTAATGCTGACCTGATCAAGGTTTCATTTTATCTGCCTCAGGTGCATTGCAGTTCCTGTCTTTGGCTGCTGGAACACCTCAGGGATGCGGCACCCGGGATACTTTCTTCCAGGGTAAATTTTACTGAAAAACGAACCTATCTTTCTTTCGATCCCAAACAGCTTACACTAAGAGGAGTAGCCGAACTGTTAAAGTCGGTTGGATATGAACCTCATATTGAATTGGGTGAGGTACAGGCTTTTAAACACCAGGAATCTAAAACAGCGATAGAAATTGGGGTTGCCGGTTTTTGTTTTGCCAACATCATGTTGCTTAGTTTTCCGGAATATTTTGGGTTAAACCGCGAGGAAGACGGGCAACTTGTTTCTATTTTCAGATACCTAAACCTGGGATTAAGTTTGCCGGTATTCGGGATTGGGCTCCATGTTTTTTTTCGCCAGGCCCTGGCTGGGATAAAGCAGAAATACCTCAATATAGATGCTCCGGTAGCCCTGGCCATTTGGGTGACATTTCTCCGGAGTGTCTATGAAATTCTGAGCGGTACCGATATGGGTTATCTGGACAGCATGAGTGGGATTGTTTTTTTTATGTTGATTGGAAGGGCACTGCAAAACAAAACCAATCGTTCCTTGCAGTTTAACAGAGATTATCGATCTTATTTTCCAATGGTAGTCCAGGTATTAAGAGGCGAAAAAACAGAAACCTTAGCGGTGAGTGAAATTAAAGAAGGAGAAATCATTTATCTCCGGCACCTTGAAATCGTTCCGGTGGATGGTTACCTGAGTAAGGGAGCCGGTTCGATCGATTACAGTTTTATAACGGGCGAATCCCAACCGATCCAGGTCAAACCCGGCGAATTGGTATATGCCGGTGGCCGGGTGAATGATGCTTCCATGGAATTGCTGGCCATTAAGACGTTTAATCAAAGCGGTTTCAATCAGCTCTGGAACAATGCAGTATTTAAAAAAGAAAAATTGTCCCAGTCGATATATATTGACCGGTTGGGCAAATATTTTTCTTTTCTGGTCCTTGGGCTGGCACTGATCACTTTTATTTATTGGCAATACGCCCAGCCTGCCATGGCCTGGAACGCCGCGACCGCTATTTTGATCGTTGCCTGCCCGTGTGCCCTCTTATTGAGTTCTTCATTTACTTATGGCCACCTGATCCAGCGATTTGCACAGGAAAAACTTTTTGTCAAAAATGCCAACGTACTGGAATGTATGCCAACCATTAATCATATCGTATTTGATAAAACCGGCACGCTGACAACACTCATGGAAGAAAATATTCACCTCCGGTCAGCAGCTTGGACTGAACCGGAAAAAATAATGGCACTGAACCTGATGAGGCATTCCACACATCCGCTCAGCCAGTTGATTGTACAAAAGGCCGGAATAAATGATTTGATGGTACCGGACTCTTTTAAGGAATGGCCGGGGGATGGCATTGAAGGTTGGATAGAAGATCATCATATTAAAATTGGAAATTCAGGGTTTACGGGTCAGGTAGCTATTCCGGGCGCCCACACGCTGATCTATATCCTTATCGATAATAACCTCAAAGCAGTTTATGAGAGCAGGGCCGAGCTTAAAGCGGGAGCCATTGATTTATTAAAACGACTTAACGGGTTTAAAATTACCTTGCTTAGTGGTGACCGGCCGGAGTTGATCCCTTACCTGCAGCCACAGGTGCCAGGACAAATGAAAATACTAATGGGCCAGTCGCCCCAGCAAAAACTGGATTTTATCCGACAAGCTCAGACAGAAGGGGATCAGGTGATGATGGTGGGGGATGGGCTTAATGATGCAGGTGCATTGAAACAGAGCGATATTGGAGTAGCGGTGGTCGACCGGCATTTTTCTTTTTCGCCGGCTTGCGACGCGCTGATCCAATCCGAACAGTTGATTTACCTCGACCGGTTTATGCGCCATGCCAGACAGGCAAAATACCTGATCTGGCTGGGGTTTATTTATTCGATCCTATACAATCTGACCGGTATTTATTTTGCTGTTCAGGGACTGATGAGTCCTTTGATAGCTGCCATTCTGATGCCTTTGTCATCTATCGGAGTTATGGTTTTGGCTTTTTCCGGGGTCTGGTGGATCATTCGTAAAGAAAACCGTTGATAGCTCTATCTTTGCTATTCTTTTACCAGATCTAAGGATACTTGATAATACTTACAACGTGGATAGCCAAAAAACAATCGATTTAATCGTAGAGCAGGGGTTGAATACTTTTCTGGATTATGCATCCATTGGTATTATCCTGGTGGACAGTAAAATGCAAATCATGCTGGTTAATAAATTTGCAGAAAACCTGTTTGGATTTCAACAAAATGAAATCTTTGGCAAAAAGATTGAAATACTGATACCGATGAGGTACCATGACGCTCACAAACACCATCATAGCGATTACTTTAAGAACCCCCAAAACCGGCCTATGGGCCTGGGAATGGATTTGTTTGGGGTCAAAAAAAGTGGGGCTGAGTTTCCGGTAGAAGTCTCTTTAGGGACTTACAAAATCAAAGAGGAAGTCTATATCATTTCATTTATCAATGATATTACGAAAAGAAAGAGTATAGAAGCAGATATCAAACGCCTTAATGCGGAACTTGAAAAAAAGGTACTGGAGCGCACAGAAGCTTTGGCAGATGCTATTATAAAATTGCAAAAACAAATCAAAGAAACGGAAGAAGCGGAAGCAGAACTGGCCGTTTCCCTGGCCAAAGAGAAGGAATTAGGTGAACTGAAATCACGATTTGTATCCATGGCCTCCCATGAATTCAGGACCCCGCTCAGTACCATTACTTCTTCTGCCTATTTATTGCAACAATATGTCACCACAGAAGATCAACCCAAACGTGAAAAACACCTGGAAAGGATCCTGGCTTCTGTAAACACACTAACGGATATTCTGGAGGATTTTTTGAGTTTGGGCAAGATGGATGAAGGTAAAATCGAGGCTAAAATTTCTAAGGCGGATATTGAGGAACACATCAAATTGGCGATCAATCAGGTCAAACCTATTTTAAAAGCCGGTCAACAGATCTTTTATGCCCATAAAGGCGCTTCCATGGTCAATTTTGACCCGTCGCTGCTGCGGCATATCGTATTGAATCTTATTTCCAACTCCATTAAGTTTTCTGAAAAAAACCAACCTATTCATGTAAATACCAATACGTTGGAAAATCCGTGGCTGCTTACGATACGCGATGAAGGAATCGGGATCTCTGAAGCAGACCAGCAAAACTTGTTTGAACGGTTTTTCCGTGGCGCCAATGCATTGACAATTCAGGGTACCGGACTTGGTCTGCACATCGTTTCAAAGTATGTTCAAATGATGGGTGGGTCAATGACTTGTGAAAGTGCCCTCAGTAAGGGAACCCGGATGACTATAAAGTTCCCGGATAATTAGGGAAAGTTAAAATCCGGAGCTAAATTTGAGATGAGCCATGAAAAAAATACTCTTAATAGAAGACCACGACGAGATACGTGAAAACACTGCGGAGATTCTTGAGTTAGCCTCTTACGCGGTAGTCACTGCAGTCAATGGCAAAGACGGTGTCGAAAAAGCACTGGCAGAAAAGCCAGACCTTATAATTTGTGATATCATGATGCCGGTGCTCGATGGTTATGGGGTCCTGCATCTTTTACAGAAAAACCCGGATGCCCCACAAATCCCGTTTATCTTCTTATCCGCTAAAGCCGAACGATCCGATTTGAGAAGGGGAATGGAACAGGGCGCAGATGACTATATTACTAAACCGTTCACCGGGATTGAATTACTCAATGCCGTAGAAAGGAGACTTCGTAAGTATGAGAGCCTTAAAGAAGAATTGGCCCCAGGACTGGAAGGGCTCAACCAGATCCTGAGGCTGAAGAACCATAACCATCATGATGGTGTTGATGCCCTCATCCAGGACCGCAACATCAATAAGTATAAAAAAAAGCAAATCATTTATTCGGAGGGCAACCGGCCTTCCCGTCTATATTACATAATAAAAGGTAAGGTCAAGGTGGTCAAGACTAACGATGATGCCAAAGATCTGGTCGTGGGGCTTTACAATGAAGGGGATTTTCTGGGTTACACCGCTTTATTTGAAGGCAGTATATACCGCGATACCGCAGAGGCCATGGAAGACACGGACCTGGCTATAATCCCGAAAGAAGAATTTGAGGACCTGATCAACAAGGATATTGTTTTGCTGAGAAAATTTGCCCGGTTGCTGGCCAAGAATGTGCTCGATCATGAAAATCAATTGATCTCCATGGCGTATAACAGCCTCCGTAAAAAAGTAGCTGAAGCGCTGATTTCCGTAACTAAAACATTTCAAAAACCCGATAACCTGCCATTTGTCATTGACCTGTCCCGTGAAAACCTCGCGAGTATTGCCGGGACGGCAACCGAATCGTTGATTCGCACCCTCAGCGATTTTAAATCTGAAAAACTGATAGAAATTCAGGGCAGCAAAATCACGATAGTAAACCTTGCCAAACTCGAAAAGCTTTTAAATTGAGGTTTGATCTGAAATGGTGGATGTGAAAGTTCAATAAGATCTGAGGGGAAGATTTCAATCTTAGATAATCAGGGTAGTTCAACAAATTTTTCCAGGTTTAGTTTTATTTCAAGAAACATTTCTTTGATTCGGTCTAAACCGACTTGCAGTTTTTCTTCCTGTAGCAAGATAGATTTGGATGGAATTTCATGATCCCAGCTCTGTTGGCATTGTATCAGATGTTGTTTAAGTTCTTTTTTATATTTTCGGATGGTATCATCCAATTTTACTAATTTCGAAAGAAGCAGTTCAGCCTTCAGGAGCCGGCTGGGAAGGAGTTTATTGGATTGAACTAATAACGCTAATTTAGTTTTTAAGGCAACATTCTCTTCCTCTACAATATCAATAGTGGTTTTAAGGATGTCATACTCATGTTGATAGCGATTGGCTATGATTTTATTCATGGAGAATGTCCCAGTTATGTAGTACTTAAAAAATTTAATATTAAAAAAAAGCCCCGCTGAAAAAACGGCGGGGCCGCCTCACCTAATTAACTTCAATCTGTTTATTTACTGAAGCTTTTTTTGCCTCCTCCTTTTTCGGTAATTGAAGGTGGAGTATTCCGTTTTGATAGTTGGCTGTTATTTTGTTGGAGTCTACACTTTCGGGTAGAGCAAAACTTCGGCTGAAGCATGAATAATTGTATTCTTTGCGTGAATACTTTTCTTCTATAGTTTCAGCAGATTCTTCATTTTCACTGGAGATGGTCAATTGATTTCCATCCATTTCAATCTTAAAATCTTCTTTTTTCAATCCGGGAGCAGCAAGCGTGACTGAAAAATCATCCTTGTTTTCCTGGATGTTTACCGAGGGTACGGTCAATACACGTTCTACCCATTCATTGGGCTGCAGCCATTCGTTCCATGGTTTGAAAAAATTTTCAAATGCAGAAGGAACCTGGGCTTTCATCCTACTCAGAGCTTTTGTTGTCATGATATTTAATTTTTTTGATGAATTAAATGATTTATACTTACAAAAATAGGCGGGTAGGATGCCCCCCTTCCTGATGTTCATCATCCCGCTGCCTGAACTTCATCAGTTTATGCAGTTTAATATATATGAGCTTCATCGAAAGCATTTTGAACGAATTCTTTTATCGTATTGGGTAGCCCATCAATGGCATCGCTTAATTCTCCGGGGATGATATAATGGCCAAGTACCTTAAATACCCCCTGTAACCTTATTTTTGCAAGTTGATCATTGCCCAAACCACTGGGCGCTCCATCCCGGGTAGCCAGGCGGATTTCATCCAAAAACTGACGCAAATGGGGCTGGCTTCGATTGGATTTACCAGGCTTCCAACCATCCACATAAACCCCTTTTAAGAACATGGGTAACTGGGCTAATAAATTAAGATTTTCATCCGGGCAAATCCGATCCCTGATACCGTGAAGCACCGCCTTCATCACTCTGCCGGCCTGATCTCTGGGCAAATCCAGTTCAAAGCTGAGATGATTGATGATTTCATTACCCTTGGCTGCATAATTATCAAAGTTTAGAGTCATTATTGATTTAATTTTGAGTTGCAAAATATTATCCGGAAATTCTATACGTAATGACCAAAGGCAGTTGACGTCCTGATTGGAATCAGGGATTTGTCGGAGGAATTAAATTATATAGCGACGGTAGAAATCCTGTTTTGGCAGCTCAGGAAAAAGTCTAAAGCCGGTTTATAGGTTCATTTTTTATGCACACGATGAATCCGCATACCGGAGTACGGGCAGATAGCTTAACTTGGGTCGGTAAATCATTAGAAATAGAAATTGAAAAACGTTAAGTGGATTCATTAACACATTTGGCCTTAGGGGCTTGTATGGGAGAGGCCTTTGCCGGTAATAAATTGGGCAGAAAGGCTATGATATGGGGAGCCGTCGCGCAGAGTGCACCGGACATCGATTTTATCGGATCTTTTTTCCTGGACACACCCGGTGATTTGATCGCCCACCGTGGATTTACCCATTCTATTTTATTTGCCCTGATGATTACTCCGGTGATGGCATATTTTGCGGAGCGTTGGCATCGTCCGCACAATATCAGTTTTCTGAAATGGAGTTTGTTTTTTGGTGTCGTCATTCTTGCCCATATTTTCATCGATGCATTTAACAATTATGGAGTGGGGTGGTGGGAACCCTTTAGTCATGACCGGATGAGTTTTAACTCCATTTATGTTGCTGATCCGTTTTTTTCCATTCCACCGGCGCTGGCTATTATAGCTATGATTTACCTGCCCAAAAGGAGCCGTTATGTAAAAATTTGCTGGCAATGGGGTTTAGGGTTGAGTGCTTTGTATTTAATATATTGCCTGGGTAATAAATATTATATCGACACTAAGGTCAGGTCTATCCTGGCGGATAAAAAAATCGCCTACACGCAGTATTTCACCACCCCTGCTCCTTTGCAAAACTGGCTTTGGTTTATTGTTGCAGGCAATGATCAGGGTTTTCATGTAGGTTTCCGCTCCGTGTTTGAAGATCAACCGTCTACCGAATTTCAATATTTCCCCAGAAACGATTCATTATTGCAGGATATGGATGAAGAAAAGGAACTGATCCAACTAAAACAGTTTTCACAGGGTTTTTATACGGTCGAAAAATGGGGCGACACCCTGGTGTTTAATGATCTCCGTTTTGGACAGATCATTGGCTGGCAAGATCCTAAAGAAAAATTTGTTTTTCATTATTTTCTCCATCAACCAGGCTGGAATAACCTGGTCGTGCAAAGAGGAAGATTTAAAAGCTGGAATTGGCAGGTTTTTAAAGACTTCATCCGGCGGATATTCCGCGATTGAATTCGAACGCCTTATTTTTTCTGAATAAAATAAAAAGTAAATAAATAAAAAACGATCCGGCTGAGCTTGTACGCAGCCCATCGCATGAATTGAATAAATAAATTATTGGTGTTCTTCAGTGTTTCCTTAGTAATCCGGACACAATCTTCCTCAATCAGCGTGTTCAATAGTTGATTTATTTCTTTGGTCAAACCGGGATTGACGACTACCAGGTTTAGTTCGATGCTGGCATAGGCGCTGAGGTCGTTGATGTTATAGGAACCCAGCGTAAACCATTCAAGGTCGCAGCAACCTAATTTACCGTGCAGTATATTTTTTTGATATTCATATAATTCAATTTTATTTCGCAGCATCCAATCGTAGAGCCAGCGTTCAGCATATTTAATGATGGTGATATCGGAATTGCCTGCGGCTATCACCCTGATTTTTACCCCACGTTGAGTAGCTTTAGTCATCAATTTACGAACATTGGTGCCGGGTAAAAAATAACTGCTGAGGACAGTGATTTCTTTTTTAGCGGTTTTAAACATTTCCGCATACGTTTTGGCAATCTGATTTTTACTGCGTACCCAATCGTTTCTCCGCATACTCACTGCACTGCATTGATCGGGCGGCATTGGTGGGGTCACCCATTTGAGGTCACACGGCGGATGTCCGGTAGGCTGATAAAAAGCAAACCAGGATTTCCAGCACAATAGGCAGATCTCTTTGGCAACCTCCCCTTCAACCCAGAGGGCAAAATCCAACCAGGCCGGTTTACCGGGAAGGTCATTGTACTTGTCACTGATATTCAACCCGCCGATAATCACCTCCCGGGTATCCATGATAAAAACTTTATGGTGCAGACGGCGTCCAAAATAGAAGTATTTGCTTTTTACCAATGCTTCGAAAAACCTGAAATGGATCCCCTCTTGTTTAAGATGGATGATGGTCTCTTTAGGTAGTTTTTGAGAGGCATACCCATCGACCAGGATATAGATACGCACTCCTCTGTGAGCCGCTGATATCAGGTGTTGTATGATCAGTTTTCCGGTTTCATCGGCATCAAATATATAATATTGAAGGTGGAGGGTATTCCTTGCTCGGGCAATCAACTCTATCAGCAAATCAAAATAGGGCTTACCTCCGCGGACTAGCCGGACCCTGTTATTACTGGAAAATGAATCTTTATAGGATATTTGATCAGTAGGGTTGTCCATGAAGTTGCATAAAAATAGGGATCTGCCGCCACAGTTGATCATTTGCTGGTTCAAAAATCAAAATACTGATACCCATCAGGTTGGAGTCTGCGAAATTTCATAGGCTTAAGGTAACTCCAGATCGAACTTTGATACTGCGGAAACTGATAAATAAATTGATTGAAATGAATGCTAAAATACTTGGCTTAATCCTCATGGGTTTCACAGCAGTGACTGCCATTTTATCGGGGATTGTCCTGTTTTTTTATCCGGATGGTCACTTTTTCCAAATGTCTGTTAACCTGCTGGAACACAGTTTTTTTGACAATTTCCTGATCCCCGGGCTGGTATTGGCCCTGGTGGTGGGGGGTAGTAATTTGGTGGGTGCCTTATCGTTGGCCTTTGATTACAAATGGTCAGACCGGACAACCTTTTTTGCAGGACTATGCATTTGTGGGTGGATTGTGGTCCAATATCTGCTTATCCGCACTTTTGATTGGTTGCAGGTCTTTTACCTTAGTTTGGGGCTGGTTTTGATTCTAATGGCATCCTTGCACAAAATTCAACCTGGTTCAGAACAACTCATATGAAATGACCGACTGAAGATCCAATGGATCCATAGGGATGTTGGATGGGACTGCTTTTTAAACGTTCATACTTTAAAAATTACATTGAATTCCAACATCGGCGAAATTGATAGATAGGGTGTAAACTAAAAAATATTTCATTACTTGCTTATTTTGCAATTGTTCCGAGCATATCGCCATGATCGTATTACAACTCTTATCCGGTGTAGTTTTTTTCCTATTAGGGTTTCGTTATATTGAAGAAGGGATTGGTTCCATGACGGGGAGGGCTTTTAAGTTGTTCCTCAAAAAACAAACCAATCACCCCTTGAAGGCCATTTTGGGGGGCACCTTGTTGACTGCCCTCCTGCAAAGCAGCAGCCTTGTAAATTTCCTGGTACTTTCTTTTGTGGGCACGGGGGTGTTAAAAATGCATCAGGCCCTGGCGGTTATATTGGGCAACAATTTGGGATCTACCGTGAGTAATTGGATCATTGCTACCGTAGGATTTAAAATCAATCTCGATATCTTATCCCTTCCCCTGATTTGTTTTTTTGGGTTCATCGTTTTATTTTATTCCAGAGCCAATAAGATCATGCATTGGAGCAAGTTGTTGTTTGGAATGGGATTTTTATTCTTTGGGCTTGAGTTTATAAAAACCAGTGTTGCCGGTTCTTTACAGACCTATGATTTTAGTTTTCTCAGCCAATATCGCTTAATCGTCTTTCTTGGTTTTGGTTTGGTGGCTACCTCGCTGACCCAATCAAGTTCGGTAACTATTGCGCTGACCCTGAGTGCGCTCAATGCAGATGGAATTACCCTGATTGCCGCAATGGCTATAGTACTCGGGTCGGAAGTGGGTACTTCGTTGAAACTTGGACTGGCTGCTGTGGGTGGGCCTGCGATCAAGAAAAAGGTTGCCCTCGCCAATCTTGTTTTTAATGGGGTTATCACGGTACTTGCTTTTGCCTTAATCCAACCTTCATATCACCTGATCAAGTCCGGGATGGTCATCGAAGACAATTTGATTGCTTTAGCATGTATCAGTCCCTGATCAACCTGGCTTGTATTTTACTTTTTTTACCCATCTTGTCAAAATTTGGAAATTGGCTGGACCACCATGCTTTTAAAGAAGATGAGGAAACCGATATCATCCATAAGGTAAAAGTAAACGAAGGTGAATATGCCCATAATGCCCTGGATCAGGAGACCCTTCGATTCCTGATGATTGCGTTGTATTTTTCGAGGAAGTCATTTGAACTGTCTGATTTCGGAGGCTGGAAAGTCCCTAAAAAGCTGAAAGATATAGATAGGGTCCGGTTGTATGCACACATTAAATTATTACACGGGGATATCCGTAATTACGCTTTATCTCTGCAAAAACTGAATAACGACCCGGAAAAACAAACCCGTATTTCCCAATTGATGGAAGCTGTCCGGGACGCGATGTATGCCGTTAAATCACTTAAAGATTCTTTTCAGGACCTGGACCTGCTTCGCAATTCGTCCAATGATATCAAATATGGTATATACCAAAAGACAAAAAAAGAGGTCAATAAGCTTTCCGGCACCCTGGCCCTGATATTAATGGGAGAGCAGGACGAGGCCGTTTTCGAAAAATTGTTAGCACAAACCCGTTACCTGGAGGCGGAGTACCATTTGGCGCTCAGCCAATTTTATAAGGACGGCATGGAACTGACGCTGACTGCCGCAGATTTTTCCACCCTGATCAATTTTAACCGGGAGATTTTTAATGCATCCAAATACCTGGTCATCATGGTTAAAGAGTTTGTCTTGGAATTTGATCAGGCCGAAAAATTTGATGAGCTGTTACATCGGGGTATTTGAACTGACTTATCGATTTTTAATTGGTTATGCATCATCGTCAACCATGATTTTGATCATCTCCGGTGCGGGTTTATGCCTTTAGTTTTGGAAATGACCAGCAAACATTATCCTGAGCTTAAAGACTTCCTCGATCAACAAGAGTATGCTCCAAGTATTTCCTTTATTTTCCCTTTTGAAAACAAATTGGGGCATAGCAAGGAATTAGCCTATAAACTCAAAACTAAGTCCGTGGAAATCGAAAAGGCGCTGACTGAAAAATATACTCCTGAACAGGTAAAGCCGTTGGTCCTGAAACTGCAGCTAATGGTGGACAACTTTAAACCCGAGAACGGACACTCAGGTCTGGCACTCTTCCTTTCGCCGGTTTTTGACAAAATAGTTTATCTTGATTTTAAACCTCAAGAAAAACTGATTATTGATAAAAACTTTGAAATCCGTGACCTGCTGTATAATAAAAGTATATTGAATCGGTTGATCCTTATGTTGCTCAGTGGAAATGAGATTCGGTATTATCTCTACGACCATGGAGTATTGTCAGTAATAAACGTTGGGGTACCAACCCACATTGAAGCATTTATGGATGATTCCCTCCATGATGTCAGTGTTTATTACGAAAAGTCAGACAGAAAGGATAAGGCCATGCACTTGTTCATGAAAAATGCAGATGAAGGGCTTAGCCTTGCTTTAAAAGACTACCCTTGTCCGGTTGTGGTTACCGGTAGCGAAAAAATCATGGCACATTATAAACTTTTAAGTTCCCATACTCAAGTTATTGGTGACTATATCCATGGCAATTACCAGGAAGCGAGTCCTGCGGAGTTAATTGCATTGATCGGGAGAGCAATACATGCCATACGGATAAAGACGGAAGAAGAATTGATTTCTCAGTTGGAAGAAGCCTTAAACAAAAAACAATTAGCCTGTGGAGTAAAGGAGGTTTGGAAACAGGTGGTTGAAAAAAACGGACGTTTGCTTGCCGTGGAAAAAAACTACCGGAGGATAGCCGGACAAGGGCCGGAAGATGAAGAAATTTTCACCTTAGACACAGACAAGGTCCCATTCCCTATCCAGGATGCCGTGGATGATATTATTGAAAAATTGATTATGAATGGCGGCAAGGTAGAATTTGTGGAGGATGATAAACTGGTTAAGTACCGGCGGGTTGCATTGATTACCCATTATACCCTTCAATAGAGATACCCAAGCCTGCACAGTTTTTCAGTCTGTGCAGGTACATTGAAAATTTGCACTAAAATTAAAAATCAACGTATTGTATTCGCTGAAATTCAGCAGTAGGGGCTATCGGTGTCGGCTGAGGTGAGGGTGTAGCCGGTGGTGTTTCCTGAGGCGGGTGTTGGGGTGTTAAGGGTGTGGGGTTTGGGTTGGGAGTATTCGGGGTAGGATTGGTATTCGGAGGTTGCGGTGATGGCATTATAGTTGGGGCCTCTGCGGGTGGTGATGTGGATGGATTTGGGTTAGGATTTGGGCTTGGGTTAATAATCTGGATTTCCATTTGAGAAAGGACTTTAAAAAGTGAAAAAAAGTTAGAGATTGGCAAAGGCTAAAGCTCAGAAGGAACCAGTTTCAGGGTCTACGGATGATTGGATCCGGACTGCAAAAAAAAATATACTGACTCCTGATAACTTAAATGAATATTTATGGCCGATTAGTATGTCATCTGGAGGATTTAAATGCCTTAACCTAGACAAATCAATCACAATAAATTGATAACCAGTGCAATATTAATTTATTTAATCCTTTGCTAAATTTGGTGGACCGGTATCCCCATCCGGGTTGATTAATATCACACCTTAAATCAAAACCGCTCGAAACTGATCCATTGGAGTGCTTTATGGATGGAAGTAAGTTGGACAATACTGCAGGTATAAACCTCGATTATTTATGATTTCTCCCATAATATATCGTATAACATCTCTATATAATGT
>Ga0163150_10004830_pt1 | contig 17728 bp, 13 predicted proteins | sample OliLakLV19P2IB_FD_148628 | JGI IMG/M metagenome (GOLD analysis project Ga0163150, IMG submission 148628) | Freshwater microbial mat bacterial communities from Lake Vanda, McMurdo Dry Valleys, Antarctica - Oligotrophic Lake LV.19.P2.IB | ecosystem: Environmental > Aquatic > Freshwater > Lake >...
GCACGCGACGCAACCTGACGAACTGCTTCGTCCACACGGTTCCACCGCAGGACCGTAGTTATCGCAGATTACCCAGCATGGCGCAATCGCCCTGGGTTTTTCCCCTTTGGCGTGACTCCGCTGCAACGACGCCGAACTTTCCGCCGACGCTCCTGGAGTTTCTGACGAAGGAGTACAAGAAGCCGGTATCGGCAGAGGATTTCCTGGCCTATCTGGCCGGCGTAGCGGCCAACCCGGCGTACACCGCGCGGTTTCAAAAGGACCTGGCACAACCCGGTTTGCGGATTCCGCTGACGGCCCAACCGAAGTTGTTCGCGAAGGCCGTTGAGTTGGGCCGGCGCGTCATCTGGTTGCACACGTTCGGTGAGCGCTTTGCCGATCGCAAGGCGGATCGCCCGCCGGGACCTCCCCGGCTGCCGAAGCAGCGCGCGCCGCGCATCCCCAAGGACGGCGCGATTCCCGACGATGCCGAGTCGATGCCCGATGAAATCTCCTACGACGAAGCCAAGCGCCGCTTGAAAATCGGCAAGGGCTTCATCGACAACGTGCCGCCGGCGGTGTGGCGGTACGAGGTCTCCGGCAAGCGGGTGTTGACTCAATGGTTCAGTTATCGTAAGAAAAATCGAGAGCGGCCGATTATTGGCGACCGCCGGCCGCCGTCCAAGCTCGGCGACATCCGACCCGACCATTGGCTGGCCGAGTACACGACCGAGCTGCTCAACGTTCTGCACGTGCTGGCGTTGCTCGTGGAGATGGAACCCGCCCAAGCAAAACTTCTGGAGGCGACTTGTGAAGGACCCCTACTTGGATTCCGTCCTTGAACTCCTCGCCAGTGAGGCGCTCCGTACCGAGGGCCGACACTTGATTTCCGTGGATGAGCTGCGGGCCGCCGGGGCTCTGGACGTCCCCCCGTCGTGGCGGAAGTCGCTGGGCGCCGAGCACAAGCAATATCCCTTGTTTGCGGATGACGAAATGTTCGCCGACGATCACCCGCCGACGCCTGTCGACGAAGTCGACGCGGTTGACACGGACGACGCGGTTGACGCGGACGATGACGAATCCGCGGATGAACTTGACTGATCGTCGGGACCTGAATTCAGTACGCTTCAACTGGTCGGGACCGGCCAAGGCGTGAGAGCAGCCAGTAATCGAAGGGTTCCGCGTGCCGATTTGGCCGGCAGATTCATTCGAACCCTCGCCGCGCCGCTTCCGTAGTATCAAGTGGGACCGTAGAAGCGTGCGCGCTCGAATGGATGGGCGCCACGGTGCAGGGTTGGAATGAACCGCCCCCAAAGACGTTTTGGCTACCTCGTTGCAGTCGTGGCCTGCACGATTGTGCTGCTGGCGCGCGTGGCTTTGAACGAAGCCCTGGCCGAGCAGGCGCGGCTGTTGCCGTTTATCGTCGCCGTGATGGCGGCGGCCTGGTGGGGCGGCTTGCGTCCGGGCATTTTGGCGACGATCCTGGGCGCGTTCTTCGGCATCCTCTTCATCTTGCCGCCCTCCACGTCGCTAGTCATTGAAACGCTGGCCGACGCGCTGAACGCGGCCATCTTCATTTTCATCGGCGTCACGATCAGCATCCTGTGCGAAGCATTGCACCGCTCGCAACGTCGCGAAACCGAGCGGCAGTTCCGCACGCTCGCCGATTCGATCGCGCAACTAGTTTGGATGGCGCGGCCCGACGGTAACCGGTTTTGGTTCAATCAACGCTGGTACGACTACACGGGCAAGTCGCTCGAAGAACTTACGGGCACGGGCTGGCAGTCGGTTTGCGATCCGACGGAGTTGCCCCGCGCGCTCGAAAGCTGGCGGGCGGCTTTGGCCAGCGGCGAGCCTTGGGAAGAGACGTATCCCTTGCGGCGCAAAGACGGCCAGTTGCGCTGGCACCTGGCCCGCGCCGTGGCGGTCCGCGATGAGCACGGCCACGTCTCCTGTTGGTTTGGGACGAGCACCGACATTCAGGATCGCATCGAAACCGAACAGGCGCTCAAGGACGCCGACGCGCGCAAGGATCAGTTTTTGGCAACCCTGGCGCACGAACTGCGGAATCCGCTCTCGCCGATCAGCAACGCGCTGCAACTGTGGCCGCGCGTGGCCAACGATCCGGCCGAGATGGACCACTTGCGGGCAGTCATTTCTCGCCAGGTGAAGCAACTCATTCGTTTGATTGACGACCTTATGGACTTCTCGCGAATAGCCCGTGGGAAGAGCAAACTGCGTCGGCAAGCGGTCGACGTAGCGGCCCTGATACGCGACGCGGTCGAGGCCGTGCAGCCGCTCATTTCAACGATGAGCCATCGCTTTTCGGTCGAAGTTCCCGATCAGCCCGTATTCGTCAACGGCGATGCCGCACGTCTCACGCAGGTCTTTTCCAACATCCTGAATAATGCCGCGAAGTACACGCCGCGTGATGGTGCTGTGCGTGTGCTGGTGGAGCGCGATGGCGATCGGGCCGTAATTCGCGTGCGCGACAATGGCCTGGGCATTCCGCCGCAGTTGCTGGGCGCGATCTTCGAGGCCTTCCGGCAGGTCGATTCGACGCTCGACCGCTCGCAGGGCGGGCTGGGCATCGGTTTGACGCTGGCCCGGCAGTTCGTCGAATTGCACGGCGGCACGATCGAAGCCCACAGTGCAGGCGTCGGCCAGGGGAGCGAATTCGTCGTGCGGCTGCCCGCGCTCGCGAGCGTTCCGGACCTCGTTCCAACGGGCGTTCCGGCGGTTGCCGCAAGGGACGGACGGGCGCCACGGCCGCGGCGACAAGTCGCGGAGGTGCGCCATCGCGTGTTGGTCGTCGACGATCTTACGGAGTCGGCCGAGACGCTGGCCAGCATTCTGAAATGGATGGGGCACGATGCCGTGGCGCTCAACGAGGGGCCCGCGGCCATCGATTGGATTCTCGCGAATCATCCCGACCTTGTATTTCTCGACATTGCCATGCCCGGTCTCGATGGGTACGTGGTGGCCAGGCGCCTGCGCCAACATCCCGAGCTGCGGGCGACCGTGCTGGTCGCGCTGACGGGCTATGGCCAGCAGGAAGATCGGCGCCGAGCCCTTGAAGCCGGGTTCGATTTTCATTTGATTAAGCCGATGGACATCGCGGCGCTCGAGGATCTGCTGCTGAAGCTGCCCGCTGGCATGGAGCTAACCGAGGCGGAAACTAACTGACCCCGTCGATCGATCATCGCAACATTTTCTTCACGTCGGTTCGTCGTGAACCGGGAACTACGCAACTGGCCAGGCAACTCCTTAGGCATCGCGCAGGAATAAGTTGATTGCTTTTCAGCCACGGATGAAACACGGATCAACCCAGCCCGGCCTAGCCGGAACCAACGAAAAGGGATCGGCGAGTCGTTGTCGGAAACCGGTTTTGCGTTCGGCCGAGTCGCGCCGGCGACAACGAGTCCCGACCCCCTCGGCGTCCATTGAAATCCGCGCAAGACGCGTGCAAATTCAACGTTTGTAGTACGGATGAAGAGGACCACGAAAAAAATGGAACAGGGAAAACGGCGAGAACAGCCGTTGTTTGCGGGGTTTCGCGATATCCTAATTTCGTGATTGTATTTGTCGTCCGTGTTCAATCAGTGTTCAATCCGTGGCTAATTGACCAAGTTATTCTTGCACGGATCCTTAGCAACTTTCCGCGGCGTGTTGTTTTCAACGAAGAGGCGCGACTTTTATGACTCATTCGATTTTGCTCGTCGACGACAACCCTGACGCGTGCGCCACGGCGGCCAAGTTGCTTTGGACGTGGGAATATCAGGCCGACATTGCCCTGGACGGCTTTACGGCCTTGGACCTGGTCGAAAAGCATCCGTATGCTTTGGCGATCATCGACTATCAAATGCCGGGCATGAACGGCGTGGAACTGTTCCGTCGTATGCAACGGATCAGGCCGGCCATCAAAGGCATCTTTCTCACCGGACACACGACGCTCGACGTCGTCTATCCCGCGATCGAAGCGGGCATCCTCCGCGTGCTGCCCAAGCCGGTCGACTTCGAGGAGCTGCTGCCGCTGATCGAGGAATATGCAGGCAGCCCGGCGTGAGGGATCGCGTTGGATCGGCTAGCTGGCGGGCACGTCGAACGCGATGTCTGGCGCAGTGTCCCAGCTTGGATCTGGGATTGCCACGGTTGTAAGTTTTTCACACTGCTGGACAAGCCAGCAGTGGCACCTCAACTTTGCAGTGACAGGGCCCTAGTGCTGTGTCAAACCTTCGTTTGCGGGTAGCGGAACTCGTGAGAGTTCCGTATTACCCTGATTCTGTCGCGAACATCAGAAGTCTCACGACTTCTGCTACCCAAAATCTGCGCAGTGACAGAGCCCTAGAGGCTCTCCACCCTGGCAGGGTTAGCAAGCCGGCCGGACCTCCCTCGCCCGGCCGCCTGCGGATCCCATCATTCGGCGGCGGAATCCCGCAATTCGCCCGAGTAGGCAGCCGACCAGACCCCAAAACTGGGCGTATTCTTGCATAAGCGGCATTGGGTCGGCCCCGGCCCCTTGAAAGACCGGCCCCTGGCTGCCAGCATGGTTCGTTCGTGTCGTCGCCTGCGCCGAAGAGAGAGAAGTTTGTCAACCGGCAGCTCGATTGGCGGCGCGACGGAACCCCCGGCTCACGCCGGGGGCTCGCCATGGGCCGGTGCAACGGTCGGGAGACCGTTGCACAACTGAGGTCGGATGATCGTTGCACAACTTCTTGACGAGAATTGCACCATTGCGGCAACGTCGGCAAACGGAGACATGGAAAGCAGCGAAGGATATCACGCGTGAGTTTGCCGAAGCGACGATCGACCAAGAAGACCAACGGCGCGGGGGGCCGCGCCGCGCAGGGTGGCGATTGGACCGAGTTCGAGGATAACGAGCTCCTCGACATGCGGATGTGCGATCTGCACGTGACGATCGAGGATTCGATTCTGCAAGAGCGCGTCGAGCGGCTGCAAGAAGAGCTGGCGCAACGCGACATTCGCTTTCGGCCCGCCTTCTGGCTGAGCGAAGAATGGTTCTCGCCCGACGGCGTGCCTGGCGTCGCGCTGCCCTTCTACCTGGCTCATCCGCGGTTGATGAAGCTCGAGAAGAAGCAGATGCTCGAGGTCGAAGGAGGCAGCTACGAATCGTGCATGCGGATCTTGCGGCACGAGACGGGTCACGCCATCGACAACGCCTATCGACTGCATCGGCGGCGGCGCTGGCAGCAACTTTTCGGCAAGGCCTCGAAGCCTTATCCCGACGCTTACTCGCCCAAGCCCTATAGCAAGCGTTTCGTGTTGCATCTTGATTCGTGGTACGCGCAGAGCCATCCTTCGGAGGATTTTGCCGAGACGTTTGCCGTGTGGCTGCAGCCGGCCTCGCGCTGGAAGACGCGCTACAAAGATTGGCCCGCACTGAAGAAGCTGATCTATGTCGACGAGCTGATGGGCGAGATCGCCGGCGAGAAGCCGCTGGTTCATTCGCGGGCGCGCGTCGATTCGCTCTCGCAACTGCGCAAGACGCTCCGCGAGCATTACCTCGAAAAGCGCGATCGCTACGGCACCGAGCATCCGGCTATTTACGACCGCGATTTGCGACGGTTGTTTTCCGACAATCCGCGGTATGCCTCGCGGACCACGGCCGCCGCGTTTTTGCGGCACTATCGCCGCGAGCTGCGCGAGTTCGTCGCCCATTGGACCGGGGAGCACGCCTACACGATTGACCAGGTGCTGCAAGAAATGATCGCCCGCTGCCGGGCGCTCAAGCTCCGCGTGCATCGCTCGCCCAAGCGAACGAAGGACGACGCCATGATTTTGCTGACGGTGCAAACGATGACCTACCTTCACGGGGGACACCATCGTCTGGCGCTATGAAGAATCTCCGCGTACTGGTACTGATGCACGAAGATCTCGTGCCCCCGGCGAGCATCGAGGGGCTGAGCGAGAAGGAAGTCGCTCCGTGGAAGAGCGAGTACGACGTCTCCGCCGGCCTGACGAACTTGGGGCACGAGGTGCGGCCGCTGGGCGTCAGCAGCGACTTGGGCGTGCTCCGCGTCGCCATCCAGGATTGGGACCCGCACATCACCTTCAACTTGCTTGAAGAGTTCCATGGCGTGGCCGTCTACGACCAGCACGTCGTCGGTTATCTCGAGCTGTTGCAAAAGCCCTATACCGGCTGCAACCCGCGCGGGCTGTTGCTCGCGCACGATAAGGCGCTGGCCAAGAAGATACTCTCTTACCACCGTGTGCGCGTGCCTGACTTCGCGGTCTTCCCGCGCAATAAAGTCGTCAAGCGACCCAAGCGGCTGCAGTTTCCGCTGTTGGTCAAGTCGGTGAGCGAAGAAGGGTCGGTCGGCATTTCGCAGGCCTCGATCGTGCATAGCGACGACAAGCTGGCCGAGCGAGTCGAGTTCATCCACGCGCAAACGTCGACCGACGCCCTGGCCGAGGAGTACATCGAAGGCCGCGAGTTGTACGTGGGCGTGATGGGCAACCGGCGGCTGCAAACCTTTCCGATTTGGGAAATGCGGTTCGATAAGATGCCCGAGGACGTAGCCCGCATCGCCACGGCCAAAGTGAAGTGGGACCACGAGTACCAGAAGAAGCACGGCATTGTGACTGCCGCGGCCGAAGGGTTGAGCCCCGAGGTCAGTGCGCAGATTTCGCACCTTTGCAAGCGCGTGTACCGCACGCTGAGCCTTAGCGGATACGCCCGCATGGACCTGCGACTGACGGCCGACGGACACGTGTACGTGATCGAGGCGAATCCGAATCCGAACCTCGAGTACGGGGAGGATTTTTCGGAAAGTGCGGAGAAAGCCGGCATCTCTTACGAGGCGCTCTTGCAGCGGATCCTCACACTGGGCCTGGGCTACGACCCCCCCTGGAAGACGGGTTAGGGGCGTTCGTCTCCACGGCTCGATGAATCAGCCCTGCGGCGACGTGCCCGTAACGCCGCGGCGTCGCTAGCTTCTTGGTGGGGCAACTCTTTCTCGACCAAGTGCTTGGGGAAGTTCCCTTCGATTCACAGGCTGGGAAGGTCAAAGGAAATCTCATTTTGGATCTGGAGAAATGACTGCTTGACAAGTCGGAACATTCCGATATATTTGATGGAGGAGGAGCGAGAAACCGTGACTACCGCAAAACTGCGACTGACCGATTTGCGAGCCTTGAGCGAGGCGGCCGAGTGCCTTCGCACGCTGGCGCACCCGCATCGATTGCGGATGGTACAGATGTTGCTCCAGGGAGACTATACCGTCGGCGAGCTCGCCGAGGCCTGCGATCTGCCCAGCCCGATGGCGTCCGAACATTTGCGGCTGATGCAGCGGTGCGGATTCCTTGCCAGCGCGAAGAACGGACGAAAGGTGTATTACCGGGTCGTCGAACCTCATCTGAAGAACATTCTCAAGTGCGTCGAAGATCGTTTCGGCGGCGCAAAGCGTTGATTTTTTCGCCAAACATATTGATATGTTCCGACATATCATTTAATAAATCCCCCTTTCAATTGAGGAACAAGCCATGAGCATCGCGACGATCTCCCCGAAGCAGTTGCACGACGCGATTCAAGCCGGCCAGACCGTGGAACTGATCGATGTAAGAACGCCCGTGGAATTCCGCGAGGTCCACGTGGGTTTCGCCCGCAATGTGCCGCTCGACCGGTTGGAGACAATCGGAATTGAGACCGCGAGAATTGCGGACGGACGGAACGGCGCGAGTCAACCCTTGTATGTCATCTGTCGGTCTGGAAGTCGCGGCCGACAGGCCTGCGAGAAGCTAATCGCGTCGGGCTACACGAATGTGGTCAATGTCGAAGGAGGGACGCAAGCTTGGGACCAGGCCGGGCTGCCCGTTGTTCGCGGCAAGCAGGCGATCTCAATCGAACGTCAGGTCCGCATCGCGGCGGGGTCGCTGGTGCTAATCGGCGCGCTGCTGGGCTATTTCGCACACCCGTACTGGATCGCCCTGGCGGGAATCGTGGGAGCGGGTCTCATTTTCGCTGGGATCACCGATACCTGCGGCATGGGCATGCTCCTTGCAAAAATGCCGTGGAATCAGGTTCCCGAATCAGCGCCCGCAAGCGCCGGAGCTGTCGACACGACGTCGGGGAAGAAGTCCGCGACCTCGTGTTGTGGCTGAAGTCGGGGCATGGCTGACCGTCGGAAATCCACAGAATCGCCAAGACTCAAGAAACAGAAAGCTCGAACCATGATCCTCAAACAATACTACCTCGGTTGTCTCTCGCACGCCTCGTATCTGATCGCCGACGAGAAGACAAAGACGGCGGTCGTGGTCGACCCGCAACGCGACGTAACGCAGTACCTGCAAGACGCCGCCGCGGCCGACTGCCAGATAGAACATGTCTTCCTAACCCATTTCCATGCCGACTTTCTGGCCGGGCACATCGAACTCCGCGATCAGGTCGGGGCGAAGATCTACCTCGGCCGGCGCGCGGAAGCGGAATTTCAGGCGACCAAAGTCAAGGACGGAGATCGGATCGAGTTTGGGGATGTGCGCTTGGAGATTCTGGAAACGCCCGGCCATACGCCGGAGGGGATTTCGATCCTGGTGTACGACCTCGCCAAAAGCGCGGATAAGCCGTTGGCCGTACTCACGGGCGACACACTCTTCATCGGCGACGTAGGCCGGCCGGACTTGCTGGCTTCGATTGGCGTCACCGCCGACGAACTGGCCGATATGCTCTACGACTCGCTGACGAACAAGTTGATGAAGCTTCCCAACGAGACGCTCGTCTACCCGGCTCACGGCGCGGGCTCGATGTGCGGCAAGAACCTGAGCAAGCAGACGGTTTCCACGATCAGCGAGCAGAAAAAGTTCAACTACGCCTTGCAGCCGATGAGCCGCGAGGAGTTCAAGTCGATTGTCACGGCGGAGCAGCCCGAGGCCCCGAGCTACTTCGTACACGACGCCATCCTGAACCGCCAAGAGAGGCCCAATCTGTCGAAAACGCTGGCGGGGTCGCTGAAGGCGCTCTCGCTGGACGAAGTGCTGCGACTCAAGAATCAAGGCGCTCAATTGCTCGACGTGCGCGAAGCCATCGACTTTGAGGGAGCTCATCTAACCGGCGCGATCAACATCGGCATCCAGGGAAAGTATGCGACCTGGTGCGGAACGATGCTCGATCGCAAACACCCCATCGTTGTGATCGCCGAGGTCGGCAACGAGGAAGAGGCGGTGATGCGTTTGGGACGCATTGGCTTGGACCATGTCGCCGGCTACCTGGGTGGCGGGATGGAAGCGCTCCGCGATCGACCCGATTTGATCTCGAAAATCGATCGCATCACCGCGATGGCGTTGTCGGAACGGCTCAGCGCGAGCGCCCCGCCGACCGTGGTCGACGTGCGAAGCGAAACGGAATGGCGCGACGCACACGTCCCGGGCAGTCGCAATATCCCCCTCAACCATTTGCTCGAACGCTCGACGGAAATTGCCGCGGATCGCGCAGTCGTCGTGCATTGCGAAGGTGGCTATCGCTCTGCCATTGCGGCCAGCCTGCTGGCCCAAATGGGACGATCCGATGTGCTCGATTTGGTCGGGGGATTCAAGGCTTGGGCGGCTTCTAAACTGCCGGTGCAGTCGCGCGCAGCCGTTGGTACGAGAGCTTGATGCACTTGCCGTCGCGCGGCGAAAGGATGTTTCGTGACAATCCTCACCTTGGTTTTCGGCGCGATCGTGGGGTTTTCCCTCGGGCTGACTGGCGGTGGGGGAGCAATCTTCGCTGTGCCGTTGCTCGTGTATGGCTTGCATTTGCCAGCCCGCGAAGCCGTCGGCGTTTCGCTGCTCACGGTTGGCAGCACCGCGCTCGTCGGTTTTGTGCAGCGGGCGCGCGGTGGTATGGTCGAGTTTCACACGGGACTGATGTTTGCCTTCGCGGGCATGGTGGGCGCTCCGGCAGGGGCTTGGCTGGCCGATCGCATGGAAGAGGCGGTCTTGCTCGGCTTGTTTGCCGTGCTCATGTTGCTGATCGCCGTGCGGATGTGGCGCAAGGCCGGCGATCCGGCGGCACAACTGCCCATCCTTGCGGACGAGAACGCCGGACTTTCCTGTCGGCGCAATCCCGAAGGCAAGCTGAGGTTGACGTCGCAATGCGCCATGCTCCTCGGGATCGTCGGCTTGGGTGCAGGGGTATTGGCAGGCTTGTTCGGCGTGGGGGGAGGATTTATCATCGTCCCGGCGCTGGTCATCTTCAGCCGTATGGGAATGCAGCGAGCCATCGGTACATCGCTATTGGTCATCACACTGATCAGTGCGTCGGGTACGGCCAGCCATCTATTGGCAGGCAAGGACCTCTCCTTGGCGACCGCGGGAGTATTTACCGCCGGGAGCATCGCGGGGCTGTTTGCCGGCAGCGAATTGGCCCAGCGATTGGCTGGTCCGACCCTTCAGAAGGCCTTCGCGGCGGCGATTGTGGTGGTCGCGCTCTATGTCATTTCTCGGACCGCTTGGCAGTAAAAGCTGCTGCCGATGCGTCGATTGTCGCTGATTCATGCTGACTGTCCTTGGCTGGAGTCGGGCTACGACCCCACTGAAAGACGGGCTAGGGGCGGAGTTCAAGGCGATCGGCAAGTGTAAGCCTGCCGGTTTATTGCGTCCAATCGACTCAACCCACCGGACCAGGGGGCTTACGCCGCCCCGCTCGCCATGTAGACTCCGCCCGACTCGCCGTATTGACGCGACCGGCTCGCCTTTTGGCCGTCCCCCGGCGCTTGTCAGGTTGGCGCAAGCCGTTTAGAGTAAATATGTTGATGTCGTTCTTGCGCCTCTGAATCGGGGTCCGTGGAACCAAATCGTGGCTGACAAGGCTTGGGGAGGCGTTTTCGCCGAGGCGACGGACCGCCGCGTCGAGAAGTTCACCGAAAGTGTGAGCTTCGACCGCCGCCTTTACGCGCAAGATGTCCGCTGCTCGATCGCGCATGCTCAAATGTTGGCCAACGTCGGCCTTATCACAGCCGACGAGTGCCGGCAAATTGAGCAGACGTTATTGCAGATTCGCCAGGAAATTGAGCAAGGCGAGTTTGAGTTCCGCATCGACCTCGAAGACATCCACATGCATATTGAGCGGGCACTCGTCGACCGGCTAGGCGACGTGGGCCGCAAGCTGCATACCGGACGCAGCCGCAACGATCAGGTTTCGACCGATCTGCGTGTTTGGGTCCGCGATGCAATCGGCGAGATCGACGCGCGGCTGCTTGACCTGCAGCGGGCCTTTGTCGCCCGAGCCGAGGCCGACCGCGGCTGCATCCTGCCTGGCTACACCCACCTGCAGCGAGCCCAACCTGTGCTGGCCGCACATTACTGGTTGGCCTATTGCGAAAAGTTCGACCGCGATCGCCAGCGACTGGCCGACTGCTTGAAGCGCGTGAACGTGCTGCCGCTGGGCTGCGCCGCGCTGGCCGGCACTAGTCTGCCGATCGACCGTCACGATGTCGCGCGGCGGTTGGGTTTCGACTCGCCGGCGGCAAACAGTCTCGATGCCTCGAGCGACCGCGATTTCGCCATCGAGTCGGCTTCCGTGCTGGCCCTGGTCGCCCTGCACCTGAGCACTTGGGCCGAGGAGTGGATCCTCTGGTCGACGAGCGAGTTTTCGTTCATCAAATTGCCACAGGCCTTTTGCACCGGCTCGTCGATCATGCCGCAGAAGGTCAACCCCGACGTGCTGGAGCTGGTGCGCGGCAAGACGGCCCGCGTGATCGGCAACCTGACGCGGCTGATGGTGTTGGTCAAAGGCTTGCCGCTGGCCTACAACCGCGACCTGCAAGAAGACAAGGAGCCGCTGTTCGACTCGTTCGACACCGTGGCGGCTTGTCTGGAATTGGCCGCGCCGCTGGTGGCGCAAGCCGAGTTGAACCGGCCTGCAATCGCGGCGACGCTCGACCGAGGTTACCTCGAAGCCACGACGCTGATGGAGTGGCTCATTCGCCGCGGCGTGCCGCAGCGAACCGCACACGAGATCGTGGGCCGCCTGGTGCGCGTAGCCATGGACCGCGGCATTCGTTTGGCCGATTTCAAGCTCGACGAATTCCGCGCCGCGCACGCCGAGCTGGACGAGTCGATTTACCAGATCCTCTCGCCCGAGCAGGCCGTGGCTGCGTTTGTGAGTTATGGGTCGACGGCGCCTGCTGAAGTCGAGAAACAAACGGAACTGTGGAAGAAACGGCTCCAAGCTACACCCGACGCCGTTGTGCAACCAGAACCTGAGATTGCTTCGGCAGCGGAATCTAGAATCGTTTAATTTAGTGGACCGCGAAAAATAAGTCTCGATGTCGATGAAGTTTGAGGCTTGCTACACATCATGAATTACACCTCACGACTGCTTCTTCTCGCCTTCACTTTGTCTGCTGCGCTGGCTGCTTCTGCTGCCGCTCAGGACCCACTCGCGCCAGCGCCAGCCGCGCCGCCTGCACCGAAAGCCGCCGCGCCGGCCGTTGCCCAAAATCCCGCTCTCGCGAGCAAGCCGATTGCGCCGCAGAACGTGTCGGTCGTCCAGGCCCTCCTGCAAACCGATCCGCAAAAGCCGGCCGAGCTCGTGCGTGCGATCAAGATTCTCGTCGATCTGGGCGAGGCGGGCTCGGCGCAGCCGCTCTTGCAAAAGTTGAGCGATCAAAAGCTCGACGATGCGGGCCTGGCGGCATTGGTCGACGAGTTTGGCTCGGCCGTATTCCTCCGCATTGCGCGGGCCGATGCATTGCAGCCCGCCGCGCAGCAATTCACGGCTTCTGTACTCACGGCTGCTGCCCGTCACGCTCGCGATGACAAGCGGATCGCGGCCGAAATCCAGCGGCTGAAAAGCGCCGATGCCGACGAGCGCGCCGCCGCGATGGCGGCGCTGCGCAGCGGTCGCGACGCGGCCGTCGGGGCTCTCTTGGCAGTGCTCGACGATCCAACCCGCCAGCCCGAACACGCGAACGTCGAAACCGCGTTGGTCGAGCTGGGCAGCGAATCGCTCGCGCCACTGGCCGGGGCCGTGGCCGGCGCCGACTCCCCGCTGCAAGCCAAAATCTGCCAGGTGTTGGGGCGCATTGGCAAGGTCGCGTCGATCGACTACTTGCTCGCGCCCGCGCTGGCCGAGTCGAGCTCGCCCGAGGTTCGCGCCGCGGCCCTCGAATCGCTCCGCCAAATGAGAGTTGACAATCCGCGGCCGGGCGACGCCGCGGCGCGCTTGGTGCGCAGCGCGCGAAGGCACTACGATCGGCCGCAAGAGCCCTCGGATTCGCCACTGACCGACATCACGCTCTATCACTGGGACGCACGGCAGAAGAAGCTCGTGGCCCAATCGTTCCGCCCGTGGGATGCAAATTTGATGCAAGCCGCCCGGCTGGCTAGCGATGCCCGCAAGATCTCTCCGGACGATCCCGAGTTGCGCCGCTTTCAACTAACGGCCTTGGCCGAAAGCGCCGCCTACCGGGCGGGGCTCGACAAGCCGCTGCCCACCGGCGCCGGCACCGCGCACGATTTGCTGGCGGCCGAAGGCACAGCCGTGCTCGAAGAGCTGCTGGCCTACAGCCTGGCCAAGGATCACGCGGTCGCGGCCACGGTTGCCGCGCGGCTGCTGGGGGAAGCGGGCCAGCGCGAGGTGCTCACGCGGCACAATCCTCAGCTCAGCCCCTTGGCCGAAGCGCTGGTCGCGCGCGATCGCCGCGTCCGTTTCGCCGCGCTCGAAGCCGTCATCAAGCTCTCTCCCCGCAAGGCCTACCCCGGCGCGCACCGGGCGATCGATGCGCTCTCGTTCTTTGCCGCCGGTGCGGCCGGGCCGCGGGCGCTGGTGGCCGACGTGCAAGCGGAAGAAGCCGGACGGCTCGCCGCCATCCTCGCGGAAGCGGGCTACGATCCCGACATCGCGCTCGACGCTCGCACGGCGATGCAACTCGTGGCGTCCGATCGCGATTACGAATTGCTGCTGATCGACGCCACGCTGGCCGTGCCGACCTCGGGGCAGTTCGTTCAGCAGTTGCGGCGAGACGCTCGCACCGCGTTGGTTCCGCTGGCGGTGATTTCCTCGGAGGGAGATCGGCCGCGGGCCGAGCGTCTGGTGCGGCACACGCCGCTGGCCGAGGTCTTCGTCTCACCGCAGAATCGCGCCGGCATGGAAGTTCAGGTCGGCCGGCTCATGAGCCGCTGGGGTCAAAGCTCGGTCGGCGCCCAAGAGCGCCTGCGTGAGACCGAACAAGCGCTCGCCTGGCTTGCTGAGCTGAGCAGCGACCAACCAAAAGAAGGCGCACGCCGTCCTCCGCGGCCTATTTACGACTTGCGAGTTCTGGACGAGCCGGTAATTAAGAGCTTGGGCGTGCCGAAGCTTGCTGCTGCGGCGGTTGCCGTGCTTGGCAATCTGGGCACACCCCGCAGCCAGGTCGCGCTCTTGAACCTCGCCAGCCGACACACGCAGCCTTTGGCCTTGCGGCAAGCCGCGGCGGCCGCGTTTCGCGAGAACCTCGTGCGGCATGGTCCGCTGTTGACAACCGACGAGATTCAGCGGCAATACGATCGCTACAACGCCAGCGAAACATTGGATAAACCAACCCAGGCGTTGCTGGCGTCGATCCTCGACGCACTGGAAGCCCGCGCCGCCGCCACGCAACTGGCCGATGATCCGACGCGAGAACCGGCGCACAAGGCGGCCACGGATGCCAAGTAGGTCGGTCGTTACCCGATGCAGAATACCAGCCGGCTTACGCCGGCCGCTCGCCACTAAAGTTGACGCGTAGACACTCGGTAAACCGTCTCGCGGCGCTCGCCCCATTATTATGAATCGCCCCCCCCGAGCCAACGAAACGCCTCCTTTGAATGTGCCAGCGCCTGGGCCGCCGATTCGCGGCATCATCGGCTCGGGTCCGGCCATGCAGCAGGTGTACGCGCTCACGCGGCAAGTGGCCAAGAGCAACGCCTCGGTGCTTTTGTTGGGCGAGACCGGCACCGGCAAGGAGCTCATCGCCAAGGCTGTGCATCAGCTCAGCCCGCGGGGCAGTGGCCCGTTCGTTCGCGTCAATTGCGGCGCGCTCAGCGAGAGCCTCTTGGAGAGCGAACTGTTCGGGCACGTTCGCGGCTCGTTCACCGGCGCGATCGACAACCGCACGGGCCGGTTCGAGGCCGCCCACACCGGCACCGTGTTTCTCGACGAGATCAATTCCACCACGCCCAAGTTGCAAGTGAAGCTATTGCGCGTGCTGCAAGAGCGCGAGTTCGAGCGGGTGGGCGACACGCATACGGTGCGCGTCGATACGCGGGTAATCGCCGCCAGCAATCGCGACTTGCTGGAAGAGATCGAGGCCCAGCGGTTCCGCGAGGATCTTTATTATCGGCTGAACGTCGTGCCCATCCATCTGCCGCCGCTGCGAGACCGCCGCGAGGACGTGCCCGAGTTGGTCGGCCATTTTCTCAATGTCTACAACGAGGACAACGACCGCTACGTGGTACACATCGAGAGCCGCGCGATGGAGGCTCTGCAGGATTATCACTGGCCGGGCAACGTCCGCGAGTTGCAAAACTACATCGAGCGTTCCGTCGTGATGGCGCCGGGCGATGAGTTGACCTGCGATTTGCTGCCGCCGGCAGTGATGGGCGAGAAGCGACCCCGCGGCAGCCGGCTGCGCGCGGCCGACCTGGAGACGCTGGCCTGGGAGCTGGTGCAGCAAGGACTTTCGACGGCCGGCCCGCACGAAGACAGCCTCTATACGAAGATCGTCAACCGCGTCGAGCGCGAACTGATCGCCCAGGTGCTGGCCTCGTGTGACGGCGTGCAGATCAAAGCCGCGGCCCGGTTGGGCATCAACCGCAATACGCTGCACAAGAAGCTCAAGGAGCACGGGCTGGAGGAAGACGAAGCGGGGGCGGGCGCTGCCTGACGTTTCTCTTACGATCAACGACCAAGGGTCGCCAAAACAAGCAAGACGTCGGCTTGGGCTAGGGAAATCTCCGCGGAGAGTTTGCGGCTGCAGAACACAAGAGCTGCAACGCTCCGGCAGATTCAAAGATAGTCCCATTGGGACGACAGAGCCAAGCGAGGACGACGGACCGGAGTAGCAGCCAGCGCAAAAAGAAAGGCAATGACCAACCCGCGAGGGCCGACCAAAGCCTCCGCAGTAAGTATTAGCCGCCATTGTTCTCTAGTCAAGTGCGATCTGGTGCTCAACAAGCCCAAGCAGATGGAAATCAGCTCAATAGGCCACGAATCGATTCGCGGGTGAAACCGAGATTCTCCCCATGCTCTCCGGCATCAGCATCCTCTGTTTCGCCGCCAGTTACGCCACGGCGCTTGCGCTCGAGGTCTCGCGGCTGTTCTTTCGCAGCAGTATTCGCGGCGCGATCATGCTGGCGTTCGCCGCGGCTGGGCTGATCGCGCAAACGTTGTTTCTCGGTTATCGCGCGGCTGCGGCCCAGTCCACGCCCCTTTCCAGCGAGTTCGACTGGTATCTCGTGGCTGCCTGGGCATTGGCGGCTACGTACCTGTACCTAACGCTCTATCATCCGCGTACGGCGGTTGGCCTGTTCGTGTTGCCGCTGGTGCTAGTATTGATCGGCGTGGCGCAGTTCTTCGCCAGCCAGACCCCCTTTCCCGAACAGCCGGCTTCGCAAATCTGGGGCGCGATTCACGGCGGCTTCATCTTGCTGGGCACCGTGGCCGTGATCGTCGGCTTCGTGGCGGGGCTCATGTATTTGTTGCAGGCCTGGCGGCTAAAGCGCAAGCAACTCCCCCCGCCCGGCTTCCAATTGCCCAACTTGGAATGGCTGCAACACGTGAACAACCGCGCGATCGTGATCAGCGTGATCATGCTGGCGGCCGGGTTTCTCTCGGGCACCGTGCTGAACATGGTCAACCACCGCCGCCAGCTCGATGAGCTGCCCTGGACTGATCCCGTGGTGTGGAGCACCGCTTTGTTGTTGGCCTGGATGGTGGCGGCCGTGGTGTTCGGAACGCTTTACCGGCCGGCGCTGCACGGCCGCAAGGTGGCGTATCTGACCGTGGCCAGCTTTGTGTTTCTGGTGTTGTCGATCTCGGTGCGGCTGTTTCTGCCTAGCGAACACTCGCCGCCGAAGGCGCCGGTTGAATCTAAGGGTGCGGCGCTTGAGGGTAGCGCAGCGGCGGAGCGCCTCGCGAGCGAGGCGGCTAACGCCTTCCCTTCACTCACCGCTGACTCCTCACTCCTTATCGCTCGGGACTCACGCGGAGGCGCCGCATGAAGTTCCAGATGTTGGGCTGCAGCCACCATACTTCGGGCGTCGATATCCGCGATCGGCTGGCCTTCAGCCCCGCGCAAACGCTGGCCGCGCTGGCCGGCCTGCGCGAGCGATTCCCCGCGACCGAGGCCGTGCTCCTCTCGACGTGCAACCGGGTTGAAGTCTACACGGCCGCCGAGACCGATACGCTCGCCCCCACGCACCAGCAACTGGCCGAGTTCCTGGCCGGCTTTCATGGGCTGGAACTGTCCGATATCTTTGACAATCTCTTCGAACGGACCGGCGAGGATGTCATCCGTCACCTGTTCAGCGTGGCCGCCAGCCTCGACAGCATGGTCGTCGGCGAGCCGCAGATTCTTTCGCAAGTCAAGCAGGCCTATGAGCTGGCCAGCCAGCGGCAGAGCACCGGGCCGCTGACCAACCAGGTCTTTCAGGCGGCGCTGCGCGTCGCCAAGCGCGTGGCCAACGAAACGTCGATCAACGAAAAGCGGGTGAGCATCCCCAGCGTGGCCGTCGCCGACTTCGCCAAGCAGATTTTTGAGCGCTTCGACGACAAGCACGTGCTGGTAATTGG
>Ga0163150_10004831_pt1 | contig 17727 bp, 12 predicted proteins | sample OliLakLV19P2IB_FD_148628 | JGI IMG/M metagenome (GOLD analysis project Ga0163150, IMG submission 148628) | Freshwater microbial mat bacterial communities from Lake Vanda, McMurdo Dry Valleys, Antarctica - Oligotrophic Lake LV.19.P2.IB | ecosystem: Environmental > Aquatic > Freshwater > Lake >...
AGCAGTTGCGAAATTACCAGCGGTTGCGAAAGCTGGTGGACTGCTGGATTGCTCTGGGAATGGAACTGTCGCGACTCAAACTGCAGCCGCCGCCAGAACGATCGCAAACCGTGTCCCCGAAGCGGCACGCTGCCCACCGCGTCGGGAAACGTCGCTAGAAGGACTTCATTTCATGGGCCCCAAAAACGTTAAGAAGCCCTCACAGGAAGGGCTTTCGAGTTTCGCGACAGAAACTAACTAAACGTTGGCCTGGTATTTCACGCTCCGCTATCTCGGCGCTTACCGAGGTCGCGAATCTCGAAGAAGAGGTTGGTGAGGATCCAGAAGCCAACCGCAACCGTCAGCCAGTAGTTTGTGCGACTGGCTGTCTCCGGCAGGTTGCGCAGGTAGATCACCATAATCCCCAAGACAATCAGCGACACGAGCACGAGTGCCAACATGCCAGAGGCACTCAACAGCTTGCCAACTACTCCAAGCGATTTCTTGATGGTCTGCCAGCGTCGGCTCGCCAGAAATCTTCCGCACATCAATCCAATCAGGAAGCCTGGCACCGAGATTAGATAAAAGGTAGCAAAATCAATACTCATTGCGAGTCCGTCACGCCTTCAGGAGCAGAGTGGCTTCTAGGATAGGTAAACGCTGCAAAATGAAGGCAAGATGCTACCTAATTGAATTGTCCGAATCCACTGAAAAGTTGTCAGGACTTTGCTGGTTGCGTCGAGCCGAAAGGCGGTCGGCCTGCTGTTAAGGATTGAGCGAGGTTGGATTAACCGGGGTTGGTGCGTCTCGTGGAGTCTTTGCCTCAACCACCAAATTCCCGGTCGGAAACCCAGGACCACGAGTTGCCGACAGCTTCTCCTGCAAGCGCTGGATAGCGTGGATTTTGTTAAGGTAAACAAACGTCTCATGCCCGCGGTTGCGCTTCAGCCAGAGTAGCTCCTTCCTCTCTGAACTGGTCAGCGCTGCGCGGCTATCGAGTTCGGCGAGTCTGGATACCGGATGAAGCCAAGCCAAGCCGAAGTTTTCCAACCCATAGCGGACGCGTTTGGGGCCTCCGTTATAGGCGGCGCCAGCTGCATACATTTCCATACCAGAGCCGATCAACGCTGAATGGCTCATAGCCAATCCTGCCAGATCGTGGTCGAGCAGGCATATTTCCGCCTTGATCGCACTTAGATGCTGGCTCGTGGCTTCGCGGAAATCCCGCGGAATCCCGGCTTGAGGGTAGCCGCTCCAGACGACGCTCATGCCCATTGGCGTAAACTGTGTCAGGCCGCGAGCGCTGGCGTAATTTCCAGTAAAGCTGTAGGCATCTTCTTGGTTTGCGCCGATAATCACCAGAATCCGCTCGGCAAGGCGTTTCAATTCCGATTCTTGTTGTTCGTTGAACTCCCAGGAACCTGCTGCTATCGATCGAAAGCGTCCCGGGTCCATCTGTTCCGTCAGAATCAAGTTGTAATAATCTTCATCATTGAGGCCGGGAGCGGCAGCCAGAGACATTCCTGGAAAGGCGCGCGATGGCACGTGTCCCAGTTCCTCACGTGCCTGTCGGATCTTCTCCATGAGGTAGCTCTTTCCTGCTCCAACCAACTCCGTTTGAAGCAGCGCGCTGGAGTATGGAGTGTAGATAATGGCGTCTTGACTGAGGAACCTCTGCCTTTCTGGCTCAATTGCATACAACATGGCGACCACGCCTGTGTACGGAGGGTCGATGATGGTGATTGAGGAATTGAAGCCATTCCACCAATCGACTTCGAACCGAACGTTAGGGTCGTCCAACGTGACTTTCCGATTCTGCTCCACGCCGGAAACTATTTGAAGCTCACCAGTCTTGAAGTGTGCAAGCGCAAACTTCACATCTCGCCGCGCAAGAGACTTCGCGCTTGCGGCAATGTACCGAACCGTTTCCTTTTCGAGTTGCGACTTGGCGTCTTCAATAAGCTTGAGCACGGGCACATCGGCACCAAAAGGCGCCTCATTGAGCGCAGGCATGGGCTTGAGCGACCGGCTGATCTTGAGCCGTCGATGACGTCTGCTCCTTCGTACGGAACTCTTTTGTACCTTTTTCTTGGAGGGGGAGTCTGATGTGAGAGAGCTTGGGGTGACAGTACGCGGGAGGGACTTAACGGTTTTTGCCCAAATTTCCTGTGAGCCGACAAGCAAGAAAGCAACTAAACAAACCAGAGACTGTCGACATCCGAGCCGATGGTTGAATCTCTGACCTGAACGAATACGATCGCATGGCATTACCCCACCCCCCCCCTCGTACATCACACCTGGTCTACTCGACTCAACCAGCCACCAACTTTAGACAGCATCCTGGTCTAAGGCCATCCGTATCGAATGCGCAGAGGCATTTGCCTCCGACACCTATGAGATGTCGAGGCAACACACCAAGCTGCCTCTGCACACTGAGATTGTCTGTCGGTCGAGAAGATAAAGCCACGAGGTCCGCCAACAGTGATCAGTCAGTTCTCCTGGAAGCGCGAACAAACGCGGACGGAGGAACCCCAGAGGACTGATCTGCAAGACGGCGGGCAATCTGCAAATGCACTGGCACAAACCAGAATTCCTTCAAATCGGCGGCTTCAATTAGTCCAGAAAGATTGCGCGTCAAGGCAGCTCCAATAAAACTTCCAAAGGGCTCCTTGGCTGGCCACGCGCTGTAAGGATGAACTTGAACAATCAGGTAGGAATTGTCGGCCGCATTCAGTTGCTTCCATTGGAGAGGCTGGCTGATGCAGAGCGCCAGTAGAAAGGCGCCGACCCAAACCCAAACGACCGGATAGAAGGGAACCAAGAAAACCCACCACTGGCGTCGCAAACGTCTGAGCATTGGCTCTGTGTGCCGAGTCTCCTGAAATGTGCCTGTTCTCATGCTTTTGACAATTGCCCTTTGGCCAACTACTGTTGCCGATTGTGTCGGAAATACTGCCGCCCGTCAACGCCAGTCTGAAGCATCAAGAGCAACGCCTTTCTTCTCGGCTCTAGAGGCGTTCCTACTTAGTCCAGTCAGTGAAGTTCCGAAAAACGTGCCAAGTCGAGAATGCTTTTGTCACGAGGTCTTGCCCGGTGTGGTTAGGTGCCAGATTCCATCTCAAGTGGGGACCTAAAGGATCAGCATGCAATCGCCATAGCTGTAGAATCGATACTTCGCGTCGATCGCCTGCTGGTAGGCTCTCAGGATGGTCTCTCGACCGGCAAAAGCGGAAACCAACATCAACAAAGTCGATCTAGGCAGGTGAAAGTTCGTCAGCAAACCGTCCAGGCAGGAAAACGCGAATCCGGGATAGACAAAAAGGCGCGTCTCCCCAGCTTCTGCCTGGACGGTTCCGTGATGACGCCCAGCCGACGTTTCCAGCGTCCGCGCTGCGGTTGTGCCCACGCCCACCACGCGCCGCTTCTGCGCTCTTGCCAACTGGATGACTTGGGCTGCGTCTGCAGCTATCTCAAAACGCTCAGCCTCCATCTCGTGGTCCTCCACCTGCTCTGCATGGACTGGCTGGAAGGTTCCTAGTCCCACGTGCAGGGTGATCTCACACGTCTCCACACCCCGGTCACGCAACTTTCTTAGGATGGCAGGCGTGAAGTGTAGTCCAGCGGTGGGGGCTGCGACGGCACCCCTCTTTCGGGCGAAGATGGTTTGATACTCGGCCTTGTCTCTGACTTGGTCGGGCCGGTCGATGTAGGGCGGCAAGGGGACGTGGCCCAAAGTGTCGACCAGGTCGTCAAAGTTTCCTTGGCAAGAGAATCTGACCGTCCGAGACCCCAGATTGCCTCGGTCCACGACTTCACACTCGAGGCGGCTGCCAAATCTCACACGTTCTCCAACGCGCATCTTGCGCCCGGGTTTGACGAGCACTTCCCAAACATCGTCGCCTAGCGGTTTCAGCAACAGGACTTCAATTGTGGCACTCGGGGTCTTATCGGCTGGATAACTCTGCGATGCCATGCCGAGACGGTGTCCGAGTAAGCGGGCCGGAAACACCTTGGTGTTGTTGAAAACCAGCAAATCAGCGGGATCAAGCAGCCCTGGAAGTTCTGCAAAGACATGATGCGAGATTTCACCGGTTGCACGCCGAATGTACATTAGCCGGGACCGGTCACGAGGCTGCATCGGATGCGAGGCGATAAGTTCTGGCGGAAGCGTGTACTCAAAATCAGAAAGGTTCATGGCGAGATCAAACCACAACCGCATTCACCGGGCAACTCTTGTGTGTTAGAGTCGCCGCCATGAGCGCCGGGTATGCGTTGATCTCTCAGAAAGCTGTAGACCGTTTGCAAGCGGGGCACTTGTGGATTTACAGAAGCGATGTGCTGGCCTGCGAGGCTAGCCCAGGCAGTATTGTCTCGGTCAAAGACAAGAACGGGCGAATTTATGGCCGAGCCTTCTACAGCTCCAGTTCTCTGATCACGTTACGGTTGATCACTCGAGAAGATCGAAACATCGACAAGGAATTCTGGAGACAACGGATCGAGCAGGCCCGCCAGTTGCGCCAGCAGGTGGTGCAGAATTCGGAAGTGTTCAGATTGGTGAACGGCGAAGGCGATTGGATGCCGTCCATTGTTGTCGATCGTTACGGCGACGTGCTCTCGATCCAGACCCTGAGCCAGGGCGCCGAACAAGTCAAACCGGTTTTGACGGAACTGTTGATCGAAATGTTTCAGCCGAAGGCCATCGTCGAGCGCAACGACAGCAAGGTGCGAGCGCTGGAAGGACTGCCGCAGGCGATTTCGATCCTGCATGGCTCAGATCCTGGAGAGATTGTTTGCCGCGAGAATGGACGGCCATTCTACTATCAGCTATTGAGTGGCCAGAAAACCGGCGCGTTCCTGGATCAGAGGGAGAACCGAGTGTGGGCGGCAACTTTAGCGCATGGTTCGGCGTTGGACTGTTTTTGCTATTCTGGATCTTTTGCCGTGCACCTGGCGCCGGTCTGTGAGGAGGTGGAGGCAATCGACATGTCAGAGTCCGCTGCCGCCCTGGGCCGGCGCAATGCCGCGCTGAACGGACTGAGCAACGTTCGGTTTGAAACTGAAAATGTCTTCGATCGCCTGAAGCTGTATGACCACTTAAAAAAACGCTTTGACACAATTGTTCTGGATCCTCCAGCCTTTGCCAAGAACCGCTCGCACGTGGAGGCGGCTCTGCGTGGCTACCGCGAAATCAATCTGCGCGCCTTGCGGTTGTTGAACCCCGGGGGGGTGTTGGTGACGGCTAGCTGCTCGCAATTGATCGATGAAACTCTGTTCTTGAATCTCTTAACCCAAGCGGCCTCTGATGCACGGAAGAAAGTCCAAGTGCTCCAGAAAAGGACCCAGGGCCAAGACCACCCCTTTCTTCTGTCGATGCCAGAGACCTTCTACCTAAAGTGTTTGTTCCTTAGGGTGCTGGATTAGTTTTTCCGGTGGATCGCTTTGACAGCAATGCCCGCAGATTTTATGCTATGGCTGTGCTAGATCTTTCTGCGGAGGAGACGAACTCATGACTATCACGAAATGGGAACCCCTCAAGGACTTGCTCACGTTGCAAGATCGCATGAATCGCCTTTTTGACGATTCTATGCGCGGGATTCGACCTGGCGAGGAAGCGCTCAATTCAGCGCTTTGGAGCCCGGCGGTAGACATCTATGAAACTGAGAATGAAGTCATTCTAAAGGCGGAACTTCCAGAGATTAACCAGAAAGACATCGATATTCAGGTGGAAAATAACACCTTGGTATTACGTGGGGAGAGGAAGTTTGAAAAAGAAGCCAAGAGGGAGAACTTCCATCGCATTGAGAGAGCCTATGGCGCTTTCGCAAGATCATTCACCCTGCCCGCCACAATTGACCAGGAAAAAATCCGGGCTGACTACAAGGATGGAATCCTGAAGGTTATGATGCCCAAGCGCGACGAGATCAAGCCCAAACAGATCAAGGTATCGGTGACGTAAGCGGTAGCTTTGATTGAGGACGAGCTGATGAAAAGCCGGCTTGTCTTCAGTGAATCTCTGGCCAGCAGCCCGAGCACATCCTCAGTTCCGCTGGTAACTCATTATGCGTTACGACAAACTGACAATGAAGGGACAAGAGGCTGTCGTTGAAGCTGAGCGCCTCTCCGGAGAGCAGTCGAATCCGCAGGTCGAGACCGAACACCTCCTTAGAATCCTTCTCCTCCAACAAGAGGGCATCATTCCGCCGATTCTTAGCAAGCTTGGCGTGGCGCAAGGGACGCTCTTTGGCGAAGTGGAGAAGGCCCTGGCCAAACTGCCCAAGGTTCAAGGCCTGGCAGGTCGTCCCATCTCTCCCAATTTGAACAGGGTCTTCGAAGCGTCTTTTCGCGAAGCCGACCGTCTGAAGGATGAGTTTGTCAGTACCGAGCACCTGCTGCTCGGCCTGGCTGAAACTAAAGGGACTGAGGCTCAGCGGATTCTTGCGTCACACGAAGTCACGCCGGAAAAGATTCTTCAGGTGCTGGTTTCCATCCGTGGCAACCAGCGCGTCACAGACCAGAATCCCGAAGATAAGTATCAGGCGTTGCAGCGATACGCGCGGGATCTGACGGAGCTGGCGCGGCGCGGAAAGCTCGACCCAGTTATCGGGCGGGACGAGGAAGTGCGCCGTGTGATCCAAGTACTTTCCCGAAGAACCAAGAACAACCCGGTGTTGATCGGTGAACCAGGCGTGGGGAAGACCGCGATTGTGGAGGGCCTCGCCCAACGGATCGTTGCCGGCGATGTGCCGGAGAGTTTGAAGCAGAAACGGCTTGTGGCGCTCGATCTTGGAGCCATGATCGCTGGCGCCAAGTATCGCGGCGAGTTTGAAGACCGCTTGAAGGCTTTCTTGCGGGACGTTTCAGAAGCCGAGGGATCGGTGGTGCTGTTCATCGATGAACTCCACACGCTGGTTGGCGCCGGCGCCGCCGAGGGATCGATGGACGCCTCCAACATGCTGAAGCCAGCATTGGCGCGGGGTGAGCTGCGATGCATTGGGGCCACTACGCTCAACGAGTACAAGAAGCACATCGAAAAGGACGCCGCACTCGAACGGCGTTTCCAGCAGGTTTATGTCGGCGAGCCCACTGTGGAAGATACCATCGCGATCTTGCGCGGCCTCAAAGAACGCTACGAGGTGCATCACGGCGTCAGGATCAAGGACTCGGCCATTGTCGCTGCCGCCACACTGTCACAGCGCTACATTTCGGATCGTTTTCTGCCTGACAAAGCGATTGACCTGGTGGATGAGGCTGCAGCGTCTCTCCGCATGGAGATTGACTCGCTCCCCGTGGAAATCGACGAAGTTGAGCGCCGTATCACACAGTTGGAGATTGAGCGGCAAGCCTTGAAGAAGGAAGACGACGCAGCTTCAATCGAGCGCTTGGCCATTCTGGAACGCGAACTTGCCAACTTGAAAGAGAAGTCCGGCGAGATGAAGGTGCGCTGGCAAAATGAGAAGGGAGTAATCGCGCGGATTCGCGACCTGAAAGAGAAGATCGAACAAAGCAAGCTTGAAGAGCAAAAGTACGAGCGCGAAGGAAACCTGGGCAAGGTTGCCGAGATCCGCTATGGAGCCAGGGTCGAGTTGCAGAAGCAGATGGATGCGGCCAATGCGCGCTTGGCCGAACTTCAACAGAACTCGCGAATGCTGAAGGAGGAAGTAGACGAGGAGGACATCGCCCAGGTCGTTTCCAAGTGGACAGGCATTCCCATAGCCAAGATGCTTGAGGGTGAGATCGGAAAACTTGTGCACATGGAAGAGCGGCTGCGCGGCCGCGTAGTCGGCCAGGAACCAGCACTGGCAGCCGTTTCGAATGCGATTCGCCGCAGTCGGGCAGGGCTTCAGGAGCACGCACGCCCCGTGGGATCATTTATTTTTCTGGGGCCCACGGGCGTCGGGAAAACAGAGCTGGCAAGGGCGTTGGCGGAGTTTCTGTTCGACAATGAGAAGGCGATGGTGCGGCTCGATATGTCGGAGTTCATGGAGAAACATTCCGTTGCTCGACTCATTGGCGCGCCGCCGGGGTATGTGGGTTATGAGGAGGGGGGTTACCTTACCGAGGCAGTCAAGCGGCGGCCTTATGGTGTGATTCTGTTTGATGAGATTGAGAAAGCGCACCCGGACGTTTTCAATGTTTTGTTGCAAATTCTGGAAGATGGCCGTTTGACCGATGGCAAAGGACGCACGGTGGACTTCAAGAACACGGTGGTCATCATGACGTCCAACGTAGGGAGCTCGTGGATTCAGGAGCTGGGTGCGAAGGACAGGCCTGAAATGGAGAAGCGAGTTTCCGAGGTGTTGCGAGCAACCTTCAAGCCTGAGTTTCTTAACCGCATTGACGATATCATAATCTTCAACGCACTGGGCCGGGCTGAGATCAGCCGGATCGTTGATATTCAGTTGATGCGTTTGCAAAAGCTGCTGGCTGACAGGAAAGTTTCGTTGGAACTCACCGCTCAGGCTCGCGAGCTTCTCTTTAAACAGGGCTATGATCCCGCCTACGGCGCCCGGCCGTTGAGGAGAGCCCTGCAGCACTTGGTCCAGGACAAGTTAGCCTTGAAGATGCTTGACGGCGAGATTCTGCCGGGCGACCACGTCATTGCCGACGTGAACCTGGACCGGGGCGACCTGACGTTCGAGAAAGCGGCCAGCTCAGAACAGGCAGTAAACTGATTCTGGCAGCGTGGGCGAAACGCTCGCACTGCCCTGGAGTTTCTGCATTTGCGGGGCAGTCGAGGCTCCTTGGTCCCCCTTAATAGCCTTAACAAGGGGGGACGCCGCGCTTTTGTTCGGCAGGGGGTCTCGAATTCACCGCTAAAGACCCCCTATGGTCCCCCTTCTCAAGGGGGACAACGGTGAACAGCCAGACCATAAGGTCGCGAGAGGATCGTCTTAATGACGGATGATACACCTGATTTGATGCCTGCTGAGACAAGAGACCCTGATGAACGAATGCCGATTCCCGTGAAAGTCGTCAAGAAAGAGGAGCCGGTTCGAGTTACTGACCGAAGGTTCTGGGCGCAGGATCAGGGTACCAGCGAGACGCCAGCCCTCCCTTATTCTTTCAAGCCCACCTATGTTGAGGATCTCGAGAAGAAACTGGCTGAGTCGCAGAGGAAAGTCGAAGAAGTCCTGGCTTCCTATCGCGAGCATAAAGCTGAAACAGCCGCGGAAACGCAGCGCGCCCGAGAGCGAATTCAAAATGAATACAACCGGAGGCTCTCGCAAGCAAAGACAGATATCGTAAACAAGTTCATTGATGTTCTGGAAAACCTTGAGCGGGCTCTGGCGGCAGCGAAAAGTCAGCTGGCTTTCGACAGCTTGCTCGAAGGCGTTCAGTTGATAAGGAATCAATTCTTGCTAACGCTCGCTGAACTGGGCGTGTCGGAGTTGGAAGTCAAGGGCAAGCGATTCGACCCGGAGATTGCAGAAGCCGTGGGAACCGTTGAGGTTTCAGCCCAGGACGAGGACCAACAGATCATTGACGTTGTTGGCAAGGGCTACGCTCTTGATCAGATCTTGGTGCGACCGGCCAAGGTCAGGGTGGGCAGGCATGTGCCGTCGGCTGCAGAGAACTCAACGCCGTAACGCCACGGCTGGGAAGTTAGGCCCGCTGGAGTAGATTCCTGGGTAATGGGCACGCACACAGTTTCTTCCCTCGCGTTTGGCCTGTAGCATCGCCAGATCTGCGGCTCGAATCAATTCTTCGGCTGACGCAAAGTTCTTTCGCTGACTCGTTGCCATTCCGATGCTGGCCGTGATTGTCAGTGGGGGCCCCCCAAACTCAAACGATTCCTTCGCAATCAAGCGGCGCATTTTTTCGGCGACGGTCGCGGCCACTCCTGAATCAGCTTCGGGCAGAATCACAACAAATTCTTCTCCCCCGTACCGGCATTTGAGATCGCTCGACCTCAGGTGCTTGCCAAACAGCTGGCCGAGTCTCTGCAAGACCTGGTCACCGGCGCAATGCCCGAACTCATCATTGATCTTTTTGAAGTCGTCGATATCCAGAAGCAGGCAGCTCAAGCTCCGTTCATACCGATCGCTGCGTTCGAACTCCAACTGAACCTGCGCCTGGAAGTGATGCCGGTTACTCAGTTCGGTCAGGAAGTCAGTGTTGGCTCTCCGGAGCAGCTCTTGAAGTTTGCGTTTGTCTTCCAGCTGCTGGCGCTGCTTTGCCAGAGCCTGCTGAATTGCCGCCTTCAGCACGCGAATACCGACTGGTTTCACCAGATAGTCGTGAGCGCCACTCTGAAGGGCGTTTACTGCAGGTCTCGATTTGTCGGGAAGCTCGCCTGTAAGCAAGATCACTTCGACCAACGGATTGGCTGCCTTGACTGAGCGCAAGATGTCAAAACCGGACAGCCCGGGCATCTTGATGTCGCTAACGACAACGTCGATGGCTGTCTCACTGAAGACATTGATCGTCTGAGCGGGTTCGAAGACGGGTATAATCTCATACTCATCTGCTAGCCCCATTTCGAGCATTCGAACGACACTTGGGTCGTCGTCGACAATCAAGACAGCAGGTTTCATGAAACACCTCGTGGTGCTATTTCAACCAGCACAGAAGACCCTCCGGACAGGTGATGAGCTGGATTTCGGCAACCCATCGCATCAAAGTTAGTTTTTTTCCGGACAACCGAAGCGCAGATGAGGGAAGAAAATTACTTCAGAGCTTAGATCGACTTCTTGCAGGGTCCCGGGTCGGGGTTCTCGCCGCGATCTGCGACTAACCACTCGCCGTCCAAACGTTCCGCCTCCCGGCTTCTCAGCACGTCCTCTCGCACTCTCTTCGAGTTGACCATCAGATTTCGCAGAGTGCTTTGGTCTATCCTGCCATGACCCTGACCTTGAGCAAGCGTTTCACCCGAAACCATCAACCGCGGGCAGCCTGGACGTGGCCGCACTCCATCGACGACTCGACGGATCTGCAGACGCTGCTACCGCCACAGGACAACAAGAACCCGCGACTGGACCGCAGCAATTCCAATTGTGACCAGCGGCGCCGATTGGTTGTCAGCGGCCTGTTTGAAAGCCCTTGGAAATCCAGCACCGTGCCAAAAAACTAGATCTTCTGTCCGGCCATTGAGTCCTCTTCTTGGACAGCCTTACAACCTGTTGAAACTGAGCTGCAGCATGCTGACCAACCGCGGTTCAAGCGCACGGCCCAGCATTGTTTCCCTTCACGCAGGCCGAGCGTCCGCTGGGCGCTCTCGATCCATTGTCTTCAAGCTGGAGCCTTCGCTGGTCGCGCTAAAATACTGTTCCACTTCGGATAGTTGAGCTATACTTTCTCCTGTCTTACTTCACAACGTATTGCAGGAAACCCGCATCTCAAGCAGTTATTGCGGGAGCCTTATCAAATCTGAATCGATTGAGGTCATAACGTATGAAACAGCGCGGGATAATGCTTGCAATGGCAGTAGGTTTCAGCCTGTTCACGACTTCCAGGCTGATGGCCGAAGATACGGACATTCAGGGGATTTATAAAAAGAAGTGCGCCATGTGCCACAAGGCCGACGGCAAAGGCTATGCCGCCATGAAGTCGCCAGATTTCACAAGCAAGGAGTGGCAGGCAAGTCGCACGGATGAGCAGCTCATTGAAACCATGACCAAAGGCAAAGCTCCGATGCCGGCATTCGAGAAGCAACTAAAGCCTGAAGAGATCCAGGCTCTTATTACCGACGTTGTTCGTAAGTTCGTCGAGTAGTTTCCAGGGTTTGCCCAAGCAAAAAAGGCGTGGATTGTTCCACGCCTTTTTTGTTGAGGAAGACAAAGTGGTTCAGTCACGATGGCCCGTCATTCCGGCCAAGCGAAGCATCAGGCGAAATCCAGTGCTCTGTTGCCTGCAACAACCGAAATCCGGACACAACGGCGGTTCGTCGGTAATGAAAGACTACAGATCGTTGCCAGATTGCGCGAAGCTCAACTCACCCGCTCTGCCTGAAGGGAGGAGTGATTCGCGATGAGTGATGTTGAGCGCTGCAGGCTCATCACTCCTCATTGAGGACTCACTGCGTGTTCAGCCAGGGGATCGAAAACTTGAACTGCTTCAACTTCTCCTCAAGCTCGCTGCGTTCGCGATTCCGCTTCAGGCCGTCTGATCCGTAAGCGACAAGGCCAAACTCGGTGACCAGCCTTGTCGCTTCGTCCGGATTCCCGCCGGCCAGCGCTTGCAGCACAGATTGTTCAAGTCTGGACAACTGAAGGGCCTGGAATTGGTAATCCAGAAACGCCTCCCAGGCAATGGGGCACCAGCGGCTGACAATCTCCTCCCCGATCACGCGGGCATAAGTGCGAATCTCCAACTGAGCGTGCGCATCCATGCGAAGCGCGAGGAAATGAAACAGGTTGTGAAGATTGATCTTCCAATAGGCTTCCGTGTAAGTGGACAGCGGCAGGTCCTTCCGTGCCTGCTCTCGAGCGACACCTGCTTGCAAGCGATCTTCGTACAGCTGGCGGCTCATCGTCTGCAATTCGGCTTCCTGCCGCGACAACCCCGACCCCTTTCCCGGATCGATAAAACCCTGGCTGCCTTGGCGGTTTCCGGCGGCCTGCTCGCGCCATTCCCCTACAGGTGTGGCTTGGGCGGCATCGATGGCTTCTGAGTAGCGGGTGGAATATTCGTTGACGCTGGCTGTGCGATGGCGGATCCACTGCCTCCAGCAGTCCATGGGCACGCGGACGTGAAGCTTGATGTCGCACATTTCGAAGGGAGTCGTGTGCCGATGACGCATCAGGTAGCGGATCAGCCCGCGGTCTTCGTGCACTCGTTTCGTCCCTTTGCCGTACGAAACCCGCGCGGCTTGCACGATTGACTCGTCCGACCCCATGTAGTCAATCAGGCGGACAAACCCATCATCCAGTACCTTAAAAGGAACACCAAGGATCTGATCCAGTCCTTCCACCTGCACCCGTTCAATTCTTCCCGATTCGTTTGTCATGAATTCCTTGTGCCTACTGCCGCCGCGTTTTCACCTGCCACGGCGTGGTTTCGACGGACCCTAGCTACGCAGTCTTCACCTTCATCATCAAGCGAACAATATAAGCGCCGAGGCCGAACACCATCAAGACAAGGACACCCCAAAAGAGAACCGGCTGCCTTTCCGTCCAGGGGCGATTCGGAGTGGAGGGTCGAAACAAACCGTTCTCACTTTCGGCGCCGGGACGGACTCTTGGAATTGTCTCGAGGCTGAGATAGTTCTTGAGACGCTCAAAGTCATAGCGCGGAGCGTGAGCCCGCGGGTTACCGTAAAACAGCGAATAACTGCGGTCTGGCTGGGTGCGACAGACCAGGTCTTCCTCAACGCTCTGAACCTCAAAGGCGGCCAACTTTAGCGGAGGATCGTCGTGGTTGTAAATGAGGAGTTTTAGATAGCGACAGCGCATCTCGGGGAGGCGCAGCGTCTTCTTTTCGACTGAGTATTTGTCGGTTCGAAAGCGATAGAGGTCTCCCTGCTGGGGGCTTTCCCAGGTTTTAAGATCGTTGCCAGCCTGAACCTCGACCATCCGGGAAAAATTCTCCTCCGGCGTATCGATCATCAGGAAGTCTGCCGGCAGGTTTTCGTAGCTCAAATCCAAAACACAAACGGTTGCGTTCAGTTTGGCATCTTCCTCGCGAGAATGCAGGCGGACGCTACGAACGACACGGCGGGCTGGAGTGGTCTTCACGCGCGACAGGCGGGCGCCTTCAATCGTCAGCGGTTCTTCCTTTCCATTCCAAACCTTGACCTGCAGATACCGGTACTTGCTATCGGGATACTTGATGGTGGTGAGATGGATCTTCTGGTCGCCGCTGAAGTCGAATATGTAGCCATCTGCTTTCAGGACAAGCCACTGCTTCCGATCATTGCTGCCGGCAATTTCCACGCGACGCTTGAAGTTCCGGCTGGAGGTCTTTAGGAGCAGCGTATTGCTTTCGGCTTCGTGTTCAAGGTCCACGGTCAACGTGGAATAAGCGCCTGGAAGAATCGCCCCGTTGAAAATTTTCGGCTCGTAAGACTCCTGTGTTGTGGTCTCGCGCTGCGCGTAGATCGAATAAGGAACCTCCTTCCCCAGATCGTCCACCAGCCGGAGATCGGCCAGGGACTGCTGTGCATGGCGGTAAACCTCGCCATCAACCGAGACCCTCAGGTAACCGTCGTTTGAGGTGGCCGCTCCAACGGGCTTTGAGAATCGCCACGCCGTCTTCGTGAACTCCGCGAGGGCGGGTAAAGCTATGCCAGGCAAACCACAGAGACACAGCGACACGGAGATGAGCCGGAAACTACGTCGCAGAGCAGCGCTGAAAGATCTGTCCTGCCAGAGTTTGTCAATTGGCCTTTTGTCGATCCTGGGTTGGTTCATGATAGGGAACATCGCCGGTGGCGAAACAACCAGACTTGTCGCTTTGCTTGTGGTCCTCAATGATCGGCGTGCATCTGCGCAATCTGCCTCCCACATGGTTCTTCTTTATTTCAAAACGAACTCATTGATCTGCGTCCGATACTTCTGATACATCATCGACACCCCCAGAAGGATCACTCCCAGCCCAATTGAAGCGATGATTCGGTAAATCTTCTCCATCTCACCGAGATCGACGAAAAACACCTTCAATATGGTGGCGGCGAAAAGCAAAATCGCCAGCAGTCGGAGGGGTTGGAACCTGCGAAGGATGCCCACGGTCACCAGCACAATCGAGTAGAAACCCCACAGGGCTGAGATCGAGAGTTGCATGCGGCTGCGAATATCGCGCTTCAGTTGGTAATCGCTCGTCCGATAGTAGGCTGCCTCAAAAGAACTCGAAATCTCTGTGGTCAGGAAAAACAACGCCAGCAAATTGGCGCCGATGAACAACGCGCCGACCAGCCGCAGCTCAATATCTTCCAGTTTCTCTCGGTTGCGATTGTAGAGATACGCCATCCCAAAGAGCGACGCGATCCCAGCCAGAAAAGCCATCCCGCGTTTGTTGAATAGAAAAGTGAAATCGGGAGCAAAGGCTGAGGTAAAAGAGCTATCCAGGACCAAGAGTCGAAAAACGACCATCGCTGCAATCATTAGAGCGGAGCGCCGCGTCTTGCTGCTGTCCAGGTGGAATCCCACCCAGGTTAGCACAGCCGCTTCGACCGACCAGCCGACCGTGATCCAATTCTGTTTGAGTTGAATGGGAATGGCGACCGTCAAGCAGGTTAATCCCAGTCCCAGAAACACCAGAAATAGATACGAGTCCTCTTGAGCTTGCCGATATGCAACCGACCCCAGAGCAACGTAAACGGCAGCCATCAACACCGCAAAGAATCCCAGATAGTCCGAGTATTGCGATTCGAGCAGTCCGTAAGTCCACAGGAAGTAGCACGCGCCGTTGAGCGTGATCAACGATAAATCTCGGAACGTGGTCTTCTGCCGGTGCGTGATGTTGTAGAGGAAAGACATCACGGCAAACAGGAGAAAGAAAACCGTGAGCCAGAACTCGGTTCGCCACAACTTGGTGGAGTTGTAAAAGTTCAGATTCCAACCAGCGAACATCAATTGCGTGAAGAAAAACGCGAGCAGGTTCAGCACGCGCCAGTTCTTGAAGTAGGCCAGGGCCAGGACTCCCAAGTCCAAGAGGAGAACGTAAGTAAACAGGCCATGCTGGTTGTCTTTGCCGGTACTGAGCAACACTGGCGTCATGAATCCGCCCACTGTCGCGAACACCGCGATGGTCTTCGAATCATAACGAACCGACATCACCACGATAGCGACAGTGATGAGGACCATCAGGAGCAAGGCAGGTATTTGGTCCAGCAAGTGATAGAAGCTGAAGGCAGCAAAAATGGAGAAATACAGAATCGCGCCGCCACCTCCAAGAATCGTTACCGCATATCCGCGCATGTCTTTGCGATGCAGCGATTCTCCCCAGGCAACAAATCCCAACGCGGTGAGCACTCCGACCATCACGCGGCCAGCTTCGCCTATCCACTCGTTGTCGATGGCGTACTTCAGAAAGTAGGCCATCCCGAGAATGATGGCAGCCATGCCTATCTTGTTCAGAAGGTTGCCACCGATCTTGGACTCAAGGCTCTCCTGATAAGTTTCGGGAATCGGGGTTTCCGTGGACTCGAAAGTGGATGACTGAGCGAACTCGACAAAACTTTCATCGATCGGCGACGATATGCGCAGAGAATCGTTAGCTGGAAGTGGCGGAGATTCCGCTGGAGTCGTGGGAAAAACCGATGGAGCAACGGGAATAGAGGTCACGCCCAAACGTGATTCGACGGCGTGAATGCGTTGAATCTGCGACTGCAAGATGCGCTCGATATGATCGAGGCGCGAAGCCAGTTGTTTGAGCTGGTCGTCGGAGTTGGTGACCATGATTTAGCGACCCACTATAGGGACGGCGACACATCCAAGTCAAGGAGGCCAAGCCTGCGGTCATTCCGCCAAGGGGGACTTGTTCCTCGGCCCCAGCGCTCAGGCGACGACAAAACCTCTCAGGATGTCGTCGAGCTGCTCGGTGGAAAGCGGACCGCTGTCGGCCAGCCGCTTGATCTCCTGAGTGATCTCCCGAAGCTGGGTATCGCCAAAGTGCAGCCCCAGTTCCTTGGCACGGTGTTGAATCGCATTCTTGCCAGTGAGGCGGTGCGCAATGGCTATGGTGCGCTGCAGGCCGAAATCCGCTGGGTCGATGATCTCGTACGCGCCGGGATTCAGCATGACGGCCTTGGTGTGCATGCCCGCCTTATGGGTGAAACTCGTTTCGCCGGTAATATAATTGTTGAAGGGGATCTGGATGCCCACGATGTCGGCAACCATGCGGTCAAGATCGCACAGCATCTCAAGTTTGTACTTCCTGACCAGATCGCGGTTGTAGGAATAAAGCCGCGCGATAAAGCCTCCCAGCGGCGTGATGCCGTTGCGCTCGCCAATACCCAGAATGCTGGTGTCAATGTGGGTGGCGCCCGCCTCCAGGGCTGTAAAGCTGTTGGCGATGGCGCAGCCACTGTCGTTGTGGCCGTGGAATTCGATGCCGGCTTTGATGTGATGCCGGAGTTCCGACACGAGGGCGAATAGCTGCCTTGGCGTGGCCACTCCCACGGTGTCGGCCAGGCCTACCCGGTTTACACCCATCGCGTCCACAGCCTGGTAAACGCGCAACAGGTCGCTCTCTTCGCTGCGGAAGGTGTCTTCACTGGAGAAGCGCACCTCGCAGCCCGCCTTCTGAATGAACTCGATCACCTCGCGGGCGCTCTCGATGATCTGATCGATGCTCTTGCCGTGACTGAACTCGCGCAGGTAAGACGACGTGCCAAAAAGAATGTCGACACCGTCCACGCCAGTTTCCACTGCCTTCGCTGCATCGTCCATGTGGCAGCGCGTGTGCGTGAGGATCTTGGTCTTCAGCCCGAGACCGGCGATCGTTTTGCAGTCTTCAAACGACTGTGGCGAAGCCACGGGCGAGGTCAGCTCGATGTACTCCACGCCAAATTCATCGAGCGCCCGGGCAATGCGAACCTTCTGCTCGGTCGTGTAGTGTGCCTTGGCGAACTGCTCGCCTTCGCGGAGAGTGGAATCAATAATGGAAAACTCTTTAATGGACATGTTGAATCCTTGGTTTGAGCGGCCGCGATTCCCGCTTTCGCGGGAATTCGGAGATTGGACGTTTGCGAAGCGGCAGGAGGCCGCTTCTTCGTGCGCCTGAAAGCGCATTTGGTCAGAGAGGTGGAAGTCCTCTTTAGGCACGCCCTCTCCGGCCTGTAACCGACTGCAACTGCATCCGTGCGTGAGG
>Ga0163150_10004832_pt1 | contig 17726 bp, 15 predicted proteins | sample OliLakLV19P2IB_FD_148628 | JGI IMG/M metagenome (GOLD analysis project Ga0163150, IMG submission 148628) | Freshwater microbial mat bacterial communities from Lake Vanda, McMurdo Dry Valleys, Antarctica - Oligotrophic Lake LV.19.P2.IB | ecosystem: Environmental > Aquatic > Freshwater > Lake >...
CACGTCGTCGCGCCACGGCAGAGCCTCGAGCGCCTGCTGCGGCGTGCCCCCACCGGCCCAGGTGATGCGCGTGCCGGGCAACGCGGCGCGCAACGCGCGCAGGGCCGGCGTGGCCATCACGGCGTCGCCCAACGGGTTGGGCAGACGCACCACGAGATGCCGCGGCGGGGAGAGGAGCGTGCTCATGCCAGCCAGCTCTCCAGCGCCTCGAGCAGCCGCGGCGCCCAGGCCGCCCGCGACCAACGCGCGCGGACGTCCTCGCGGGCGGCCGCGCCTTGACGCGCGCGCAGCGCCGGGTCGTCCACCAGCCGCATCAGGCCGTCGAGCAGCTCGCGGCTGCCGCTGCCCAGGAAGCCCGTCTCCCCGTGGCGCACCTGTTCGGCCTGCACACCCACAGGCGTGGCCACCACGGGTCGTCCGGCGCCGAGCATCTGCACGATCTTGAAGCCGCACTTGCCGCGTGTCCAGGCATCGTCGGGCAACGGAGCGAACCCGATGTGCATGCCCGCCAGGGCCGGGGCCTCCCCCGACTCGCTCCAGGGCACGTGCTCGACGGCGATGCCCGGAGGCAACGTGGGGGCCACGTCGGCCACCACGCGCAGCCGGAGCGAGCGCCCGGTGCTGACCAACGCCGCCAGCTCTGCAGCATGCGCTTCGAGGTAGGGCAGGGTGGCCCGCGAGCCGATCCAGCCCACGACCACCGTGCTCCCGGCCGGCTCCGGGGTGGCCGGTCCCGCGGCCACCTGCACCGTCGTGGGAACGACCAGCGGCGGCTGGCGCGCTGCGGCGGCCAGGCCCGCCAGGTGCTGGTTGCCGCACACCACCCGATCAGCGAGCAGCACGAGCCGCTCGAAACGCCGCGCACGCGTGCGCGAGAGCGTGGCCCCGTGCGCGCTGTCGCGGTAGGGCATGGCATCGTCCACGTCGTAGAGCAGCCGCCGCGCGCGCTGCCTGAGGCGCAGCGCGTAGCGCCCCGACAGCAGCCGCCGGGAGAGCACTACGCCGTCCGCGTTTCCCGCCCGCACCAGCGCCGCCTCGCGTCCGCGCGTCGCCTTGGGCCAATCGACCACCTGTAGCACGATGCCCGCGCGCTCGAGGTCCCCCGCAAACGTGCGCCAACGGTGCCGCACCGAGGGCCCGTCGGGCTCGGAGGAGATCACCAGCAACAGGCGCGTGGGCATCCGCCCAACCTACGCCGACGTCCCACGGGTTGCGGAGAAGTTCCCTGTTTCAAGCGCAGACCGGGCGTGCAGCACGCGCTGCGCGCACTGGCGCGGTCGTGCTAGCGACATATCATGGCGGGTTGAGCCACGCTGAGATCGCGGGTACCCTGGCACCCACCGTGCGGACCTCCCTCATCTCCCCACGTCTGGGTGCCTCATGCTGGATCGTGCTCGTAGCCATCGGCGCTGTCGGCTGTGGGCCGGATGACCCCCGCGGACGGCTGCAGCACATCACCGGACGACTCGAAGTTCCCGACGAGCGGTCCATCGCGGGGGTGAGCGTGATGCCAAGCAGCAGTGGCGTCACCTGCATGGGCCCGCAAAGTGAGCACGGGTTTCGTACCTTTGACATCACGATCTACGGAGATGTGGCCGTAGACCTCCAGGCGGCCCGCCTTCCGTGGATGGGCGAGCCACTCCCGCCCGACCGTTCCGTGTTCTCGGTGGGCGACCTTGAGGGACATGTCCAAGGCGTGCTGCCCGGCGCGTCCAACGTGGTGATCCGGCTCGTTTCACGCACGCTTGGTGCGATTCAACTTCGCGCCTTGTCCCTCGACGGGACGCCACTGGCCGATGCAGAGGTGCGCCTCACGTCGATGGCGGACTGGATCGACGCAAAGACGGGAGCGGATGGACGCGTTGTGGTCCAGGACGTCCCGGTGCGCCCCTGGGAGATTCAGGTCAAGCCCCCGCGCACTGCGTGGCCTCACGCCGTCTTTGGCCGCACGACGGGAACGCCAGGTAGTCCAGAGTTCGACGTCGCGCTCCGGCGATCCGTGGTAGTTCGGGTGCGCACGAGCACTGCGCCGCCGGCGCAAACCTTCCTGAGCTTCGGCGACGCCCGCGCAGCGGCGATCCACACCATCGGCTGGTTGCCGGGTCCCGACGGCACGATGGAACTCGCCATCGATCCCGATTGGTTGCAGGTGCGCGTGCGAGTGGAGCAGATAGTCGAACAGGTCGAGACGTACTGGCGCAGTGACATCCTCGCCCAGGCGACCGTGGCTGTGACGCCCGGGACAGTCATCGACATCAAGCTGGGCCCGTGACGGCTACGGGCATGCGTCGTCAGACGCAGTTTCGGCACACGTCGAGCACCTGAGTGAGCCGCGTGGAGAGGCGGTTCTTCTCGGCGATGTAGCGAGCGTCGTCGGAGGTGAAGCGGCGGAGCTCGGGGTCGGCCAGCACGGCCAGCGCGATGGCCAGCGCCTCGGGATCGCCGGCGGCCTCGACTGCGATGCCCCCGCGCTGGCCCATGAGCTCGCTCACGCCGTTCATCGTCGTGGTGATCACGGGGAGCGACATGGAGAGCGCCTCCAGCGTGGTCAGCGAGCAGGGGTCGTGCCAGGAGGGCTGCACCAGCAGGTCGGCGGCGGCGTAGATGGGGCGCGGGTCGGGCACGAGCGCATGCAGGTGGAGGCGTGGGGCCACGCCCAGACGCCGGGCCAGGCGCAGGGAAGCGCGTTCGACCTCACGGCCCACCACCAGCAGATGGAAGGGCGGGTCGAAGACGGCCGATCTCGGATGCGCCATGGCGTAGAGGATGGTGTGCAGCCCCTTCAAGCGCGGGCGATGCGCGATCAGGAGCCCGAGCGTGGCGCGCTCGAGCCCCAGGCGCCGGCGCACCTCGCGTCCGGCCTCGGCGAAGGGCGCGCGAGAGAAGCGCACCCCGTCCACGCCGTTGGGGATCACGACGGTGCGCGGCGCGGCCGCCGGGTAGCGCGCCGCGATGCGGGCGCTCTGGAAGCGCGAGAGCGCGATCACGCGCGGGCCCTCGCGCGCGCCCAGGAGGCGTGCCTCGGCCTCGAGGAAGAAGCGCTGTTTGCCCGAGACCGCCCGCGCGAGACGCGTCACGAGCCCCGCGCCGCCGCGCGAGGCATCGGAAGCCGCGATCGCGTCCTCCACGAGCCCGCCGTGCGGCAGGTAGACATCGCAGTCGAGCGCGTGACGCACGGCCAGCAGCACATCGCAGCCGGCTTCGCGCAGCCGCCGGGCTCCGTCCTCGGCCAGCGCGCGGTCGCGCGCAGGTCGGCGCCGGGGAGCGGCGATCGTGAGCGTGGTCGAGCCCGGGGGGCCCTCCCCCTCCAACACTGCGAGCCGCACCTCGTCGCCCTCGCTGAGCGCCTGCCGCAGGAGGGCGTCCGTGTGTGCCTCGGCGCCGCCGGCCGCGGGGTCGTAGCGGTCGTAGAGCAGGCCCAGCTTCACGCCGGGCTTCCCGTCTCGAGCGCCACGCCTCGCCGTACGCTCACGGCCGAGCCCTCGGCCAGCAGCGCGCTGACGGGCGCACCCATCAGGAAAGGAACGAAGTCGCCGCCGTAGAGCTGGCGCACGTCCATGTCCAAGCGCGCGTGCTCCCCGCGCCACAGACGCCAGCGCGGATGCTCGACCTCGTACTCGCGTGTGCTGCCATCGGCCTGCCCCGTGTAGCCCCAGAGGTGGTCGGTGATGAAGTCCTCGAGCGTCCCGCTGCCGGCGTACGCAGGCTCCCCCGCCATGGAGAGCGAGAGCGTGTGCCAGCGGCCGCTGCTGCGGCAGCCGTAGCTCACCAGGCCGCCCCCCGCGCCCCCCGTTGCAAGCTGCACCCCGTGGCGCATGGGCAGCGCGACGTAGGGCTCGCCATAGAACACGCGCGCCACGCCGGCGATCAGGCGCCGCGGCACGATCTCCTTGACGAACACCACGCCGCGACGCCAGCCCGCGGGCGTGGCACGGCGCACGTAGAAGCGCAGGTTGAGCTCTTCGAAGTCGCGGTGGAACGGGATCGCCCAGCCCCACACACGCGTGTCGAGAAAGCGAAAGCCGACCAGGCTCACAAGAGTGCGGCCCTCGAAGTCGTCGAGCTCGGTGCCGGCCGGGACGCGCGGCCTCAACAGCGCCGGGTCCACCTCGTAGGAAAGCAGCGCCACATGCTCCCAGCGCGCCGTCAGGAACACAGGGGGCCGGGGGGAGGTCACCCGCAGAGGCTACCCGGCGGCGTGTGCTTCAGGGTCGCGCCGTCGGCCCGACCGGCGTGCGTGGCAGGTGGCCGCGGATGCGCGCTGCTTTGGCGATCACACGCGCCGTGAGGCGCGGAAGCGCCCCGGCCGGCAGCGCGCGCGCGGCCAGATAGCGCGCAAGAAAGCGAGCGCGGCGCGCCTCACTCCACAGGCCGGGCGGCCCGGAGGCGTCCAGCGCCGCCAGATCCTTCACCTCTTGGCGACCGAGCGCCCCGCGATGCCTAGCCACGCGCTCGGCGTCGATGAGGGTGAGCGCGTCCGTGGCGGCGTCGCCATAGATGTGGTTCAAATAGAGGTCGCGGTGGTGCAGGCCCGCGCCGTGGAGCCGCGCGGCGAGCGCCGCCAGCCGATCCGCCAGCGTGTCGAGGCGCTCGGGCGCGATCCGGCCCGCGCGGATGAGATCGTCGAGCGGCTCGGCCGGCGCGAGATCGAAGGTGGCCGTGAGGCAGCCCAGCCGCGGATCGCGCCCAGTGAACGCCACCTGCGCGCAAGGCACGCCGGCAGCTTGGAGCAACGCCAGGCCCTCAGCTTCGGGGGGCTCGGGGGGCAGCCGCCGCAAGAGCCCTCGCGGCTTGGTGCGCTTGACGAACAGTCGCTGCTCCCCCACCAGCAGCTCGTGGTTGCTGCGGTCAGGCAGGTCGCGCACGCACTGCGCGTGGTGCAGCACGTCGGCCACAGTGAGGATGCCGACCTCTCTCGCGCGGGCCGCAAGGGGCCCGTCGAGGGTAGCCGTGGCGCGTGCGTGGCTCACTTCCACCCGAGCTCACGCGCGTCGATGGCCTGCGCCACGAGGTTCTCGAGGCGCGCGCGCACGATCTGGTGACCGCGATCGTTCAGGTGGCCCGTCCCGCCCAAGAAGACATGATCGGTCGATCGCTCGAGCCGCAGCCCATCAAGAAAGCGCTCGCTCATCGCGCGCAGTCCGAGCTGCGCCGCGACGCGTTCCAGGCGCTCCTGCGGCTGCCACCGAACGAGCGTGCGGCTCGCCGCAGCGGCCGTATGCTCCCACAGGTCGTCGTAGACCTGCTCGGCGGAAGGCAGGACAAGCAGCAGCGGCAGGGCCCCGGCGGAACGCGTGCTCGCGGCGAACCGCGTCAGCACGGCCTCTGCCATGCGCCACGCATCGGCGAGCACGGGGTCGTCGCCGACCTCCAACGCGCGCAGGCCCGGCCGCGGCCCCGACGCATCCTCACGGCCCAAGCGCGCGAGCATGCGCTTCTGCCAGACGTAGAAGCGGCTGTTGCGTGCCAGCCACTCGCTCAGGGCGCTGGAGGACTCGGCGTAGGGCAACCAGCGCAAGGCGCCGCGTTCGTCGAGGTCCGCGGCCACGGCGCGCCGGCCTCCTAAGGGCTGCCAATCGTCGCTCAGGTCGTTGCCGATGAACCAGACGAGCACCACGGCGTCGCACCCGTAGTGCAACGCGCGCGTTTCGAAGAGTCGGACGGCCAACGCCGGGCTGCTGCCGGCCACGCCCCAGTTGAGCACCTCCGCCGCGTCGCTTCCATCCGACGCCACGAGATGCACGCTCGAGCCGCTCTCGCTGCCTCGGGGCCAGCTCCGTCCGAAGCCGCTGGTGAAGCGCCTTCCCTCCTCCGTCGCCAACGCCGCGACCATCGAATCGCCCAGCACGGCCACCCGCAGCTGGCCGGCCGGCTTGGCCGTCGGCCAGTCCCGGTCGCGCATGCCCTCGCGGTTGAAGCGCATGTGCACGGCCCGACCGACCTCCTCGACGTAGCAATCGCCCTCCCAGGAGCGCGTGAAACGGCGACCGACCTCGGCGTCTCGGAAGGTGTAGCCGGGCCCCTCGTCGGAGAGCAGTCGAACGGCGACTTCGGCCAGCAGCAGCGCCACGAGCAGGCCCGATCCCAGCAGCACGAGGCGCAAGGCCGCAGCGCGCGCGAAGCGCGCTGCCCACGGAACCTTCGCAGCGGGTGCGGTCGCCTGAGGCACGCTAGCGCTCCAACCCAGAGCGTACGTCCGCCGTCCTTCAGGTGTAGGTTCCGTGGCGTGCGAACGATCCTAGGGCTGAGCGCCTTCTATCACGACGCCGCGGCCGCCCTGCTGGTGGACGGTCGGATCGTGGCCGCGGCCCAGGAGGAGCGCTTCAGCCGCATCAAGCACGACGCAGCCTTCCCCGCACAGGCCGTCGCGTGGTGTTTGAGGGAGGCGGGGTTGAGCGTCGGGGACGTGGACCTCGTGGCCTTCTACGAGAAGCCGCTCCTGAAGCTCGACCGGCTGCTCGAGACCTACTTCGCCACCGCACCCCGCTCGCTCAGGTCGTTCCTGCGCTCGATGCCGCTGTGGATCAAGCACAAGGCCCACGTGGGCCGTGAGCTCGGCCGCGGGCTGGGCGCGGGCTACACGCGCCGATTCGTCTACCCCGAGCATCACCTCTCGCACGCGGCGAGCGCCTTCCTGCCCTCGCCCTTCGAGGAGGCGGCGATCCTGACCCTCGACGGCGTGGGCGAGTGGGCCACGGCCAGCGTCGGACGCGGTCAAGACAGCCGGGTCGAGCTGCTCGAGGAGCTGCGCTTCCCACACTCCCTCGGCCTGCTCTACGCGGCGTTCACCGTGCTGGCCGGCTTCGAGGTGAATGACGGCGAATACAAGCTCATGGGCCTGGCGCCCTACGGCGAGCCGCGCTTCAAGGACCTGATCCTCGAGCGCCTGATCGACCTCAAGCAGGACGGCTCGTTCCGGCTCGACATGCGCTGGTTCGGCTACGCGCACGGGCTCACCATGACCACGCCGCGGCTCCACCGCCTGCTCGGCCGTGGACCGCGCGGCAAGGACGAGCCGCTCACGGTCCTCGACATGGACCTGGCAGCCTCGATCCAGGCTGTGACGGAGGAGGTCATGTTGCGGGCGGCGCGCCACGCCCTGAAATCCACCGGATCCAAGCGCCTGTGTCTGGCGGGCGGCGTGGCGCTCAACTGCGTGGGCAACGGCCGCCTGCTGCGCGAGGCCGGCGTGGAGGACCTCTGGATCCAGCCGGCCTCAGGCGACGCCGGGGGGGCGCTGGGGGCGGCCTTGTGGACTTGGCACGGTCTGCTGGGCCGGCCGCGCACGCCGCTCGCGAGCGACGCGCAGCAGGGTTCGCGCCTGGGCCCGGCGTTCACCTCGGAGCAGGTGCGCAGCGCGCTCGACGTGGCGGGCGCGCGCTACGAGCGCTTGGCCGATGAAGCGGCTCTGTGCGGGACGGTCGCCGACCTGCTCGCCGAAGGCAAGGTGGTGGGCTGGTTTCAGGGACGCCTGGAGTACGGCCCGCGCGCGCTGGGCGGGCGCAGCATCCTGGCCGACCCGCGCGGACCCGAGATGCAGTCGCGCGTGAACCAGATGGTCAAGTTTCGCGAGTCCTTCCGCCCCTTCGCCCCCGCCGTGCTCGCGGAGCGGGCCGACTCCTGGTTCGACCTGGGCGGCCACGCGAGTCCCTACATGCTGCTGGTGGCGCCGGTGGCCGCGAGCCGGCGCGTGGAGGCCACGGAGCGCGAGCGAGCGCTCGAGGGCCTCGCCAGGCTGGGCGCCTCGCGCTCGACGATCCCCGCGGTGACGCACGTGGACGGGACGGCGCGCATCCAGACGGTGGAGCGTGCGCGCGAGCCGCGATTGCACGCGCTGCTCGCGGCGTTCGAGGCCCGCACGGGCTGCCCGCTGCTGATCAACACGTCATTCAACGTCAAGGACGAGCCCATCGTGGCCACGCCGCAGGACGCCTGGCGCACCTTCCTGGCCACGGGCATCGACGTGCTCGTGCTGGAGGACTGTGTGGTCACCACGAAGCCCGCCGGGAGCGAGTGGGCCCCGGCGGCCTCGCGCGCCACGACCCGCGATGTGCTCGAGGGCACCCTCGCCCAGGCCGTGACGCCCCTCCCCACGCCGCTGGCGCTGGTGCTGTTCGTAGCCACCCCGCTGGTGTTCCTCGGCGTGCTGGCCGGCCTGCTCCACTGGCGCGCCGGGCTCGTCACGCTGCCGCTGGTGCTGGCCCTGCTGGGTGCGCTGGCTTCCCTCACGCTGCTGCTCGCCCCCAGGCTGCGCAGGCCCGCGCACGCTGCGTGGATGAGCGCCGTACGCCCGATCGGACGCCTGCTCACGGCCCTGCTGCTGGGCGCCATCTATCTGCTGGTGCTCACTCCCCTCGCGCTCCTGGCGCGCCTCCTGGGTCGCGACTCCCTGGAGCGCCGTCTGGAGCGCGCCGCGCCCTCCTACTGGCGCGCGCACCCGCGTGCCTCCCAGGTGGACGACGCCTTCCGTCCCTCGTGACGTAGGCTGGAGGCGTGTCGAGCACCCGCGCCCCTCAGACCGAGACCGACGAGATCGCGCGTCAGGCGAGCGAGCGTCGCCGTGGCGTGTTGGCTGAGCTGGCGAGCATGTTCTGGCGCCACAAGAAGTGGTGGCTGGCGCCGATCGTGATCCTGCTCGTGCTGGTGGGCGCTCTCGTGGTGCTGGGGGGTGGGCCGCTGGGGCCCTTCCTCTACCCGCTCTTCTAGCGGGTCAGGGTGCTAGCGGGTCAGCCGGGAGTCGAGCGCGCGCAGCCAGGAGCGCGCGGCTTTGAGCGAGCCGGCGAGGTAGGCGCGCAGCACGGCCAGGCGGAAACGGGGCGTGGTGATCTCGCGCAGCGAACGCGCCAGGCTGGCCAGGCCGTCGAGGGCGTAGCGCTGCTTGAAGCGTCGGCCGGCGCGGTAGAGCCCCGTGGGGTTGACGAAGACCAGCGAACGCGCGCCGCCGGCGAGCGCACCGTCCACGAGCAGGTGCGTGGCGCCCAGATCGGGCAGCACGAAACGCGCGGTGTGCAGCGCCTTCACGGCCACACCCAGGCCGCGCGCCATGGCCGCGCGCTCGCGCGCGCCCGCCTGCGGCAACGTCAGCGCCAGGTGCTCGTCGAGCGGCAGCCCGCGCGCCTCGCGCGTGACGAGCAGGCCCACGCGCCGACCTTGGGTGCGTCCCTCGATGGCGAGCCACGGCTCGGGCGCGCGGAAGCCCGCCGCGCGCAGCGCCAGGAGATCGTGGAAGGCGGTGAGCGGGTCGCGGCGGCGATCGTAGGGCCGATGGGCCTTCACAAAGGCGGGTTGCCCCGCTACCTCCACGCGGCGCACGCGCGCGCCCTCGACCCCAGCCACCCCCTCGCCGCCCTGGAGCAGGCGCTCGAGGTCGAGCCAGCCGCCCGCTTGGAGCGCGCGCCGACCTGCTCGCGTCGCCATCCCGTGAAGCCCGCCGAGGGTCAGCGGGGCCACGCGGTCGAGCGGCAGCAGCGCGCCGCCCGCGCGCGCCACGAGAGCGCTCGAGGAGTGCTGCTTGGGATCGCCCACGATGGCCATCTCGATGCCCAGCCGCCGAGCGGTGTCGCGCTCCGGCAAGGTGTCGAGCGTGTAGTCGCGCCCCTTGGCATGCACGTCGGGCCTGAGCACGTCGAGCAGCCGGTCCACCGTGCTGTCGTCGAAGAGCAGCACGTGGTCCACGCAGGCAAGCGCCGCCACCAGCTCGGCGCGCTCGCCCTCCGGCACGATCGGCCGCCCCGCCCCCTTGGCCAAGCGCACGCTGCGATCGCCGTTGACGGCCACCACGAGCACGCCGCCGAGGGTGGCAGCCTCCTCGAGCGCACGCACGTGGCCCACGTGCAGCAGATCGAAGCCGCCGTTGGTGAACACGATGCGCCGTCCCGCTCGGCGGTGGGCGCCCACGATCTCCTTCAGGCGCCCCTCGGGCTGGATCTTGTCGGCCGCGCTCACTGACCTGAGCCCGTCGAAGATTGCCCTGGGCCTGTCGAAGAGGCGGGCCGCGGGGGGAGCGGCGGCCGGCCCTCGCGTCGAAGGATCCACTGGGCGGCCTCACGCAGGTCGCGGGCCACGAAGTCGGCGTCGTAGGGACCGCCCACGGGCAGCGGCCACTTGTCGCGCTCGCCAGCAAGCAGCACCGCCGGCGTGCCCGCGCGCTTGCCGGCCACGATGTCACGTTCGCCGTCGCCGATCGTGTAGCAGCGCGCCAGCTCGAGACCCAGATCGGCCGCGGCACGCTGCCACATGCCCGGGTTGGGCTTGCGGTCCTCGTGGTCGCGGGCGAACTCGGCCACGCTGCCCTCGGGGTGGAAGGGGCACATGTAGGAGGCGCTCAGCGTTACGCCCTCACGCGCCAGCACATCGTCCAGGCGCGCGGCCACGGCGCGGTAGCGCTCGAGGCTGTACTTGCCTCGCGCGATGCCCGACTGGTTCGTGGCCACCACCAGCAGGAAGCCCGCCCCGGCCAAGGCCCGCAGCGCCTCCCCCACGTGGGGCAGCAAGCGCACGCCGTCGGGCTCGCTCAGGTAGCCAGGATCCACGATGAGGGTGCCGTCCCGGTCGAGGATCAGCGCCCTTCGGCGGCCATAGTCGGGCACGGCGAGGGGCAACATGCGGCGCGGATTCTAGCTCCGGCGCGTCGGGGGCAGTGAGTGTAGGTTGGACGCACACGACACGGCGCGCCGCTGGGCTGGAAGGAGCGACGGTGACGGATTCGGACGACCGACCGGACACGCGCACGCCGGCGGCTGCGGTGAGGCGCGCGCCACGGCGCCTGGGGTGGCTCTCCCTGCTGCTCGCGCTGTCCGGGGCGCCGCTGCAGGCGGAGCCTCCGGTGCCGCAGGCGCCGGCGGCTCCGCCTCTGGAGAAGGAGAAGGACGAGGTCTACCCGCCCCAGCTGCGCGCGCGCGTCACCAAGGCCGTGGACGAGGGCGTGGCGTTCCTTTTCACGCGTCAGAACGGGGACGGCTCCTGGCCGGCGGAGGGCACCGACCTCTCTGACTACAGGATGGGCGTCACCGCGCTCATGACCCTGGCCTGCCTGATGGGCGGAGCGCCGGCCGACGATGCGCGCATCGAACGCGCCTTCGGCTACCTGCGCACGCTGCCGCTGGACAAGACCTACAGCGTGGGCGTGCTGCTGATGGCGCTGCACGCGCGCTACGCCGGTGGCGAGGACGCCTTCGCGCAGGACGGCACGGACGCCTACGGCAACCCGGTCAAGAAGGACCCGTGCCTCACGAAGATGAGCGTGGCGGACCGGGCCTGGATGGAGGAGGCGGTCAAGTTCCTGCTCACGCACCAGCACGACGGCAACTGGCGCTACCCCAAGGGCGGCACCGACCTCTCCAACACGCAGTACGCGCTGCTTGGCCTGTGGGCCGCGTCCCGCTGCGGGGCCAAGGTGCCGCAGGAGGCCTGGACCTCGGCCCTGGAGTGGCTGCTCGCGGCCCAGGAGCGTACGGGTCCCGAGGTGAAGCTGAGGATCACCGAGGCGCGCGGCGAGTACCGCGTGGTCTTCACCGAGGACGCGCGCGCGCGCGGCTTCCGCTACCGCCCGGAGGAGCCGCTGACGGGCGCGATGACCGCGGCGGGGCTGGCCGGCGTGGTGATCTGCCAGGACGAGCTGTGGAGCAGCCGACGCTTTACCGCGGAGCAGCGCAACCGCACACGCAAGTCGGTGCGCGATGCCATGGCCTGGCTGCAGGACAACTTCGACGTCACGCGCAACCCCGGCCAGCCCCAGGGCGGCTGGCACTTCTACTTCCTCTACGGCCTGGAGCGCGCCGGCATCCTGGCGCGTACGCGCTTCATCGGCACGAAGGACTGGTACCTCGAAGGGGCCACCTGGCTGCTGTCGCAGCAGCGCCCCGAAGGCAGCTGGCAGGCAGAGCACCTGCTGCTCGACACGGCCTTCGCCGTCCTGTTCTTGAAGCGCTCCTCCCTGCGCGCCCGCGGCCCCGTGATCACCCCCGCCGAACCGGTTGCTCCTCGCTGAGGGAGCGGCCGCCATCCTGTTACGCCGACGCACGCGGCGCTGGGTTCTCAAGCCCTTCGGGGCCCGCCGATGCCACAGCGACCACAGTATCTCTCCTCGCAGCGGCTGACCCGCCCCCACGCCGCGGCCCCTGCGCCGAGCTCCCCCAGGGAGTAGGATCGATGCCATGCGCGTCCGCTCGCCCCTGGGGCTCGGCTCCCTCCTGTGTCTTCTCCCCTGTCTCTTCTCCGTCGGCGGGGCAGGCGCCGACGGAGAAGAGCGGGACTGGAAGACCGAGCAGCCCTGGAAAGACCTCGTCGCGGCAGAAGCGAAGGCGCTCGCGCCGCTGTTGAAGCAGGCCGTGAAGGAGGACTTCCGGCGTCAGGCCTGGTACCTGGCCGACCGCACCCTGGCCGCCAAGCCCAGCGACGGCGAGGCAGCGGCGGCGCTCGAGAAGTGGAGCGATGCGCAGCTCCAGGAGGGCATGGCGCCCACGCCGGAGTTCGTGGCCCGGCGCGACAAGGTGCTGGCGGAGCTGGGCGACAAGGTGTTCCACTTCGGCGAGCTGCTCGAAGCAGCGGGGATCGATCCGACGCGTTACTACGAGCTCAACGTGCGCGCGCACGCCTACGGCTCGACGAACGCCACCCTGCTGGCCGCCCTCGCCAATGCGGGGTACCTGTGGATGGGCACGTTCCTCGACCACGAGAAGGAGCCCATCGCCGAGATCGCCGGTCCCAAGCTCGAGCGCCTGGGCTATCCGCTCGAGTGTGACGACGGCTATCTCAAGGTGCGGGTGCGCTGGCCGGAGGCGAAATGCCTCACGCTCGGCCCCTGGCGGCTGATCACCGACCTCAAGCCCGTGGACGCGGTGCGCACCATCGTGGCGCTGGAGAACGCGCGCGAGCACGTCGTGGACGTGCTGGGCGGCGGACCCAGCCAGGACCCGCGCCTGACCGACGTGGTGCTGATGAGCGAGGCGCAGATCTACGACAAGATCGGCCCGCGCCTGCTCACGCGCCCCGAGGACATGCAGGAGATGCAGAAGCGCTCCTCCTGGTACGACCGCCAGCAGGCGCCGCAGAACGACCGCTTGCTGGTGTGCTGGCGCGACCGCCACAACGGCTGGATCGGCGAGGATGCGGTCCTGCTGCACGCCTCGGCCAAGGTCGTAGCGCGCCAGCACTTCGGACAGAAGGCCGGCGGCTGGGTGCAGGGTCGCGGCGCGTGGCTGATCGACGGCCTGGGCGGCGCCATGGAGGGCTTCGCGCGCGATCCCAAGACCGGCGCGGGCGAGATCGATCCGGCGCGCTGCTGGCGGCTAGGCGCGGCCAAGGCTCTGCGCCTGCAAGGCGTGCTGCTCTCCTGGGACAAGTTCATCGAGCTCGACGCGCAGAAGACCAAGGAGTGGCCGCGGCGCGCTGTGAGCGTGGCCTACCGCGGCGCCACCTACGAGGCCAAAGAGGTGGACGTGGCCGCCGCCCAGGCCACGGCCTTCGCCGTCGGACTCATGAAAGCCGACAAGGGCAAGGGCGCGCGGCGCATGGGCGACCTGCTGCGCGACCTGATGAAGCGCGACAGCCTGCCCGACATCGACAAGGTGGTCGGGGGCAAGAAGGGACGCTGGCAGGCGGAAGCCGAGAAGGCGATCGACGCGGCCACGGGCCGGTAGGAGCGACTCTTGTGGGCGCCCGGGGAGTCCGTCGAAACGTGCGGAGGCATTGGGGTTCCGCCGCGTGGTATCGCCACCGGGATCTTGAAGGTCAGCCAACGGTCCAATGGGTGCCAAGAGGGAACGGCGTCGACCGTCCGGCTGGTGGTCGCCAGCCCACGGTGCGGGACCCCGCGCCAGGACGCAGTCCCTCCGGACTTCGCGGGCGCCCACAAGGGGCGCCCCTACCCGGAGCAGGCGACCACGAGGGTCGCCCCTACCTACCCAACTTCTCGATCGTCTTCGTGCTGCTGCGCCCCTCCAGCAGCGGCACCAGGACCACGCGTCCGCCGCGGGCCTTGACGACCTCGCTGCCCACCACGCCCTTGTCGGCCCAGTCCTGGCCCTTCACCAGCACCTCGGGCAGCACGTCGCGGATCAGGAGCTCCGGCGTGTCTTCCGCGAAGACGACCACGTGGTCCACGCTGGAGAGAGCGGAGAGCACGTCCACACGGTCGGATACGGGGTGGACGGGACGCGTGGCGCCCTTGAGGCGCTGGACGCTGCCGTCGTCGTTCAGGCCCACGACCAGCACGTCGCCCTCGGCGCGGGCGGCAGCCAGGAAGCGCACGTGCCCGGCGTGCAGCACGTCGAAGCAGCCGTTGGTGAAGACCACCCGACGGCCCGCGGCGCGCTCACGCGCGGCCAACGCCGCGATGTCGGCACGAGCCACCTGCTTGCTGCCGCCGCGCCCCTCGCTCGCCAGCCGCGCGCCGATCTCGGAGCGCGTGATGGGCACCACGCCCACGTGCTCGACCTCGAGGCCCGCAGCCACGTTGGCCAGCGTGGCGGCCTCGAGCGGGCTGGCTCCGCAGGCCAGGCCCAGCGCGAGCACGGCCAGGACCATGTCGCCTGCGCCGGTGACGTCGAACACCTCGCGCGGGGTGCTGGCGATGTAGCGCCCGGGACGCCCGGCTTCCTTGACGTACATGCCGTCGCGATCGAGCGTCACGAGCACGAAGGCGCAGCCGGTCTGCTCGAGCAACCGCGCGGCCGCGCGCTCGGCGCCGGCCACGTCCTTCACCTCCACGCCGGTGGCGCGCGCGGCTTCGGTCCGGTTGGGCGTGATGCAGGTGGCGCCGCGGTAGCGCTCGAAGCGCTCGCCCTTGGGGTCCACCAGCACGGGCACCCCGGCGCGCCGACCGAAGGCGAACAAGCTCTCCAGCACGCGCGGCGTCAGCAGGCCCTTGGCGTAGTCGCTCACCAGCACGCCCTGGGCGCCCACAAGCGCCTGCTCCAGCCGGGCCAGCACCTGGGCCTCGGTGGCCTGCGTGATGGGCGCAGTGGTCTCGGTGTCCACGCGCAGGATCTGCTGCGTGCCCGCATGGCGCTGCGCGAGATGGCGCGTCTTGAGCGTGGTGCGTCGGCCTGCTTCGGCCACGGCCACGAGCTCCACGCCCAGCGCGCGCGCGAGGTCGGGCAGGCGCAGCGCGAGCGCGTCGTCCCCCACGGCCCCCACCAGCGTCGTGCGTGCGCCCAGCACGGCCACATCGGCGGCCACGGAGGCCGCCCCGCCCAGACGCTCGGTCTCGCTCTGCGCCCGCAGCACCTGGATGGGCGCCTCCGGGCTGATGCGCTCGACCACCCCTTGGACGTAGCGATCCACCATCAGGTCGCCGACCACGACCAGGCGCGGCGCACCCAGCGCGGCCAGGATCTCGGCCGGGGTGCGCGTCACCGAGACTCCGTGGGCGGGCTCGCGGTAGGCGGGCGGCTCAGGAGGTCGAGCAGCGCCAGCCGCAGCAGCGGCAGGCTGATCTCGTGATGGCCCGCCACGTCGAAGCCCTGCTCGGCCGGCCGCTCGAGCACGTTGACGCGCGGCCGGTAGTGGCGCAGCATGTCGAGGTTGCCGGTGGTGATGCGCACGCGCCGTTCGGGAGCGATGTTGTGCACCAGCGCCACGGCCTTCAAGAACACCTCCGGCAGGATGACGGCGCTGCCGACGTTGACGTACACGCCGCCGTCCATGCGCTCCACGAGGCTGGCCAGGCGCAGGAAGTCGCCGTGGGTGGCCGCGCCCAGGTCGGCTCCGCGGCAGGCGGGATGCATGTGCACGGTGTCCGTGCCCACCGCCACGTGGACCGTGACCGGCACGTTGCGTTGCGCGGCCACGCAGAGCACCGAAAGCGCCGCGTTGGGCGCGCGTGCTTCGAGCAGCATGCGGCCGAGCACCGTGCCGAAGCCCAGCGCGTCGCGGGCGGCGCGCGCGGCCGCGTCGGCGAAGAGCCGCCCGGTCTCGTCGGCGTTGCCGTAGCGGCCCTCGAAGAGGCCCCCACCGACGTCCTCGGAGGTCGAGCCGACCAGGGCCACCTCGGCGTCGTGGATCGCGGAGGCGCCGTTGAGCACGAAGCCCTGCACCAGGTCACGTTCCAGCAGATCGACGAGCAGCGGGCCCAGGCCCACCTTGATCACGTGCCCGCCCAGCCCGAAGACCACCGGCCGGCCCGCGCGGTGGGCCGCGGCCATCGAGCCGGCCAAGCCGCGCAAGGCGCGCACGCCTAGGAAGTCAGGCAGCGAGGCCAGGAACGCGGTGCCGGAGGCCGTAGGCTCGATCGGCTTGGCGAAGCGAGCGGTCTCGACGAGATGCTGCCGCCCCCCGAGCGGCTGGGTGCGAAACCGCCGGCGGTCCAACGGCGGCAGAGGGTCGGCGGGGGTGGAGCCCACGGGGCGCCGATGCTACAGCCGAAGCGGCCGGGCAGCCCCCGGGGCGCGCGGACGGAGCACGAGGACGGAGTGCGTAGGACTCAGCTCGAAGGCTTGGACGCGTTCTGCCGCGCCAGCTTCAGCTCCAACAGGCTCATGCCGCCGTCCTCGCCCGGCGGATTGATGAACGCCAGCAGGTCGCGGCCGTCGGCCGCATTCACGGCCGCTGTCGAGGCCGCGGGGCGCGCCGGCAAAGTCGCGTCGGGCCGAGCGCGCACCGCACTGGGCAGCGGGGGCGACCCCGCCGCCAAGAACGGCGTGTAAGCGGGTTGCGCCCGCAGCCCGTCACGGAAGGGGCTGGGCGTGCGCCTGTGCCGCAGCGCGTCGTGCCGCGCCGACGGCGCGGGGGGCGGCGGGCGACGCCGTCTGATGAGCGCCGTCGCCAGGGCCGCTGCCGCGAAGGTCAGAGGCAGCGCAGGCCACAGCGGACTGCCCGAGGAGACTGGAGCTGCCTCGGGCGCGAAGCTTTGCGAGGCCTGCGTCCAGATGCTCTCCCAGGGCGCGGGATCCTCCCCCACGGCGCTCAGCGAGAGCACCAGCACCTCGGCGCGACCCGGCAGCAACAGGAAGCGGTGCCACTGCGTGCGGCCGGCGGCCAGCGCTTGGCTCCAGCCGAGCTCGAAGCCCGCACGTCCCGCCACGCTGCGCGGGCGGGGCTCGAACAGCTTGGGCTCCAGCGAGCGCGCCGAGGCATGCAGCAACGCCGCGTGGAGACCGGCCTGCGCGAGCTCCGGCGGGCTGTCGAGCGAGTTCGTCAGCACGCGCACGCGCGCCGCGGTGAAGGTGGCCTCTGGGGAGTGGGACTCACCGAGCCGGTCCTGACGCGCGCGCAGCGTGCTCACCGCGTGCAGGCCCGCGTGCCGCAAGAGATCGACCAGCGAGCCGGCTTCGCGCCGCGCGATGTGGGCCGGCACAGGGCGAAACCCTGCCGGCAGGTCGAGCCGCAGGCCGGAGCCGCGCGGGGTCGAGGCGGACGCGCTGCCGGCCAGGAACGCCAGCAGCGGCACGCTCACGAGCCAAAGCCAGATCTGGGAGGTACGGGTAGCGGGGGCGGCGGGGCCGCCGGCGAACGGGAGGCTCGAGGCAGGAGGTCTGGTGTCCAATGCGCCCTCTTCGCGCGCCGGCCGACTCCCTACCTCGCCCGGCGCAGGTCCTCATCGACCAACCGTTGCGGGGACCCTGAGGCGTGGAAAACAGGAGCAGAATCACACGAACAAAAGACTATCACGTGTGGGCTGCCGCCGCGTACGAAGGGGGGGCGGCGCCCGGGGCCTCGGTGGCCGGGCGGGTCTTCCAGCGGCGGTGGATCCAGTTGTATTGCGCTGGATCGAGCCGCACCCAGGC